>JACCDR012692035.1_pt1 | contig 24024 bp, 25 predicted proteins | sample 7446431 | NCBI WGS metagenome assembly JACCDR01 (sample SAMN15323443, study PRJNA562643) | freshwater metagenome | isolation source: river surface water | place: USA:Blue River Watershed | collected 2017-08-17 | reverse complement strand
GGCCAGCCATCCGGGGCAGCTTCCGGTTGATGCCCCGGGTGCCGGAGAGGTGGGGCAGGCGCCGCGAAACGCCAGCCTCGGTCGCGTCGAGCTCGCGCACGTTGGTCAGCACGCCGCCGACGTTGGCCCACGGCCCCTCGCCGCTGCACCAGCCCGAGCCGATCCAGTTCGATTGCCCCCAGACCCACCAGCCCGCGGCCTTCGGATCGCACCAGTCCGGATCTGCCATCAGCCGCTCGGTGATCCGCTCACGCTGCCCGATCAGCCAGAGGTGGCGGGCGTGAAGGTCCGCTTCGTTCACCGGCCAGTCCGCCGCTTCGGCGGTTTCCTCCGGCTTGAACCGGATCGAGCGCCAGAAATTCGCCAGCAGCCCGTCGGCGTCGTTCACCGTCTCCACCTTCGGCGCGTGCGGCCGGGCCAGCAGCACCGCGCCGGAGCCGAAGAAGGGCTCGACATAATGCTCCACCGAACCCAGCGCCGCCCACACCTCGGCCGCGATTCCAGACTTCCCGCCGAACCACGGGAAAGGCGCCTCCAGCATCACGCCTCCCCCGTCGTCTTCGTGCCGGCGCCCTGGGCCCACGGCGCCGGGTCGGCGAGCGGTACGCCGGCGGGCCAGCGCAGCGCGATCAGGCGGGTGCGGGGGAATCGGCGGATGTTCACCGCGTCGCCCTGGTTCCCGCCCAGGATGGCGAGATCGCCGCCGTCGTACACGCCCGCCACGAAGCCGACGTGCCCGCCGCCCTCCCGGCCGAACACCGCGACCGCGCCCAGCGAGGGGCGCGTGGCGGTGGTGCTGAGCGCGGTGCCGAAACCGGCCCAGGCCTTGGCCCGAATGGCGATGGCGGGCGGCTTCAGCCCGGCGACTGTCACGCAGTGCGCGGCAAACAGGCCGCACCAAGGCACGCTGTCCGCGCCGTAGGCGATGCCCAACACCCTCGCGCCGAGGCGGTTGCCCCAGCCCATGATCACGGGGTTGTTGGCGGCGCCGGGCACTTCGCGCACGCCGATCAGCCGGCGGGCCTCGGCCAGCCAGGGGGGATCCTTTGCCATCTGGGTTCCTTCAGGGTTTTCGGGATTTGAAGATCGCGGAGGCGAGCAGCCAGCCAAGGCGCACGCCGAACCCGATCGCCACGCCGGAAAGGCCGAGGACGGTGACGCCCTCGAGCACGGGGTCAGCCGGCCGCCGGGGGTTGGTCATGCTGGCCGCGAATTCCGGGCGCGGCCTCGTGCCGCTCGATCAGCAGGTCGAGATAGTGGCGGGCCTTCTTCAGATCCTGCACGCCGCCCTTTGCCCGCCACCGGGTGACGTACTTGATCACGTTGCCCTCGCAAAAGCCGAGGCCGTTGCCCTCGATGAAATCGACGGGCTGGATGGCGCAGTCGCGGTAATGCGAGCCGCCCACCTGGTCGTTCTTCGCGCTCACGGCCGGGCCGCCTTCCTGAGCCGCACCGCGCGCACCATCAGCCAGAGCGCGGCGCGGTCCAGCCTGTCGGCCAGCCAGCCCCGCAGCGCGGCGGGGATCAGCGTGGGCATGGTCGTCATGCGGCTTCCTTCCGGTCCAGCATTTCGGGGGTCACCGTCACGCGGCCCACCTGGCCGAAGCGGCGGTGGAAGGTGATGGCGCTCATGGCCCGGTTCGCGAACCAGCCCCCGCGCGCGGCATAGGCATCGCGGGCGGCCAGCGTGGGATGCTGGATCACCATGATGCCGGGGTGCTCCTTTTCGGAGGCGTGGTGCTTGTCTCCGGTGGAAACGTAGCGCCAGCGGGTGCGGCCCCAGATCTGCGGGAACTGCGCCGCCATCAGCTGCGGCAGGCCGTCCATCTTCTTCAGGTGGCTGTGGTGCCAGGCCAGCATCACCTCGCCGAACTCGAACACGTAGTAGGGCAGCGCGGAATCGTCGACGGTGACGCGCGGCTCGTTTTCCAGCAGCGCCTTGAACATGGTGCGCAGCCAGACGCTGCTCGCCATGTCGTGGTTCCCCTCCGCCATCACCACGTGCAGGTGGGCGTGCTTTTCCAGCAACATGGCGATCACCCGCCGCAGGATCCGCACCGCCGCCTCCACCATCTTCGTGAAGCGGCCGTCGGCGTCGAGCAGGTGCCCGCTGGTCGGCGTCTCGGGGCGGAGGCTGTCGTAGTGCAGGAAGTCGCCCAGCTGCGCGAACACGGCGGTGGCGCTGGCCGGGGTGGAGCGGATCGCCTCGGCAAAGCAGCCGATGATGGTCCGCTCGGCGATCTCCAGGTCCCAATCCTCGCCGGCCTCGCGGTGCCAGGCCAGCATCCCGACGTGCGCGTCGGTGAGCGTGTACACCGTGCAGAGCTCGGAAAGCTGCACCGCGGGCGGCGGTACCGCTTCGGCGCGCGGCAGCACGGCGGCGAGCGCCTCGGCCGCGGCTTGCATCGCGGCCTCGCGCGCGTCGGCGTCCAGCTGGGTCTTCACCCACTGGCCGCGGATCTTCCCGTCCTTGTCGTAATAGGTGCTCTTGCCGCGCAGGCGGAACCCCTCGGGCGCCTCGCCCCGCGCGTCGGCCGCCGGGCTGTAGCCGAAGCGGGCCGCGCGGGCCTCCAGGTTGCGAACCGCGCGATACACGTTCTGGTGCGCCACGCCGAGCTGCGCGGCGGCTTTCTTGCCGCTGCCGTGCGCCTCGATCGCGTCCAGGATTTCAAGGTCGCGCGGGGTGGCGAAGCGGCGCAGCTCAGGGTCCAGGCCAAGGCCCACTTTCGGGGCCCGGCCTTCTCGGGTCGGCTTCGGCATCGGTGGGTCCTTCTGTCGGAGGCAGGCCCGTCGGTGTCGTTTCAGGTGGCGGGGAACAGCTTGCCCAGCGCGCCGCCCAGCTTGTGGCCCAGGAAGCCGGCCAGCAGGATGATGGAAAGCACCAGCCCCGCGGCCTGCCAGCGCATCTTGGTGAGCGGCTCCAGCTCCACCTTGATCGGTGCGAGCTGGGCGGTGAGGTCGGCCTTCAGGCCCTTGATCCCGTCGGTGAACACCGTCTCGAGCCGGGCGACTTCCTCGCGCATCTCGTTCTTGTCCTCCCGGCGTTCGCGCTGCAGCGTGCTGATCTGCTCCTCCATCTGGGCAATGGCGGCGATGATCTCGGCGTTCGTCGTGGCAGGGGGTCGGGCCATGTCACTCCTCGGCGGGTCAGGGGTCAAACGATGTCGATGGTGCCCACGACGGTGGCACCGGAAAGCAGGCCGCGGCGGATGAAGCCGGGCGCCCCGCCCACGCTGTTCGCCACTTCCACCCGCTTGCAGTCGCTGTCCTCCACGATCACGTTGTGCCGCACCGTCGCGGTGTAGATCTTGGAGAGTGAAAGCAGTGCCACGCCGGCGACGTCGGCCGCGTTGGAAAGCACCCGGCGCAGGTGGATCGTGGCGGGGATCGTTTCGTTCGGAGAGGTGTGCCAGAACAGGTAATCGGTGCCCGTGGTGTTGGCATCGCGAGAGCAATACACCTGGTCGATCAGGATATATTGCCCGTCGCCCGTGCCGCCGCCGATGTTGGGGGTGGCATTGTCCACCCGGTGCCGCAGGTGCACGCCGCGAAACACCGTCTGGATCCGACGGCGCTGCACGTTCGGGTCACCGCCGCCCGGCTCGCTGATGCCGTTGAAATTGTCGCTGTGCACGGTGTAGCCGGGCCCGCGCTGATCGAACAGGCCGCCGCCATCCACCAGGCAGGTGAAATTGGCTTCCATCAGCGGCTCGGTGCCGGCCGAGTTCATCCAGATGTTGGTGTCGGGCCGGGTGCGGAGAATGCAGCCGTGCGGCAGGTTCAGCGGCGATTGCCCCACGCCCAGGTGGGTGAACGGCGTCACCTCTTCCGTGTGTGCTTCCACCACCTCGATCAGCAGCGGGCGCTCCGGGCTGCAGAGGTTGCTGGCCGGGTAGCTGGTGCGCGTCACCGTCAGCAGCGCGTCGGGAATCGTGATCGCGTTGATCGCCGCCACGATGGTCGCATAATCGCCCGTGGTGGCGCCCACCGTCACGCGGCGGGCCCAGGCCGGGCCGCTGGGATGCAACCAGGCCGCCTGCACCTCGTCGGCCGTCTTCACGTTGGCGGGGTGGATTCCGGTCGCCGCGCCGTCTGCATATTCGGTCTCGGCGTGGGTCCACTCCACCGCGGCCCAGTCCACGTCCATGTGCAGCGTCACGCCCGGGTCATCGCCGAACGGGCGGGAGCCGTCTGCCGAGTTGGTGAGGTAAACGCTGGCCGGCTTGTAGAGCGCGCCCTCGGTCGCGGCCTGGGCGCCCCAGCGCGCGATCACGTCGCCGCCGTAGCGGGCCGAGCACAAGAAGAACTGCACGCGATAAAGCGGGATGCCGGAGAAATAGATCGTCTCGTAATTGATCCAGTAGGTGTCATCAGGGTCGCCCCCGCCGATCACCCCGCCGCGCATCAGCCGCTTCGCGTAGGAATCGCCCGCCCCGCCCGCGAACAGGTCGCTGGATTGCAGCAGGCCCGCCGCCGCCGCTTCCGCCGCGATTTCCTCCACCGCGTCGGTGAAGGCCGCCGTCGTCAGGATGGCGCGGTGGTTCGCCAGCAGTGCGTTGGAAGCGGTGCCCGTCGCGGCGAAGCGGGGCGAGCCGTCGCCGAAATCGACGGTGACGCTGCCGGTGATGCCCGAACTGTTCAGCGTGACAAGCGGGATCGTCTTCTGCCCCGTGAAGCCCGCCGGGTCGATCGCGCTGCCGCTCGCGCCCACGCCCGCCACCGTCACGTCGTCGCTGGCGCGCTTCAGCAGGAACTGGAACCGCCCGCCCGACACATCGTCGCGGAACAGGTCGGAAACATAATAGCCCGCCGACGGCGAGGCGCCGACGAGCTCGAGGCCCACGATGCGCAGGAAATCATCGTCCGCCAGCGGCACCGCGAAGAAGCCGAGCCGCTCCAGCAGCGCCTGCTGCGAAAGCAGCGTCACCCCGCCCGTCACGTTGACGCGGCGGGTGTCCTGCCGGATCTCAACCGAAATGCTCATCGCGTCACCCCGTTCCAGAGCAGCAGCTGGCCTTCCAGGAACAGCGAGACGACGCCGCCCGGCGAGGGCGCCTTCAGGTCGTACCAGAGCACGCGCGGTTCGGCCGGGTCCGCGTTGCCGGTGATGCCGTTCATGGTGCTCTCCGCCACGGAAAGGTTCAGCACGCCGGCCAGCAGATCCGCGCCGGCGCTGGTGAGGCCGGAGCCGAGGCCGAGGTTCAGCAGCGCCGTGCCGGTCTGGCCGGGTTGGTCGCGCACCTGCAGGTCGAAATCCCACCCCGTCAGGTTCAGCGGCACCGCCCCGTCGGCGAGCTCGAAAACTTCCGTCCAGGTGGCATTGCGCCACGCCTGAAGCGTGACGTTGGCGGGGATCTGCATGGCTGCTCCTAGATCACAGTCAGGAAGGATTCGGGGGCCGAAATGGTGCTGATGCTGTCGCCGGCAGAGACCGTCACCTCGGTGCGGAATTCGTAGAGCTTCTCCGTGCCCGAGATGTTCGTCACGTCGCCGGTCACCTCGATGTAGCCGCCGGTCGGCACGGTGTCGGTGAAGTTGTCGATCGCCGCCGTGGTCCAGCTCCCGCCGGCCACGCGATACTGAATATCAAGCCAGACGGTGTAGGGCCCGGTCCCGCTCATCGCCGTCACCAGAATGGCCGCGGTGGCGCGCGCCTTGCCGTCGTCCGGGATGGTGCGGTAAATGCTGGTCGAAAGCCCGGAAACCACCGGCACCGAGGCGCTGGCGCCCTTGGCCGCGCTGGCCTCCACGCTCGCCAGCATCGATTTCGTCGGGTCGTACACCACCGGCGCGATCGCCGGCTCGGGCACAGCCTCGTCGGTGGCAGCGGTCCAGGCGTAAACGCTCGCATCGTCGCGCTCGAGCAGCATCGGGCAGAAGGCGCGGGCGCCCTCATCGTCCACCACCACCCGGAATTCCTGCCGCGCCACCCGGAACTGCACCGCGGAAAGGCCCGCCAAGGGAAAGGTGAGTTTCACCGGGTCGCCCGGTCGCAGCGCCCAGGCGCGCGGGCCGAACTCGGCTTCGAAGCTGCCGCCGAGCCGCTGCCGCTCGAACACCTGTTTCGCAATGCGCCGCGCGCGGGCCGGGTTCTGCACCATCGGCAGGTCCAGCGTCAGGGTGCGGTTCACCCCGTCCGCGCTCGCCACCCGCCACTCCTCGTAGGGCACGGGCTGGTAGAGGCTGGCGTCGGTCGAGTCGATGTAGCGCCCGCGCACGATGTTGGGCACGCCGGAAAGATCGGGTTGGCCGGAATAGTCATAGCCGCCCAGCACGTCGGCCTCGGTCAGCGTCAGTTGCGGCGCGGCGAGATCGTCCACCTTCATGCGGATGCCAACCCGGCCGAACACGTCGCGCAGCTCGGCGTTCATGGCCTGCATCAGCACGTCGAGCATGGCGCCGGGGCTGTCGCTGTCCTGGAAGATGCCGCCGCCCTCGTAGCGGTTCTGCGTGCCGCCGCCGTCCAGCGCGACATCCTCGTCGCAGATGTTGGCCGCCGCGATGAAGTCGGCGAAGTCGAGCCGGGCCGGGGGCAGGCCAGCGCCGACGCTGAGCTCGCCGCCGATCCGCCAGCCCAGCAGCACGGCCTTGGATTGAATGGCGTGGTTGTCGCAGTGCGCGCCCCAGGTCCAGGTCGTCTGATCGTCGGCCCGGTGAGACCCGGAGCCGCCACGGGTGCTGTCCTGCCGCGGGTCGTAGCAGGGCATGCCGCGCCCGCGAATCGTCATCCGGCCGGAAAGGCCCGAGGCGAAGGGGCTGGCCGCCTTCTTGCCGTTGCCCGTCCGCTTGATCCGGAGGTGCACATAGGCGCAGCCGGTCAAGGGGCAGTCGGTCGCGTTCCAGATCGTGCCGCCGTTGATGTTGACGCCGTTGGCCACGCTGCCTTCGTGCACAGCCGTGACGGTCAGATAACCGCTGTAACGGCTCGCCACCCCGCCGGTGGCGCTCCACATCAGTTCGGAATCGGTCCAGATTTCATCGATCGAGTGCACCTTGTGGGCAGCGCAAACGATGATGTAATCGACATACTCCTGGTCGCCGTCGCTGTTGGGCGCGCTCGGCTCGGCATAGATCGCATCCGTTGCCATCGCCGTCGTGCCCAGCACCAGCTTGCGCGGGGCCTCGGCGTCGAACGTCAGGCTGAGCCGATCCACCGCGGCGCGCCCCGCCCCGCCGCCGATCCTGTAGGCGCCTGTCACCGCGTTGGCGGCCTGCATCCCGGCCGAGATCAGCGGGCCGACGCCGGGGATGAACGCCGCCGCCGTCGCCACGGCCTGGAACAGGAAGGCGCCCGCCTTCTTGTCCACCAGGCTCACCAGCCCGGCCAGCGGCGAAATGGCAATGCGGAGCACGGCCTTGCCCATCAGCCGACCCTCCAGGCCCGCACAAGCGTGACAAAGGGCTGGCGCACCAGCCCCGCCTCGCCGACGAACAGCGCTCCGGGCGCCCACATCACGCCGAGGTTCGCGCCGTCGCTCACGATGTCGCCGCGCCGCGCGAAGGCGGCCGCCACCGGTTCGCCCAGCGCCTGGGTGAAGGGGCCCGCCACGTCATCGAAGCCGCGCCGCTTCAGCGCCTTGGCCGCGCCGGCCTCGGTGCTGTATTTGCCGCGCCAGGGCTTGCCGAAATCCTCGCCCGTCAGCGCATGCACCGCCCCGGCGCCGAACAGCGCGCAATCGTTCACGCCCCACTGGAACGGCATTTCGGCCCGCTCGGCGATGTAGGCGGAAAGCCGGGCCTCCCAGTCGGGCAGGCGCGCCGTCATCGAAGCGCCTCGTTCTGGCGCACGTCGCGCGCGCCGCCGCCCGTGCCGGAGGCCGTGCCGCCGCCGATGCCCGCGCCCTTCACGCCGTTCGCCGCGGCACGGATCCGCGCCGCGCTCTTGTCGTCCGGGTCGAAAACGGCCTGGTCCTGGTAACTGCGGTTGCGCGGCTCGGCGAGCAGCGAGAGGTAATTCTCCATCACCACCGTCACCCGGCCGCCATTCTCCGGGTCGCCGGAAAGCCGCGCCTGCGTCATCCAGCCCGTGTAGTAGGGGCTGATCACCTTGGAGCCGCCGGCGCCGTCGTGCAGGCCGTGCCACAGCCGCGCCACCCGGCCCTGCCAGTTGGAGGCGGTGCCGATGGTGTCGAGAAAGTCGTCATCCGGGCCGGGCAGGCCGGAAAGGGTCGCCGTCACCTGGTCCGACCCGCCCGATTGATGGGTGACGCTGCCGATTTCCACGATGGCGGCCGGCACATGAATGAAGGTCTCGCCGTCCAGGTCCGGGTCGCCCGTCTCCGAAGCGCCGAAGGTGATGCCGCCGGGGTAGGTCGTGGCGCGCACCGGGTCGCCGTCGAAATCGAGCCAGGCGATGTAGAACAGCGGCAGCAGCGGCCCGGCGAGGTTGGCAGCGGGAAGCGCCGTCATGCCACCACCTCGACGGCCTGGAACTGGAATGGCTCGGTCACCCGCGCCAGCCCCTCGCTCCATCCCGCCTCACCCGGCGCGAGCCGCATTTCGATCAGCGGGCGGCGCAGCAGCACCACGGCATTGTCGGCCGGCGCGGTGGCCAGCGGCGGTTCCAGCGCCAGCGTGGCCGCGCCCGAGCCGTTGCTCGCGGCGTCGGCGCGCAGCACATGGCCGCGCCCGCCGATCGTGATGATGTCCCCCGCGCGGGCCAGCAGCGGCAGGTTCAGCGGCGCGCCGTCCACGTTCAGGCTGGGCCCGGTCTGCCCCGCGCCGGCCACCAGCAGCGTCTCCGCCGGGCGGGCGAGCTGTTCGTCGGCATCGGGGGCGAGCAGGAAGGTGTTAACCGGGCCTTTAAGTGCCGCGAAGAAGCCGCGCCACTGGCGCGCGCGCTCCGGCGAGCCGGGCGCCACGGAAACGGTGCAGGAAAAGCCGGCGGCGAGGCTGCCCAGATCGCCCACCTTCTGGCTCCCGGCCCAGGGCGACGTCACGGTAAAACGGTTCATCCGGGGCAGGCGCCAATCGATGCTGCGGATGCCGGGGGGAACGGAAATGATCGCCATCAGCCGAGCCCCCGCGAAAGGCCGGGCCGGCGCGATTGCCGGGCGGCATCCGATACCTGCGCCAGCGCCATCGCCGCGCCGCGCCGCGCCGCCATCTCGACGGCCATCGGGTCGGTCGCGCCGCGCGCGTCCACGTTGATCACGGCCCCGCCGCCGCCGCCGAAAGAGCCGTTCGGCGCAATCCGGCCGGAAGCGCGGGGGATGAACAGCTCCGGCCCGCGCTCGCCGACCAGGTAGGCGCTGCCCGCCGAGACTGACCCGCCGTTGGCGCGCGCCCCGCCGAACGCGGTGCCGGCGGCCGTGATCAGGCTGGAAAGCACCCCGCCCTGTCCGTTCTTGCCCAGCAGCAGCTCGAACAGGCCGTTCGCCAGCGCCTCGGCAGCGGCAGCCTTGAAGCTCGCCACCAGCGCGTCACCGATGTCCTGCCCGTACACGATGGCCTGGGCGAGGTTCGCCGAAATGTCGCGCCCGAAGCCCTGCGCCGCTTCCAGCGAGTTCGCCAGCTTGGAGGCCTCGATCTCCGCCGTCACGTCGCGGATTTCCAGCATGGTCTGCAGCAGCCGGTCCGCACCGGCGACGGGGGTGTCGCCCAGCGAAATTCCGGGCGAGGCAATGCCCGCCTCGCGGAGTTCGGCGGGGGAAAGGGAACGGGAGGTGGCGCCGGCGGAGCCGCCAGACGCACGCGCGCGGCGCGTGGTGGCGCTGGCGCCGGAGGCCGGGCGGCGCGGCACGGGGATCGGCGCGGAAGTCTCGCGCAGCCGGAACGCCGAGCCGGAAGCAGCGCGCCCGCTGCCAAGCCCGCCCTTGGGCAGGTTGCGGCGCCCGGTGTCCCGCGTGCGGCCGAAGCCCAGGCCCACGATGTTGTCGGCGCTGGCCTCGGCGGCATCCCGGCCCGGGTTCGCGCCGAGGATTTCGAGGTTGCGGTTCACCCGGTCGATATTGAGCAGCAGCGAGCCGGCCCAGATGGTGAACTTGTTCTTCGTGTCTTCGGTGAACTTGTCGATCGCCTCGTTCGCGGCGGCCAGCGCGTTGATCTGCGCTTCGGTCGCGGCCGTCACCTGCGCCTCGGCCTCGGCCAGCGCCAGCCCGCCATCCCGCACGGCGGCGGCGAAATCCACGCCGATCTTGCGGCCCAGGATGTCGACGACGGCGGCGGTGAATTCAGCCTCGGTCTTGAAGTTCTTCGCCGAAGCGGCGATGGCGTCGAGCAGCTCGTCGGTGGTGTCGATCTCCCCGTTCAGGATCCGCGTCGTCACGCCCATGCGGTCCAGCGCGTCGGTGACGCCCTTGGCCGCGGTGCCGCCCTGCACCTCGCCCAGCGTGCTGGAAAGGCGCTTCAGCACCTTGTCCGTCTGGTCCGTGGAAAGCTCGAGCGCGCGCAGGCCCCCCACGAGCCGCTGGTACCGCTCCACGTTCACGTTGGCCTGGTCGGCGGCGGTGGCAAGATCGTCGGCGAAGTTCAGGATGCCCCGGCCCAGCTCGGCCAGGCCCACCACGCCGAAGCCTGCGATGGCGCCGGACAGCGCGGAAAGCGCCACCACGCCGCCGCGCTGCATCTTGCCGAAGGCGGCATCCACCCCGCCCGCGGCCTGGTTGGTGCGGCGCTCGAACTGGTCGATCTGGCGCTGGCCGTCGTTCAGGCTCCGGCGCAGCAGCTCGACGTTGGCGTCGATCTGCAGCAGCAGATTCTGCTGGTTTGCGTCAGCCACGGGCAGCCTTTCCTTTGGCCGCGGAAGCGGAGCTGAGCCGAAGGCTCAATTCCGCGCGCGGCCTCATCTTCCAAGATTCGCGAGACGCTCGGCCTCGGCCTTTTCGGCGCGGTAATCGAACGCCGCCCAGAACTCGTGCGGGGTGGCGCGCCAGAAGGTTTCCGGCGCCCACCCCAGTTCGATCGCGGCCATGCCGGCCAGCCTTCGGAACTCTATGCCGTCGGCGGTTCCGTCGCCGCCGCGCCGTTTCCCGAGGGGGTCACTCCGCCACCAAGCGCCGACACGAGGAACTGCAGCACCGGCTTCAGGCAGTCCGTCAGCCCGGTGTCGAAGATCAGCTCGCTCACCTTGCGCGCGGTGTAGGAATCGGCGTGCGGGTTGCCCTTCTTCCGCTCCCCGGCCTTGATGCCTTCGCAGACGATCACGGCCATCTCGCGCAGGCTGAGTGAGCCATCCTGGATGGCGCGGCGGGCGACATCCACCACGCTGCCCAGCTGCTCGTCGATCGCGGCGACGGCCTCGTAATCGGCGCGCAGCACATAATCCGTGCCGGACAGCGTGATGGGGAATTCGCCGCGGTGGCGGTTCGGGGTGTCGCTCATCAGCCCAGCGTGTCCGTCGTCGGCGCGGCGGCCAGCACCAGGGTGCAGTCGAACGCGGCGGCGGCGTTGAGCTCGGCGGCGTCGTTCAGGTCCTGGATGAACATCGAGGCTTCGAACACCACGTCGCCGGTGCCGTAAGGGGCGTGGCGGATCTGGAAGTTGGTGGCCACCTGCGGGTCGGCAGCGGCACGGCTGAACAGCCGCTCCTGGCCGTTGGCGTCGGGCAGGTCCTTGATGAAGCTGGCCGAAATCGTCAGCGCGCGCTGCCCCGGCATGCTGGTGCCGTAGCTGCCCGAATCCTTGGTGCTGGTGTCGATCTGCGCCGCCGCGCGGTTCACCCGGTGGCTCACCTGCCCCGCGATCACGGTGTAGGTGCCGGGCGTGCCGCTCTCGATGAAGAGGCGGTGCGTGTTGCCGTTGAACTTCGCCATCTCGTCAGTCTCCTTAAGCCGTGGAGGTCACCGTCGCTGCCCACTGCTGCAGCCCGAAAAAAAGCGTCTTCTCGTCGTTCGACCGCGCCGCCGAGGCCGCCAGCGTGGGCGGCGTCGCGCTGATTCCGGTGGCACTCAGCGCCTGCCCGGAAAGCGCGGCGAAGCAGGCCGCCATGAGGTCCTCGGCGGGGACGGGGCTTCGCCCCTCCACCACCGCCACCACCTCGAAGCTGGCGTCGAACGTGGCCTGGTCCTTCGTGCTCGCCGGCGGCAGCGCCACTTCGCCGATCATCACAAAGGGCGGCTGCATGTCGTCCACGGCGCGGCTGTGGATCGGCACGCCCAGCGCCGCCGCCGTCAGCCTGTCGAACACCGCCTTGCGCAGCGGCTTTGTCGGGTCAGCCATCGAAATTCCCCGTGGCGGCGCGCGAAAGCGCGGATCGGAAGGCGCGATCCAGCGCGGGGCGAAGGAGGCGCCGCGCCAGCTGTTTCGTGCGGCCCTCCACGATGTCGTAGCGGCGGGGCGAGATAGCCCTGATCTTCATCTGATAAGGCTGCCCGCCGGCGCGCCGGGCCGTCACCGTCTGCGCCTTGCGCCCCGTCTCGAGAATCCAGCCATAGAAAAACTCGCGCTGCTTCGCCTTCGTCAGCAGGCCCACCCGAAGCCGCATCGTCTTCGGGAACACCTTGGCCGAAAGCGCCGCGCGCAGCCGGCCAGAGCCGGGCCGCGCCGGCGTTTCCTGCCGGGCAGCCGCCAGGATGATCGGCGCCGCCTTGTCCAGCTCGGCCACGATCGAGGCCCGCGCCTCGTCGGGCAGCCGCTTCATCAGCCGGCGAACCTTGCCCACCCCCTTCAGCTGAGAGCGCCGCGCCATCAGGCGCCCACCGTGCGGAGATCGAGCTGCAGCCGCGTGCCGTCCGGGCGGGGGATGTCGACCCGGTCCAGCTCGAGCAGCGCGCCGACGTCGGCCAGGTAGGTCTCCGCGATCGCGGTCGGGCCGGTGACGGTCCAGCTGCTGCGATTGTCGGGCGCGGGCGAGGCGTTCACCGCCACGCCGGGGAATTCACCCGCGTCGCCGCCGGCCGTCCCGTCGGTCGACCAGTTGGTGTCCAGCACGAGCCGCAGGCATTTCTGGTGCACCAGGATGCCGGCCGAGGCGCCCAGGCAGATGTTCCGGCGCAGCGTCATGTCGTCCAGGCCGCGGGTCCCGTTGTTGTGCCAGAAGGCCCAGCCATTCCCGCGCGCGTTGGCCTGGAACACATTGCCTTCAAAGAAGCGCCCGGCGCCGTCGAACTCGGTGTCCACCTGCGTCGTCAGCGGGCGCATGCAGTCGATCACGGCATTGTAGCTGACAGTGATGTTGCCCTGGTTCTGGTAAGGCGAAATGGCGTTGCCGTGGATCCCGTTGGCATCGGTGATGATGTTGAAGCGGCACACCACGCCGTCGTCGTCGCTGAACAGCCGGGTCGCGGTGGCGTTCAGGCCGTGCATCACATTCCACTCGAACACGTTGCCGGGCCCCGCGCCGGTGATGCAGTTGGAAAGGTGGGTGAAATAGCGGAAGCGGTTCTGGCTCACCGTCGCGCTCGTCACGCCGCTCAGGTTCGCGCAGGCCCCGCCCCAGAGCTCGCACCATTCGAAGACGTTGCCGCGCACCAGCCAGCCCGAGGCCGCGCTGCCGCTGCGGAAAATGTCGCGGTTCGAAAAGCCGCGGAACAGGAAGCCGCGCACTTCCACGTTCGACCGGCCGGAAAGGTTCAGCGCAGGCTGGGTGGCCAGGTTCGTGTCGGGGATGGCGCGGCGCACCGCAAGGCTGCCCCGGCTGCGGAAGATCGCCTTGCCGTCGCTCAGCACGGCATAGTCGCCAGGCTGGGTCACGTGCTTCACGCAGTTGAACAGCATGACCCGCTGGTTGCTGTCGCTGTACGGCACCGAACCCCAGGCCGTGCTGTCGAAGCTGGTGACGCTGCCCGAAACGCCCGTCACGGTGCGCTGAGTGTAGCTGTTGCCCTCGAGCCGGATCCACAGCTGGCCGCGCCCGTCCTCGCCCGTGCAGGCCGCCGCCACGGTGGCGCTGGTGATCTGGAACGAGTCGCGCAACTCCGCGCCGTCCAGCCCGGTGTAGGTCAGGCCGGGGTAGCGGTCCACGTCGGAGCGCATCCAGTGCTCCGGGTTGCGCAGCGCCGGGGCCAGCACCATCGCGCCGGAGGGATCGAGCAGGGTGGTGCGGAACGGCAGGCCGTCCGGGGTCCACTCCGCGACACGGATGTTGCCGCTGGCCCAGTCCGGGTGGCCGCCCGCGTCGGCGGCGTCCACGGGCAGGCGCACCGTCACCGGGGCGGAGCCGTCGAAGATGCAGCGCCCGGTGCCCCAGGCGTTGCCGGAGTAGATCACGCCCGAAACCGCGCCGCAGTTGCCGGTGTAGCGCTCGCCGCCCTTGAACGCGATGTGCTGCCCCGCCACCGGCGTGAAACCGTGGGTGGCGCGGCTGTCGCCCGGCGGATAGAGCCAGGGCGTGGAAGGCGTCAGCCCGTCGTTCGAATCGTTCCCCGTCTCGGGCGCGACATAGCGCGTGATTGCGGGCAGCGCGGGCAGCGCGGGCGGCGTGCCCGTGGCCACCATCACCGCCCCGGCCTGCGCCGTGTGCGGGTGGAACGCGGAGGCCGCGATCAACGCCACCGCCACAGCCATCGCCGCGCCGGTTTCCACCGTCATTTCGATCGTGCGCCGCACATAGTCAGGCACGGCGCCCAGCACCTTCATCACCCGGCCGCGCCAGAGTACCCTGTGGGTCGCATTGACACCGGCGACCGTGTCCCACAGGCGGATCATGATCTTGTGCGTTGCGGTGCCCACCAGGGCTTCGGCCTCGGTGGTGGCGCCGCCGGAGACCGGCCGCACATCGGCCGCGATTCCGGCAGCTACAACCTCCCAGCCATCCACCTGTCCGCCATAGCCGTCGGGCGTGGAGACGGGGCGCTCGATCGTCACCCGGTCGCGAAGATTTCCGGCGCGTACACTCACGCCGGCACCATGTTCGCTTCCGAGCGCCAGACCGGGATGCCGGCATAGGGCAGGCCCGGGAAGCTCTCGTAGAGGTGGCGCGGCAGCAGCAGGTTCTCGGCCGCGATGCTGGCCTGAAGATCCGCCGTGCTGGTGCTCGCCGCCACCACGGCGGGGAAGCGACCGCGCAGGAAGCGCATCCGCAGGTTCGCATCGCTCACCGCAGCCCAGCTGCCCGTGTAGGTGACGACATTGCCCGAGAGGGTACCGTCGATCATCTCCCAGGTCGTGCCGCCGTCGGTCGAGATCTCCATCCCGCCCACCGTCGCGCCAGCATCACCAGTGCCCAGCGTGCCGCCGTTCTGCGGCGTGAAGGTGACGGTGATGGTGTCGCGCGGCCCGTTGATGGCGAAGGTCGAAGGCGGCAGGATCCGCGGCTCGTAGCTGATCAGGCCGGCGAGCTCGGCCACGTCCAGCGCCATCCGGCCGTAGAACCGGGGCGTGCCTGCCGCGAGCAGGGTGCCGTGGTGCACCTTGTCCGGCGCCGCCGGCGCTTCGTCGAACGCGAGGTCGTTCGAGAACACCGCCCACCCCTTCGAGTAGGTCGCGTTCGTGAACGTGGTGAGCATCGAATCGCGCCAGTTGGAAAGGCGCGTCGCCGTGGTTGCCTGCTCGGCGGCGCTGTCGTTTTCGGTCCCGGTCGAGAGGAAGCGCGGGGTCAGCACGTAGAGCACCCGCAGCGGGTGCAGCAGGTTGAACTGGCCCACGTGGCGCGCCGGCGCGCCGCTGGTGCCGCGCCCGTCGCCCGTCGTGTCGCTGCCCAGGTACCAGGCGTTCGTGCGGATCTGCAGCTGGCTCTGGATATCGAGGTCGCTCGATCCGGGCTTGTAGAAGAAGGCGGTGATGTCGCGCTCGGTCGTGCGCGCGCAGCTCTTCAGCAGCACGTCCGTCACCCGGCCCGTGCCCGCCGTCACCAGGTCCCCGGTAAAGCGGTAGGAGCCGTTCAGGATGTTGTCTTCGTACCACTGGAACCGCGCCTCGCCGGCGACGGCCATGTTCATCACATGGGCCACCCGGCGCACGCCGAGCGCGTCGCAGCGCGCCTTCCACCACAGGCTGAAGCCGTGGAACCCCGAGCCGACCTGTCCGGCATCGTTCAGGATCGCGTGCACCGTGTTGCCCGAGAAGCCCACGCGGGACTGGTTGATGCAGGCCGAAACGAGGGAGTCGTTGACGCGAAGGGTGTCGTGGATCGCCGCCGAAGAGGTCGGGATGGTGCCCGCCGGGATTTCCGCCGTGCTCTGGCCGTCGGCCAGCACCACCTTCGGCCCGACGCCGCACCGCCAGGTGCAGCTCTTCGCCGTGATGTCATCCTCGCGTCGGACCTCGATCGTGAGCCAGTCCGACGAGTTGACGTCCGGCAGGTCGACCAGCACGGTCGCGCCGTCGGCCAGCGGCGTCGCGGTGACGCGCGTCCAGGCCTTCCAGGTCGTCTGCCCGTCCTGATAGACGCAGGCGCGGGCCTGCATGTGGGTCGCGCCGCCGCCGCCGTTGGTGATGTAAACCGGCAGGTTCGCGCGATACGGCCCGTTCCAGGCGTGCCCCGCGACATAGCCGGGCTGGTGCGCCTTGGCCCAGACCTTCTTCGTCGCCTGCGGATTGTACCAGATCGAGGGGCCGGAAACCGGAAGCGGGCTGGCGCCGCCGTCGACGCCCAGGGTCAGCGCGGCAAGCGAGACAGAGCCCGCCGTCTTGGCAAGATCTGCCGTGCCGCTCATGCGGTAGTGGAAATCCAGCACGCCGGTGAAGATGTCGGTCGGCGGGGTGCCTGCAGCGAGCGCGATGCGATCGCCCGCGCTCGGAGCACGGCGCGCATAGAACCAGTCGGCGACGGCGCAGGACTTGGCCGCCTCGGTGATGCCGTTCGCCGAAGCGTCGGTGTCGGCGCCGATCCGCCCGGCGCCCATCGAAGACACGCCGACGAAGGTGCCGCCCGTGGCAGCGGTGGCAAGGGTCGGGGCGCCGGTGAGCACCGTGCCATCCATCTTGATCAGGTCGATGCGGATCCCGCCGGCTTCGCTGATGATGAGCACGCGCACCGGCTCCTCGGGGATCCACTCCTCCGAAAGCGCGGTGATGCTGATCGGGCCCGAACCCACGAGGCGCACGTAGAAGCGGTTCCGGCGGGCCGTGGTGCCGTGATTGGCGCCATAATAGCCGAGGTAGATGCTGCCGCTGGATTCGTTCGCGCCGTTGGCGATGATGACGGACTGCGCCGATCGCGTGTCGGCGGTCGAGGTCGAGCCGCCGTTGTTCCGCATGCCCTGGTGCAGCTGCCACACCGTGATCCCGAACACGCCATCCTGAAGCGCCGAGCCGGTGCGGAAGATGTTGGTGAGCGCCGGGAACGCCGCATACTGCTTGCGGCCGAACATCCCGTTCCGGTCCATGAACTCGATCGAGCGCGGCGCGGCCAGCGGCTCGGCCAGCACCTCGGGCGTCACCGTGCCAGCGCCCGCGACATGCGGGTGGAACGCCGAATCCGGCGCCAGGCTGAACATGATGCCCACCGCGGGCTGCGCGGCGAAGTGCAGGTGGAACGCCCCCGCCGGCGCGATCGACGGGCCCGCGCTGCTGATCGCCGAGGCCGAGGCCACGTGCAGGTGGAACGCCGAGGCCGGCACCAGCGAAAAGGCCCCCGCCGCCCAGGCGCGCGTGTCCGGCCCCGGAAAGCCGAGGCGGCGGCCGGAGGGGGTGCGGTAGGTCGTCACGCCGGGGTCAGCTCGGGTCGCGGATTTCGATGGCCCAGGCGGCCAGGCTCACCGCGCCGCCCGTGGACAGCACCTGCGAGGCGCAGGTCGTGACATAGAGCAGCCGGCTGCCCGACGTGTCGAGAATGCCGATGTGGGTCGCGGTGCCAGACGCGCCGACGGAAATGCCGCTCTTCGCCGCCACCGTCACCTTCCGGCCCGAGGTGTCGCCGTCGGCCAGGGTGAAGTCGCCGGACGACATCGAAACCTCGGCCAGCTTGGCCGCCTGCGCCGCGGCGAAGCTCGCCGGCTCCGAAGGCAGCACCACCATCAGGTTGCCGCTGTTCCTGATCACATTCAGCGCGCCGTCCAGCACGTCGTTCCCGACAAGCTTGCCCATCTATTGTCTCCGATCCGGTCAGGCGATTGAAAGAAGGCGGAAGCCGGCGATCATCGCCGACACGCCCAACGGCATCTCCACGGCGGCTGCCGTGAACGCGACGGTCTCGCGGTTCGCGTAGAAGTGGCCCACCAGCATCAGGCAGGCCTGCTTGAGCTCGGGCGGGCACTCCCCGGCGGGGTAGCCCACGTCCAGCAGGATATCGATCACGCTGTCGTCCTGGATCTCGGGCCAGCTCTGCCCCGTCCGCAGCGCAATCCTTGGAATATCGCTCGGCACCAGCCACCAGGTCGCGGGCGAAAGCACCTGCGCCATGCCGTCCGTGTCGATGTAGCCGATCGAGGTGACGCCCAGCACGGGGGTGCGAACCAGCTCCCAGCCATCGTGCGGCCAATCCATATCGCGCAGCAGCTCGGTGCGCCGCGTCAGCACATGCCCGGTCTGCGCCTCGATGTGCCGCTCCGCCGCCGCCGCCATCGCCAGCAGCTTCGCATCCTCGCCCGTGTCGTCGACACGGCAATGCTCGCGCAGCTCGGCAGCTGTCAGAAGGGCGGGAATGGGCAAGTCGGCCTCCAGTCACAAGCAAAGGGGCGAGGCCGAAGCCCCGCCCCCCGTCTCCGTCGTCGCAGGCCTCAGGAGGCCGCGATCTTGAGCAGCTTGATCGCCTGCGTGTTGCGCAGCTTGCCGCCAACCCGCTTGCGGATGTAGAACTGGACGAAGCCCGGAAGGGTGATTTCGTCCCGCGTCATCCGCATGCCCACGCGGTCGGCGATCAGGTAGCCCTGGTCGAAGTCGCCGAACGCGAGCGGGAAGTTGCCCGCGCCCACGGCCGGCATGTCTTCCGCTTCCGTGATCGGGTAGCCCATGAAGGTCTCGGGCTGCTGCATCGAAAGCGAAGGCTGCCACAGATACTGGTTCGTGGTGTCCTTGTACTTCCGAAGCGCGGCCAGAAGCGTCTTCGAGGTCACCCAGCGGGCGTTCGAACGATAGCGGGCACGCAGCGCGTACACGAGATCGTAGAACGTATCCGCCGAGGTCGGCAGCGCCGCAGCCTGGCCCGAGGCCACATACTGCAGCGTGCCGAACGCGCGCGAGGCGTCCGCGGTCGACACCGGCGTCGGGCCGGCGAGGAAGCCGGTCGGGCGCTTGGTGCCGTTGCCGCTCACGAAGGCCAGGCCTTCGCCGGCCGCGATCGCTTCCACCGCGCTCTCGATCAGCCACTGCTCCACGTTGAAGAACAGGTCGTCGAGCGATTCCTCGGTGGCGCGCGGGCGAGCCGAGGCCATGCCGAAGGTCGGCGCGACTTCGGCGAGGTCGGGCGTGTTGGTCTGGCTGCGGCTGTCGCCTTCGCCCACCCACTCGAACGCAGCACCGCCCACGTCGATCAGCTCCTTGTAGTCGGGGCTGCCCACGGTCACGACACGCGCGATCGAACGGATCGGCGAGATTTCGGCCACAAGCCGGTCGATGGTGGAGGCGATCTGCTCGGGCAGGGCGAAACCACCCGCCGAGCCGGTGGAGGTGATCACCTGCGCCGCACGCGCCTCGAGGCCGCCGCCGGCCGCCGCGCGCGTCTGCAGGCCCTTGACGGCCTGATGCATGCGCTGCTGCACCTGCGGATCCTGCGGCGCGCGAACCCAATCGATGAAGGCGCCGCGATACTCGGCCGCTTCCTTCGAAAGTTCGCCCTCGCCGGAGCCTTCGCCGCCCGGGCGCGAAGCGCGGGTCGCGATCTTCTCGAGGTTCGACTTCAGCTCGCCCAGCGCCGAAAGCTCGGCGTCGAGCTTGGTCAGCTTTTCCTCGATGAGCGGGTCGGCCGTGCCCTTCTTGGCGATTTCCGCCAGGCGGGCGTCATTGGTCGCCTTGTACTCTTCGAAGCCCGTGCCGAGCTTCTCGATGGTCTGCGCCAGCTTGCCCATGTCGGGCGCTTCGCGCTTCTCGTAACCGGCACCGCCGGCCAGCAGCTTCGCGCGGAAAGCCGCAAAGTCCTTGTTGGTGTTCATGTCCGTGCCTTTCAGCCGTAGAGGGATTGCAGAAGCCGCTCGGCGGCCTCCTGCGCTTGCGCCACGCCCCGAGCATCCCGCTCCGCAGCCGCCACGCGCTTCACCGCGGCGATCCCCGCCACGGCAAAGTGTTCTTTCAGGCCGGCATCGATCAGCCGGCGCTCGATCTCGCGAAAGGTGCGGCACTCGGCGAAATCCGAGGCCTTCACCTGCGTCACCCGGGCCAGCTTGTTGGCCGGGAACGTCACCAGGGAGACTTCCCACAGGTCGATCTCGGAGATCGTGCGGATGTCCGTGCCCCGGTCGTAAACCGATTCCTTGGTGTAGAAGCCGATCGAAAGCCCATTCAGGGCCTTCATCTTCATCAGCGAATGCGCCTCGCGGCCCTTCACCGTGTCCATCGCCAGACGGCCCTTCACCCGCAGCCCGGCGCTGTCTTCCTGCATCTCGGTCCACACGCCGATCGGCGCGCTGGCGTCATGCTGCCACAGCATCGCCGGCATCGTCCCCGCCGCCTTGTGCGCGTCCAGGCTCGCCTTGAACGCGCCGGGCAGGATCACGTCACCATAGGCGTCGCTGTTGCCGAACACGCTGCCATAGCCTTCCACCTCGCCGCCGTCCCCGCTCGCGCGCACCTCGAAGGCATAGGCGCGGTGCTCCGGCTCGGGTGCCGAGCGGCACTCAAGGGTCAGTTTCGGCATCGGTCGGGTCTCCAGTCGGGCGCTCAGGCCCCAGGTGCAGAGTCGGGCTCGGGGTCGGCCGCAGGCCCGCCCCCCATGTTCAGCGGCGTCAGCGGCTCATCCAAGCCGGGCAGCGGGTCGCGGCCCTCCTCGTCGCGCAGCTCGTTGCGGGTGTAGATGCCCATTTCGGCCATCGTCCGGGCCCAGACCGCGCGGTCCTTCACGCTGCCGGCGCGCATGTAGCGGGTGTCGAACTCCACGAAGAGCGGCCCGGCGCCGTCCAGCACGAACTCGTCGATCCGCTGCTTCCACGCCTCATGCCAGGGCATCAGCGTGTGGATGTAGTGCCCGCCGAAAAAGGATTCAGAGGATGCAAAGGTCGCGGTCTTGTCCGAATGCCCCACCATCATCGGGAACACGCCGAACGCGCGGCAGATCTCCTCCACCTGGAAGCGCCTTGTTTCCAGGTGCTGCGCGTCGACACCCGAAAAGGCGAGCGGCGTGTACTTCATCCCGTTGTCCAGCACGGCCGTGCCGTTCTTGTTGCTCCGCTCCCATGCCTGCCACGCATCCTTCAGGCGCTGCACCCCCTCCGGGCCCAGCTTCTGTTCCGTCGAAAGCAGCCCGGCCGGGCGGGCGCCGTTGGCGTGCAGCGTCGCCTGCGTCCGCTCCGATGCCATCGCCAGCCCGATCGAGGCCGCCGCCAGGCGGGTCGCGTTCAGGCCCTTCACCCGCTCCCACTGGATCCCGGGCAGGTAGAGCACATCGTCTTCCGCGAACACGCCCACCAGGCCATATTCATCGGCGACGCGGAACCGGTAGTCATAGCGGCCCGTCCGCTCGATCTGCCAATGCCCGGGCTTCACCGGGATCAGCTCGCGCACGCGGTTGCCCAGGCGCACCTTCACCGCCAGCGCGCCCTCGGTCAGCACCGCGTGCATCGTCATCTGCCGGCGGAACTCGTAGCTCGTCTGAAACTCGTTCGGCCGCCGGCTCAGCATCCGGTACTCGGGAATGTTCGTCGCCAGCTCGCGCGATCCGTCCCGCTTCTCGCGGTACACGTGCAGCGCCGGGGTCGCGCAGCCCTTGGCGATCAGGTCGGCAATCGCCAGCACGGTCGAAACCTGCAGCGCCGCGTCCACGCTTACCCGCTCGCCCGCGATCGTCTGGCCGTAGAGCCCGTCGATCCGCGCCATCATTTCCTCGAAAGGCAGCACCACGGGCGGCGCCGACTTGCGGAAAAGTGAATCGAACCAGCCCATCAGCGGCCGATCACGCGAACGCATAGGCGACGTCACCGCCCCCCATGCCCTGCGGGTTCCGGCTCATCAGCTGCACGGCGTTGAAGGTCGCGATCAGCGGATCGATCTTCGCCTTGCCGGCCGTTTCCTTGGTGATGATCACCGCGTTCCCTCTCTGCTCGGCCACCGCGTTGCCGATGGCCCAGGCCATCAGCGCCTGCGCGCCGTGGCGGAATGTCCCGTCGTTCAGCTTGCGCTCCGTGCCCCACACCGCGGGGCTCAGCCTGACCCCCTGCGAAATCGGCACCATCACCTCGTCGGCAATGCCGCGTAGCGCGATCTCGTCCACGATCGCCGTCACCCCAAAGGGGTCCAGCCCGATTCCGTGACGCTCCGGCAGCAGGCCCGCCGTGTGCAGCCGCTCCACCGCGTCCGAAAGCTCGATCACGTCCTGCGTCGGCTTCGTGCAGATCGTCACTTCGCCCGCCGCCTCGAGGTCCCGAAGCCGCGGGGCGATTTCCTTGCGCAGGTCCAGCACCTTCGGCTGCGCCCAGGCATGCGCCCAGTGCAGCCATTCGTTCGTCTCCCGGTCCCGCCCGATCACGGCCAGCGCCAGCAAGTCGTCCAGCCCACCGCCATCGATCCCGGCCACACAGACATCGCTGCGCGCCATGATCTCTTCCAGCGTCAAAGCCGAATCCCCGGCCCCCTGCCAAAGGTCGGCCCCGGCCCAGCGGTTCGCGTGCAGCGCCAGCCCCACCTCCACGTTCAGGTGCTGCGTCGCCCAGGCGATCAGCTCGCCCGGCCCGTCGTGCTCGGCCCGCTTCCACCCTTCCACGAGCCGCTCGATCGTGATCGAGCGGCCCAGGTTCGGTGTCACCAGCGGCCACAGCGCCGGGTCGCGCCACGGCTGCGCCTCGTCCCGTTGCATCGCCTCGGGGAACTCGTAGATCACCGGCAGCAGCCGAACCCCGTCCGTGATCCGCCCGTCCCGCACCCCCCGCGCATAGGCGAGCTCGGATTTGAACACGCCCGCCGGCGGATGGTCGCTCTGGGTCGTGATCATCACGAACAGCGATTCATCGAACGGCAGCATCCCGCCGCGCAGCTGGCGGATCACGTCGGCCGCGTAGGCCACGCTCCCCAGGATGTGCAGCTCGTCCAGGATCACCAGCACCGGCTTCACGCCCGTCAGCACGTCCATGCCGAAGGTGCGGATCATCAGCCTGGCGCCGGTCACCCGGCATTCGATCGATTTCAGATGCTCCCGCACGTGGAAGCGTTGGCTCAGGAACTCGTCGGCCTCGATCATGCCCCGCGCCTGGGCGAAGGCCGTCTCGGAGATCTTCTGGGTCGGCCCCACCAGCAGCATGTCCGCTTTCGGCCGCTCGTTCAGCAGCAGCGAAACCAGCCCCAGCGCGGCGGCCTTCGTCGTCTTCGCGTTCTTCTTCGGGACCTTGCAGAACAATTCCCCGATCCGGCGCCGACCGTCGGGCTCGAGCGCGCCGAAGATGGCCCGCACGATGGCGCCGAACCAATCCTCGCCCTCGTCGCCGATGGCCGGGGACCCGGGCACATCGGGCAGCCGCAGCCGGTAATAGATGGCGGCGGCCCGGTCGGCCTTCGCCTTGTTCAGCTTCAGGTCCGCGAACGGCGGCCGCCCGGCCTGGAGCCGGTCCCACCAGTCGGGGCAGGCAAGGCTTGCCGACACGTCAGTTCGGCAGCTCGGGCCCCGGCGTCACCAGGTCGGCCCAGGCACCCGTCGGGCGGGCGGCGGCGGCCTTGCGCTGCTCCTTCTTGCCCAGCGGCTTCGCCTTCGGCGCGGAAACGGCCGGCATGTCGCGCAGGCCTTCCTGCTCGTAGATCTTCCACAGCGCCTTCATCGCGCCGACATTCCCGCCGGCGGCCTCGGCCTCCAGCCTGATCAGCAGCCGCGCCCGGGCCTGCGCCAGCGCCTCCGCCCGCGCCTTTGCCAGGTCGCGAAAATAAACCTTGCGCAGCGTCGGCGCCGAAACCCCGATCTCGCCCGCGATGTCGGCAACCTTCCAGCCAGCCAGCACCAAGGCCCTGACTTTGCGGACATTTTCCGAAGTCGGCACATGGTCAGGCCGCCCCCGCTCCCCCTCCCGCGCCGACCGCGGCTCACCAAAGAGGTCGAAAATCACCCGCACCAGAAAAAAACCTCCAAATGAG
>JACCDR011664226.1_pt1 | contig 24038 bp, 27 predicted proteins | sample 7446431 | NCBI WGS metagenome assembly JACCDR01 (sample SAMN15323443, study PRJNA562643) | freshwater metagenome | isolation source: river surface water | place: USA:Blue River Watershed | collected 2017-08-17 | reverse complement strand
TCAAGGAAGTCACCCTCGCGGCGGAGAACCCAAGCAACACCGCAGCGTGCGCGGACATTGACGTGCCGTTCAACGACCTCGTCATTCCCACGGGCTGGACATTGCAGGCGGGCATCCGCACGCGCACGAGCGACATCGACGACACCTGCATCACCGCGTTCGGCGCGAATTTCTAAACCATGAACAAAGGCTTCCGGGGCTGGGCCAGACCGCGCCACAAGGTTTACGTGAGCGCGCCCACGGCCATTGACACGACCAACGGCAACACCTTCCGCCACGGGTTCGGCCGCGTGCCGGGGCTGGTGTCGGTGAAGCTGCTCTGCGTGACCGCCAACAACGGGTATCTGGCGGGCGAGGAAGTGCCCATTGACCTGGTGTATTTCACGGCGGCAGGCAACCGCGACGGCGCGCCGCGCTGGGGCATCCGCCACGGCGTGGACGCCATCCGCGTGCAGTTCCAGGCGGCCAGCGTCGAAATCGTCACCTCCGCCGGGGCCATCGGCGGCACCTTCACCTTCACCGAATGGCGGCTCGTCGTCCGCTGTGCCGACATCGAGCGCCCCCTATGACCACCATCCCCGAAAGCCCGGAGACGCTGGAGACGCAGCTCGAATGGCTGCTGTCCGGCAAGCGCCAGGCGGTGCTGCTCACTTGGGGCGTGACCCTGCCGGAGATTCCGCGCGGCCTTGTGCTGCTCAATGCCGAGCCGGGCCTGCTGGTCTATCCGCCCGCCGCCGCCGGGGAAGTCTATCGCTGGCAGCGCGGCGAAATCGGACTGGGCGACCTGCTCGGCTACGGCATTCCAGACAAGGGCAACGCGGAACGCGGAACGGGGAACGCGGAGCCGCCGCCCGTCGTCGTGGTGCGCGGAGCCAATGGCCGCGAGAAGCAGGCCGTCGTCGCGGATTCCGCGCGTCTGGACGCCGTGACCGCCGCCGCCCATGCGGTGAAAGACACCGGCGACACCGTGACGGTGGAGAACGGCACCCGCGTGCTCGAGGACCGCTTGAAATGCCTGGACGCCCGCGAGCTCAAGGTCCGCCCCCTGACGACGGACGGCCTCGCCGCGCTCGACGCCGCCGCGGAGGCCGACGCGCATTGCCCGCTGAACCCCACGCACGTCATCGAGCGCCACGGCGAAATCATCGGTTACTTCGGCATCAACAGCCTGCCGCTCTACCGGCTCTGGTTTCACAGCGCCAAGATGAAGGCCGGGGACAGCACGCGCCTGCTTTTCATGATTGAGAACCATTACCGGATGAACGGCGTGCCGCTCGTGGCCACCATCATCAACACCGCTTCGCCGTTCTATCCCGTGGCCGCCCGGGGCGGCTACGTGGAGAACCACGGCGACCGGCTTTTCCTGAAGGAACTTTGACGTATGCCCTCCTCAGATTTAACCAAGGACATGATGCTGGCCGGAGCCAGCGGCGGCACCTCCAGCTTGATCGACATCGCGCAGGGAAAACTTCCCGGTCAAAGCGCGTGCGGCGGCAAGAAGAAGGCCAAGCCGTGGGCCAAGCTGCCCGGCGGCAAGCTCAGTTACCGAGGGCAGAAGATTCTGCAAGCCGGCAACTACCTGCTCCCCGCCACGCTGGACCTCACCCGGCGCGGCGCGGAAGGCTTCGGCGAGATTTACCGAAGCGAGGCCGACAAGACCCGCGCCGATGAACTCGCCGGCTTCGAAAAGTATGGCGGGCGCTACGTCGCCGCGCTGGACAATGCGGACCCGCTCCGCGCCAAGACCAAGGCCATCATCAGCGCGAACCTCGACGCCGGGCTGGACCCCTCCATCGTCCGTGAAATCTCCCAGGGCAGCCGCGCCGCCTTCAGCTCGCGCGGGATGTTGAACAGCCCGCAGAGCGCCGTGGACGAACTGTTCTCCCTTGGCATCCGGGGCAAGCAAATCGAGGACGCCAACCTGAGCCGCGCGATGGAATTCACCCGCGCCACGGACCCCTTCCTCGCCTACGCCGGCCGCCCCAGCGCGCCGCAGGGCAGCAACCCCATGAGCCCGAACTACGCCAGCTATTCCAACGAGCTGCCCAGCTTCGCCGCCAACGACGAGATGATGCGTTTCAACGCCCAGCAAAACGCCAAGAACCGCAGCGCGCAACTGACCGCCGCCGGCATCAGCGCCGTGGGCAGCCTCGCCGGTGGTGCGGCGGGCTTCATCTGACCCCTGACCCCTGACTCCTATGCCGATTCAAATGTGGACCCCGATGGTGCAGGCGGACACCAGCAGCGTGGCCGAGGCCATCGCCGGAGCCGGCCGCTCAGTGGGGCAGGGCCTCGCCGGCATTGCCGACCGGCTGGAGCGCCGCAAGGAAGAACAGAAGCGCGAACAGACCAACGCCAAGAGCGCGGACACCCTCTTCAAGGCCAACCCGGATTTGCAAAAGGCGCTGGGCATGGACGAACACACGTTCATGGGCCTGCCCCGGGCCGAGCGCATCGCCGCCGTGGCCGGCGGCATCAGCCACTTGACCCTGCAACAGGCCAACGCCAAGGCCCGGCGCGAGCAGGAGGAATACGACCGCCAGACGGGCAGCGCCCAGGCATTGCAGGAAGCCGCCGGAGCCGCCGGCCGCGCCGGCATGGAACGTTACTACGAGTATCCGGAGGAATTCCCGCAAGGCCCGCCCCGCTTTGAGCAGGCCATGTTCGCCCACCCCGCGATGGTCAACGCCCCGAACTTCAACGAATTCGCCCGCGCCACGCAGCCCGCGCCCCGAGCGCCGGCGCTTGGCCCGGAGGCGCTCAAGCAATTCGGATTTGTGCCCACCGGCGGCCAGGTGAACCCCAACGGCTCGGCCAGCATCACCTTCGGCCAGCCGCCGCCGCAATATCCCACGACGGCCAAGCCCATCCTCACCGAGGACGGCCAGCCCACCGGCAAGGCCACGTTCGAGGGCAAAACCATCGACCTCTCGCCGCCCAATGCCGAGGGCAAGACGCTGACCCAATCGGAGAACCAGATGCTGGGGGCGCTGAATCAAGCCAGCTCCGACCTCGACAACCTGGAGAAGATTTTCAAGAAGCTCGGCAAAGACTGGGGCGGCCCGCTCGCCGGCCGTGCGCTCAATGCCGCCGGCATGGGCCAGAACCCGGACATCGTGGCCGTGGAAAATGCCATCAACGCCGCCACGCCCAATCTCGCCCGCGGCGTGTTCCGGGAAGTGGGCGTGCTCACCGACGAGGACATCCGCCGCTACAAGGCCCTGCTCCCGACCGCTTACGACACCGACGCCGTGCGTTCCGTGAAGATGAAGCAACTGCGCGAGCGCATCGACCAGGGCAAGAAGGAAACAATGGACAGCCTGCGCAAGGCCGGCCGCGATTTGAGCGGTTTCGACAAGGCCGCCAAGGCGGAAGCCGCCACCAAGGTGCCGCCCGGTGCCGCCGGCAAGACGCACGCGCAACTCATCGAGGAGGCCAACGCCGCCATTCAGGGCGGCGCGGATGAAGCGAAGGTGCGCGAGCGCCTCAAGCAACTGGGTGTCGAAGTCAAATGACCCATGCCCACCGCTTTCGACGATCTGATTCCGCCGCCGACGCAGAGCGCGGGCGGCGCGTTTGATGACCTGGTGCCCAAGCCCTCGGCCGAATCCGCCTTCGCGGATCTGACACCCGACATCACCCCGGAACGAGTCGCCACCCAACTGCGCGACCCGGCCTACACGCCCACCCGCGAGGAGTTCCAGGTGTGGAAGGATTCCGAGGACGCCAAGGGCTGGTTCCAGCCCGGTGAATGGTTTGATGCGTTCAAGGCCGGCGCGGGCGCGATCAAAGATACCGCCGTCAAGGCCGGCGAATCGCTCTTCGGCCAGGACAACATCCTCGAAAGCCCGATGCGCATCGGGCAGACGGCGCTGGAAGCTGCCGCTCGCGGCACGGTGAACGATGCCGAACTGCTCGGCCGCAAGATTCCCGCGACCGTGGGCCGCGGACTCAGCGCCGTGGCCGAGGTGATGGTGCCCGCCCTCACCGGCACCGCCCTGCCGGATTCCCGCGAGGCGTATTTCCTCAATCGCAAGCTCATCGACCTCAACCGCGCGCTCAACCCCACCGGCAGCCCGATTTTCCAGAACATCACGCCAGCCACCCTGCCGCCGGAACTGTCATTGCAATGGCGGGCCGAATACCAGACGCAGGCCAAGCCCGCCGCCGAGTATCAGGATTTCCTGTCCAAACGCACGGAACAGCGCGACGCCATCGCCCGCAGTGAAGGCCGGGCCAACCTCGTGCCGCCCATCCTGGGCACGCCGGACAACGCCATTGCCGAGGCGGGTTCCCTGGTGGCGAATCCGAGCACGGTCATGACCTTCGGCCTCGGGGCCGCGCCGCGCTCCGGAGCCACCTTGTTGGAACGCGCCGCCGCCAATGCGGCCACCGGAGTGGGCAAAGCCGCCACCGCCACCGGCAAGGCCGCGCAGCTCGTCGCGAAGTTTCCTTCCGCGATGGTGGCCGGCGGCATGAAGCTGGCCGGGGCCACGGACGATGCCGCATCCGCCGCCGCCAAGCTGGTGGAAGGCGGTTCCGTCGGCGCGACGCTGGCCAGCCCGGCCATCGCCGTGCCTGGACTCACGCAAGCCGCCATCGCCATGCAGGCCGTCAAGCGCGGCGGGCAATTGCTCGAAGCCGCCGGCGAAGCCTCCGGAGCCGTGGGCCGTTCGCTGGCGCAAGGCCCGTCCCGCACCGGCCTGCTCGGCACCATCGCCACCGATGGCAAAGCCCCGGAGTGGATTCGCAAAGCCGCTGCTGCCGCCAAGAGCGCCGACCCCGCCGTGGAATTCGCCGGGCGCACCTTCGAGGCGGGCGTTCATGGCGCTGGCATCGGTGCGGTGTTCGGCGGACTCGCGGAAGGCACGCCGGAAAGTGTCGCCCAAGGTGCAGGTGCGGGCTTCGCCCTCGGTGCGGGCTTCGGCACCGTGGGCCGGGCTGTGGGCTTCCGGGCCAATTTGGAAGCGAAACGTCAGGCGGATCTCAACCGCTGGTTCTCCGGAAAATCAGCGGAGGAACAAGCGCAGATCCACGCGCTGGGCATGGACCGCAACCAGGCGCTCCGGCTCGCTACCACGGAAGAATTTGTGCGCGGGATGCGTGGGGCCAATGGCGAGAGCGACGTACGCTTTCAATACGTGGACAATGCCACCTTTGAACGCGCCTTTGGCACCAGCGCCAAGGGAGCCGAGCACATCGCCGCCGATCAGCCGGTCATCGTCATCAACGTGGACCGCGCCAACGGCCGCACCCCGTTGCATGAAGCCATGCACGGCCTGCTCGACCTGGGCTTGTCGCCCGAGGTGAAGGCCGAGCTGCAACGCAAGCTCTTCACGCAACAGGCGCCCGATGGCACCGTGCTCACGGAAGGCGTGTTCAACTTCGACGACCAGCAGCGCAGTCTTCAGCAATACACGGCACGCTTGGCACCGCAGGCCCGCGCGGAGTTCAATCTCCAGACGCCCGCCGAACAGCTCGCCAAAATTCGCTCGGAGATGGCCGCCGAAGCCTTCGCCAATCTGGTCGAAGGCAAAGGCCCCGACTACCTGCTCAAGGGCTTGACCGGCGTGCGCCGGCGCATGGCGGATTCCATCGTCTCCGCCCAGCAAGGAACCATCCTGCGCGCCCTACGCAAAGGATTGGAAGCCGTGGGCGTGACGTTCGACAGCAGCGGTGCGCCCTCCGAACTCTTCGTCAAGAACGGCAAGCCGGTGACCAACAGCCCGGAGGTGGACGCCGCCTTGCGCGATTATCTGCGGGCGAAAACCAAGGTGCTGAACCGGCTTGCGGCTGCCGAAGATGCGCCGTCCAGCCTTGTTGTCACCCGGCAGGACATGATGAGCAAGAACGCCCGGGCCGTGGCGGAACTCTTCAAGGACAACGACAATTTCAAGAAGGACGCGCAGGGCAATGTTGCCATCGAGCGCGGCCTGCCCGTGCTGAACACCCCGCGCGAAATCGCCAAGGTGCAGTCCAAGCGCGTAGAGGAAATCATCAGCGCCTTGGAGCGTTCGCCCAAGGCCAGCCCAAACAACGCCCGCCAGCCGATGCGCCTCAAGGACAATGGCGCATGGGAAGGCCATTACTTCACGGCCTCGCAACTCGCGGAGATTGACCGCATTCCCGACAGCGTGATTTCGCCCAGCCTCAAGGCGAAGATTCGACAGTTGAACGATCTCCACGCGCCCGGCGACGGCCGCCGCTACGTCATCGACTACAACGCCGCGACCAAGGAAGCCAAGGGGGGCGGCCGGGTTTATTCGAGCAGCATCAGCAGCACCTTGCGCGACGTAGTGCCGCTCACCTTTCACGTCAGCAAAGCGGGGAACTTCTACACCACCACGCTCGACACTACGGCGATGCACGCGAAGCTCAACCGCTGGTTCAAGGAACATCGGCGCGTGTTCGATGCGTGGGGCGGCAACCGCGATGCCTTTGTGGCGGACGTGTTCAAATATCTGGACAACCACGCCAACGACCGTCCCGGCAGCTACGGCCTCGATGCCGGCGCGGCCACGGCCGTCCACAAGAAGAACGTCATAAACGATCTGTTCGGCGTGGCCCGTGGTAGCGGTGCGAACCCGCTCGACCTCAGCACCAAGGCCGGCAAGGACAATCTCATCAAAAGTTTTCGGCTGGACAGAACGAACCGAATCACGGAAAGCGGTGGGGAAAAGATGCCGTTCGACTACTACAAGGCGAAGGCGAACCTCATGCCGGACGATTACAAAATGAAGCAACTCGAAAGCCAGTTGAACGAACGTGAGTTGAAAACGCTCAATAGCGGCCAAAGGCCAGACTACAAAGCGGCATTCGGAATAGTTGGTTTCGACGATACCTATGAAAGCGGCTTTGATGCTGTTATCAATCAGAGGCATTCGATAGTTGATGGCCTTACCTCGGTCGGCTTCGATGTGTTTGCGTCAAAAAAAGCCGGGTCTTGGTATATCACGGACCCGGCCAGCAATTTGACGGTGAGAATTACGGATCACCAAAACGAAAGCGTCTCCCGCGAATCGCCGGACCACACCATTCTCATCAGAAACGCATACGACCCCCGTGCGTTGTCGGATGGGTTACTCGCCGGACTGGATTGGCTGGAAGAGAAAAGTCCGAAGACAAGTCCCGAAGCGTTCACCGGGCCAGCCGGAAATATCACTGCTTCAGGTAACCGCCCCGCCATCCAAGGGAGTAGGCGGGGCAATGTTACAAAGTCTTCGGACCTGCCCATAACAGCACAATCCGCCGCGCCTGTCAACCTTCTCCCCGCCGGCAAGGAATGGAACGCCACCACCCCGAGCGCGGGCGTGCCCGTCAAAGGCAAATACGAACTGCGCGAAGCCAAGGACCTGGTGACCAGCTTCGACCCAGGCTTTGACGCCGCCCTGCAACCGCGCGACCGCACCCGCGAGGCGAGCGTGAACCAGATTGCCGGCATCGTGCAGAAGTTCGAGCCGCAACGCCTCGGCGAAGCTCCCACCACGGATCTCGGCGCGCCTGTCATTGACGAGGCCGGCCAGGTGCTCAGTGGCAACGGCCGCGTGACCAGCCTGCGCACCATCTACGGCGCACAAGACCCCAGCCGCGGCGACGGCTACAAACAGTTTCTCATGCAGAACGCGGAGCAATTCGGCTTCAAACCGGAAGACATCGCCGGCATGAAGGAACCCGTCCTCGTGCGGCGCGTGGAAGATTACGGCGGGCTGGCCAAGGCCGAGTTCGCCCGGCAATCAAATCAATCCCAGCTCCTCGCCATGTCCGGCGCGGAGAAGGCCGCCGCCGATGCGCGCCTGCTCACCGAACATCCGGACATCCTCGACAAGTTCGCCCCGAGCGAAGAGGGCAACGTGATGGCCACCAGCAATCACGAGTTCCTCAATCATTTCATCGCCGCCACGGGCGACCAGGCCGAGCTGCTCAGCGGCAAGGGCTACAACAACGAGCTGGTGCGCAAGCGCGTGGAAACGGCCATCCTCGCCACCGTCATCGGCCCGGAAAACCGCAAGCTCATCACCCAGATGATCGAGCGGGCGGACAAGTTCAAGATGCGCAAGGCCGTCAACGGCCTGATGATGTCCGCGCCGTCCCTCGTGAAACTCAAGGGCACCGCCTACGACCTCAGCGCGTATCTCGCGCAAGCGATGGGCGACCTGGTGCGAATGCGCGGCGCATCGGAGAACGTCGAGACGTTCCTCGCCAGCAAGCCCCTCGTGGGCGACGACGGCCGCACCGCCGCCAGCGACCACATTCTGGAATTCCTCAGCAAGGCGAGGAGTCAGAAGCAAGTCGCCGAGGACTTGCGCCGCTACCTGTTCATGGCCAAGAACGCCATTGCCGACGCCCAGAGCGGCGGCCTGTTTGGTGACACCCCGCGCAGTCGCGAACAACTCCTTGGAGAAATTTATGGACGCATCATTCGACCCGTCGAGCCCGCCACAGTTCCCACCGCGCCCGCCCCAACCAGCGCCTTCGCCGACCTCATCCCCGTCGAAACTCCGCAACCGGCTCCAGTCGCTACGCCAGTGGCAGCGCAACCAGTCCCTGCCGCCGCAACAGTCCGCCCTGCGCCAGTCGTTGCGCCCACAGTAAGCGCCCCGCCCATTCCGCCGCCCCGCCCACGCAATGCCGTCGTGGCCGACTGGAGTTTCCGGAAAGGCACCCCCCGCCTGATGCCCGGCGCCGGCAGTTTTCTGCCCACGGGCACGGCCTTGCGTGCCAGCGCCTCAGAGATTGTCCAGCACACCCGCGAAGAAGCCGCCTACAACTTCTCCGAACGTCTGGAAGGCCTCCCGCGCAACACCGGCCTGCTGCTGGCCCGCGAGTTCCTCACCAAGGCAGAAGCCCGTCAACCCGCCCATCTGCTCGCCACCGAACGCACCCGCCGCGCCGCCGCCGCCCTGGCAGGAGTGCCCGCTGCAAACCTGACCACCATCATCCATCGCAATGGACTCGACGGAGCGCGGCAGCAGATGGAACCCTACTTACCCCCGCCCCGCCGGTAGCGCAGCCGGTAGCAAACCGGAAACGCTTGTTGCAATGCGTTGATGGCGCGTGCCCGTAACTTCCCCATCAGTTGCTCCGAAGTCAGAAGCTCTATCCAATTGAGCTACGGACGCATCAAGCACTTACGCACGCAAATAACCTAGCCACAGGTGGCTGCACGGCAATTCTTCTTTTTGGCTCCGGTCATGGCCGGACTCTCCCGGACAGGTTGCCCGGTAGCTAACCCGGTAGCAGGAGGCCGCGAAGCGCGTCATAGGGTGATGACGTTGGAGGTTTGACGCGCGGTCCACCACGCCCAGGCCGGCAGCTTGTCGGCGCTGTGCGGGAGCCAGGTGAAGCGGTCGGCAAGGCTGGTCCATTGGGTGGCGTCGAAGTCGTCGGGATCCACGCCGTAAACGTCGCGCACAAGTTCATCGCCGGAGCCTTGGCCGAGCTCGATGGCGACGGCGTCCGGGGCGATGCCTTGGGCCAAGCGGGTGCTGGCGTAGTAGGCGCGCAGGCCATGCGGGCAGCGTTTGGCCACGTTCAGGGCGCGGGCAGCCTCATCGAGGGCGCGGGCGAGGCCGCGACGGTTCAACGGCAGGTCATCGGACTCGCCGGGGAGGAGGTGGCGGCTCGTGGGATACCGGCAGGCGTGCCATTGGCGGATGGCATCGAGGAGGGGGCGAAGGTGCGGGCGCGAAGGGTCATCCAGTTGCACTTTGGGGTTGCGGCCGTTTTTCTCGCGCACGACGCGGAGGAATTTGTCGTCGCAGAAGCCGGGTGGGTATTCGAGGCCGGCGCGCTGGGGGCTGGCCAGCAGCAGGGAGATCTCGCCGATGCGCAGGCCGGTGTGGGCAAGAAGGAGGATGGACCAGCCGAAACATTCCCATTGGCCGGCGGGGCGGAAGTTGCGACGGCATCGATCAGGGCTCGACGGAGTCTCGCCCCACCGTTTTTGGGGAGCGGCATCGGCCTGGGTGAAGCACCAGGCGGCGAGGGCGTGGAGTTCATCGCCGCTGTCGGGCATTTGAAAGCGGCGATGGGCGATGGTTTTGGGGTCGCGGTAAGTGGTCTTCGTGGAGCGCGGGAGGTCTTTGAGGAGCTCGGCGCGCCAGGCCCAGTGAAGGGCGTTGTTGAGGGTGGTGAGTTCGAGTTCGGTGGATCTCGCGCCGGTGCCGCTGCGGACGGTATCGCGGCGATGGGCGCGGTAGGTGTCGCGTTGGGCATCGGTGATTTTGCTGGCGATGACGCCGGGCCACCAGCCGAGCAGGGCCTTGAGGCTGGCGAGCTCGCGCGCGAGGCGCTCGCCGGTGCGGACATCCCCGCCGCGGTCCGGGCAGCCGGCGGCTTGGTATTCCTCAAGGAGCCGGCCAACGGTCAACGTGTCGCGCAGGCGGGTTTGTTCGCGGATGGCTTCGTATTGGTCGGGCCCGCGAAAGTGGGCGTCGATGAGCTGCTGGGCGGCGAGGATGGCTTTGGGCAGGGGCAGGGCGGTGCCGCTGGCTTTGTCTTTGAGGCAGTGGAAGACCTTTTGTTTGCGCTCGCCCCAGCGCGGGGCGAAATACCACGGGGCTTCGGGCTTGGGGGCGCGCTGGAAGAGGGTCCAGGACTGGCCGAGGTGGGTGAAGGGGTGCGAGGTCATGGGCGGAGACGCCAGAGTTTGATGGTGTAAACGACCGAAACGATGAGCAGCGCGGCCACAGCCACGGTGTGGGCCACGAGATACCAGAAAGTGAAATCGTGCGTCATGGGGTTAGTCCGGGCGTTTGGAATCAGGGGCGGAGGGTGCGGACGCGGAAGAAACGGTTGGTGGTGCTGGTGCCGTAGCTGCCGGGGAGCGCAGCGTTCCAGGTGATGAGGTCGGTACTGCTCTCCAGCAGCACTTGCACGGGCCCGCCAGCATCGGCAGGGATGACGACGGCGTTGCTAGGGATGTTGACTACCGGCACGCCGCCGGGCGGTGGGGTGCCGTCGATGGACAGGCTGACGATGGCGCGGTAAGAGCCGCTGGGAGCGCCGTCGTGATTCAAGATAATGTCAACAAGGGCCGGTCCAAGCAGGGGGATGAATTGGTTGGGCTGCTGATTCGGCTGAATGTAACGGACGGATTCAACGCGGACGTTGTCCACCGTGACGGCGACGGGGAGCTGGGTGTTGGCTAGGCACTGCGCTACGCTGAGGCTTTCACCGGCGCGGAGCTGGATTTGTTTGGTAACAGCCTGGCCTTGGATGCTGACCAGGGTGAAGTTGGTGATGGTGCCGGCGCGAGCGGCGAGGGTGCCGGCCAGCAAGGCCAGCGCGGTGAGAAACGGGTTCATGGCTTCAGGGGTATGATGTTCGTTGCCTCCCTGTCGCCGGCCAGTTGTGATTCCGCGTCCACCTCCAAGCGGCCGCCCACACCAGTCAACTGGCCTTGCGTTTTGGGGGCTTGGTGTAGTTAACGGCGCGGGGCAGCAGTGGCACAGATGCGTTTGGGGAGTCCTGTAAAACACCAAGGGTGCGCTCAAACTCTGACTTGGCAGTTTGACGCTGGGCATCAAACTTGTCCACAACGGCACCGATGGCGCCGTGAAAGCAGGCGCGCAGGAGGTCGGAACGTTTCTTGCCCGTGATGGCTTCTGCCTTGGTGATGAGCTCCATGTCCGCCTCGGTCGGACGGAATCCCAAAACGGTATCCAGCAACTTTTCCACGGATGGGAGCGTGAACGCGGCCATAAAATTTGCAATGTGTTAACCGAGCCATTGGCGGGCCTTCCGTGGCGGTTTGTTAAACAACGCTGAATTGTTGAACTAAAGTTTTGTTGACGACATCCGTTTAACGTCATACAAAGCGTTTAACACGTTTAACAATGGCTGACAACAACAAACTCAAGATGCCGGGAATCGTCGGCGCGCGGCCGGGGAAATTGTGGCCCGTGCTGGCGGAGTGGAAGCGGCAGAACCCGACCACCGACTGGACAGTGCTGGTGCATCGCGGGCTCAAGCGTGAGCTGGCCGCGCAGGGCGTGGGTGGCAAACGCTTCAGGAAGCTGCTGGCGATTGAAGGCGAGGTGGCGGCGTGAACACTCCCGAGGATGAATTCGGACTGGTGCTGCGGCCGGAGCTTTCGCTCCAGCAACGCGCCGAGCGGGCTTTGCGGATGTTCGGTCCCGGGCATGTGTTGCCAGCGACTTCGGAGCGCAGGGGGCATGACCGCACACCGTATTTTTACCGCAAGATGGCGGTGGCGTGCGCGCAGGATGCGCGGCACCCGATGACGCGTGTGTTGTGTCGTGGGGATGTGAGTGTGTTCGTATCGCTGGCCAAGAGTTACCTCGCCAGCTACCGGAAGATGAAGGGAGCGACGGCGTGAATCTCGCGGGCTTTAATCCCCAGCAGCTCGTGCGGCGCGGAGTGTTCCGCGACCTCGAGGAATTGGATCGCGTGATGTGCGAGTTGGATGACCAGGACCTCGCGCGGCGACAGGGCCGGCCGGTGGTGGTGCATTGGCGGCCGAGCGTGGCGTTCCGTCTTAGGAGTCAGGAGTCAGGAGTCAGGAGTCAGGATTTTACGCAGGGAAGCCGAGGGCTGGGCGTGGCTCATAACCACGCCGGTGCGGGTGCAACTCCCGCCCCTGCTCCCAATTTTACGGTCGATGGCGAGGGCGCGGGTCCGAACGATACCCGGTCGAATCGCTTCCTGGCGTCTGCCCCGCCATCGGCCGGTTATCCTTTGGAAATTTGCGCGTGGTGCGCCGTCGAGCGCGTCCTTCAGGGCCACGGACCGGCCCCGCGCAGCAACGGAGACATCAACTGGGTGTCGTGCGAACGGCATTCGGACACGGTTTCTCTCACCTCACGGCCCGGTCACATCGCCGGGCCTGCCTGCCCCACGCCCGCTGGCGCGAATCCGCCCTCTCTCGGCTCGCCAGCGGGCTTTCCTGTTGCTCATGGCGTGGAGCCGTTTCACCCCGTTCTCAACAATCCCAATCCCAATGCCGGCGTGGTGCCGGCCTTCCCGAAAGGTCGCTGGTCATGAGTGATTCCATCTTGTTGATTCTCGGCTGCGGCGTCATCGCCGCGGGTATGACGGTGGTGATTGTGGCCGCGCTGGCTTTGAGCCGGCGCAAGGAGCGCAACGCGCGGGCGCATCGGCTCGGGCGGTTGCTCATGTGCAGTCATCCGGAGTGGAATTAGCCCTGCCCCGCCATGCACGGACGCGACCATTTCGACACCTGGTATTCGACGCACGCGATCGCGGCGCGTTTCGTGACCGGGATCGATGCGTCCCTCGCCGAGCGGACGGTGCGCCGGGAGATTGACCGGCAGCCCACGCTCAAGGCCGCAGCGGTGCGGAAGTTTGGGCAGGTGTTTTTGCCGTGGCGCGTGCTGGAGCCGTGGTTGCACGACAGCGAACCGGCCAAGGTGATGCCAGAGAAACCGGGCGCGGTGATTGTGCTGGCGCCGATTGTAGCGCGGTCTGAAGGGGAGTTGACCCGGAAGTTGGCGCGGTCTTTTTCGGCCCGCGAGGAGGCTGTCCAGGCGCATGGAATGGAGGCGCAGCATGGCTGAGGGCGCAATGGTGTTGAGCGAGGCCGTGCAGCCGGAGCTGTTCGATGGCGCGTGGCCTGTTGACCCGGCCTTGGAGGCCAGGGCGAAGGAGTATTTTCACACCGGGAAGATTGCCTGCAAAGATGCGGAGCGGGTGGAGCGTGTGTGCCGCGCGGTTTTATTGAGAATTCCAGCCCGAGAAATCGCGCGCAGAGAGCGTGTCGGAAGGGAGACGATTGACGCGATGGTGGCCTTCGCCCACGAGACCGGCAAGCTGCGACCACTTGCCCAGGCACTCCTGGAGGAGGCCACGGAGATTGCATTCCTCGCCGGTCACGCGCTGAAGGAGGCGCTCGTGAAGCGGCAAGTCCAGCCGCAGTGCTTGGGGATGGTCTGGGGCACGGCGACGGATAAAATCCAGCTTCTGACCCATTCGGCGACCAGCATCGTGGTCCATAAAGAGGCCGGCGGCCAGGAGGAGATGATTCGGGCGGCCTGGGCCGCGCTGGCCGCAGCGCAGGCGGCGGCGCGGCCGGCTGATTCGGGATCAGTTGCCGGATCGTCGCAAGTCATTGATGTGCAATGCGCGCCGCTGGCGGCGTTGCCTGCTGCTACCGGGCTTGCTACCGGACAGGCTGCTGCGGAGCCGGTCGCGGAGCCTGCGAGCCGGCCGCTGGCGCACGCCCTGAGCGCAGAGGGAGGGCGGGGGGTTATGGCCGATGCCGCCCCGGCCCAGACCCAAGGGGCTACCCCGGAAAATTTTGAACCCTAAAGAGACTCGTTCCGTTCGACCCATGACATGGACGCCAAAATCACCGCTTCGCACTGGTCCGACCCTGACCTGCAACCGCTCTCCGCTGAGATGCTGCTGACCTTGCACTGGATGAAGACCAACCAAGACCGGAACGACTGCGGGGCCTACCGGTTCAACCCTGCGCTCTTCACGTTCAACACGAAGCTGGATGCCGCGTGGCACGAAAAAACGCGCGCGGCCCTGCCTGCCCGCTTTGCGCAGGACGGCCTCTGGTTCCTCTACCTGCCGTTCATCCGGGAGTGTCTTCAACTGGGGGTGGCGGTCGGCAAAAACGGCGGGCTGCACCTCGGCTGGAAAGCCCTTGCCAAGCCCTTCCAAGGGCTACCCAAGCCCTTCCAAGGGCTTCTTGCCTCGGAATACCCGGAGCTCGCGCATGTGCTACCTCAAGAGCTTGTTTCCAAGCTGTTTGCGAGTTCTGGAGGCGACGGCGCGGAAGGGCTTCCGAAGGGCTTGGCAAGCCCTTCGGAAGCCCAAGAGCAGAGCAGAGCAGCAAAGAGCAGAGAAGATCAGGGGGAGTGTGAGGGGGGACACCCGGTCGGGGCCGAGGTGCCGGACGATGCCGCCGTGCTCGACTTTGCGGCGACCTGGTTGGACCTCGCCCGGGGCCTGACCGGCATTCCGGCGGCGTATGCCCTGCGCTGGCTGGCGTGGCGCACCACGGAAAAAGCCGGCCCCTTCCCGCGCGACTGGCGGCGCGACCTGGCCCGCCGCTACGTGGCGGACGTGCTGGAGGGAAAAACCGCGCCGCCCGGAAAAACCACCGGCTCCAAACGCCTGGACGAGGAGCTGGCCGCCCTGCGCCGCCAGCTCGACACGGAGAAAAGCCCCGATGCCCGCGCCGCCTTGCGCGGCAGGATTCGGGAACTGGAGACCGCGCCCTTGCCTGCCTGACCCTTTCCCGGAAAAACCCATCCACATCACACATCATGAAAAACCCCGACCTGCTCTACGTTCACCCCTCGGAGTGCGCCGCCCTGCCGTGGCACAACCGCGCGGATCTCCGGCTGACCCCGGAATTCCTCGCGGACATCAACGCCAATGGCGTTCGCCAGACGCTGCTCGTGCGGCCCAACCTTGCCAAAGACCAACCCGCGCCGGCCTACGAAATCATCGCCGGGATGCGCCGGTGGAGCGCCGCCATGACCCTCCTGCTGGAGCGCATTCCCGTGCGCGTCGAGGAACTCACCGACGCCCAGGCACGCGAGGCGCGGCTGGCGGAGAACCTCCAGCGCGAAGACCTCAGCGCGCTGGACGAAGCCCGGCAATACCAGGACGCGCTGGACAGCGGCGATTACGGCACCGGCACCAAGGCCGTGGAGTTGCTGGCGCAGAGCGTGGGCAAGAGCCGCTCGCACCTTTACGCGCGGCTGCGGTTGCTGACGTTGAGCGAGCCCTTGCGCCGCGCGCTGGCGGCGGGCGAGATTGAGGCCAGCGCGGCCGAACTCATCGCCACCGTGCGCGAGCCCAAGGCGCAGGCGGAATTGATCGAGGAACTGGCCGGGCACACCGAGTTCGACGACGAGCGGGGCAAACGCGTGAAAGCGCCGATGCCCTTCCGGCAGGTGAAGCGGTTGATTGCCGCCCGGTTCCGGCAACCGCTGGAAGACGCGCCGTTTGACCTCGGGGCGGACGGCCTGGCCGACCAGCCGAGTTGCCACGCGTGCCCGCTGCGCACCGGCAACATGGAAGGCCTGCCCGCCGGGACGGCGGCGGACATCTGCACCGCCCCGGCGTGTTACGAGCGCAAGGTGGGTGCCCACCAGGCCGCGTTGCTCGCGGAACTTAAGGCGCAGGGCAAGGCCGTGCTCACCGGCAAGGACGCGCCCAAGTGGCAATACAACAGCCCGGCCTACAACAGCGGCTACGTGGACGCCACCGGCACGCACTGGGTCAAGGACAGGCAGGTGCCCTACGCCAAGCTGCTCGGCCCGCACATGCCAACGGTGTTTCACGCTGTCAGCCCCAAGGGCAAGGTGTGGACACTCTGCCGCGAGAAGGAAATGCAGGCCGCGCTGGTGGCGGCCAAGGTCATCAAGCCCCGGCGGGAAGCCAAGGAACCAACCCCCGCCGCCAAAGCCAGGAAAGCACTGGAAGTGCAGGTCGCCATCCAAACCGCCAACGCGCTGGTCGGGCGGCTGATGGATCACTCGGACGCCTTCACCGGCAAAAGCGCCTCGGCGGTGTTGCTGTGGTTGCTGGAGAAACTTGACAACGTGGACCTCATCAACCACGAGGTCATCCTGCGCCGTCGCGGCTGGGCCGCGACCGGCCATTTCCTCGACCACGCCCGCAAGCTCACGCACAAGGAGCTCTACGCCCTGCTGCTGGAAGGCTTCCTTGCAGACGACCCGTATGCCAACCGCTACGATGACACCGCCATCGAGCAACTCGCCAAAGCCGCCGGGGTGAAGCTCGACCGCGCCGCCACGGAAAAGACCGTGCGCGCCCGGCTCACCGCCGAGGCGGAAGCCGCGGCCAAGGCGGCGGCGGAAACCAAGCCCGCCCCGGGCGCAAAAACCAAACCCGCCAACAAGTCCGGCAAAGCCAGCAAATCCAGAAAGTGAACCGCCCCCCCCATTGCCTGTGGACCTTATTGCGGCCCTCGATGAACGGCTGGCGCGTTACCGCCGGTTGCAGCGCCGGACCGACCTGGCGCGCGACACGCGCACGGAACTGCGCGCCGCCATCGAGGAGCTCGAATGGGTCCGCCGGCAACTGGGGGCGGAACCTGCCGCTGCCAAACCCACGCAACTGAACCTCGTATGATCGACACACCCGAGACCTCGCGCGCCGTCGCGCCGCCGCCCTTGGATGCGGACCTGTTCGCCGCCGAACTCAATGCCGGCACGGACCATCACATCCCCGTGACCCTGAGCGTCACGCACCTGTTCTGCCTGAGCAGCGCCGCGCACCTGGCCCTGCAACGGCGGGACTGCCCGGACGCCATGCGGCTGGTGCTGGAAAACTTCCTCCTCAGCGTGCAACACGCCAACGTTTTCGGCGAGCAGATGCGACTGGCGCTGGCCCAGCAATCCGCCGCCTACCGGGAACATTCCACCGGGGGCGAAGCATGACCGGCACCTACACCACCGCCCCCATCAGCCAGGGCTTGTATGGCCGCGAGACCGTCCGGCGCGAGCAATGGAAGCTGCATTCGCTCCAACGCATTCCCTTCGCGCCCACGTTCTACTACGGCATCCGCGTGGACACGGGTGAACTCGTGCAGGTGCACGAACACGGGCTGGTGCTGGATCGGGAGCAGGAAGGCGGGAGTCAGGAGTCAGGAGCCAGCCCGGCCGCCGGAGGGAACGCGTCATGAGTGCTGCCGCTGCCAATGACACGGACCGCCTGCCGCCGCATTCCATCGAGGCCGAACAGGGCGTGCTCGGGTGTGTGCTGCTGGAGCCGGGCTTGTTCACGCAATGCGATGAGCGGTTCGGCGGGCAGGACGACGTGTTCTACGACCTGCGCCACCGGTCGATTTGGGAAGCCATCCGCGCCGTCCTCAAGGACGGGCCGCTGGAGATGATTCTCCTCGTGCAAAAGCTGCGGGACCGCCAGCAGCTCGAAGGCGTGGGTGGCATGGCCTACGTGGCCAGCCTGCCGGACGTGGTGCCCAGCGCCGTCAACATCGAGCATTACCTGCGCATCGTGCGCGAGAAGTTCACCGCCCGGCTGGTGGTGCAGCAGAACACCGCCATGACCGCGCGCGTGATGGAGCTCGGCGGTATCACGGAACCCTTGCTCGCCCGGCTGGAGGAAAACCAGAAGGTCATCCGCCTGGAACTCGAACGCGGGGCCATGACGCCGCGATACCTGAAGGCGGCGGCGGACTTCGCTGAGGCCGTGTGGGACCAGTTCTTTGGCGCGCACAGCGCGGAGATTCCCGGCTACACCCTGCCCATCGAGTTCAAGCTCAAGATTCGGCCAAAGGAAGTGACGTTGGTCACGGGCGACGATGGCTGCGGCAAGAGCACGTTCCTGAACTACTGCTGCCTGCATTTGGCGCACCAGATGCCCGAGGGCGAGCGCATCGTGGTGGCCAGCTTCGAGGAACCGCCGGAGACGCAGCTCTGGGGCCTGACCGTGCAACTGTGCGGCACGCGGGATTTCCCGGACACCAGCGCCAGCCAGGCGCAGTTCCGCAAGGCCATGGCGTGGCTCAACCGCAAGCTCACCTTCTACGCCTTCCTCGGCATTGGCGACTGGCGGGACGTGCTCGATGCCTTCCGTTACGCGGCCAAGAACATGGGCGCGACCGTCTTCGTGCTCGATTCCGTGATGCGCGTGGGCATCCAGGACGACGACTACGCCACGCAAGGTTTGGTGGCCGCGCTCTTCGGGCAATTCGCCATCGAATACAACGTGCATGTCTTCCTCGTCATCCACGAGAACAAGGGCGCGGACAAGGGCAAGGCCAAGGTGCGCGGCAGCAAGCTGTGGACGGCCAACGCCAGCAACGTCGTGAAGATCGAGCGGAACATGGCCAAGGGCGAGAAGCTCGACGACCTGTGGGAGGAGATTCAGGCCGAGCGCCGGTTGAGGAACCCCTCGCAGGCGAACATCGACAAGTTCAACAAGGAACGCGAGGAACTGAAAAAGCAGTGGGACAGCCACGCCGTCCTGCTCAAGCAACGGCGCAAGGGCACGCAGCAAAACAGCTCGAAATACTTTTGGTATGACTGGCGCAACTTCCAGTTCAAGGAACATCACGGCGACCAGCCCGTGAACTGGCTGGAGCGCTGGGCCAAGGCCAGGGTTGCCACCCCGCCGCCCGGGGGTGACGTGGCGGACAACTGGCCGAAGGAGGCGCAGCCGTGAACGTCATTCCGCCCGACTATCCACCCGGCCTGTTCGCCAGCACCGAGCCGGATGACATCGGAAAAATTCTCGGCACGGGCTTTGTGCGCTTTGTGGCCGGCAATGGAGTCGAGGGACTGTGCGTCCGGCGCGACACCACGCTCGAGATTCTGGCCTTGCTCACGCCCAAAGAGAAACGACGCCAGGGCCGGTGCCGCGAGTTCTTGCGCGGCTGCTGCCGTGAGTTTGAAACGGTGTGCGTGTGGTATGTGGACAATCCGGTGTTGCGCCGCGCGCTCCGGCGTTACGGGTTCCGTCCGGAAACGACCGTGGATTGCTTTGGCGACCCGGTGCATGGCTATCGATGGGATCGAAAGGAGCACACGCCGTGAACTTCCTCTGCAACGATCAACTCACGCGCGTAAACTGCCCGTCGTGGGTCGACCCCAAGACGTGCCCGCTGCCGCAGACGTATCGCGTGGGGGACAAGGGCGACAAGAACGGCATGCCCTACACCGTGAAGGCGTTTGGCTGCCTGTGGCTCAAACGGCACGGCGGCCGGCCGCTGGACCGCGCGCACCCGCGCAGCGTGTGGCTCCTCGTGAAATTCAAGGGCGACAAGGCGCACAAGTGGGACATGCTGCTCATTGGCGACACCAACAGCTTTCAGGAAAAGCTCGTCTTCGGCGGGCGGCATCCGAACCCCGTCTTCACCCACTACCTGCCCAAGGGGCATCCGCAACCGTTATGAACTTCGACGACACCCGACGTTTAACCCAACCCAGACCCGCCATGAACACCCATGCAATGATCGATCTCGAAACCCTGGGCCACCGTCCCGGCGCAGCCCTCATCGCCCTTGGCGCGGTCAAGTTCGACGGCACGGAAATCACCGGCGAATTCTACCGCCGCATCGATGCGGAAAGCTGCGTGCAAGCCGGCCTCGCCGTCGATGTGTCCACTGTCCTCTGGTGGTTCAAGCAGGACGACGACGCCCGACTGGAAGTCGCCAAGGCCGGCGATGCCCTGCCGGACGTGCTCCTGGCATTCAGCCAATGGCTGGGAGGCCCGGATGCCAGGGTGTGGGGCAACGGCGCGGCGTTTGACAACGCCCTGCTCGCCGCCGCCTACGCCGCGTGCCGCCTGCCGTTGCCGTGGAAATTCCGGAATGACCGCTGTTACCGCACCCTGAAGGCGTTGCGCCCCGGCCTCGCCTCGCCGGCCCTCGGCACCAAGCACAACGCGCTCGATGATGCCCGCACGCAGGCCGTTCACCTGATGCAACTCCTGCGCGACACCGACAGCGACCTCGCCCTGCTGTGACCGCCCCGGTTCCATTACCCGTCCTGCCCCGGCCCGCGCCGCATCCGGTGGTCCCGTTCCTATCCGAACAGGACCTGGCCGCGCTGTTGCGCCGCCCGGACGGGCTGGACCTTTACCTCGCCGCGTATCAGGCGCACACGGGCGCGGTGGCGGCGGCGGAATGGGACGAAGCGGCGCCGCTGGCCAGCGACCCCTTCCGCCACGGCTTCAAGCTGCCGCACTGGCAGCTCGCCCGCTGGCTGCTCGGGCTCGTCGATCGCACGCCGGAGACGCTCGCAGCCGTCTTCGAGCAATGGCGGCGCTCGCCTTATTTCCAGACGTTTGGACCGGAGATGCAGGCGGCGCTGCTCGCCCTGCCGGAGGAGCTCCAGCGGCAGGCGTTCTACATCTGGATCGGCCTCGGCGGCAACCGCGCCACCAAGTCCGAACTGTGCGCCTGGCTCACGGTGGAAACGGCCGTGCGCGTGCCGGGGGTGACGTGCTTCTGCGTCTCGGAAACCCTGGCCACCAGCCGCAAGACGCAGCAGAGCCTCATCTGGAAATACCTGCCATTGGCGCTCAAGCAATTGAGCGACAAGGCGGACCCGCAGAAGGTTTTCAAGCTCTCCTATTCCATCGCCGCCGGCTTTGGCGCGGCCGAGCCCCGGCTCACGCTGCCCAACGCCTCGCAGATACTCTTCACCACCTACAACATGGACCCGGCCAAGGCGCTGGAAGGCGTGACGCTCGGGAGCAAGCGCGGGCGCGCCGTCGGCATGTGGCTGGACGAAAGCGCGACCACGGGCTGGTTCGATGCCGGACGGCGTCGTGCGGGCTTCTCCGGCGCCGTCGTGCTCTGGAGCTTCACCCCCGTGGCGGGCATGACCCCGGCGATCAAGCAAGGCGTGGGTGAAGCGCGCACGGTCGTCAGCTTCCCGGCCGAACTCCTCAGCCAGGAACAGCGGCATGTGGATGATTGCCCGAAAGGCCATGTGCCCTACCTCGCGCTGCCGCAGACGGCGGGCGCGGTGGTCCATTACTTCCCGGCGCAGTTTAACCCCTTCGGCACGCACGCGGGCACGTTCTACGACGCGGTGAAGAACGATTGCCGGAACTCGGACGGCACCTGGAAGGCGGCGAAGTATGTCCTGAAAATCGCCTACGGTTACACTGAGGACGTGACCGGCCGGGCCTTCCCGACGTTTGGCCCGCGCCATGTGGTGACGCTCGCGCAAGTGCCCGCCAAACTTGCGCTCTACCAGTTCACCGACCCGCACCGCACCAAGCCCTACGCGACCATCTGGGTGGGTGTGACGCCCGGCAGCCGGGAAGAGTGCGATTACTACATCCTGCGCGATTTCCCCGATGAACAGCGGTTCGGCGACTGGGCGATTCCCACGACGCGCGAGACGAACGACGACACCCGGCGCGGCTGGGATGGCGACCCCGGCCCGGCGGCAAAGCCCATCGGCTGGGGCGTGGCCAAATACAAGCGCGAATGGCTGGACCTGGAAAAGGTGAAGGTGCCCGAGGCCATCAAGGAATGGGCGGCAGGAACAGCGGCCAGGGAGCAGGAGGCAGGAGACAGGCAGCAGGAGGAACTCCAGGCGCTGCTCAAGAAGCTGGTGCCGGAACCGTGGCGGCGGCGGCTCATTGAGGCGGCGGTGTTGACCGGCGCGGATCTCGATACGGTGAAGGAACACGTCCACGAGCGGTTCATGGACGCGCGCTTCTGCAATGCGCAGGACACGGACGACGAGGGCCTCACCACGCTGGCCCGGCGCTTTGACGAGCCGCACCAATACGGCAGCGAGATTCTTCCGCGCCTCTTCATCCGCGGCATCACCGGGCACGGCAAGACGGTGGAGGACGGCCTGCCGCTGGTGAACGACCTGCTGGAATGGAACCGGGACGAGGACTACATCCCGGGCATCAACGCCCCGCGCCTCTTCGTGCTGGAAAGCTGCAAACAGGTGCGGTGGATGTTCGAGAACTACACGACGAAGGCCGGCGAGGAAGGCGCGTGCAAGGAATACGCGGACCTCGTGCGGCACCTGGCCAAGGCGAACCCCATTTACATCGAGCCCGGCCCCGCGAAAACACGCGGCGGCGGGTGGGGATATTGACATGACTGCCACCACAAACATTCCCTCAGCGCCCGCTCCGTTGCTGCTCCACCGGCAGCAGGTGCTGGCCACGCTGGGGCTTTACGACAAGCTGGTGCATGAGCTGGCGGTGGGCGGCAGCATCCGCAAATTCCGGCCGAACCCAATCGTGGCCTTTGGCTATTACTTTGCCGTGGACGTGGCCCGCATGACGGGCCGCCCGCTGGACACCGCCTGGGTGGCCGCCCTGCCCGAGACACTCGCGCCGGAGGAATTTGCACGCGTCAGCGGCCTCGCCCCGCGCGCGCTCTGGACGGCCATCCGCTTCCAAACCCTCGCCCACCGCCGCACCGCCCACGGCGTGCTGCTGGTGACCAGTGAGCTGCGAAGATTTTTATGAACGACCAAGCTCACCTACCGCCTGACATCGGTGGTGGAGCGCAAAAGGAGCAATCGAAATGAAATCAGGCATGAATCGGAAAGTGGGGAGGCGGTTAGGTGCAGCGCCGTGGTTAGGCCACTTCGAGCCACACATGCTGCTCATCGCTGCAACCAGATACTTCACTGGTAGAATGACAATAGCGAACTGCGGCTTTGCGCGGGAACTGGCAAAGGCATGGCCGGAAATCCCAGAAGAAACGCGCAACATCATCAAGCGCGACCTCGAAGAGGAATTTCGACGCGACGACGAAGCGCGGGAACGCGGCGACCAATACAAACCGCTCGGCATGGACTGCGACCGTGAAGCATGGGAGCATGTGCGTGCCATGTGGCCTAACGCACAAGATCACCCATGAGCACCCGCCAACAGACTCCAGAATCCACCGAAAGCACCGCCGGGTGCTCATTGGGTGCATCGCCTTGTTCGGCGGTTACGATGTGCGAGCGCGACATGGACTACTTCCACGGTCACGGGCGCATCGAATACAACACCCCACAATGGCTGTTCGATGCCCTCAATGCAGAGTTCGGATTCACGGTTGACGCGGCGGCATCGAAGGACAACGCCAAGTGCAAACGCTACTGGTCTGCCGAAGATGACGGTCTAGCGAAAGACTGGACGGATGAAGTCGTGTGGGTGAATCCGCCCTATGGCAAAGGCATCACAACGAAATGGGTGGCGAAGGCATACCGCGAAAGCAAGCGCGGCGCGACGGTGGTTATGGTCGTGCCTGTCCGCGCCGATGCAAAGTGGTGGCACGACTACGCGATGAAATCAGAGGTGCGGCTGTTCCGCAATCGCCTGAACTTCGACAACAATCACGGGGCAAAACACTACGCTCCGTTTGCAACGGCGGTGCTGGTGTTCCGTCCTTACCAATACCGGCTCGTCTCGCTGCCAGAGGTGGCGACGATGGGCTATCTGCCGAACGACAAGGTGAGCTACCACGCCGACAACGCGGGTGGAGCGCACGGAAAGGATACGAATGACAAGTGACTCTCAATCGGACAGCGGGGGCGTGGTTAGCTCGACCGCTTTGTTAGCCTGCTCGAATTGTG
>JACCDR010481167.1_pt1 | contig 24049 bp, 35 predicted proteins | sample 7446431 | NCBI WGS metagenome assembly JACCDR01 (sample SAMN15323443, study PRJNA562643) | freshwater metagenome | isolation source: river surface water | place: USA:Blue River Watershed | collected 2017-08-17 | reverse complement strand
GGAAGTCCTGCCGGCAGCGTGCTGCCCATGCTGTCGGCGGGCGCTCTATTGAAATGCGAGGTTAAAAGGCGCATGTTCCCGAAATGATGAAACGCGAACGCATGGGCGTGCAGGCCATCATCTCCATGGTCGTCGGGGCCATCGTGATGGCTGTATGGCAGTTGGTAACCTGAATGGCGACATCAGCGGAAATCGCACTGATTGCCATCATTCGCGCTGCGGTATTGGCGGTTTTGGCCGCGCTTGGCGTCTGGATCGCCAGAAAGTACCCTAGAAAGCAGCGCGACCCATTACCTGTCGCCGCCGCCGATAGTGAGCGATGGCGCAAAATAGGGCGAAAGGTAGGACAGTTTTGTCGCTCCGTAGCGAAGCGCGTCCGGCCTGTTTCCAAGTAGAGCGGCTGCAAGAGCCTTCTGGCCCGCGCTGGTATAAGGGGCCGTCGCCGCACCAGCGGCAAACGCAGCGCCACCAGTCAGCCCGCCGACCTGAGCGCCTCCACCCATCAGAAGATAGGGCAGAAGCGCCCGCCCAGCGGTTCCGCTATCGGGCACGGGGTTGGATAGCGTAGCCGCTGCGGCATCCGTCATATCTTGGTTGGGGGCCGTACCGCGTGCCGTGGCCCGCCGCCGCACGCTCTTGTCGGCATCCCGAGCGGCCCTCGCGTACTGCTTGGCGCTAAACACGCCGTCCGTGACACCGGTAGAGCCAGCCGCCGTCTCTGCAATTGCCAACTCACGCCAAGCCGCATTAGCCGCCTGAAGTTGTCCTGCGTAATTGGGGTTCGTTCGTTCAACCAGCGAGCGGAAGCTGCCCTGAACATTTCGGACGGCTTCACCAATCAACTGCTGGTTAGCGTCCGGGCTGGCGCTGAACTTGGATGCATACATTCCAAGGATGCTCTCAACATCCTTCAGGTCGTTGCCAGACAGAACCCCATCAGGGGCGCGGTTGCCCCATGCCTGCTTTAGAATCCGTCCAAACTGTGCCTGCCCTGATTCGTCAAGAACCGAGATTTGGTCGGCGATGGTGGTCATATCCTGTTTGAACAAATCATCCGCCTGCGCCGACAAATTCGGCAACAGGTCATCGTATGCCGATGAAATCTTATCACCCGCCCAAAGCACCGCATCTCGGCCAGATGCCCCCTGCGGTAGCTTCGCGCCGATGTGGCCTAGCGCCCTATCAAGGACGACGGCGTTGTACTTCACCGCTCCGCGCTGCCTTGCGTCCTGAATCATGTTGCCGATGAGCGGAAACCCTGTAAGGCGGTCCTCGATGCCGCGCACGACATTGCCGACCCTCGTGTTTGTCGCGCCCGCGATCTGCCCTACCGTGAGAGGGACTCCTGCGTCTTTGAGCTTTTGAACACCTTTATCGACATACGGGCGAACACCCTCTCCAACAAACTTCAGGGCTTTGTCTGCGCCGTAGGACGTGGCCCCGCTCAGTGCGGCATCTTTCGCAATACCCCAAGCGTCGGTTTCATCAGTCAGCAGCGCACCGGACGCCGCACCCTGCACGGCTGGCCCGCCGGGAAGCGCGGCTGTCGGGAGCGTACCGATGACATTGCCCGCCATCTGGTAGCCGGTGCGGGTATTGTTCTGCCGGATAGCCTCATTCATGGCGTTATGGGTTGCCACATCAGGCGTGCCGGTTGCTTCAGACAGAAACCGATCCACAGCGGGGACGCCAGGGATTTTCATGGCGTACTCGGCGAGCTTGTCGATGGGCTTGGTCAGTCCCGCCGCCAATCCTCGCAGGGCGGAATTATCCGCAGGCCGAGCGTTGCCGCCATCCAGCGCCTTTACCTGTCGCCCAAACTCCTTCTGCGCGCGCTCGGTGACGCTTTCCGGCGTTATGTCGTCGGGCGCGTTCTGGTAAACGTGCTGGCTGCCGTCATCAAACGTAACCGTAATATTCCGGGGCATCGTTCACCTACCAGTTGGAGACAGACGGAGCGTTTTTGTTGTCCCGCTTCTCGCCAATCGCGGCATAAAAGTCGTCCCAAGTCGGCATCTGCCCCTGATAACCCTCCAGCGTGCCGTTCTTCTGGAAGTACATGGATGCCGCCTGCTTCGCCTGCGCGCCGCGCATCAGTTGATTCCGGAAAGACTCAATGCGCCGAATGTTGGCGTCTTTTCCAAGTTTCGGGTTGTACATACGCTTGATGTAGGCGTCGGCTTCAGCCTGCGTGTACTGCCCACCCAGAACGTCGCGCATGCCGCCCTGCACAACCTGTTCAACGCGCTGCTGAACATCCATGCTTTGCGGCGCAACCATCGTTCGGACGCTGTCTGGGATGTAGCCCACGGCTCCGGTCAAGTCGCCCGGCTTGGAGCCACGAAGCTCGCCAAGCGCTTCATCAAGCGACTGGATGTTTTTCTGAGTGTTGGCGTAGCCGCCCGACAGCCAATCGACGTAGGGGCCGCCAGCGAACGCCTCGTCTGCCTTCTTGGGGCCAGGCATCATGTTGGTGATACTGGTGCTGGAAGCCCCCGCCCGCTTGTTCTCCCTCACCCAGTCTGTGAACGACGGCTTCGGCTGCCCCTCAGGTATCTGAGAGACGGCAAAATTATATTCCCGCTGATCTGTAGTCAGGTTGTCGGGAGCCGCGCCCAGATCAGTGACCTTGTTCGGGTCGGTCTTTGCCACCCGCTTCACGCGCCCATCAACCGTCACAGTGTCGTATTCGGTCGGCTTGACCTCCGCGAACTGCGACTTCAACACCTGCCCCGCAACCGCCTCGATCATGTCGGGGTTGCCGCTTTGCAGGACGCGGGAAATCATCTCCCGCTGGGCAGGCGGCAGATTGTCGGCCACCGTGCCGCTACCACCCATCGCCCCGGATTCGTCAGTGCTGTAGGTGGGGCCTCTGCCAAGAATTTCTTCGTACATCTTCGTTTTGGCCGCCTGACGCCCCTGATAATCAGCCGTCAGTTTCTTTTCTTGGTCCTTGGCTACCAGCGCCGAGGCGATCTGGGCGGCGACACCCGTCAACCCAGCCCCGACACCGAACGGCGTCATCGAGCGGTCGCGCCAGTCCTGTATCTGGCCCTGTTGGGGATCATTCGCCATCTGTTCCTGAAGCGCCCTGGACAGCATCTCGTTCTGCTGTGCCTGGGACATGGGGCGGCGCTGAAGCAGGGCGGAAGCCTGAAGGGATGCGGGGTTGTAGAGGAGGACGTTAGCCATCAGCGCACCTTGTCCATAAAGAAGCGGAAGACTGCCTTCAGGCGCGGCTTGCCTTTGAGGAACCCGGCCAGCCGTTCACCGTGGTGGATGTAGAGCGCCTGCGCCCACTTCGGAGCCTTGGTGAAAAACGCATTGCGGAACCGCATCCATTCGAGGTTATCCACGCCGTAGACCTCGCGCGCCACCCAGCAAGCCGTAATGCCAGCAGCGCCCAAGGTTCCAAGAGCGCCCATCTTTCCGGCGCTCTTCTGCGCGTTGGCCTGCATGATGTTGGAATAGGTGCCCTGATAGTCCGGCGCGGCCACGTTGATGGCCGGGGTCTGCACGCTCGGCAGTTGCGGTGTCGGCTGGACCGCCTTCATGAAACCAAGAGTCTCGTTGATCGGGATCGCCCGCGTGTCCGCCGCGATGCCGAACTCCTGCTGCCTGAGGGCGTTCTGCTGCTGCGCCGAGGCCATCGAGTTGTCGAAGTCCTGCTGGGCTGCCTGATTGTAGAACCCGGCGCGGTTCATGTTCTGGTCGAACTGCTGCTGCTGGCCCTGGTTGTAGAACTGCCCGCCCGCAAGGGACTGGTCGAACGCTGTTCCCTGTGTGTCCGCCATCTGGCCGAACCGGGTTGCCTGCGTATTCGCCGCCTGCCCGTAGTTGTTCTGAGACGCCGCAAGCTGGTCCGAAAAAAGCTGCTGCTGGGCAGAGTTCGCAAACTGGCCCGACTGGAGGTTCTGGCCGAACCTTTGAGCCTGCGCCGCGTTGGCCTGCGTCATGTTGTTGGCGTTCTGCTGGTACTGCTGCGCCTGCGCCTGATTGCCGAACTGAGCCTGTGCCTGATTCTGGCCGAACTGCTGCGCCTGCGCCCCGAGACCGTACTGAGCCGCCTGAAGCTGCTGGTTGAAGTTCTGGCCCGCCGCCTGATTGCCGAGCTGCGTCTGGGCCATGTTCTGCCCGAACTGCTGGCCCTGTGCGCCCAGATTGTAGTTCGCAGCCGCCAGCATGGCGTCATTACCAAACTGACCGGACTGAAGCATCTGGGCAAAGCGCTGCTGCTGCGCCTGGTTTTGAAACCCAGCCCCCGTAAGCGCATCCTGATTGGTCGCGCCCGTGGCCTGATTGGCGAACTGGCCCTGCTGCGACGTTTCCCCAACGATCTGGCCCCTGTTCGCAAGGGACAACCCGGAAAGCGTGCTTTGCGTGTTCAGGCCGGTATTGGCTGCCGCAGCCTGCGCCTGGATGTACGCGGCGTCCCGGTTCTTGTCGATCTGCGCCATCTGGAAGCGCGCCGCCTCGGAATCCATCGGGATGCCCTGATCCGCAAGGCGCTGTTCCAACTGGCGGCGCTGCGTCGCATAAGCCTCGTCAATATTGGCCTTCTGCGCGCCGAACGCGGTCTGCACGGCAGAGTTATAATCCGCCGAGACATTCCCCGATCCGTAGAGCGAGGGAGCGCCGGAGAAATCAAGGCCGCGCTGATAGCCCTGCATCGAGGCTGGGCCGCTGTTGATCTGGCCGGCGTCACCGAGAGAAGCCTGCAAGGCAAGGTTCTGATTGATGCCCCCAGAGGGCGCGACAGACCCGGAAGCCTGCTGATACGGCCCAAGGTTCTGGTTGATCGGCCCGCCAGCATTAAATCCGCCCTGGATCGGCCCCGCATCCCTCACCCGAGACATGATATTGCCCGCAGGGGCAAGGGACGACTGATAGGAGCCCACCTGCACGTTCTGGGGATTGGGAACGCCGCCAGCCCCGAAAAGGGCGTCGTAGGCGCTGCCAAACCCACCAAGGCTCGTCTGCGCCTGTGTATTATTCGGAGTGAACCTCACCGCCGCGTCGGCGGTCGGCGTTGCGCCCATCGCCGGGAGATTGGGGTTGAACGCCGTTCCTATCGTTCCCGCAACCCGCCCGATAGCCCCCGTGGTGGCGTTGTTGCCAGCCGTCTGCATGTTCAGGCTGGAATCAATCGCACCCTGAAGCTGCGGAGAAGCCTGCTGGTTAACCGACCATTGCCCGTTCGCGTCCTTGGTCCACGAAACCGACCCGTAAGGGTTTGTCTCGTTGTAGCGGTTCAGGCCAGCCGAGAGGTTGGCCGCGTCCACGTTGTACTTGAACTGGTCCGCAGCAACCTGCTTGGCCTGCTTTGCCGCCTTCTTGCCGCCGCCGCCGATAAGTCCGCCCATTACAACCACCTGCATTCCGTCTTGAGCATACCGAACAGCAAGGCATCCACCCCGGAGGGGTAGCCCTGCCGCAATGTTCCTTCATGCCGGAACCCAAGTCTTTCCAGCATGTCGATACAGGCCGCGTTGTATGGCTGCGTGACCGCAGTTACCCGATTTGCCTTCAGGTTCTCGAACGCAAAGCCGAAGAACACCTTGAGTGTCCTCCGGTGCGCCCACCGCTTTCCTTCAGCGGCTATGTGCATCTCTATTGAGTGCGGCCCCGAGGGGCCAATGAGCCAGTTGGTATAAACCACCCCGGCTATGGGTTTACCGTCCATCAAACCAATGGCGGCGCAGTCTCCGAACTCACACGGCTCTGGCAGCCGTTCCGAAACCCAATCCGCCACCGAGCGGTCAAATACGAACTCAAAACCCGACTTCGTAATGAACATCCGCCCCGGCGTAGATGATATTCTGCTGGCCGATCTGTGTGCTGCCCTGATCCAGCGCAAATCGCAGGCTGAACGATGTTCCAAGCGAGCCGTGCGATTCCTGCGGGTTCAGCAGGGCCGTCCCGAAATCAGATGCACTAGCCCTGTCGCCCCACCATTCCACAGAACGCACATTCGATGACGAGTAGGCCGCATCCTGATAATCAGCAGCCATCGCGACGTGATAATTCACGCTGATGTCACCGTCGCCCATTCTCGGGACAATGCGGCGGATCAGTTTCTTGCGTCCCGGAACTCCAAGGGTGCTGTAAGCCTGTTTGAAATAAGCCGTCAGAGCTGTGCTTGAGGCGTAATCATCCTTGCCGGGAGGGCTTGCAACAGCCGAATTGACCTCCAGCTCATAAGTGGAGGTCGTGTAGCCGATAATCATCCGGGACTGCCATATCGTGGCGCAGCCCATCCTCACGCTCCACCTGCACCACGCCCCGGTCGCCGTGTTCATGATGAACTGCTTGCCGGTGTAACTGCTGTTGGTGTCGGGGACGTTGAACACCAGCATCCGCATTGCCGGAAAGTGAACCCCGAACCAGCCCGGATAGGTCTTGGTGTTGAGGTTGACCAGAGACCTCCACGCAGGGCCGATGATGCTGGAAAAATCCGCCCGTCCCCGGAAAATCCCGCCCTCGGCAAACAGACCGGCCATCGAGACAATGCCGACTTCAGTGATAATCAGCAGATCACCGCCAAACTTCACCGTGCATCTGCGGCCAATCGGCTTGGGGATTTCATAGACGCCCACCAAAGACCACGCGGTGGCGTCCGAAGGGTCTGAACCCTGATAAACCACCACTTCGCCCTCGGAAGTGACGGCCACAAACAGGTCATCGACCCCGCTGCCGCCATCCACCGTCCAGGTGGACGTGCATTGCAAATAGCCGCCCTTCTTGCAGATGTAGACCAGATCGAATGACTTGCCCGTCAGGTCGCCGCCTATGGCCGATGTAGCGGTAAACCAGAACTTCAGGCTGTTGCGCTCGCAATAATAGGTCCGGTTCTTGTGCAGCGAGATGTGTTCCAGATAGGCATTGCCGCCCGACGGCCCGTTGGTGATGGTCACGTTCGAGAGGGTGGTTCCATCCCACTGCTGCGGAACCTTGGTGTTGTTGTCGAACGCCACGACGAGAAGCGAATTGACGTTGACCGCCGTTGCTTCCGCTGTGCCCATCGTGGTCGATGTGGCCGCAGGGAGAGAACCGGAGGTAATTCCCGCATACATCCGGCCCGAGGTGGTGAACCCTACCAAGCTGCCCGACGTGCTGCCCTTGGCGTACTCGAAAAGGGAATGGAAGTTTCCCGTTGCCCCACCCGCAAAGCTGTCCGCCGCCGCCCGCCTGCGGATGTAGCTCTCCTCGGGGAACATGTCCTCCATCGCCACGGCATAGCGCGGGTCCATTGTCATCAGGTTGTCGCGGGCGTTCAGGCCCAGAACGGGCGCGGGCAACTGGAAAACACCCGTCCGCGCCCGCCGCTGCGCTCCCCCGGCAGGCACCCGCAACATCAGAATGACCTCGTTATGTAGCTGCCGACAAGTACGCCCTTCAGGCTGCCGCCGCCATCCATCGCCAGCGTCGGCTTGCCGCCATTGGCGTTCATAAGTTCATTTACGCGCCGTTCGTACTCAGCGAACTCCTCCGCGTAATCAAACCCGTTCGCCCGACGCCAGCGCCACCGGACGCCGAGCGCCATCATGTCCTCGTCCAGTATCCCGGTGTCCGTATCCGCCGCCCACGCGCTTTGAGCCGTTCCACCCGACGACTGGCACCAGTTGATCGAGATGTACTCGAACACGATCGAATCCGCCAAAGTGGGAGCAGGTGTGATGTAAAGCTTGTTGCCGTAGATTCGCCAACTGTCGGTCGGGTCGGTAATCCCCGTCCCCTTCAGTTCCTGCCATTCCTGCGCGGAAAGCGGGCCTTGAATTAACTCGTCGGTGGTCTGGTTCCACATCGTCGCAAAACGGATGTGCTTCATGCTCATGTCAGAGGCGATGGACGAGAGCGTTCCCTGATCTTCAGCCGCCAGTGCAGAGTGCGTCTCGACCTTCTGCAAGGACTGCCACGGATATCTAAGCGCGAGGTCTTTGCCTTCCAGATTGGCGATGCCGAACAACTGCTGCACGGTGGGGTTGGTGTTGGCAACGACGTTGCTCGTCACCTCCAGCCCCTCGACCCGCTGGACAGTGTTGATCAGGGTCAGGAGCGTCATGCCGCCGACCTTTTCATCAGCGCCGCCACTTGCGCCCGAAGCTCATCAAGGTCTTTTTGCTGTGCAGCAAGAAGCTCGCCCTTTTCGCGTAGTTCCTCTTGCATCGCAGCATTCTGTTCCGCCAGCCGGGAGCCGTCGCCGATGGAATTGAGCCAGTTCCGCGCCAGATCGCGCAGCTTCTTGAGTCCCGGTGTTTTCTCGCACTGCGCGTCCGTTGCTTTGGACAAGTCCTCGACCGAGCGGATGTAGATGTTTGCCAGTGTGAGGCGTTCGGCCTCGGTGCAGCCGGACCAGCCCTTCAGCGGCGTTCCATCCGGCGGCGCTTCCTGTCCGGCTTTCCACGCCTCATAACCCGCCTTGATCTGCTCCCAGATATGCGGGCGGCTGCGCGGCAGCAGGGCGACCTTGTACTCGGTGGACGCATCCCGCTCCCCTTTGGGGTGTAAAATCACCCAATCTACCTCCTTGTAGACCGCGTGACCCGCCGCCGCAGAGGCTTCCTCGTCCTTGCCGGGGCGTGCGACGAACTCCGCATAAACGTCCAGCGAAGGGCGCTTGTTCAGGTCTTCAAGCATCGAATACCGCCTTGTGAATGTTGGGGCGAACGGCTTTCAGGCTGGAAACCGGGAACTCGGTCGAAGCCCCGTCCAGCGTGGTTAGCCGCACAAATTCCTTGCCATCGATCTGCACCAGATCGGCCTCGATCCTTGATCCGTCGATCACGACCGTTCTGGGCCATTCAGCCGGAACCGCTTCCGGCACTGCTTTTCTGCGAGGCATCAGCGGCTCACCACCATGACCAGATGAATGCGCGGGCTGCCACCTGCACCACCGCCCGTTACAGTGAAGTTCACCGCCTGCCCAGCCGTGACGGTGTTGGCAGCGGTGGGCGTGGCGCTGTCGATATCACCAGCGGCAGATGACGCCGTGGCGATGGTCACCACGCCATTGGTCACGGGGGTGGCCCCGATCGCCGCCGTGATCGTGATATCGGCGGTCGAGACGGCACCGTCAATAACCGTCCAGATTTTGCTGATGGTGCCCGCATGGGGGCAGACAAGGTAATAAACCGCCTCCGCAGAGCCGTCCGCGATGTCCAAAGACACCATGTAGTCGTTCGTTACCTTGCCATCGAGCGTGTAGGGCCGGTCGATCTCAAACTCCGCAAGCCCCGTGGACGGCGTGCCCACAGCAGAGGCCCCGAGGGCGTTCATGACCAGATCGCCCGCAACCACCGCGTCATCTACAGAACCGGCGGTGGCGGTCGCGTAAACGGCGGCGTTGTCAGCGTAGCCCGTCAGCGCCTTGCCGACCGCCTTGCCCTTGATCTGATACCATCCATACGAGGATGCGACGTTGGCGCTCATGGCGACCGCAACGCGCCCCACGGCGTCAGCCGCCAGCAGGGCCGTGGTCCAGTCGTCCTCGTAATAGGTCACCCAGGAACCCACGGCGGTGGTCGCCACGCCCTGAAGGTAGATAAACTCGCCCGCCCCATACACGGGGTCCACGGCGGATACCACTGTGCCCAGCGTGTGCCGCTGGGTGGTGTCTGCAACAGCGATAGGCTGCGCGCCAGCCAGCGCGGCATTCTGGATCACATAGGCCATTGAATTTCTCCGAAGAGGTTGGGGAGGGCTGAAGCCCTCCCCGTCCCGTTAGTCGTTGGTGGTGATGTCGTCGGTATACGGGCGGTGGATTTCGAACTCCGCGAAACCAGTAGACGGGGTATCGAGAGCCGAAGCGCCCTTCGCCAGGTGCACCATGTCGCCATCCACCACGGCGTCGTCAACCGAGCCAGCGGTCGAGGTCGCCCAGACCAGGGCGTTGTCAACGTAGCCGGTGAGGGCCTTGCCGACCGCCTTGCCGCTGATCTGATACCAGCCATACTGGCTAGCCACGTTGGCCGACATCGAGACAGCCACCGGGCCGATGGCGTTCGCCACCAGCAAGGTGGTGCTGAAGTCGTCAGCGTTGTAGGTGACCCACGAGCCAACCGCCGTCGAAGCGACGCCCAGCAGGTAGATGAACTCTCCGGCACCATACGTCGGGTCGTAAGCCGTGACGATGGTGCCGAGAGGGTGACGCTGTGTGGTGGACGTGTCCGCGATCGCCTGCGAACCCGCACCAGCCGCGAGGGAAGTGATGACATATGCCATTGTCTTTCCTCCTTAACCGGCAGCGTCGATGAGAACACCCTGACGCGCCCGATTGGAGCAGGTCAGGTTGCCCATCCACAACAACGGCTTCACGATGGCGTCCTGCTGGAGCGGCACCTTGTCCTCCACCACCGTCCAGTTCGCGTCCCGGTGGGTCACCAGCTGCATGTAGTTGGTGTTGATGAAGAACATGTGCGTGGCCGGCATACCGGAGGCCAGCGAGTCATAGACCACATCCGCCGACATGAACTTCAGCGAGGTGAAGCCCGTGTCGCCTTCATCGGTCGATGCGAAGCGCTGGAGGTCCGACAGGGCTTCCCAGTAGAGGGTGAAAAGCTCGGTCGAACCCACAATGAGGTCCGTCTTGTCAGCGCCGCGGCAGGTCTTGAGCCACAGGTCCATCATCTCTTTCTTGATGGTGGACTTGCTGACGGTGCTCGCACATTCCTCAAACTGGTTTTTCCACCAGGTATAGGTCGAGGAAACGATGCCGCCGACCGTGCCGGTGCCCGCGTCCTGGATGATGTGCTGGATGCCGCCCACCTGATTGGTCAGCGAGCCAGACGAATACAGGTCTTCCGACATGTTGTTCGCCGCCGTGCGCTTCGCATTCTCGATGCGGGCTTCCAGCAGGTTGATGATACGGGTGTCCGAGCCGCTGTTCTGGCGCAGTTCCCGTCCGCTGATGACCACATGGATGGCAGCCTGCTTCCAGTCGTACTTAGCCGCCGACAGAACCTCGGACGAGCCGATGTTCAGAACGTCGAGGCCTGAATAGCGTTGATCACTGTTGTTACTCTACTAATTGCCCAGTATTATTAGACAACAGTAGGAGGCAATCATTTCTGTCGCCTTCTCCATATTCCTATGGAGGTCAGAACATATCTTCCCTTTCGGGGGCGGTACATGTTCGTTACACACGCCCGGCAGTTTTGGATGCTACCTGCTTGGCTCGGGGTTACCCTTCCGCACCCTTTCGGGCCGGGCATCGGGCTTTCTCCGAATTCGCCGCCTTCTCAACAACCGCTAGGAACTCGAATGGACTTGGATATCCGATACGTTGCGGGCCTTTTTGACGGTGAAGGCTGGATCACGGTCAATGTCTGGGCTGTGCCAGGCAGGGATTATGTTCGATACCAACTGTTTGTTGGCGTCGGCATGTCCCATTACCCGCTTATGAAGGCCATGCAAGACCAGTTTGGCGGACTTCTCCACCGAAACGACAGCGCCGCCAAGCGAAACCCAAATCATAAGATTTGCTATCAGTGGCGGTTATCATCCCGGCCCGCCGTGGGCTTTCTGGAGGCTGTAAGGCCGCACCTGAAAGTCAAGGGCGAGGAGGCCGACTTGGCTATTGTCCTGCAAAAGCACATCACCGCGCATACTTCCGATTTCAAGTATCGGCCACACATGCGCCCGGAACTGTATGCGTTCCGGCAGAGCATCGTTGATCAGCTTAAATCGTTGAAACAGACCCGCTGGGACGTTCCCAACGGAGGTGACCCTATTCCCAACGCCGCCTAAGCGGCAATCAGGGTCAAGGTGCTATTCTCAGCGTAGTCGAGCGGGATGGCGATTTCCGAGCCGCCGTCGTCGAGCTTGACCTTGCCGCGCTTGGTCAGCCGCTTGTAGAGGGCGTTATTCTCGGAAACGTTGTCGGCGATTTCCCGGCGGTGCTTCCGCAGGGTGGTTGTGACGATTTCGTCAAAGGTCGAATTGGGGGATGCCATTGCAATACCTCACCAAGGGGGTGGTGAGCGCCGCAATCAGCGCATCCGCGCCATCTCGTCCCGCAGCGTGTCCCGCAGCGATCCAGAAGCCTCAGAGGAGGCCATGCCACTTGACCGCACATTCATGGCCGCGACCTGTTTCGCCGCCTTCACCACGTCATTGGCCGGTTTCGGCTTCTGAAGTTCGGCGCGAATGGCAGGGTCTGCCCATGTGGCCTTGTCGTAAGCGTCCTGCAAGTCGGTCGCCAGGGCGTTGCCGTTGGCGTCGGGCTGCAACAGCCTGCCCATCGCCACCTTGACCTGCTCGAAGTAGGGCCGAAGCGGCTGGCCGCTGGCGTCCTTCTCCGAGGCGAACGTCTCGATGGTCGATTGAACCTGCTGTAGAGCCTGCTCCTGCTGTAAACGCTGCTGTTCCTGGATGTACTGGGTCACGCTCTGGACCTGTTGGCTCAGAGGCTGTAACTGGTTGCGAAGCTCGTTAAATGCCGGGTCAACGTACTCGTCGGCCGGCTGTGTGAGTTGCGCGAGGTCCACGTTCAGGGACTGAGCCGCCCATTTGAGGTAGCCGACAGGATCGCGCTGCGAGTAGCCGTACATCCCGAGCAACTGGTCAACGACCTGCGCCGGGGATGCGCCCGCATGGGCGATCAACTGCTGGTTCTTCTCAAAGACTGGACGTATTTCGTCCGAGAAACGGCGGATGTCCGCTATTTCCTGTGTTTTCCGCGTGTAGTCCGCCGTCATCTCTCTTTCACGGCGGGAGAGAAGCTCCTGCACGTTCGGTGGGAGAGTGGCGAAAACTGCGCGGTCTTCCTTTGACCATGACGCTGGGGGCTGGATGCCCTGCGGCTGGTCGGGGATCGGTTCGGGCTGCGCCTGTGGCTGCTCGCCCTGTTTCGGTGCGAAGCGGCCCACCTCGTCGCGGGCGGGGCCGTCCTCGATGACTTCATCCGGTATGTCTGGCGGCGGGGCCTTCGAAAGTTCCGCACGCAGGGTATCGGCCAGACTGGCTCCCTCCTCGGGAGTGTCGTTCTCGATGCTCATGTTAGTCCTTGTTCAGATGTTGCCGGGTTGGGTGTTTGAACTGGTAGTTCGGGCGTTCCGAGGGCTCGACCTCCCTGATCCCGTGGCGCTTCATGTGTTCCTTGCGGGCGTAGCGGCCCTCGATCCATGAGCCGTCCACAGGAGAACGCACGCCGGGAGTGTCCGTGTAGACCATCGGCGCGCACGGCTTCCCGTTCGGGTCGTAATCGGTTACGACCTCGCCATTGACGCGGATGCGGTAGGTCATTCGTTGGATGCCAGCGTCAACGTGATGCCGCCAGCGTTGGTCCAGAGGCCGGTGCCCGTGAAATCACCTCCGCGCAGGTTGGTGTCGATAAAATCGTCATCGCCGACTCTAACCTTCGCAGTCAAATCTCCGGCCCTAGCGGCTGCATGGAGGACACACAGGAGTTCGACAGGGCCAAACCCGGCCTGTTTCATCTTCACCCAGCGCTCGTCAAAGTGCTGGTCCGAATAGTGTTCACATTCAGCCCAGTCGGCAAATGTGCCTGCCCATTCGTTTTCCGTGACGCGCTCGATCTCCTCTGCGACGCCTTCGAGTAATTTCATAATCCGAATTTTGGCCAGCGACCGATCATCGCTCATTGCATCGTCACCAGCTCAGATCCGACAGGACGGCCATTCTCGTACACGATGCGCTTGGGGGCGCTGATCGCCTGCGCGAGCGCCTGCTGGCCCTGCACAAGCTGGGATAGCACCGCACCGATGCCCTGCATAAACTGCGCCATCTGCGCCGTCTGCTGCTGCTCAACCCGGACAAGCATCTGCTCCAGCGGGCTTTCGGGCGCTTCCATCTCCTCGCCGTCCTCGCCCACGGGCGCGATCTGCGGCGTGCCCATGTGCTCGTAAAACATCTTGTCTCGGGCCATCTTCATGTTGGTTTCCGCGTTCTGGCGTTCAAACGCAAACCGCTCGCCGTCCATCTGGCGCTGATAATTCACGCCCTCGGCATCCATGTTGAACCGGGCGTCCTCGCGCTGCTGGGTTTTCTGCACGGTCTGCGCTTCCAGCAACAACCGCTGCTGCTCGATCTGCACCCGCTGGGCCTCGATCTGGAGCTTCTGCGCCTCGATCTGCGCCTTGCCTTGCAGTTCCTGGCCCTTCAGGGCCAATTCCTGCTGCTTGACCTGTCCCTCGATCTGTTCCTTGGTCGGACCCGGAGGCGGCGCGGGCGTCTGGCCCATCTTGTCAATAGCTTCCTCCACCGAGCGGCCCATCTTGAACCGCTGCGCGTAGGATTTGGTCATCTCGACCGCGACTTCCTTGGGAACGCCGCCCGACTGAACCAGCGGCATCATGGTTTGCATCCATGTGCCCATGCCGGCAACGAACTCATTGGCCCGCTGCTGCGCCATCATCAGGTCTTCGGAGATGGTCGAATCCGTCTCGATGTCGATCACGAACGACATTGCCACGTCGTTCCGCAGGATTTGCATCATCTCCGGCGTGACCGGGATACCCGTCATCTGCGTCAGGTTCTCAGGTGTGAACTGCGCCGCGATGATCTCGCACGCCAGCCGGATCAGGTCGCGGGCGAAGCGCTGCACATCCCTCTGGCGCCTGTTCATCCTCTGGGAACCAAACTGCGCCTTGATGTTCTGCGCCGTCGCCGTCTCGTTCGCGTCCGACGAACCGCGCATGATGTCGCTGATACCTGTAATCTCGTAAATCGACTGGATGATGTCAGCCCGACGCTGATACAGCCGCTCTTGCACAGCCGAGAGAACGTCGATCGGCCACATCCACACCGCGTCACTGATGGACTTGCCCGACATCACCAGCGCCGTGGCGTTTTCCATCGGAACAAGGTCGTTCTCATCCGCAGAGAGGATGCTCGCCAGATCGTCCTTCATGGCCCCGGCGTAACCGCCACGGGCCTTGATGCCCTTGGTCAGCGCCTGGATGCGCTTCGTAACCTCCTCAAGCTCATCAGCCAGGGACTGGTACTGGTGAAACTCCGGCTCCGGCGTCATGTCGTCCGTTGTCTCAACGGAGATCAGCGGCCTCGGCGTGCAGAAAAACTGATCCAGCTTCAGCGGGTCATCGTCGATCTTCTGCAACAGCCGATTGTTGCCGTCGATAGCCACAAACAGCGTGCTTTTCTTAGACCGATCCCAGATTTCCCAGATGGTCACCCGCTTGAGGGCATCTGCGTCCTCGCGGTCCTCAAGGCCCTCCGGCGCGGAATCCATCTTCAGGCCACGCGCCGCGTCACCAAACTGCTTCAGCGCCTCCTCGCGGGTCATGCAATGGCGGAACGCTTCCCACGTCACCTCGTCGCGATTGCGCCCGTAGCCGCACCGGTAATCCTCCCAGTGGACCGGCTCGAAGCACAGCTTCTGGTAGCCCAGTATCTCGTCCTTGACCTCCGGCTCGTACCGCACCCGCACAACACCGCGACCCGGCAGCACATAATCAGACACCACCGCGTTCATACATGCGTCAAAGTCGTACACATCCATGATGTACGTCACCGCACGCTCCAGCACCCGCGCCGTGTCCTTGATGACGGGGTTAGGAACGTCCGCCCACCGCTGCCGGATATCGGGAACCGGCGTCTTTGCGTAAAGCGAGGGCTTCAGCGTCTCGGTGTTGCTGTAGAGGATATTGAACGAGGGGGCGCGGTGGTACTTCTCAGTCTCACCGCCACGCTCGCCCTTGTATCGCTTGATGACATCCTTGGCCGCACGCCGAAAGCTCTCCTCGCGCTTCGAGGCAAGGCTGATCTCGGTCCGCCAATAGCGAAGCAGGCCCGCTTCCGTCTTCTCGTCGGGCTGGTCGTATTCGCGGGCCTCTTCCATCAGGCGTAACCAACCGTGGCGTACACGTCGCCGTTGGGCGTGCCGGTGCCTATCGCTGCCAGATGCGTATCACCCGCGCCGATCTCGAAGTCCTGATAGGTCTTTGTGGCAATCGGGCACCCGGTCGCCAGCGTGGCCGCAACATCCGAGGCACCGAACTCGATGAACGCCGTTGCCTGGTCGTCGTTGAACACCCGCACGATGCGCGTCCCGGAATAGGGGTTGGTGCCCAGCGACACGCTGGCAGTGGTCGCCGCCAGATTGATACTGACGGTGTTGGCATTGCTGCCAATCTTGAATGGAAGGCTCATGCTCTCATCCTCGCTCTGGTCGCCAGATGGCGTTTCATGATGTCGCCGTAGGTTGGTGCCTTGATTAACGGCTCGTCTGTCTCAGGACGCGGTGCCCTGCCCGATTGCATCTCACCCAGCATCCGGCCCAGCAGGCTCAGCGTGTCCACCTGGTCATCGTTCTTGCCAGCAGGGAAACTCAGTAGCTCCGACAGGAACTCGGCCACCCACGGGGCGCTGCGCGGCAGATACACCTTGCCCGCCGCCATGCGGCCCCGAATGGCTTGTGCCCGTGTCGGCTTGTCAGCGGTCGAGGCAAACTGCTTCCGGTAGCACCATGCCCCGGTCTCCTGCTGCCGCCTGTCTATAAGTCCGCCGATGGCCTTGATGATCTGGCCGTTCTCCTCGGCCCATTCGACCGGCTGCCATTGTTTCAGCAGCCCGATAAACGCCTCCACCCAGACATCCGGCGTGGTCTGCGCCCGCCAACGGTCGAGGATGTAGAGGTCGTCGTGTTCGTTGACGCCCGCAACCAGATGGACAGTGTAGTCCCCGCCACCCTCGGTCACCGCGTAGTCGCTGGCCCCGTACACTCTTAGGCCCGGTGGCGGCTCGTCGTAATACCGCACCCAGTCCTTCAGGAAGAACGTGCCCTCGTCAGGAACCGGATTCTGCTGGTAGAGCGCCGACCAGTCACGCGGGCCGATGGCCGTCCTGATCCGCTCCAAAGCCTCGACCGGATACCACTCCGGCCACAAAGCCTTGCCGTCATCGAGCGCTTTAAGCTCCAGCACTTCCCACTGGTCGCCGCCGCGCCGCATCTCCTCTAGCAGCCGGCCCGCCAGATCGTCCTCGTGCCAGCGTGTCTGGATCAGCACCACAGCACCACCCGGCATCAACCGGGTGTAGGCCGTCGATGTGTACCAGTCCCACACCGACTTGCGGATCGTCTCGCTGTCCGCTTCCTGGCGGTCCTTCAACGGATCATCAATCAGCAGGACGTTGGCACCACGCCCGGTAATGGCTGTGCCTACGCCAGCGGCGACGTAAGCCCCGCCCTGTAGCGTGTTCCACCTGTCAGCCGCCCTGCTGTCATCAGCCAGCGTCGGGCCGAACAGGTTTACGAACTCAGGCGTCTTGACGATGTTGCGAACGGTGCGCCCGAAGTCCGAGGCTAGGTCGCTGTTGTAGCTCGCCGCGATGATGGACTTGTCAGGGTTGCGCCCGAGATACCATGCCGGAAAGCGCCTTGATGCCAGTTCCGACTTACCATGCCTCGGCGGCATGAAGATCATGAGCCGGTCAATCTCGCCGCGCTCTACGGCTTCAAGCTTGTCGCAGATCAGCTTGTGGTGCGCCGCGCCGATATAGGCCGTATTCGTGTACTCAGTGAATTTGAGTAGGCTCGTCCTCGCCGCCTGTCGCTCTAGAAGCTCCTGCGCGGCCCTGTGCGGCGATAGCGTGGAGTTCCGCATCAGTCAGTTCCCGCACCTCTTTCGTGTTGATTTCGCCCGAGTGTTCGACCGCGCTCAGATCGGGCAATGTCTTTTTCAGCAAGCCCAATGCAGCGGTTACCTGATGGGGCTGCATTTCCACCTTGCCGTTGATCAAGTCATGCAAGCGGTTAATGATCTGACTGGTTTGGATTTTGGCGCGGGTCGCCTCGTCGTGTTTGGGGTTAAGACGAACGCCACGCCGCCCGTTCTTCAGCACTTACGGCCACCCTTCTTCTTGCCCATCGTCATCTCCATTCAGTTCGCTAATCAGAGCCTCTTGCACGTCTGGCGTTTGGAACCAGAACGGGCCTAGATGTCCATCAACAAGAGGACAGCCGCAGCATCGTCCATGCGCCTTTGGTTCAGCGCCGCGATTTGCTGGTCGATCATTCCCAGTTGCGATAGCGCATCCTCCAGGCTTGCCAGCATCGGCAGCATGAGAAGCCCTGTGTCCCTCTCCACGATTTCCAGAACCGGGGAGATGGCCTCGCTCGGTGATGCGCCATTCAGTTCAGCCTGTTTGGCTTCGTTGATGGCGTTGGTGAGTTCTTCAACGCGTTTGGCCTTTTCCGCACGCTTGCGGTGGATCTTGCGGAGGACCGCTCTTGCCTGCTCGGGTGAGAGCCAGCCGCCGGATACGCTTTCCGTTTCCTCGGCGGCGGTTTCCGCGTCCCAATGGCGCGAATGATAGAAGTTCGCCTGGAAGTGCCGCGCCGCGAAGTGTCCAGCACCGGAACCTATTGGCTGGGACGGGTCTAGATGCCGTGACCTGAAGTGGTTGGCGTCTAGATGCCTCGGCGAGAGGTGCGCCACTTAACCAGCCGCGTCGAGTGTGACCGCGCTCCTGTTGCCGTCGCTGTCCACTGTGGACACCACGCGGTTCTTGCTATCGTCCGCAGCCCGGAATGTGTTGGTCGTGGTGGCCGCGCCCGTCAGTTTGCCTACCAGCACTGAGAGAGCCAACTTCTGGGCCTCCTCAAGCGTGTACCCGTCGATGTCGCCGGCAGCCAGCACAGCGGCCCCGATGCCGGACTGAATCTCTGTTACCGCGTCGGAAGCAATGGCGTCGGCGTCAATCGCGCCCGTCGCAATGGCTGCCGCCGTGATGACCCCTGCGCCGATGCTGGTCACAGCCGCCCGGTAATCGCCCGCTTCCTCTGGGTAGATCACCGCGCAAAGCGGATTGATCCCCGTGCCGGTGAGCTTGTACGCCACCGTGTCGGCGTTCATCTCCGATGCCGTCAGGTCGATGTAATAAACACCCGTCGAGCCGATCTCGGTTACCTCGTTGGTGCAATCCGCGAATGCAGCACCATCCAGGCTCACCTCGCTGTCAGCAGCCGCCAGCGATGACTTCAGAGCGCCAGCCGTGTCGTACACAGGGAACGTCAACCGAAACGCCGTGTTTTTACGCGGGACCGGGATCGCGTCACTGGCTGCCATAACTTACCTCAACATCCAGACACGGTTGGCGATAAACTCGGCGTGATGCTCGGACTTCAGGCCCGCCGTGTGGGCGACCTCATGGGCCAGCATGTGCACGCAATTGGATGCCCGCGACCAATCCGCATTCTGGCACCGCGCATCCATCACAATGCCGTTTGATCCCACGGTGTACGCATCGTATCGGCCCGAAAACGGCTGATAGCGCACCATGATATTCTTGGCGCAGCGGTTGTCGAACTTGTCCGCAACCACCTCGCAGGCCCTTGCAATCACATCGCGCTCGGACTGATAGGGTGCAGCGCAACCCACCAGGAACAGACAGGCGAGGACGGTAAGCCTCATGACACCTCAATGGGCGCGATAGCCTCAGCGGCTGCTTTTGCAGCCTCAGACTTTTCCCACGCGACCACTTCCGCCAGGATGTTCCCCAGCGCCGCCGCACCAAGCTGCTCGACCGCGCCCTGCGGCTCTGCACTGAACCGCGCAACGGCGTGCTGGACAACGCGAACCGCGTCCGCATCCGAGAGGCTGTAGGACACAGACAGGGTGCCGACCGTCTGGCCTTCAATCGTTAGGGTTACGTTTGCCATTTCAGCCTCTCATTGCATCGGGAGATGATGCCGGTTCCGGCTGTGCGGCGGTTGCAATCCGCTGGAGCAGTCCGTGCGCCGTGTTTGCCACGGCAGCCGCTTGGTCGCGGCGCTCCTGCAACATCTGGCTCAGAGCCGCCGCCTCTTCCTCGGTGAAACTCACGTTAATCATGGTTCGATTGCTACCTGCTGGGCTGCGCCTGTGTTGAACCGCGCCATAAGCCGGGTTTTGCCGGAGCCGTTGTCCTCGGCGTACAGCACGACCTGATTGGCGGAAGGCGCGGAGGGAGCGGTCTGCTCAAGAAAGTTCAGCGCGCCGCCGGTTGTCGTTCCCGCGCCGCGCACACCAACGACGCCCGCGCCAACGCGGCTGATAATGGTATCAGCGCCCGCAACGGCGTTCGTGCCGCTGGCCCAACCAATGTATTTATCGGAAGTCATCATGAAACGAGTGTCGATAAACCAGAAGTCGTTGTTTACAGACGCCGACAAAATCAATCCATAGTTGGTCGAATCCGTTTTGATCGCACCGACGTTGACGTTGCTATAAAAATACAAATTACTAGTGTTGCCCTGCGACAGCGTGACGTTGCCCGAACGGTCCACCTTGAACTGGCTGGTGCCGCCAACCTGAAGATCGAGCAGCAGAGAAGCGGCGGCACTCGCTGTATTGGTTACGTTGAACTTAATGCCGATAAACGTGACCGCGCCCGCGTTCCACGTCTGGCTGAGATCAAGAACCGGCTTGCTGGTCGTGACGGTCGCGCCGCCCACGGTGAGGGCGTTGTTGGTCGCGTCGAACGTCAGGCCGGAATCGCCGCCAAACGCGCCGCCGTTGTTGAACTGCACCTGAGTGTCAGAGCCGCCGGGCGTGACACCACCGCCACCGGGCTGGAATATCTGGATGCTGCTCAAGCTGGCCTCAAACGCGAAAAGGCCCGCCGGGTAGGGCGAGCCTTGGTGGACGCAGAAAGCGTCAGTAACCTAAATATACCCTACACCGTCCCCATCGTCAAATAATTTGCAAACCCGTGCATTTTTCAGTTTTACTTAAGGGCAAAATGTCCTACCTTATGTTTATCAACAACGGGCCATTGGCCCACCTCGTGAGGGAGAACACAGATGACAAAGACCTGGAAAATTGTTGAAAGGGCCAGCGGTTGCACCGTCCTGAGCGGCATCAAGGCCAACGGCAAAGTTTCCGCTCTGGACAAGTTTATTTACGACTACATCACCCACAAGCGCTTTGTAAGCCAGATGAGCCCGGAAGTTGCTGAGGCCCGTTATCGCGCCCTTCGCGAACTTGAAGCCATTCCAAGCTAACGGTGGAGAAATGACCCCATCCGAACTTGTCGCCGCCCGGAAGCAGCTCGGCCTGTCTCAGGCCGGGCTTGCTGCCGTTCTGGGGTTGGCTAACGACCGCACTATTCGCAGATGGGAAGCGGGCGACATGGCTATCAGCGGCCCCGCACAACTGGCTATCCGGTACATGCTAAAATACGGCCCGCTCTAGCGGTGAATCCTCTTGGCGGCACGGTAATAATCCAACCCATCCCTAAGCATCTCCAACGCCCGGCCATGCCTGATCCTGCGCGCCACCTCGATCTCACGCAAGCCCATCCCGTCCACGGCCAAATCGGTGCACACGCGAATGGTCCAGTGCTTGCCCTTGGCCGTCAGAGACCGCGCCCATTCCTTGTAGCGGGACTGGCACCGGATAGCGTTCAGCGGCTCGGGGCTCTCACCGGGGTCCGACCGATAGGGGCTGGACAGCTTGGCAGACACCGGCTCGGTGATAAGCCGGTATCCCCACTCGATAGCCCACAGGTCGTAGGCGTCCTCCTGGTCGATCTTGTTGTCTGCAAGAAGCCTATCGATGGGGTGCATGGTCACCCGTTCCTTGCACAGCGTCTCAGGCGTTCCACCCGCCCTGCCGGTGACCTTTTCCTCGTAAGCGGCTTGGCGCTCACCCTTGATCCGAAGCCGCACCATGTCGTCGTAGGCGGTCATTTGCCCTCCATCACGGCTATACGCTCGGCCTCGGTGGTGGTTACAGGTCGATCGGCCAACATAAGCGCAATCTTCCGGCAGTTCTCGGCGTTGTATACATTCGACCAGTGCGCCCGATCCTCGCCATTGGTTGGCCGACGCTCAAAATAGCCGGCAGCTTCTAACAGGAACGCTACAGCCTCACCTCGCGTCATTGTCCATCCCTCGGTGGTGGTTACAGGGGGAGCAGGGAGAGGCAGCCAGCCAATTGGATTGTACCCGTCGAGAAACCAACCAAACCCCGGCGAGTACCATCCGGGCGCGTCGCCTTCGCCGCCAGGATGCCAGTAGGTTTCAAACCATGATTGCGTATCGGAAAGATACGGCCACATGGCCAGTATCCTCGTCCCATCCCTCGGTGCTGTCGATATCGGTTGCCAGGTCATGCGGCCTCCCTCAAAAGTCCGGCGATAACGGCGAGGTGTACGGAATCAGCCCGAGATACTGACGCCACGATCCACCCGGATGCGACTCAAGCCAAGCCTTGAACTCGGCATTTTCAGCAGCAATCTGCTTCTGTTCGGCCTCGTATTTTGCCCGCTCTTCCGCCTGCCTCTTGGCATCCATAGCACGCTGATAGGCGCTGCGGCGGTACTTCATCCGCTCTTCCATCCACTCCTTTACGGCGGCGATGTTCAAATAACGCTCAGCCCTCGGAATCTCCTTGGCAGCCTCCGCGCACACATCAGCCGGGTATTCCGCAAGAAGGCTGGTCAAATGCGCCGTAAAGGTTTTTACGTCATGCACCGACAGGCTGGCATATCCGCCCACCATGACAGCAACGGCTTTGATTGCCTCGGCCTCGCCACAGCCCGCCACCCGCATTTCGGCTGCAAGGGCCTTGTTCTGGATTTCAATGAGTTGGTTCATTGGCTCGCCTCAAAATCTCGTTCATCAACTCGGAGCGCCCGGCTGATTTCTGCGCCGGAGGCGGCTTGGCGTACTGAAGCGCGTTCATGTACCAAGTCTGCCAACTGGCCGGCCACGACTTGGATGCGGTGCCCTTGGCCGTGTGGTGCGCCCGGAACTTCGATGCCTGTTCGGCAAAGTCGATATCGTCCCTCTGGTGCTTGAACCAGTAGGCTTCGGCGAGATGCCTTGCGTGCAAATCAGGGAAATGCTCAGGAAGCTTTGTGCCCCTCGCATTGCCCCCCTTGGGGGGAATAAGGGGGGTATCTTTCTTATCTGTATCTGTATCTGTATCTGGGGCGTTACATTGCGTTACAAGTGCGTTACGCTGCGTTACAGGCTCCGCTTGTTCTGATTTCTGCTTATCCCTAAACCGCTTAACCCGTTCGCTGCTGTCGTCGTCCCGCTTAGGCTGGCGCGACTCCCATGCCGCAATGTGGTCACCGTCCAGCATCCCGCGCTCGCGAAATCCTGCCAGGCAAGCTTCTACATCCGCTTCATCGGCACCCAACGCAAAGGCTGCTTCCTCGACCTCAAACCCGGTGATGGTGCCTCGCGGCGTGTTCTGGCTTCCAAAGTCCAGCACATACCACCAAACAGCGATGACCACCGGACGGGCAACGCCCTTCTTCTGGGCGATGAGACCCAGCTTGTTATCGGTCGGCGCACCGTGATGAGAGCGGAACCACTGCATTACCTGAACGCATCCTTTGGCAGATCGGGCCACGGTTGAAGCCGTGGGCGCATTGTTCCATTGACGCCCAAGCCCAGCTTCCATCGCTGGTTCTGCACGCCGTACAGCGGGCGTCCAAAATGCTTGGCAAGCTGTTCGTCGGTCGCGCCTTCACTCCACAGCCGCTCTAGTTCGGCCTTGCGCTCGTCGGTCCAGAAGGTCGGTGGCGGTGGGAAATAGCGGTTACCCATTGCGCCGCACCATGATTTCGTATGCGTGCTGAAAGAGAGCGTGCGCCATATTCACAGCCTCTACCGGCGTCAGGTGGTAGACGTGCGTTCCGTTCTCCACTCGAACCAACTCAACGTCTGCCTCACCAGGGCGGCTGAATATGACAACGCCGGATTTCACTTGCGCCTCCGTTCAAGCCATTGCTTGGCTGTTTCGCCCGGAAGGCGTTCAGCGAGGTACATCCGGCGCAGGGTGTCTACGGCGAGGTTGAAGCTGTCCTTGCTGTTGGCGGCAGCGTCATACATCGAGCGCCTCCTGCTTCAGCTTGGGCGGCGGCTCGCGGAACATGTCGCCCTGCTTGTAGGCGTCCTCGATGCGGCGGCAGGCGATGTCGAAGTAGCGCGGCTCTTTCTCGATGCCAATGAACTTCCGGCTCAGTTTCACGCAGGCAACGCCTGTGGTGCCGCTGCCCATGAAAGGGTCGAGGACAACGCCGGATGTCCAGCCCACAACCTGCAGCATGAGGTCAACAGGCTTCTCGGTGGGGT
>JACCDR012500828.1_pt1 | contig 24067 bp, 25 predicted proteins | sample 7446431 | NCBI WGS metagenome assembly JACCDR01 (sample SAMN15323443, study PRJNA562643) | freshwater metagenome | isolation source: river surface water | place: USA:Blue River Watershed | collected 2017-08-17 | reverse complement strand
GGGTGATCCGCCTGTTTATCTGGCCGGACTCCCCCATTTGAGTTACTACTCTCCCATCGGAAAGTCCGCGGTGGTGTCTTGGTTAAGAGCCAAGCTTATTGATTCCGGATCGTCAGCCGCCACCGCCGGTTATGGCTGACAGGCCAGTTTGCCAGAACCGAGGAGACTCAACCGTGCGCTACAAAATGAGGTTTTGACCGCTCAGTTTCTACATCGACAATGTTTTAAATCAATATTTCCGGCAGATGCCAGCGCAAGATGATGCCTGCATCCCCGTCTGCGCAGCATCGTTGCAACGATAAGAAGCCTCCCCGATGCCTGCGCGTTGATTGTTGTCGGCCTGTTCGGTTCTCTGATGACAAAACTTCAGCTCTATCCGGTGCATGCGCACTGCCTTGACATCGTTCCCGGCCGTTTCCGGCGCGACTGGATGGAGCAGACGCCGGAGCGCTTTGCGTACCGCTGTCTGCCGATGGTGATCGCCAATACGTCGGGATGGGAGTTGCTGTCGCCCTGCGCGTTCGAAGCCAGCTGGAACGGCTCCGCCGGCCGGGATGCGATAAGCATTAACGCTGCCGATGAGCAGGCGACCGTTGACGCGATCGCCACCTCGCATTTCGGCAGCGGCATCCTGACCTTCCACGCCGGCTACATCTTCGTCACCGACCCGGGCTGGGGGCTGAACGTGCGCGGCGCGCCGAACTTCGTGAAGGACGGCATTCAGGCGCTCGAAGGACTGGTCGAGACCGACTGGCTGCCATTTCCCTTCACGATGAACTGGCGCTTCACGCGGCCGGGTACGGTGCGTTTCGAGCAGGGTGAGCCGCTGGCCTTCGTGGTACCCACGCGGCACCTGCTGCTCGACGAGATCCAGCCGGAGATCCGCGAACTCAGCGACGAGCCCGAGCTCGCGCAGCGCTATGCCGAATGGCGCGACAAGCGCGCCGGCTTCATCAGCGCGCTGGCCGCGAACCAACCCGAGGCCGTCCGGCAGGGCTGGCAGCGCAATTACTCGCGCGGCACGCATCCGGATGGTCAGGCGGCGCCCGAAACCCATGTGCTCAAGCGCGTGCTGAAGGCGCCGCGTCGTTAGCGCACTAACCACCGCCCAAATGAAACAGGGGAGCCGAAGCTCCCCCGTGTTGCCTGCAGCTGCCGTCGTAACGGCGTGATGCCTTACTTGCCGGCGCGGCCGAGCAGGAAGTTGGTCAGCAAAGGCACCGGCCGGCCGGTTGCGCCCTTGGCCGCGCCGCTCTTCCATGCGGTACCGGCGATGTCGAGGTGCGCCCACGTGTACTTGCGCGTGAAACGCTCGAGGAAGCAGGCTGCGGTGATCGAGCCGCCCGGCGGGCCGCCGATGTTGGCGATGTCGGCAAAGTTCGACTTCAGCTGTTCCTGGTATGACTCCTCGATCGGCATCCGCCAGGCGGTGTCGTTCGCCGCCTTGCCGGCCTTTAGCAATTCGTTGGCCAGCGCATCGTGCGCATCATCGTGGCGCGTGAACAGGCCGCTGTTGTGATGGCCAAGCGCCGTCACGCAAGCGCCGGTCAGCGTGGCGATGTCAACCACCGCCGCCGGCTTGAAGCGCTCGACATAAGTCAGCGCATCGCACAGGATCAGGCGGCCTTCGGCGTCAGTGTTCAGGATCTCGATGGTCTGGCCCGACATTGACGTGACGATGTCGCCCGGGCGCGTCGCGCGGCCCGACGGCATGTTCTCGCAGGTCGGGATCACGCCGATCACGTTCAGCTTCAGCTGCATCTCTGCGATCGCGCGGAACGTGCCCAGCACCGAGGCGGCACCGCACATGTCGTACTTCATCTCGTCCATGCCGGAGCCGGGCTTCAGCGAGATGCCGCCGGTGTCGAACGTGATGCCCTTGCCGACCAGGACGACCGGCGCTTCCTTCGCCTTGCCGCCCATGTGCCGCAGCACGATGAATTTCGGCGGTTGCTCGCTGCCGTTGGTGACGGACAGGAAGCTGCCCATCTTCAGCGCTTCGAGCTGCTTGCGGTCCAGCACCTCGACGCCGAGCTTGAATTCTTTCGCCAGCTGCTTCGCGGTGGTCGCGAGGTAGGTCGGCGTGCAAATGTTCGGCGGCAGGTTGCCCAGCGTCTTCGCAAGGTCGCTGCCATTGGCCAGTGCCACGCTCTGCACCAGCGTGCGCTTGGCCTCCGCCTGCTGCGCATCGCCGACGGCGATCGTGACCTTCTTCACGCCGGATTTCGATTCGTCTTTCTTGCTCTTCAGGCCGTCGCTGCGGAACACGCTCTCGCGCAGCGTGGTCACCAGCGTGCGCAAACCCCAGGCAGCGTCACGGGCAGTGGCCGCGTCGAGCGGCAGCGCGAGCAGCGCATCCGCGCAGCCCAGCGTCGACAGCGCGCGCGCGACACCTTGCGCGGTGGTGATGAAATTGCGATCGGTAACGTTGCCCTCTGCGCCGAGTCCCGTCAGCAGAACTCGCTGGGCGCCGCCCGCGGTGCGGTGCAGCAGCAGCGTGGTGCCGGCCTTGCCGCTGATGTCGCCGCTCTTCACGGCGGCTGTCAGCGCGCCTTTGTCATCCAGAGCCTTCGCTTCGTCGGTGAGCTTGCCGTTGTCATACACGCCGACTACGACGCAGCCAGTCTTGTGCTGGGAGATTCCGTTTTTTGTGCTGAAAGCTTTTATGCTAAAGTCCATGGCCGCTCCTAGTTAAACCCCCGGAATTATAGTCCCCGAATGATTTTTCAGCGCGCCATACGCCGCGAGTTGCTGAACACGGTTGGCGCAGTCTTCACGGCCCTGTTCACCATCGTGATCACGGTCATGCTGATCCGCATCCTCGGCGACGCGGCAGCGGGCAAGGTTGCTTCGACCGATGTCGCCGTGCTGCTCGGCTTCGCTTCCCTCGGTTATCTCCCCGTGATCATCTCGCTGACCGCATTCGTGTCAGTGCTGCTGGTGGTCGCGCGCAGCTACCAGGATTCAGAGATGGTGGTCTGGTTCGCGTCCGGCCTGTCGCTGACGCGCTGGATAGCGCCGGTGCTGCGTGTCGGCATCCCGCTGGTAATCGTCACCGCATTGCTGTCGCTGTGGCTCACGCCCTGGGCCAACCGCTCCTATGCGGAGTACAAGGAGCGCTTCCGCAATCGCGAGGACATCTCGCGCGTTTCGCCGGGCAAGTTCCAGGAGTCGGCCGGCGGCGACAAGATCTTCTTCGTCGAAGGACTGGCCGATGATGCGAGCCATGTGCAGAACGTGTTCGTGCGGCAGGGCGGCCGCCGTGACAGCGTCGTCGTCGCCGAGCAGGGCAGCATCCGTTTCGACGCCCGCGGCGACAAGCTGCTCGAACTGCAGCTCGGACGCCGCTATGACGGCGCTCCCGGCAGCAGTGACCTGCGGACCATCGAATTCCAGCGCTACACGGTCGTGATCGCGCCCAGCACCCGCGAACTGCGTGACAACAAATCCGCCAAGGTGCAACCGACGCTGGATTTGCTGGCCGAACCCACGCGCGCGAACCAGGCTGAGCTGTTGTGGCGTATCGCCGTTCCGCTGACCTGCCTGCTGCAGATGCTGCTGGCCATCCCGCTCGGCTTCGTGAACCCGCGCCGTGGCCGCACGCTGAACCTGATGATTGCGCTGCTGCTGGCTGTCACCTACAACAACTTTGCAGGCATCCTGCAGGCCAGCGTGTCCAGCGGAAAGCTGGCATTCGGCGTCGCCTGGTGGCCATTGCACCTGCTTGCAGCGATGCTGATCGCGCTGCTCTTCTTCTGGCGAGACAACACGAACAGCCGCTGGCATCCGGCGCGGCTGGTGGCAAGAGTGCGGCCGGCGGCCCTGCTCCGGCGCAAGGAGGCGGCATGAAGGTCTTGCGCCGCTACTTCACCGGAGAGATCTACCGGTCGGTGCTGTTCGTGCTGGTCGCGTTCCTTGCGCTGTTCGCATTCTTCGACCTGATGGGTGAGCTCGGTTCGGTCGGTCGCGGACCGTATCGCCTCGAGCATGCGTTTGTCTACGTCGCCGCCGGATTGCCGTCCTATGCGTACGAACTGATGCCGATTGCAGCGCTGATCGGCACCATTTACGTGATGGCGCAGTTTGCTGCGCGTTCCGAATTCACCGTGATGCGTGCTTCGTCGCTGTCGATGGGGCGTGCATTGCGAATGCTGGTGCGCATTTCTGTTGTGCTGGCCGTGATCACGTTCGTTCTTGGCGAATTCGTGGCGCCGAAGTCCAACGATTTCCGGCAGCAGTTCAAGCGCCGCATTGAAGGTTCGTCGCTGTCCGCCGAATTCCGCAGCGGCCTGTGGGCCAAAGACGTGATCCGCGATCCCGGATCGAATACGGTGGTCGGCTCCCGTTTCATCAATGCGAGCAAGATCGAGCCGGGCGGCGCGGTGCGCGGCGTAAACCTGTTCGAGTTCGACCAGCACATGCACATGCGTGCGCGTATTTCGGCGGACCGTGCCGAATTCGTCGAGCCGGGCGTGTGGCGGCTTACCGGCGTCGACGAGATCCGCATGAAGCCGGCAGAAGCGTCGGAGCGGATGCGGCCCGAACTGCTCGACCGGAACAAACTCGACAGCAGCACGCTCAGGTCCGACATCACGCCCGAGATTCTCTCGGTCCTGATGGCGGACCCCAAGCGCATGTCGGCAGTCGACCTGGCGCTGTTCAGCCGCCACCTGCGGCAGAACAAGCAACGCAGCGAACAGTATGAAATCGCGCTGTGGAGCAAGCTGCTGTACCCGGTCGCGGTGATCGTGATGATGGTGCTGGCGCTGCCGTTTGCCTACATGCACGCGCGCAGCGGCGGACTGTCGCTGAAAGTTTTCATTGGCATCATGATCGGCATGGGTTTCCACTTGCTGAACAACCTGTTCTCGCACATCGGTCTGCTCAACACCTGGCCGCCATTCGCGACAGCGGTCTTGCCAAGCGTATTGTTCCTGCTGGCGGCGATTTCCGCGCTCTGGTGGGTGGAGAGGCATTGATGAACGACAAGCAAGCGCTGGTGCTGTTCGCACACGGCGCCCGTGACCCGCGCTGGGCGCAGCCCTTCAAGAAGCTGCAGGCGATTGCGCAGCAGCAGCTGGAGGGTGTGCAGGTAGAACTGGCATTTCTTGAACTGATGGAGCCGCGCCTGCCGGAAACCATCGACCGTCTGGCAGACGACGGTTGCCTCAGCATCCGCGTGGTGCCGGTTTTCCTCGGGCAGGGCGGACATGTGCTGCGTGACTTGCCGCCGATGATCGAGGAGCTGCGCCTTCGCCATCCGCAGGTGCAAATCAGCGTCGCCGACGCGGTGGGCGAAAATCCGGAAGTCCTTCAGGCGATCGCCGCCTATTGCGTGGGCAGCCTGATATCGGCGTCCTGACGTGGCCAGCCTGTCCGGCGGTGCTGTTGCAACTGCCTCACTCGCCGGACATTTCATCCGCAACGCTGACTTTTAATCGCTCCTCTGCGGTGCCCGGCGCCTTCCGCTTCCCCGGCTGCCCCCACGTCCTCTGCGCGAGCAATCCATCCTTCTGGTCGCGTCGCCACTGGAAGATCAAGCGAATGTCGATGTCATGTTCGCGGGCGACTGCCGACGCGCTGGAGCCCGGACGGCTGGCCTGCTCCAGCAGGTCCAGCTTCTGCTGCAGTGTCCAGACGCGGCGCGGCCGGTAATCCCGCTTGCCCTTCAGTGGCTTTTTCTTCAGCGCGATGATCCTGCGCATCGTCGGCTCCTGCCATCCGTGGGTGGAGCCGTGACGATGCAAAGCATTGCAATGCAATGCGTTCAGGATGCTGTGGGCGGGAAGTAATCTTCGGTTGTCATCAACCGAAGGGCAGGGGAGTGTCGTTGGCGTGCGACGCTGCGAGTGCAGCGCTACAGGACAGGCGGAAGCCTCAGCCGCGGGCGCGCAGCGCTTCGCCAATCATGACCAGCACCGGTCCCGAACAGTTCGGTATGCCCTGGGCCATGTCGGCCAGCGTCATTCGCATCACGCGCTCGTCAGCGCGGCTGACGTTTTCGATGGCGATCACCGGTGTCTGTGCGGGCTTGCCATGCTCGAGCAGGCGCTTCGCGGTCGCAATCGCTTCCTGTCCGCCCATGTACTGCACCAGCGTGTCGCAGCCTGGCAGCGACGCCTGGTCCGGTTCGCCGGGTGCCGTGGTCGACGTGAAGAACGCCACATTGCGGGCAACGCCGCGCTTGGTCAGGGGCTGTTTGATCGACGCCGCCGCGGCGAACGCCGTGGTAATGCCCGGCACGATCTCGTAAGGCACCTTCGCGCTTTCAAGCGCCACCAGCTCTTCGTCGGCGCGTCCGAACAACATCGGGTCGCCGCCTTTCAGGCGCACCACGCGGTCATAGCGGAATGCGCATTCGATCAGCTGCTCGTTGATCAGCGCCTGCGCGGTCGAACGCTGTCCGCTGCGCTTGCCGACGGAAATCAGGTCGGCCTGCGGGCACAGCGCGAGTATCTCCGGCGTGACGAGCGCGTCATGCAGAACAACATCGGCATGGGAGAGGATACGGGCGGCGCGAACAGTCAGGAGATCGGCGGCGCCGGGACCGGCGCCAACCAGCCAGACCTTGCCCGGGGTTGTCCGGGCAGGCCTGGTCAGATGGTCAGACATGGGAAGTGCGTGGGTCAGTCGAACCGGATCATGCCGGCGGCGACGGTCTGGTGGGAGATTTCGTCGATCAGGATGAAGCTGCCGGTCGCGCGCACCTGCTCGTAAGCGTCGGCCGCCAGCGGCTGCTGCACGGTCAGCGAGATGCGGGCAATGCCGTTGAGCTTCAGTTCGCTGCCGTCATGACGTTCTTGCGTGTTGATGTCCAGCAGCGACTGGATGCCGGTCACCTTTGCCGCCACCTGACGCGTGGTGTGCTTCAGCCAGTACTTGCGGCCGGTGTTCAGCGGCTCTTCCGACAGCCAGCAGACGTCGGCCGTGAAATTCTTCGCCACGGTCGCCGGCGCATCGGCAGCGGACAGCATGTCGCCGCGCGAGATGTCGACGTACTCGTCGAGCAGGATCGTCACCGACTTGCCCGCCGACGCGCTGTCGAGCGAACCGTCGAGCGTCAGGATGTCCTTCACCGTCGCCTTGTGTCCGTTCGGCTGGACGACGATCTGGTCGCCCTTCTTCACGGTACCTGCTTCGATACGGCCCATGTAGCCGCGGAAGTCGTTCGCCTCGTGACCGTTGTGACGCGCAACCAGCTGCACCGGGAAGCGGAAAGCGGCCGAATGCTCGTCGTCGTACACCGAGATCGACTCCAGCAGTTCGATCAGCGTCGGGCCGGTGTACCAGTCCATCTGCTCGCTGCGCACGACCACGTTGTCGCCGGCCAGCGCCGACATCGGGATCGTACGAATGTCCTTCAGGCCCAGCGTGTCTGCGAATTCCTTGTAGGCGGCGACGATGCTGTCGTACACCTTGCGGTCGTAGTTCACCAGGTCCATCTTGTTGACAGCCACGACCACATGCTCGATCTGCAGCAGTTGCGCAATCGTCGAGTGACGCTTGGTCTGGATCAGCAGTTCGGCCTTGCCGGTTTCGTCGATCTTCACCTTCGACACGTCGACCAGGATGATCACGGCGTCAGCAGTCGAGGCGCCGGTCACCATGTTGCGGGTGTACTGCTCGTGGCCCGGTGCGTCGGCGATGATGAACTTGCGCTTCGGCGTTGCGAAGTAGCGGTAAGCGACGTCAATCGTGATGCCCTGCTCGCGCTCGGCCTCGAGGCCGTCGGTCAGCAGCGACAGGTCGATCATGTCGCCAACGGTGCGCTTGTGGCGGGCGCGCGAGATGGCGTCCAGCTGGTCGGCGAAGATGCCCTTGCTGTCAAACAGCAGGCGGCCGATCAGCGTGCTCTTGCCATCATCGACCGAGCCGGCAGTGATGAAACGAAGCAGGCCGCGCTCCTGCGCGTCCGTGCCGGCCAGGTTCTTGTCTACTACGGCATTCATTTAGAAATATCCTTCTTTCTTGCGCTTTTCCATCGACGCCTCGGAGGTCTGGTCGTCCATCCGGGTGGCGCCGCGCTCGGTGATCTGCGTGACGGCGGTCTCGGCAATGATGGCCTCGACGTCGGACGCGTCAGACGCGACCGGGCAGGTGCACGAAATGTCGCCGACGGTGCGGAAGCGCACGGTGCGGGTCTCGACGGTTTCGCCATCCTTCGCCGGCGTCAGATCCGTCAGCGGCACCAGCAGGCCGTTGCGCGGAATGACCTGGCGCTGGTGCGCGAAATAGATGTTCGGCAGCGCGAGCTGTTCGCGGGCGATGTACTGCCAGACGTCGAGCTCGGTCCAGTTCGAGATCGGGAACACGCGCATGTTCTCGCCCGGATGCACGCGGGTGTTGTACAGGTCCCAGAGCTCGGGGCGCTGTGCCTTCGGGTTCCACTGGCCGAATTCGTCGCGGAACGAGAAGATGCGCTCTTTCGCGCGCGCCTTCTCTTCATCGCGGCGGGCGCCGCCGATGCAGGCGTCGAACTTGTACTCGGCAATGGTCTCGAGCAGCGTGACGGCCTGCGCCGCGTTGCGCGAGTCGGTCTGCGGATTGCGCAGGCGCACCGTGCCGCGTTTGATCGAGTCCTCGACCGAACCGACGATCAGGCGCTCGCCGAGTTCGGCGGCGCGGCGATCACGGAATTCGATCACTTCCGGGAAGTTGTGCCCGGTGTCGATGTGCACCAGCGGGAACGGGAACTTGCCCGGACGGAAGGCTTTTTCAGCGATGCGCAGCAGCACCACCGAGTCTTTGCCGCCGGAGAAAAGCAGCGCCGGGTTGCCGCATTCGGCCGCCACTTCGCGCATGATGTGGATCGCCTCGGATTCCAGCCAGTCGAGATGACGGTTGCTGGCGGCGTCGATGAAGTGCTTGTTGTCTACAGCGGTATTCATGTTCGTTTACGCTTGAACGGATTTGATGCGGACCAGTTTGCCGTCGACGACTTGCAGGCCGCACTCCTTGGATTCAGGGTTTTCCCACCACCAGCGGCCGGCACGAATATCCTCGCCAGGCTGGATGGCACGGGTACAGGGTTCGCAGCCGATCGACGGGTAACCCTTGTCGTGCAGGGGATTATACGGTACGCCGTTGCTGCGGATGTAGTTCCAGACATCCTCCTCCGACCAGTCGGCCAGCGGATTGAACTTCTGCATGCCGTGCGCCGGGTCGTCTTCCTGCACCGCGAGCTCGGCGCGCGTGGTCGACTGCGCGCGGCGCTGGCCGGTCAGCCAGGCCTTGTTGCCCGCCAGCGCGCGGTTCAGCGGCTCGACCTTGCGGATGCGGCAGCATTCCTTGCGCATCTCGACGCTGTCATAGAACGCGTTCAGGCCGTTGGCCGACACGTAGGCTTCGATGGCCGCCGGATCCGGCTTGTACTGCGCGATCTCGTAGCCGTACTGCTCGCGCACGCGGTCGAGCATGCCCAGCGTTTCCTTGTGCAGGCGGCCGGTCTCGAGCGTGAAGATCCTGATCGGCAGCTTCGCGCGCAGGATCAGGTCGGTCAGCACCATGTCCTCGGCCGCCAGGCTGGACGCGAACACCGCCGGCGTAAAGTCGGCGGCAATGCGTTCCAGCGTGGCGCGCGTGTCGGCGAGCACCTTGTCAAAATCGCTCATCGTGCGTCCTGCGCTGCCGGACGGGCGACGCGGCGGAACAGCGGCGTCTTCTGATCCCAGGACACCTGATAGGCGTCGGAGAAATCGGTCAGGCCCTTCAGCGCGTCTTCGATGCTGCGGTCCTCGCGGGTCGCAAACGCATTGAAGCCGACGCGCGACATGTAGAACAGCTGGTCGCGCAGCACGTCGCCGATCGCGCGCAGTTCGCCTTCGAAGCCGACGCGGGCGCGCAGGTTGTAGGCGATCGAGTAGCCGCGGCCGTCGGCGAAGTTCGGGAAATCGACCGCGACCAGCGGCAGCGACTTCGCGTCTTCCTTCAGCTGCTCCGGTCGCTCGTCGCTGGCGAGCCAGACGCCGATGTCGCCGCGTGCGGCGAGGGTGGTCTTCTGTGCGAGCCAGACCGCCAGCGGCACGATCTGCTTGCCGGCCGGGACCGTCACCGCGTCCGCGGTCTCGCCGTCGGCGAGCTTCAGCACGTTCCAGTCGTCGCTGACGATGGCCTTGTCCTTGATGATCTTACGCATATGCGTCTTCTCCTGCCTGGTACGCATGACCCGGGATCGGGGTCGCATACACGTGAGTCTTGAAGGGTTCGATGCCGAGGCGTTCCACGGTATCGATGAACAGTTCGTCTTCGTGGCGCTCGCGCACGTACACCTCGAGCAGGCGCGCGATCACTTCCGGCATCTGGCCGGCAGCGAACGACGGGCCGATGATCTTGCCGATCGCGCTGTTGTTGCCCTGGCTGCCGCCGATCGACACCTGGTACCACTCGGAGCCGTCCTTGTCGACGCCCAGCACGCCGATGTTGCCGACGTGGTGGTGGCCGCAGGCGTTGATGCAGCCCGAGATGTTCAGGTCGATGTTGCCGATGTCATGCTGGAAGTCGAGGTCGTCGAAGCGCTCCGCGATCGCCTCGGCGATCGGGATCGACTTCGCGTTCGCCAGCGAGCAGAAATCGCCGCCCGGGCAGCAGATGATGTCGGTCAGCAGGCCAATGTTCGGGGTCGCCAGGCCGTGCGCCTTGGCTTCCTTGTAGAGTTCCAGCAGGTCGGACTGCTTCACGTCGGCCAGCACCAGGTTCTGCTCATGCGTGACGCGCAGTTCGCCGAAGCTGTAGCGGTCGGCGAGATCGGCGACGAAGTCCATCTGCTCGGCGGTCGCGTCGCCCGGCGGCGTGCCGGTCTTTTTCAGCGACAGCGTGACGATCGCATAGCCCGGCTGCTTGTGCGGTCGGACGTTGCGGCCCATCCAGGTGCCGAAGGCCTTGTTCTCGGTGCGCTGCTGCGTCAGCAGCGCTTCGGCGTCGGCCAGCGACTCGTAGGCCGGCGGCGTGAAGTAGCTTGCCACGCGCGCCAGTTCTTCGGCGGTCAGCGTGCCCGGCGTGTCCTTCAGGTCGGCCCATTCCTGCTCGACCTGGCGGGTGAATTCTTCCACGCCCAGCGCCTTGAGCAGGATCTTGATGCGGGCCTTGTACTTGTTGTCGCGGCGGCCGTACTGGTTGTACACGCGCATGATCGCTTCGACATAGGTGAGCACATGCTGCCACGGCAGGAATTCGCGAACCACGCTGCCGATGATCGGGGTACGGCCGAGGCCGCCGCCGGCGAGCACCTGGAAGCCGATTTCGCCGGCCTCGTTTTTCACGATGTTCAGGCCGATGTCATGCGCCTTCACGACCGCGCGATCTTCCGCAGCGGCGTTCACGGCGATCTTGAACTTGCGCGGCAGCCACGCGAATTCCGGATGGAAGGTGCTCCACTGGCGCAGGATCTCGATGTACGGGCGCGGGTCGAGCAGCTCATCGGCCGCAACGCCGGCGAACTGGTCCGACGTGATGTTGCGGATGCAGTTGCCCGAGGTCTGGATCGCATGCATCTCGACCGACGCGAGGTCGGCGAGGATGTCCGGCACGTGCTCGAGCTCGATCCAGTTGTACTGGATGTTCTGGCGCGTGGTGAAGTGGCCGTAGCCACGGTCATACTTGCGCGCGATGTGCGCAAACATGCGCATCTGCTTCGACGCCAGCAGGCCGTATGGCACCGCGACGCGCAGCATGTACGCGTGGCGCTGCATGTACAGGCCGTTCTGCAGGCGCAGCGGGCGGAACTCGTCTTCGGTCAGCTCGCCGGACAGGCGGCGCTGCACCTGTCCGCGGAACTGCGCGACGCGTTCGCGGACGATCTGGTGGTCGTATTGGTCGTAGCGATACATGGTCTTCCTTGATGAATGCTTTTACAGCACGAGCTTGGCTGCGACGCCGGTCAGCGTGGTCGCGAGCAGTCCGCGCAGGAATTTTTCGGGAACGGCGCGCGCAGCCAGCGAACCGATCGTGATGCCCGGCAGCGAGCCAAGCAGCAGCGTGAACAGCAGTTCCCAGTTGATCGAGCCGAGCCACCAGTGGCCGAACGCGGCAATGGCGGTCAGCGGCACGGCGTAGGCGATGTCGGTGCCGGCGATCTCGGCCGGCTTCAGGTGAGGGTACAGCAGTACGAGGATGGTCGCACCGACGGCGCCGGCGCCGATCGACGACACCGTCACCAGCGTGCCGATCGCCGCGCCGGCCACCACGGTGGCGATCACTTGCGCGCGGCCATGCAGCTGGCGGCCCGGGTGCGCGTTCATCCATGCCTGCATGCGGCCGCGGAAGATGATGGCCACCACGGTCAGCAGCACCGAGAAGGCGATGGTGTAGCGGATGATCTGGCCAATCTGCTTGTCGAGCGCGCCATAGTACTTGAGCGCGAGCGTGGCCAGCACCGCGGCCGGCAGCGCGCCCAGGCACAGGCGCCTGACGATTTCCCAGTGGACGTTGTTGCGCACGCGGTGCGCAATCGTGCCGGCGCTCTTGGTGATCGACGCGAACGCGAGGTCGGTGCCGACCGCGACCGTGGGATTGATGCCGAACAGCAGGGTCAGCAGCGGCGTCATCAGCGAACCGCCGCCCACGCCGGTCAGGCCGACGAGCATGCCAACAGCAAATCCGGAAACAACATAAGTTAAAGTCATAAGGCCTCGCGCGAAGAAGCCGGAATGCTAATAAACTTCCTCCTTATTCCAAACAACATTAGATTCATTTGCTTATATGATCTGTGGATATAAGCAGATAGACAGAAATTGATGTTGTCTGTTTTGAAATTTTCCGGGCAGATGTTTGAAGATGTTAGGCATTTGGCAATGATGGCTGCCAACCCCAGGCCGCTGCTGTCCGTGGAAAGTTGCTGAAATAAAAATTCTTTTGGCGTGAAGCCGTCGTCCCTGTCCGTTGCGGGAAAAAAATGAACCTCCACCAATTCCGTTTCGTGCGCGAGGCCGTGCGCCAGAACTACAACCTGACCGAAGCCGCGAAGGCGCTGTTTACCTCGCAGCCGGGCGTATCGAAGGCCATCATCGAACTTGAGGAAGAGCTCGGCATCGACATCTTCACGCGGCATGGCAAACGCATCCGCGGGTTGACCGAGCCGGGCCGGCAGGTGCTGAAGTCGGTCGAAGCCATCCTACAGGAAGTCGAGGGCCTCAAGCGCATCGGCAAGGAATTTGCCGCCCAGGACAGCGGCAGCTTCACGATCGCGACCACGCACACGCAGGCGCGTTACTCGCTGCCGCCGGTGGTGCAGTCGTTCTCGCAAAAATTTCCCAAGGTCCGGCTGTCGCTGTTGCAGGGCAATCCGAAGCAGGTGGCCGACATGGTGCTGCAGAACCAGGCCGACCTGGCGATTGCGACCGAGGCGATCGCCGACATCGACGGCCTGGTGTCGCTGCCGTGCTTCCAGTGGGAGCACATGGTGGTGGTGCCGCACGAGCATCCGCTGACGAAGCTGCCGGCCCTCACGCTGGAGGACATTGCCGCTTACCCGCTGATCACCTACGACGCGGCCTTCGCCGGCCGCAACAAGATCGACCTCGCGTTTTCGCGGCGCGGGCTCAAGCCTGACGTAGTGCTCGAGGCGATCGACGCCGACGTGATCAAGACCTATGTGGAGCTTGGCATGGGCGTCGGCATTATCGCCGGCCTGGCCTACAGCGCCACCCGCGACGGCGGGCTGGCCGCGATCCCGGCCGGTCACCTGTTCGGCATGAACGTGTCGCGCATCGCGCTGAAAGAGGGCGCCTATCTGCGAGGCTACGTGTACACCTTCATCGAGCTGATGGCGCCGAACCTGAGCCGCAAGCTGGTCGAACAGGTGCTGGCAGGGGAACGGGACAGCTACGAGATTTGAGCCGGCCGTCAGTCCCCCGCAGGCAACTGCGGCTTTGCCGCGTCGGCCGGCCCGATCGTGTGTACGGTCCGCTGCGGGAACGGAATCTCGATGCCGTGCCGGTCGAACGCCAGTTTCAGTTCGCGCAGGTACTCACGTCGCACGGTCGCGTGCTCCAGCGCCACCGTCTTGATGCGGCTCTTGATGATCACCGCCGAATCGGCCCACTGGTCGACCCCGGAAATCTCGATGTCTTCAAGGATGCGCGGGCTGAATTCCGGGTCGGCGCGCAGTCGCGCCGACGTCTCCCGCATCACCGCATAGACGCGGTCGATGTCCTCCTTGTACGCGATGCCCACGTCCATCACCGCATAGGCAAAGCCGCGGCTGCGGTTGGTCACGGTGACGATCGTGCCATTCGGCACGTAGTGCACCGCGCCTTCGTAGTCGCGCAGCTGCACGTAACGCAGCGTGATCTCCTGCACGACGCCGGACTTGCCGGAGACCTCGACCACGTCGCCGACGCGAATCTGGTTCTCGATCAGCATCACGAAGCCGGTGAAGTAATCCTTCACCAGGCTCTGCGCGCCGAAGCCGACGGCCAGGCCGGCCACGCCGGCGGTCGCCAGCAGCGGCGCGATCGAGATGCCGAACTCCGACAGCACCAGCATCACCGTCATCACCGCCACGACCACCGACAGCGCATAGATGAACACGCGCTCGAGCGTGTCGATGCGGCGCATCTCTTCCGCGCTCTCGGCGCGCGTGCGCAGCCGGACGTGGGACAGCTTGATCACCCGCTTCACCAGCCCGAACAGCAGCCACGCAAGCGCCAGAATCACCATCACCTTGCCCAACGTGACGATGAACTCCAGCCATTCCGGCGCGGAAGGCAGATTCAGGTAGTTGAGCAAGGCCTCGATTGAATGCTTCATGATGTCGCGCCGCGGTTCCGGCAGGCTTGGTTAACGGAAAGGCAAGTTTAACCGCGAATCCGCATCCCGACAGTTGCCGCCCTAAACTTCGGCGCGAACCTGCCGTCATTGCTGCTGCATGGACCGTCCGCCTCCTTGTAGGACAGGCACCTACAAAGCCGACAGCCGACTGCCCACAGAAAATACCGAGTCCTGCCGATTTATCTGCCACGCGTGCACCGGCAGAATTCGGTCTCACAGGCAAACCGAATTCCGGGTGCCTTCCGGACAAAAATGGGAGAACGGCATGAACATGAACGACATGATGGCGGACATCCGCGACGCCAATCTTTCCTACCTGATGCTGGCACAGCAAATGGTGCGCGCCGACCGCGCGACGGCGATCTTCAGGCTTGGCATCGGCGCCGACCTGGCCGACCTGATCGACGGCTTGTCGCCGTCGCAGATCGTCAAGCTCGCATCGAGCAGCATGATGCTGACGCGCTTCCGTTTCGACGACGCCGGCATCCTCGGCATGCTGTCGAGCCACGGCAAGGAGCGCACGCTGTCGCAGACGCACGCAGCCATCCTGATGGCTGCGCAGCCGGTCGAAGAAATTCACTAAGCCGACGGCTGAAGCAGGCGAGGAGAGCAACATGGGCGCAAAGAGTGTCATTTCCGAGGGCAGGCAGATCAGCCTGGCGATCGAGCTCATCCAGCTCGGCGCGCGGCTGCAGCTGCTGGAAGCCGAGACTACGCTGTCGCGCGAGCGGCTGCTGAAGCTCTACAAGGAGCTGCGCGGCGTGTCGCCGCCCAAGGGCATGCTGCCGTTCTCCACCGACTGGTTCATCACCTGGCAGCCGAACATCCATGCGTCGCTGTTCATGAGCATCCATCACTATCTCGTGCAGCATGCGCAGGTGTCCGGCATCGACGCCGTCGTCAAGGCGTATCGCCTCTACCTTGAGCAGATGCCGCCCGAGCCCGGCGCCGACCCCGTGCTGTCGCTGACCCGCGCATGGACGCTGATCCGCTTCTTCGACAGCAAGATGCTGACCCTGGTCGAATGCAAGACCTGCCGCGGCCACTTCGTCAATCACGCGTTCGAGCTGAATTCCGGCTATCGCTGCGGCTTGTGCCATCCGCCTTCGCGCGCCGGCAAGAAAAAAGCCGTCGCCCCTGTCGCCGACGCCATACCTGCTTAATCCTCCCCGCGCGGTGCCGTAACCGGCTTACAGGTCACCGCGTACGCAATCCCGCGCACCCGGTCCTACGCCTACGGAGCGCATCGTGCTGGTCCTCATCGGATACCTTGTAGTCATCGCCTCGGTCTTCGGCGGCTTCGCGCTGGCCGGCGGCCACCTCGCCGCACTTTTCCAGCCCATTGAACTGCTGATGATTGGCGGCGCCGCAGCCGGCGCTTTCGTCGTCGGCAACAACGGCAAGTCGCTGAAGGCGACATTGCGGGCGATTCCCACTCTGTTCCGCGGATCGAAGCTCACCCAGGCGCGCTATCTTGAACTGCTTGCGCTGCTGTCCGAGATTCTCGGCAAGGCGCGCAAGGAGGGCATGATGGCCATCGAGCGCGACATCGAGTCGCCGGAAGAAAGCCCGGTCTTCTCCGGCTATCCCGGCATCCTCGCCGACCATCATGCGACCGATTTCATCTGCGACTACCTGCGCCTGATGGTCGCCGGGAACACCGACGTCTTCCAGATCGAGAACCTGATGGACACCGAGATCGAAACCCATCACCACGAAGCCGTGGTGCCCGCCCATTGCATCGCCAAGCTCGGCGACGCGATGCCGGCGTTCGGCATCGTCGCGGCCGTGATGGGCGTCGTGCACACGATGGAGTCGATCGGCCTGCCGCCGGAAGAGCTCGGCATCCTGATCGCGCGCGCTCTCGTCGGCACCTTCCTCGGCATCCTGATCGCGTACGGCTTCATCGCACCGCTGTCGAGCCTGCTCGAACAGAAGGCTGATGAAGCGACCAAGATGCTCCAGTGCATCAAGGCCACCCTGATTGCCAGCTTCACCGGCAGTCCGCCGGCGCTGGCCGTCGAGTTCGGCCGCAAGGTGCTGTACTCCAGCGAGCGCCCGCGCTTCAGCGAGCTCGAAGAGCACCTGCGCAACGCGAAAGCCAAGTGACATGGCCGATACCCCGCCCGTGATCGTCGTACGCCGTCCGCGCAAGCAAGCGCACGGTCATCACGGCGGCGCCTGGAAGATCGCCTACGCCGACTTCGTCACCGCGATGATGGCTTTCTTCCTGCTGATGTGGCTGCTGTCGTCGACCAGCAAATCCAAGCTCGAGGGCATCGCCGACTATTTCAAGACGCCGATCAAGGTCGCCATGAACGGCGGCAGCTCGGTCGCCGAGCGCAGCAGCGTAATCAAGGGCGGCGGCAAGGACCCGACGGCCAAGGTTGGCGAAGTGCGCAAGGTCGTCGATATCGACGCCGCCAGAACCGAGCTCGAACGGCGCGAGCGCCAGCAGCTCGAGGCGCTGAAAAAGAAAATCGAGGAGGCGATCGACGCCAACCCGATGCTCAAGCAATTCAAGAAGCAGCTGCTGCTCGACATCACCAGCGAAGGGCTGCGCATCCAGATTGTCGACGAGCAGAACCGTCCGATGTTTGCGCTGGCCAGCGCCGCGCTGCAGCCCTACACGCGCGACATCCTGCGCGAGCTCGGCCGCATGCTGAATGACGTGCCCAATCGCGTCGGCCTGTCCGGCCACACCGACAGCGTCGTCTACGCCAACGGCGAACGCGGCTACAGCAACTGGGAATTGTCGGCCGACCGCGCCAACACGTCGCGCCGCGAACTCGTGCACGGCGGCATGCAGGAGGCCAAGGTGCTGCGCGTCGTTGGCCTGTCGTCTGCGGTGCCGCTCGACAAGGCCAATGCCGACAACCCGATCAACCGGCGCATCAGCATCATCGTGATGAACCGGCGCACCGAGCAATCCATCACCGGCGAGGGGCCCAAGGCCGACGTCGGCAGCGCCGCCATGGCGGCAAAAGCGCTCGCCGGCGCATCCGTTCCCGCTGCATCCGATCCGAAGGAGGCGAAACCATGACTGCCTGTTCGACCGACTACGCTGCGCCCCACACGGCGCGCTCCGACCTAGTCCAGCTCGAGATCCTGCTCAGGCTGGCTGTTGAAAAGCTGTCCGCCGGCTTTTTCGGAGCGCACGAAGCGCTGCGACGGCAGCAGGCCATGGGCGGATCGCCGGATTGCGCCGCGCTCGCGACCGAAGCATGCGCCCATCTCGACAACGCGCTGACCGCGCTGCAATTCGAAGACATCGCCTGCCAGCTGATCGCGAGCGCGCGTCGGCAATTGCCGCAAGGCGAAGGCGACTTCTATGCCGGCCGCAATCTCAGCGTGACGCAGCACCACATGGAGAGCGGCGAAGTCGAGCTGTTCTGACACACCGAATACATGCAGAAGATCAACGGAGAAAACATGGGAAAAAAAATCCTCGCAGTCGACGATTCCGGTTCGCTGCGACAGATGCTGGGCTTCGCGCTGCGCAGCGGAGGCTACGAAGTGACTGACGCGGTCGATGGCGACGACGGCCTCGGCAAGGCCACGGCGACCCGCTTCGACCTGGTGCTGACCGACCAGAACATGCCGAAGATGGACGGGCTGACGCTGATTCGCAGCCTGCGTGCGTTGCCTGCCTACCGCAGCGTGCCGATCCTGATGCTGACCACCGAATCGAGCGCCGAGATGAAGAACCAGGGGCGCGCCGCCGGCGCCAACGGCTGGCTGGTCAAGCCCTTCGACCCGAACAAGCTGCTCGAAGTGGTCGGCAAGATGATCGGCCCGGGGAGCGCCGCATGAGCGTCGAAATCAGCCAGTTCTTCCAGGTCTTCTTCGACGAGGCGGCCGAGCTGCTCGCCGAGAAGGAACGCCTGCTGCTCGGCCTCGACCCGGCGTCGTTCGACATGGCCGACATTGATGCGATCTTCCGCGTCGCGCATTCGATCAAGGGCGGCGCGGCCACCTTCGGGCTGGCCGACATGACCGGCGTCACGCATGTGCTCGAGACCCTGCTCGATCGCCTGCGCAAGGGCGAGACCGCGCTGACCCTCGCGCATATCGACGCCTTCCTCGCCGCCAAGGACGTGCTGCAGATGCAGTTGCGCGGCCACCGCGAGGGCGCGGCAGTCGACACGGCCGAAGTTGATGCGCTGCTGGCGCGGCTGCATTTGCTCGCCGAGCAGGACAGCAGCGCGCCGCCGCCTGCTGCGACCGGCAAGGCGCAAGCTGCCGCCCGCGCGGTGCGAATGGTCAGGATCACGATGCCCGGCATCTCGGCGGCCGACTTCGCCGCGCTCGGCGACGAGCTGGCGCTGCTCGGCCGCGTCAGCCCGGTGGCCGGCGAGGTTCCCGGCGTGCTGCTGGAGACCGCCGAATCCTGCGACGACATCGCTGCGCTGTGCACCTTCATCGTCGATCCCGAGTTGCTGCGGATCGAGGAGGCCAGCACGTCGCCGGCACCGGCGCTGCCGGACCCGCCGTACGAGCTGTTCGACATGCCGGTCTTGCCGGCCGCGACCACTGCCGTGGCCAAAGCGCCCGAGCCCGGCGCGCCGGCTCGCCATGAGCGGGCGGCCGCGCCGGCGGCAAACGGCCCCGAATCCTCGTCGATCCGGGTGTCGGTTGAAAAGGTGGACCAGCTGATCAACCTGGTCGGCGAACTGGTGATCACGCAGGCCATGATCGAGCAGCGCACGCACGGTCTGGACCCGATGCTGCATGAAAAGCTGCTCAGCGGCGTGTCGCAACTCACGCGCAATACACGCCACCTGCAGGAAGCGGTGATGTCGATCCGCATGATGCCGATGGACTACGTGTTCTCGCGCTTCCCGCGCATGGTGCGCGACCTCGCCGCCAAGCTTGGCAAGAAAGTGGACTTCGTCACGCAGGGCGCGGCGACGGAACTGGACAAGGGACTGATCGAGCGCATCATCGATCCGCTGACCCATCTGGTGCGCAACAGCATCGACCACGGCATCGAATCGCCGGACGCGCGTTCGGCCGCCGGCAAGGAAGCGGCCGGCACGCTGACCCTGTCGGCCGCGCACCGCGGCGGCCATGTGGTGATCGAGGTGTCCGACGACGGCGGCGGCCTGAACCGCGAGCGCATCCTCGCGAAAGCGCGGCAGCAGGGACTGGCCGTCAGCGACGCGATGCCCGATGCCGAGGTCTGGCAACTGATTTTCGCGCCGGGCTTCTCGACAGCCGAGGCCGTCACCGACGTGTCCGGCCGCGGCGTCGGCATGGACGTGGTCCGCCGCAACATCGCCGCGCTCGGCGGCCAGGTCGACATACGTTCCGTCGGCGGGCACGGCAGCACGGTGTCGATCGCGCTGCCGCTGACCCTGGCGATCCTCGACGGCATGTCGGTGCGCAGCGGCGACGAGATCTACATCCTGCCGCTGAACTACGTGCTGGAATCGCTGCAGCCGCAGCCGCAGGACATCAGCCGCATCGCCGGTCAGGGACAGGTCGTGCGCGTGCGCGGCGAATACCTGCCGCTGGTGTCGTTGCGGCAGGTGTTCGACACCGGCGAGGGTGCCGACGCCGGGCCAGGCATCGCGGTGATCCTCGAGGCCGACGGCCAGCGCGCCGCGCTGCTGATCGACGAGCTCGTCGGGCAGCAGCAGGTGGTGGTGAAAAACCTCGAGGCGAACTACCGGCGCGTGGCCGGCATCTCCGGTGCGACCATCCTCGGCGACGGCAGCGTCGCGCTGATCCTCGACGTCGGCGCGCTGCTGCGCGGCGCCCGCGCGGGACGATGAAAACAGCCGCGCGTTTCCGCTTCTGCTCAACCGATCCTGATTCAACGCGACTGGCTAAGCTGCCGTAAAAGACAGCATCAACCCCCACCGAATGGACCACCCATGCACACCGACACGCTTGAACCGCTGGACGACACGTCCGCAACCGACCCCGCGTCTCGCGAATTCCTCGCCTTCAAGCTCGGCGCCGAGGAATACGGCATCGACATCCTGAAAGTGCAGGAAATCCGTGGCTATGAAACCGTGACCCGCATCGCCAATGCGCCCGATTTCATCAAGGGCGTGGTCAACCTGCGCGGCATCATCGTGCCCATCGTCGACATGCGGATCCGACTCAACCTTGGTGAACCGACCTACGACCAGTTCACCGTCGTCATCATCCTGAACATCGCCGGCCGTGTGGTCGGCATGGTGGTCGACAGCGTGTCCGACGTGACCACGCTGGCGCCCGCGCAGATCCGTCCGGCGCCCGAGATGGGCACCGCATTCAACACCGATTACCTGATCGGCCTGGGCACGCTCGACGAGCGCATGCTGATCCTGGTCGACATCGACAAGCTGATGTCGTCCGCCGACATGGGACTGGTCGACGCGCTTGCTGCGTGACCCCCCGCCCTTTACCCTCACCGGAAATATCGCCATGAACTTCGCCCAAATGAAAGTCAGCACCCGCCTCGCTGCAGGCTTCGCGCTGGTGCTGGCGCTGCTGTTCGCCTCCCTGATGCTGTCGCTGAACAGGATGTCGGCGATGCAGGACAAGATCCATGAAATCGTTGCGGTCAACAACGCGCAGCTGGCGCAGGCGATCACGATACGAGCGGCGCTGTACGACCGCATGGTCGCGGTGCGCAACGTCGTGTTGCTGAATACCGAAGCCGAGATGCGTCCCGAGGTGGAGCGCGTACATGCGCAGGAAAAGCGTTCGAACGACGCGGTCGCGGCGCTGACGAAACTGTTCGATCGCCCCGCCACCACGGCGGAGGAAAAGGCATCGCTGGCGCGCATGCGCGAACTCGAGGCCGCGCTGGTGCCGGTAGTGAACCGGGCGCTGGAACTGGGCCTGCAGAACAAGGTGCAGGAAGCGACCAAGACGCTGATCGAAGACGTGCGTCCGGTTCAGCGAAAGATCATGGCCGAGATCACGACGCTGGTCGAGCTGCAGGACAAGCTCAGCGCGCAGGCCGCCAACGACGCGCAGGAAGCCTATGACGGCGCGCGCTCGCTGTCCATCATGCTCGGCGTGGTCGGCATGCTGCTCGGCGCCGCCGCCGCGCTGCTGATCACCCGCAGCATCACGAAGCAGCTCGGCGGCGAGCCGCAGTTGGCCGCCGAAGTCGCCACGCGCATCGCCGCTGGTGATCTCGACGTGCAGATCGACATTGCCGCCGGCGACGGCAACAGCCTGATGTTCGCGATGAAGAGCATGCGTGACCGTCTGGCCGACATCGTGCGCAATGTGCGCAACGGCACCGACACCATTGCGACGGCTTCCAGCCAGATCGCTGCCGGCAACCTCGACCTGTCGTCGCGCACCGAGCAGCAGGCCAGCTCGCTGGAAGAAACGGCGTCGTCGATGGAAGAACTGACCTCGACCGTGCGCCAGAACGCCGAGAACGCGGGCCAGGCCAACCAGCTGGCGATCAGCGCATCCGAAGTGGCTGCGCGCGGCGGCTCGGTCGTGTCCGAAGTCGTCGAGACGATGGAACAGATCAACGGATCCGCTCGCAAGATCGTCGACATCATCGGCGTGATCGACGGCATCGCCTTCCAGACCAACATCCTCGCGCTGAACGCGGCGGTCGAAGCCGCCCGCGCCGGCGAACAGGGCCGCGGCTTTGCGGTGGTCGCCACCGAAGTGCGCAGCCTCGCACAACGCTCGGCGGCGGCAGCGAAAGAAATCAAGGCACTGATCGGCGACTCGGTCGACAAGGTCGAGAACGGCAGCCGTCTGGTTGCCGAGGCGGGCAGCACGATGGACGAAGTGGTCTCCAGCGTGCGCCGCGTGACCGACATCATGGCCGAGATCACCGCCGCCAGCCACGAACAGAGCACCGGCATCGAGCAGGTGAACCAGGCGATCACGCAGATGGACCAGGTCACCCAGCAGAACGCTGCGCTGGTCGAAGAGGCTGCGGCCGCTGCCGACAGCCTGCAGGAACAGGCCGCCGCGCTGTCCGAGATCGTCGGCGTGTTCCGCGTCTCCGGCACGTCGGCGCCGGTCGCAGCCAGGTCGAAGGCCGCGCCGAAAAAGGCGGCGAAAGTGATCGCACTGCCGTCGTCGCCGAAGCGCGCCGCTGCGGCTGTCGCCCCGGCGCCAGCCGCGACCGCGCCCCGCAAGGTGGCCGCGGGTGGTGCGGCGGACGAATGGGAAGAGTTCTGATCCCGTTGCCGAGCTAGCTATGGCCGCCAAGACCAAGGTACTGATCGTCGACGATTCCGCGCTGATCCGCAGCGTGTTGCGCGAGATCGTCGCCAGCCAGCCCGACATGGAGGTGGTCGGCGTCGCGCCTGACCCGCTGGTGGCCCGCGAAATGATCCGCGAGCGCAATCCGGATGTGCTGACGCTCGACGTCGAGATGCCGAAGATGGACGGACTCGACTTTCTCGAGCGGCTGATGCGGCTGCGGCCGATGCCGGTGGTGATGGTGTCGTCGCTTACAGAGCGCGGCTCCGAGACCACGCTGCGCGCGCTGGAACTGGGCGCGGTCGACTTCGTTGCCAAGCCCAAGCTGGCGATCGAATCCGGCATGCGCGACTACGCCGGCCTGATCGCCGACAAGCTGCGCGCCGCCGCGCGGGCCAAGGTGCAGTCGCGCCCGCGCGCACCGTCGGAGGCTGGTCCGTTGCCGGCCTTGCGCAACCCGATGTCGTCCAGCGAAAAGCTGATCATCGTCGGCGCATCGACCGGCGGTACCGAGGCCATCCGTGCGTTCCTGCAGCAGATGCCGTCCGATTGTCCCGGCATCCTGATCGTTCAGCACATGCCGGAAGGTTTTACCCGTTCGTTTGCGCAGCGGCTCGACAGCCTGTGCCGGATCTCCGTGAAGGAAGCGGAAGACGGCGATCGCGTGCTGCCGGGCCATGCGTATCTCGCGCCGGGGCATTCGCACCTGCTGCTGGCCAAGAGCGGCGCGAACTATGTGACCCGGCTCGACCAGGGTCCGCCCGTCAACCGGCACCGGCCGTCGGTCGACGTGCTGTTCTCGTCGGCCGCGACGAACGCCGGTCGCAATGCGCTCGGGGTGATCCTGACCGGTATGGGCAAGGATGGTGCGGCCGGGATGCTGAAGATGCGCGAGGCCGGTGCGATGAATTTTGCGCAGGATGAAGCCAGTTGCGTGGTGTACGGCATGCCGCGCGAGGCGGTGGCAATAGGCGCGGTGCATGACATCGCGCCGCTGGACCAGCTCCCGGCACGGGTGCTCGGACAGCTGGCAAGGGATGGCGGGAGGGCGCTTCGGGTCTGAACCGGGCTGTTCAGGTGGTCATGTGCATCAAGCGCATCATGGGCTCATCCGTGCGCT
>JACCDR010967367.1_pt1 | contig 24084 bp, 36 predicted proteins | sample 7446431 | NCBI WGS metagenome assembly JACCDR01 (sample SAMN15323443, study PRJNA562643) | freshwater metagenome | isolation source: river surface water | place: USA:Blue River Watershed | collected 2017-08-17 | reverse complement strand
TGTAAAAGCTGGCGGAGCAATGGGGCCAGCATTCCTGATCCGCCGAGCACAAGAACAAGTCAAGCAACGACTGGGTTTTATCGGCAGGCTTTCAAAGATTGGAGCAACAGCGTCTGACATTGCAGACGCAAACCTCAACAAGCAACTGACTCGCAGGCAACTCCTTCAGCGGGTAGCAATGCGTGGAGCAATGCGAAATCGGGATGCGGCAATCAAAGGCGCAACAGCCCCCGTGCGAGCAGTTGGCAAAATCAATAACGCGATGCAAACTGGCGCTTACCAGGGTAGAGCCTATAAAGCTCTGCGTCGCGGCAAGCGCATCTATCAAGTGCGGCGTGGTCGCTTCCAGGACGGCTACAGCGCCCCACAGTTTTTAGGCGATTTCAACAAACCCACAGGAGGCAACCATGCAACCCAAACGATTCATACTGCAAGCTACCAAGCTCCTCGGCGATCCACTTACCACAATATTGGAATGGGCCGCACTACAGAAAAAGTCCAAAGAGAAACCCCCTAAAAGTAAATAGTTGATTTCAGATATTTCCGAATATCTGAGTTGACTTTGTTCATACTGTCTACTATTCTCGTAGTAGATCAGTTTTTCGCGACTATTAATCAGTTAATTCAACTTCACACTTGTCATGGCTACAGAAGTGAGTAGGCGCGCCAATGCCGATGAGGAGATCAGTATTGGCGATGGAGATTTTAACTTTGATAATGCGGTTTCTCAGCTAAGACCTGGATTGCAGGCGTTGCTGCGCCGCATGGACGAAGAAGTCGAGTACCAGCCGGAGATCGAGGGCTGGGACGGTGCACGCTTTGAGCGACATGGGGCCAATGTAACTCGAAAGGTGAACCAGACAGTTTACGAACTGTTAAGCCGCAAATCGCTCTGGTTCTATGCTCAGATGCGGGTTGACGTAGGCCGGACCCAGATCCCCTTACAGTATGAGCATTTGGGTCTGAGTCACGATGTTTTGGGTAAGCTGTTCTCGGCCCCGACTGATGCGCTGGACGGTCGGAAGAAGAGACGGATCAAACCGCCCAGTTTCACGATATTCCCTCAGCTCCAACTTCTGAAAACGAAGCTGGACAATTTTAGATCTACTAAAATTCAAACCCTGATGGCCTATGACGGTTCATCCTGGTTTTGTGACGACCAGAAAATGGGCGAGGTAGAACTCAAGATTGAAGAGTGGCAGGAGCTACTTGAGGACGAGACGAGAAAAGTGCTGCACGGTTATCGTGCGGCAAAGCAGGAATTCCTGGTCTGGATGGCACAGTGGCTGGAAGCCGTGAATGAGCGGTTGGACGAACTGGGCGAAGACCCGCTAGACGTTGGATCTGTTCTGGCGGAATACGAAGCCAAGTTTCCTACTCGGCAAACCCTAATCGAGCGGATCAGGATTACAATTGTCGGCCCGCGTCGGATGTACAGCCTAGCTGAGCAGGCTGAACACAACGCCACGCTAGCAGAAGAATTGGTGCGTCTGGAGCAAGCTAATCTAAGTCGTGAGCAGGTTGAAGCGGCGCGGCGCGGACTGGAGCGCGACCAGCGAGCCAAGGAAGAGGCGATCCGGCGTGGTGTCGAGTTCATTGAGAATCGAATGGCTGAACTGGTTGGCCGACTCCTGGAGCAGGTTGATACCGTTGGGCAAGGCGGCAGGATGAGCGACCGAAGGTATCGGGCCGTTGAAACTGTACTGGAAGAAATCAATGAATTGATGGCTCTGCCCGGTGCATCGGCTCTAGAGGAGTTCGCAGAAGAGTCTGAAACGCTGGCGCAGCTTTGCCGACAGACCAACCTGCGGCGCGATGAAATCAACAGGCGCATTACCGAAATCCAGCAACGCCTGGAACTGGAACTGAATCGACCAGCACCGACCGGCATCGGCACGAGGGTCGCACCTACCCGCATTTCGTTTACACGCGAGGACGGGTAATGGGCTGGAAAAAGATTACCTGCATCATCCACGAAGATGCAGAGCTAGTATTTCGGGCTGCACGGGCTTCAGTAGTGTCTCAAATTGGAGACATCTCAGGCAAAACCGAGCCTGTGCAAAACGGAATAATCCTTGAATACCTTGCAGCAGAATACCTGGCAGGGACTCAAGAGGTTACGGTTACGAACTCGACTATTACAAATTCTTCGGAGGATTCATCTATGTCGCATCTTTCAGTGGTTCGGTTGCAGCTCAAAAATAAAGAGGCGTTGCTCTCAGCCCTGCGGGGGATGGGATACTCGCCGGTCGAGTATAACCAGCCGATAGCAGTCAACAATATGTATGGCCGCACGGAGGGCAAGAAGGCCGATATCGTCGTCCATCAAGTTTACGGACAGGATCATCGAAACAAAACCGACCTGGGCTTTGCCTGGAATGGGAATGAATATGAGTTAATAACTGACTTATGGAATTTGGAACGCCTAGTTCCAGAAAAAGTCAGTTCATATACTCAGTGGTTATCGGCAAATTACGAGACAGCCATCATCAGGAAGAAGTATGGATCTCAGTTCGAGATATCGGACTACCGAATCGAGGCTGGCGAGATCAAGTTTGACCTTACCTTAAAAGAGCAAATCTCCATCTCGATGTAACCGGGTGGCTTCAGGATTCTGACTCTAGTTGTAGACCCAAGTAAAACCAAACAAAAGTATGAAGATTAAAGTGACCATCAAAAGCGACGGAACTGTTGTGCATGATGTGATTGGCCAGGAAGATTCGTCTTGCATCACCAAGACCGCTGGGCTGGAAGCAGAATTAGGCGAAGTGGTGGATCGGGATCTGAAACCCGAAGCTCAGCTTGCGCCTGAGCAGCCTCAGCAAAACCAGCAATTTCTGTCAATTTAATCCGCCAGGGGTCGTCCAAACGACCCCCACTACCATGCCCACATCCAAAGAAAAAAAGAAGCCAGCCCGTAAATTAACGCCTCAGATTGAGAAGGCATTGCAGTTGATCAGCCAACGGCCTGGAATTACGGGGCAACAAATCCTAATGAACATTGGTGAAAACACCTTCACTGAATCGGGGAAGGTCGCAGCAGAAGCCGAACGATTCTTGCTCGCGCTAAAAAAGCTGAATGATTATTGCAAAGTGATCAAAAGCGGGCTGACTGGAGCTGGGGGAATTATCTCAGACGGCTTTTACCCAGCCGACTGGGAACCCAAAAAACGGTCGCCCAAAAAGGCAGACCAGGGGTTAACCGTCTACTACGGAAGCCCTCAGCCATACGAGCCGCCCAAAGACGTGCAGATCGCCAAAATGCATCGAGCGCAACAGGTCAGGCAGTACCAAAAGCGTGACGATTCAGAAAAAATAGTTGTCACTCCAAAGGCGAAAGTTGTCACTCCAAAGGCGAAGCCAGCACCTAAAGAGAGTGTAAGGCAACTGGCGATTGCCGCAATTGAAGACCTAAAACGTTCCGGCGATCCGATTTCTCTCGCAACTGTAGCAGCGAAAATTGGGTGCAAAGAGTCTGATTTTCACCAGCCCCATCTCAAGCCTGTAGGAAAAATGATCGCGAAAGCGATTGTTGCTCAGTTCTCTTAGGAGTGTTTTATGCCAGTAGAAGAATTGCTAACAGGGCAAGAAACAATTGCGTACTGGGCCACGATAAATGTGGCAAACCGAATCCAGTGCTATCTGGATTCGCACCCAAACTGTTCGTATGAACAGTTGCTCCAGGACGCGGTTCAGCAATATTTGGATCGGGTCGCACAGCAGGAACCAGACTGGGTTTCTGTGCTTGAGTTTAACGAGGAATATTCTTGACTTCCGAAAAGGAAGGTGAAATACGTGATGGAAAACGATCAGTTAATTCTATTAAGAGCGATTCTGGCAGAGCTGAAAACAATATCCAACGCTCTGCAACAATCAAGCATGGGATTCTGCCCTCCACCAAGTCGCTACATTTTCTGCAACAGAACTGTTCCTGGCACGCTCTGGTACGAAATGCGGGATAGAGAAGTAGCGCCACTCAGGGAAGTGGCTCTGAAAGGCTTCCTGCGAGAACTCAAATTCAAGCAGATGGAACGACGCGGGAAAGAGACGTGGAAAATGCTGCTGCGCTTAGAAGCCGCAGGCGGCAGTTATACCCTGGAAACAGGGCACAACACGAATTTCGCAAAATGCATCCTATCTTCGGTTGCGGCCATGACACCTGAACAAGTGGCTGGCCCAATTACGATCATGCCAACAGCGGCAGACGCGGATGATACAGCAATGTTCTGTACCGTGTTTTGCGGGGCCGAACAAGTCTTCGCCCCCTACAACGACCAGACTGACTGGAAAACTGTTTCCGCCAAAGCAGTCAACTTGGTCAGTTTGGTAAATCAACCGTCTTGATATTCAGACGGAACTCAGTTAGAATCGCAAACAAACAGCCAGATATCCGTTTATTCCTCGACTAAGGTAAAGATGTCACTGACCCCGCAATTAATTGCGGGGCTTGAGTAGTCAGGCTCAAGGGTAACTCAGAGACTAGGACAAGCTCGATTTGGCTACGCACTTCCAGTTACTTCCCCAGGCTGGATAGTTTGCAAGCCCCTCCGCTGGGGGCGCTGTAAGACAGGACATACCAAATCGAGGGTTCGAGGGGACTTAAACCTAGTGGGATTATCTCCAACTATGCAACTTAGAGTTCCAGTAGTTTCAGAAGACGGCAAGCAGCTCATGCCTACCAAGCCCAGTAGGGCGAGGAAGTGGGAGTTGCAGGGCAAAGCCGTCAAAAAGTGGAGTGATGCGGGGCTGTTTTATGTCCAGCTCACTCAGCCAGCAGGCGACAAAGTTCAGCCCATCGTCGTTGGGGTTGACCCCGGTAAGCTGTTCAGCGGTATTGCTGTTCAGTCTGCCAGGTTCACCCTCTACACCGCCCATCTGGTTCTACCTTTTGAGACGGTCAAAAAGCGGATGGAACAACGCCGCATGACGCGAAGGGGTAGAAGAGGGAGACGGATTAACCGCAAGGTGCCGTTCAATCTCAGAGCGCATCGTCAGAAGCGGTTTGATAATCGCAGAGGCAGTAAGCTGCCCCCTTCCATTCGGGCCAGCCGACAACTTGAGTTGCGGGTAGTGACTGAGCTTTGCAAGGTCTTTCCGGTCGTCAAGATTGTCTACGAGTACGTTAAGGCGACTGGTTCTAAGTCGTTCAGCCCGGTCATGGTCGGTCAGAAGTGGGCAATCTCCGAACTGGGCAAGCTGGCTCCAGTTATTACCCAATTTGGCTACGAGACAGCCAATCTCCGCAAACATCTGGGATTGGTCAAGTCGAAAGACAAAGCTGCTCAAACTCCCCAATCTCATGCCGTGGATGGAATCGCGCTGGCTGCCAGTCAGTTCGTAGAATACGAAGTATTCCACCAGGGCAAAGAGCGAGGTCACGAGTGGAATGGTTCAGTGGATGTCACACCCTGCCCATTCTTTGTGATTCGTCGTCCTCCCATTTCCAGAAGGCAGTTGCATCTAATGGTTCCTGCCAAGGGTGGAGTGAGGCGGAAGTATGGTGGGACAACAACGCCTTTCGGTATTCGCAAAGGAGATCTAGTTCGATACAAAGACGTGATTGGCTATTGTTCTGGCTATACCGGAAGCAGCCTGTCTGTCAGCGATTCGGACTGGAAACGATTAGGCCGATACGCAGCATCTAAGGTGCAGCTAGTTCGTCGGTCTACAGGATTGATTGTTCAAGGCGAATAAATTCGTCGTTCGTTTTCCTCTCAGAGTTAAAACTCTGAGTTCCCAACGCATCGAGGTAAAGATATGGAGATGGGAAAAGGTTCGGTATGGGATACGCTTGGCAGTTACATCAAGGCTGCAAACCCAGTGGCATTTGAGTGTCCTGGGATGGAGGAGGACTTTTGCTTGCAGGTTATTGTTCAGCGTGTTGTTAGGGGGCTGTCAGCCCGTGTAGAATTCCCCGTGTATACCTGGGACTTTGCGCGAGGGCTGAAAAAGTTGCAGGTTGATGAGCTGACCGGATGCCAGTTCATCGATAACGATCTGAGCATTCCCGCACCGCAGGGAGATCCGGTATTGCGGATGATGACGATCATCCAAGACTTGGCGGCACTGAAGGGTCGTTCGGGTCTGTTTATCTTCTTGGACGGTGCCCAATTCCTGAACGGTGATACAAGTGCCGCACATCTCCTATATAGGCAGATCAAGATCCTGTCTAGTCGGTTCAAGATGTCAGGGTCCGCCAGTCAGGACGACTTGGCTGATGACGGGCACGTAAGACGCTTCATTTTTATGGGACAGGGAATCAAGATTCACGAGTCTCTTTCGCAACTGATGCCGGTGGTTTCCCTCCCGGATCTAACAGAGAAAGAGATCTGGGAAGAAATCCAATTGCAAGGATTCGTCTATTCAGGGCACCCCGATTATCCTGGCTATCAAGTGCCGGAGGGTGATGATGTTCGGCTCAAGCTGGTGCGCAATGCCCAGGGGTTGACCCGTGGGCAGATAGAGTTATGTATGGCGCGGGCGGCTATGGATTATGAGACGCTTGATGAACGAACAGCAGGTTTGTTTTATCAGTCCAAGCTCCAAAACCTGGAACGGCTGGGTCTGAGAATATGCCCAGCGCTAGCAACTGAAGTTGGTGGACTGGAGATTATGAAGCACTGGATTCAGCAGCGCATTCGGTTATTCAACAATCCCCAGGTTAAAGATCCGTTGCGGGGTTTTCTCTCAGTTGGCGTGCCCGGTTGTGGGAAGTCTCTCACGGCAATGACTGTCGGGCAAATGCTTAACGTGCCGGTTGTCCTGCTCCAGGCAGACGGGATTTTCGGTTCGTTGGTGGGTCAGTCCGAACAAAAGTTGCGCGAAATATTCCGTGCTGTAGAATCGGTGTCGCCAGCCGTACTGTTTATCGATGAGGCCGAGAAATTGTTTGCGACCAGCGAGACAGACTCGGTTGGGCAGCGCACACTGGGCATGTTTCTGTCCTGGATGAGCGACCGAACAAAGCCGGTCATTGTCGTGGCAACAGCCAACGACCTGTCGCGCATTCCAGCAGAGCTGCTCCGTAAAGGTCGATTCGATGAAATCTTCTTTGTCGATCTGCCCAACAAAACCGAGCGGGTGGAGATCGCCAGAATCCACCTGGCGAAACGGGCATCAGCACTCAAAAAGGCTGAGGTCAGCGCCCTGGCGGAAAGTATTGCTGACATCACCCCGGACTATTCCGGTGCTGAGATTGCAGAAATTATCAAATCTGCCAGTTTGGAAGCTTGGTTGCGCGATATGCCCAATGTGGTGACACTGGAGCTGATCATTGAGGCGATGGCCCTGATCCAGCCACTGGCGAAGCAGCAGCCAGATAAGGTCAAGTGGATGCGCGATCAAGCCAAACTATTCATGCCTGCCAGCAAGCAAGTTGAAGTTGCGCCTGAGCGGAATGGCCGAGCAGTGCCAAGCAAAATTTAAGTCTGTCTGCCCTTTTGTCCGGTGGTTCACCGGACAAACCTTTTCTAAAGTTCCTAATGCAATCCATCGAAATTTTATGGACATCGAAGTCAAGAAACTATCCATATTCCCACCGGCTCCCAACAAGTGTCAGCAGTGTGCCGTTGAGCATGATCCAGAGATGCCGCATGATGCCACCAGCTTGTATTACGGTTTCTGGTTTACCAAAAATCATGGCCGTTCGCCTACCTGGAATGATGCAATGGATCATTGCCCAGAAAATATTAAGGAAGCCATCCTGGGCACCCTGCAACAACTGAACATTGATCCCGCCAGCACAAAAGTGCGGGGAGACATTACCAGCCAGCAGCAAGTAGAAGATCGCCTGAGAGGTGATAGCAATGCCTGAAGCAATTCGTTTCCCGTACAAAGTGCAGCAAGTTGTTGATAGTTATGCTCGCGGCGGATGGGTCATTGACAAGTACGAAGAAGTTGACGGCAGCTATATCCTAAAGCTGTCGCACAAAATGTCATCCGTTGACGGAATGACATGGACTCACTACAAAAAGTTGACAGTCAACGAAAAGGGTGAGGTTGTCCAGATCGAAAATCCGCACAGCGTTCTCCCCGGACGGCCTGACATTGCCCCGTGGAAGCTAGAGCCGGAAGTTGAGCCGGAGCCAGCAACCAAGCCAGATGTACAACCGGAACCAGCGCAAGAGCCGGTCAAGAAGGCTCGAAAGAAGGGTAAAGCCACTGAAGTGGTGTCCGTGGCTGAACCGGAATCGGCAGATGAACCGGAACCCGTCAAAAAGACCCGTAAACCCAGAACAAAAGTGCAAGCTTTGTGAGGACAACTCGCCAAGGCCGAAGTGCAGCCCATAAACACAGAACCAACGTTGTTCGTTCAAGCTCAGTACAATCTTTAAGCTATGACCACATTTGAAGACATCAGCCGAGGTCGCGCCCTGGTGCCACCCGAATCCCAGATTGCAGACGAAGATATCGATCCCAACAACGTCATGCCCGTGATGTGCCCAAGCTGCCCGTGGCGTTCTGATGCAGGACGGCTGGATCTGGGAGCAGAGGCAATGCAGGCACTTGCTCTCAGCGTCACAACCGAAGCCAACCAGCGCTGTCACGCCCCATCACTGAGCGGCAAGCCGGAAGCCCGGATCTGTCGTGGTGCTAGAGACGTGCAGATCGAACTCTTCTATCATCTCGGCGTTTTGAAAGAGCCGACCGATGCTGCCTGGGCCAAGGCACTCTTGGATCTGCAAGGCTAGTTCGTATATTTCCAAATTTCTGAGTTTATTCAGTTAACAATTCAAACCAGGAGAAAGCTGTGTACTTAATCAACGCTTTGAAAGGACTGGTCCCCGACCGCAAGGAGGACATTATTCGTCGGCTGAAGCGGCAAGTCAGCTATTACCTAAATCGCAACGCCAGCCTGGAGCAGCAATTAGCATTGCTAGAACGTCAGGTGTCTCTGTTAGAGCAAGACAATCGCGCACTGCGGCAGAATCTGGATAATAATCGGCATCAGATCGAACTGCCAAGGTTGGGAGATTAAGTCATGACACTTTGGCTAATTATTGCTGTTTTGGGCCTGGTCCTACTGCTGGTTGCTGGCTGGTACGGGCTGAAGGTGATTCGGTTTCTGGGTGCCGTGAATGATTTTCGAGATTCGTATGATCGGCCAGAATTCAAGGACTGGAGGGACGACAAGTGAAGAAAATGTCAGAGTTCGACCAGCAGGTTGCTGTCTTATCCGAAATCGCAGCCATTTGCCTTGCCTCAATGCCGATGATGGAAGAAATGAGCAATTTTTTCATTGCTCACCAAAAGAAGCTGCCGGTGCAAGCTGACGACCTGCGAGTTGACAACAATTTGTTTTCTAAGTTCAAAAGACTAATGAAAGCGATTGACGCAACGCAACCAGCAATAAGCGCATTCACATTTGCCGTTATGAAGACAGGATCAGGCAACACAATGGATTGCATTTCTGCCTTGAAAGAGTTGATATTGTCTGCCACGGCAGTCGTAGAAGAGGCAGAAGACTTGCTCTCTTCCTACGCGGGCTACATTCCAGAAGGAAGCGATCAGCCGCTGATCGATTGCATGGAGGCAATGAAGCCAATTTTAGAAGCAGCCAAGCTAAGCTTCAATACTGAGGATGGGGATTGAGATGAATTTTATTTGTTCGCACTATTTGCCCAGTGGCGCTGGGGAGTATTCGATGCAAATGCTCAGAAATGCGATGGATGAGCATATTCGCATACACGGGAAAGCTCCAGCCTACATCATCCTGGGCTATGGAACATATTGCAATGTGTGCATCTACCTGTCGAAAATTCGGCTTGAATCTGGGATTGCTTGGCTCACCAATTTTGAAGGGGCATCCATTGTGATAGATCCAGATGTTGAGCATCGAGCGTCATCCGTGCTCGGCAATAACCCGCAAGAAGCCGCAGCTCAAGCTTATATTAAGCAACGAGGATTGGGAAATGTCTAACTATGTTGTTTTTCGCTCAGACAACAATGTTCGCGCTGTTCAGGTAGAGATCGGCCAAGGTGTACCTGAAGACCAGCAAATGCGGGAAGACGAATACTATGCCATGACGATTGAAGGCGTAGAGACTCCTGATCATGCCGTGTGGAAGGCCGCACTGAAATGCCATCAGAGTTTGGTGGTAGAACTAGTGCGGGCCTTCGTGGTGTATTTCGATCTGCACAACTGGGACAGGGGGCAAATTGACAACCCTGAAACTGTTGACTATACACTAAGACTGCTGAGGCATTTCGTTGAAGACGACATTGATGAAAATACAAAGCTGGAGCTGGGACTGGTGGTTGACGAAATAGAGGCGAACTGGCCTGAGCCAGAACCTGAACCAGTCGCCAGCGAAGTTCCTGGACAACTATCATTTTTGCCATAAAACTATGAACCAAGAAATCAGATTGCTATCTCTCCATGAACCGTGGGCCAGCCTGACGCACCTAACCCACAACGGAGAGCCGATCAAAAAAGTAGAGACGCGCCACTGGCATACCGACTATCGTGGCCTGATCGCTATCCATGCTGCGAAGCGTAAAGTCAATGCAAATGGGCATCACTTGATCAACGAATTGGAAGAGAGATTCGGTGAATCAATCGGTTATCCCAACCCACAGCCCCACGGCATTGTCTGCATTGCAAGACTGGTTGACTGCCTGCGGATGTCCGTTGATGAAGAAGGTGAGGTTTACTGTGATGTCCATTGGGCAATGGAAGACGGCACGAAGTATCGACCATCGCTCCAAGAAGAAATGTGCGGAGACTGGGAGGATGGTCGCTATGCCTGGTTTCTAGAAGACGTGCGGCCCTGTAATCCGGTTATCAAATGCAATGGGTTGCAGAACCTGTTGCCCATCAAAGATCCCAAGATTCTCGCTCAAATCGAGGAAGTGCTCAATTGTGGAACAATTGCCATTAATTGACACATCTGAATACAGCTCGCATCCAGACGGGTGGTGCGCAGACGACTGGAAAACGCCAACGCCGGTAGCTCGGTATATGGCAAGTTTGACTCGTCCGAATGATAGCGTACTGGAACCCGCAGCTGGAAATGGGCAGATCGTAACAGAGCTGCTCCGGTTGGGACGATCCGTTGTTGCGATTGAGCTGAGCGAAAGTCGTTATCAACGGTTGGCAGCCATTGATGCGCCCTATGACCAGCTATTCATTCACAAGAACAAAAACTTCCTGGGTTACTCAACGCCTCGCATGTTTGATAGCGTCGTCGCCAATCCGCCATTCAGCCTGGGGATGGAGTTCTTAAAACATGCGCTGAGTCTGTTGTACAAAGACAGTCCTGATGCGCGATGCATTTTCTTGCTCCCGTCTACATTCTTCCAGACCAAAGAGCGTGGCAACCTCTTCATGGATCTGAACTGTCGCATCTATCAGCGCCATTCGATTGTTGGAAGGGTTAGCTTTTTGAAAAACGGTGTGCCTGCATCTGACAGGCAGTGCGACGACTGTATTTACGACATCCGCCCTGGTCGTGAGGGTAGCTCAATGCCCGAAGTTCTTATTAATCCCTGGAGGCTTTTATGACCACAATGGGCGACATGACAAAACTTGGATACACAATACCGCAGGTCAAGGCAATGAAGCAGCACGTTTTAGATTGCATGGCTGTACTGAACGAACACGGCAACGTGGTTAAAAATCAGCAGGCTGCTGTAGCTGCAACCGTTCTGTCAGTCATGCCTCTCGTAGAAGCAGGTGAGGTTCGGGTAGGTTTCCCAGATCTAGGAAACCCAGATACCTGGACTTATCAAGCAGTTCTTCCAGACAGCGAAATTGATTCCGAATAGGATCGAATTAATCCCGAATTACGTCAAAAACTCTGAAGCTTTTGATATAGAGTGCGGGCGATTTATGCTGCAAGATATCTGCTTAGCTGCCTCAATCCTGTTGGTATTATTCCTGTTAGAGGCAGCGCTATTCTCAGCGTCAGCTACTACGGCAAATTGGGCGGCCCTGCTGTTGATGGTTTTGTTGATTGGTTTGGCCGCAGTGTTCGTTTGGTGGATTTTGGAAAACTAAGGAGAAGTATGGTGGAAATAGGCTCTTGGGTTATGCAGCAAGGCTTGTACAACGTTTTGGTGGTAGTGGACGGCAAGCACTATCGAGTCAACGCAACGCTCGGCATCTCCCATGCCACGGCATGGGATGCTGCCAGCTATCCACTGGTGGAAGCTCCAGACTGGCTTCAGGAGGAATGTCGCAATCTGCCATAAAAAAAGCCGCCCAAAGAGCGGCATTAGGTCAACACAGGTAACAAATCAACACAGGCACCACAGTCAAATCTAAAATTCGTCAGTCGTGCCCACAGCCTCTGGTTCTTCGGGTACTGGCTCAGGCAGAGGCTCAGGTTCAGGTTCGATTTCAGGCGCGAAGCTGCTGATTGCAGTAGTAATGCTACCGATTTCAGCGCTTGCGCTGGTCACGGTTTGAGATAGCGCAGTCAGCTGAGCGATTGCCGCCGCAACTTCAGGATTCGGCTTGTTCAGCAGTGCAATAATTTGACCTGCTTCAGAAACAACCGTACTTCCAAGTTCTTCAACTTTTACCGACAGTTCTTCGACTTGGCCGGTTAGACCGGTAATCGCTTCAGATAGGCTTGCCATAAAACCCTCCAAGGTTTCAAGAGATCGAACGATTCGATTGATCCGCTTCCAGAGTCTAAGCATTGGATTGGGGATGCTCATCAATTTCATTCTATCGCCAACAAATTAAAATCTGTCTAAGAATATAGACACTACATCCAAGGAGAAAATCATGATCACATCTACTACAGCACAACCGGCCCGAAGGCTGACCTTTTATCCCGAAAAAGGCAAGGGAGCGACGGCAGGAGAACGAATTATTCAGCTTAGCCGAGAAACGGACCAGCAAGTGTTGAGGCTTCGCCACCTGGCTAAGATCTTTTCGGAGCTGGCTGATGATATTGAAAGTGGGAAAATGCCGCAACGCATCAACATTGGCAGCTATACCAATACTGTCGCAGACTACTTGCGAGCGGTTAAAATTTGGGTCGCTGAGATAAAGGTGTGTGCCAATTCGCTGTCAGAAGCAGAGCGAACGTCGTTGCTTCGAGCCGAGGGCAAAGCGAAGGCAAGGCCCGACGACTATACTTACACCTTCAAGTGTGCTCGTACTGAAAAGACAGTCAGCATCACTTTTTACCTGCTCGCAATCGAGCTGGAAACCCAATATTGGCGCGGATTCAAGTACGAAAACGTGCCAGTCCAAATCAACCGACTGCCGGTTGGCCTAACGGTCACGATCGGAGAATGCTCACACTTCTACGAACCACAAGATATTGATGCTGCCCTAAAAGGGTGCGATTGGGACAACCTCATGGAAACACTCGCGGCAGACACAGTTAGTCGATACCTGGATAAAGCTGCTTCTTAATTTCAGATATTTCCGAATATCTGAAATCTGTTTATTGCAAATCAGTTGATTCGAGAGGTTTTTATGGAAACAAAGCAACAGGTTACGCCAGAACAAGAGGCGCGGATCGAGAGTCTGCTGGCAAGATATCGGGAACTGAATCCACTTGAGAATAGGATGGACTCAGCAGCCTTAAACGAACGTAGCGTGATTATTGTGAAAATCGCTGAAATCCTGGGCATTCCGCAAGGTAAAAGCTGCACTCAGCACAACAAAGTGATTGACTGGTTGGATAAATGGAATCCCGAATGGCGTGGATTCCCGGTTGCATACAAGGTTTTGACCCCAACGATGCTGGAGAAAGGTCGGATCAAGGAACTCAAAAACCCGGCAGCCAGGGTTTACTTTGACGAAGACAAGAATCTTTGTACACTCGATCCGAATATCTGGAAGTCGATTGGTGATGCGTATGAGCTGATTGGCTTTGATTCAATTTCCGATCTAGTAGCAGCGGTTCAAGGGAACTGCTTTGACTGGAAGACGGAAGTTGTCATCTTGCCCTATGGCCCAAAAGGGAAAGAGCGCACCTACCTTAATGTGCCTGCGATTCTGGGACGGTTAGAGCGCAAGGCGGGGTAGGGTCAATATGTCTGAATACAATCAACCTGTTCCAGTCCGCAAACTGCCCAGAGAGCAGCTCACACCTGAAGAGATCGAATCAAAGCAATTGCGGGATATTCATCAGCAGATGGTGAATCGTTGCACAAAGCCAAGTCATTGTCAGTACAAAAACTACGGAGGTCGGGGCATTCGAGTTTGTGATCGCTGGATTGGCAAAGAAGGCTTCAGGAGCTTCTGTCAGGATATGGGGCCAAGGCCCGCTAAGCATTCCCTAGATCGTAAAGAAAACGATGGGGATTATTGCCCAGAAAACTGCCGGTGGGCTGACCATAAAACACAGCAAAGGAATAAACGAAATTCGCGCAGGCTGAAGAACGGCTTAACGATTGCTGAGGCCGCCGAAAGATGTGGAATGACTCGAAAGCGCTTAAGGGAGCGACTGGAAGCTGGTTGGAATGAAGACCTGGCGGTAAACTGCCCTCTGGGTGGCTTCAGGGTGAAAGTGGAGCGGCTGAGGACTCCACAAAAAGAATATGCGGTGTTTCGTGATGCGGACCTCCAGGGGAAAGGCAAGCTGAACGGATTTCTATTTGTTACGCCAACCACGATCGGATATGCCCTGGTCCAAATCTATGCGAAGCAACTGCTCGTGTCGTGGTTCGTCAACAGTAGCTTGCTGTCCCACGCAGAGCCGCTGAAATGGTCGTGCCCTAACAACGTGGATTATGATGCGATGGAAATCTCCCATGTGCAAGATCGTGTAGAGGCTATTGCACGAGACGTAAAAACTCAAATCCTGTCCGGGCAATACAGTATCAATCTCGATGGAATTAAGCAATTGGAGAGTGGAACCTGATGAATGAGCCAAACCTGGGGCATGTGTATGCCCAAAATCAATGGCATCAGCCAGTATTCATTGTTGGCAACAATGAGTTTTGGTCGTCCCTCCGAGACGCGATCGACAAAATTCTAGATACCGAAAAAGCTGCAACCATCCAGGTTTGCACCAGCGATGGAGAGAGCTATAGTCTCCACGCCATTCGGGAAGACTCAGCCTATTTCGATGAAAGCCAAGGAGACTCAAACCAGTTCTGGGGGTCGCAAGCATGGGCAGAGCTGAAGCTGCCCTACACCGACAAAGAATGTCACATTGGAGACAATATTGATCCAGCAACGTTTTACCAGAAGTGGGTTAGCTGAATAATGCCAATCAGACAAATGGAATGGGGTGCTCACATCGGGCACCCCATTCGTGTATATAGAAATCTAAATAACGGTAGAATGAGCTTACAATCGAAGCAGGGTTCTTCCTGGAAGGTTGTAGGCCATGTTGAGAACTGCGTGATCTCAAGTGTCAAATTCCACATTGGAGAATCAGGCAGACAGAAAGTAATTCGCGAGCGATGCAAGAATGTTCATGCATGGGGTCAGGGGATGTTGGTAGCAGAGTTTGACGAACGGGTAAAAGCCCCTGTTGCGCTAAGCTATAACCCCTACACAGACACAACATTCAAGCAGCGCCACACTGACAACGCCATTGTTCAGTGTCAATATTTAGTGGTTCGCGACAATCAGGTTTTCGTGAGTCAGGATGCAGTACCGGAAGTGTTTGATCCAGAAAAAGAATTGGGGCAAATGCTTGATCTGGTCGCCCGATTTGCAGGCAGCAGATTTACCCTTTTAGCCGCTTAAGGAGTTGACCATGTTGACTGTCAGTATTGTTGGATTCTTGGATGGATCTGGAGATTGGGTTGGCCCATACGACACTGGGGAAAGAACGACCCTAGAAGAACCGGTGCCTGTTGAGGTAGAAGACCTGCAAAATAAGCCAATCACCGAACTGTCAATTCGGCAAGCCCTGGAGTGGGGCAAGCGAAACGATATTCAGTTGCTGTTTGAAATTAAACTTTAGGGAGTATTTGTTGTGGTAAACGAGTCTGGAACAATTAAAGATCTGTTAGAACGAACGTCTGTTGCCAGAGGTGAATACACGAAGCTATTGCTTCAAGCGCTAGAGAAGAAACCGATCCTGCAAACTGTTGCTCTATCAGGCGTATCAATCTTGGAACGGCAAAACCTTATCGGTGTGACCGATGAGGCTGTATTTAACAGCCTGAATGTTTACCGTGAAAGGCTGGCGGCATCGCTGAACGATCCATCCGTTGACGTGTATGTCAACGAAACTGCGCTGGCTGTGCGGGTGCTGAACGAATTAAATATTGTCCATATGCTGAAGGAGTTTGAAGAACGAGATGCTGATCAGTCCACATGAGATTACTAATCGTACTGCCCGCGATCGGGTAGAACAATCGCTTCGTGCGTTGCAAGTGCTGGCAGATCCAAACAGCAGTGGCGACGAAGCCCGCAGAATTCTGGCCCGATTTGCTGGCGCTGGAACAATGGTGCGTCTGTTTTCTGAGTCAGTTGGTGCCCCGCAGTGGGAGCAAGAAGCACGATTGCGATTACGCGAGTTACTCAGCGAGGATGATTACGCCTCACTGCGAAACGCTACGCTGACAGCGTACTACACTCCGCCAGAGCTATGCATTTCAATGTGGGAAGGGTTGCGTAAAGCTGGCTTCAATGGGGGTAAGGTTCTAGACCCTGGCTGTGGCGCAACGGTAAACTTCTGGTTATTCTGCCCAGAAGATCTCAGGGCCAATATTGAGTATGTGGGTGTTGAGAAAGATTCGTTGAGCTGCGAAATCGCCAAACGGCTGCACCCCGATGCCAGGTTTTATCAGGGGGACTTCATGACATGGCCTTATCCGGTCGAGCAATTCGACTTGGTAATTGGCAACATTCCCTTTGATGATGGCGTAAAACGTGGCTACGGCAGTTTTGGGTTTAATGTTGGGCTTCACACTCGCATCTTCCTAAAATCGATCGACATGCTGAAGCCTGGTGGCACGTTGGCGCTGATTACCAGTACCGGCACCCTGGATTCAACTGGGGCTTCGTCTGAGTATCAGATGGCCCGCTTCTACATGGAAGAATCGGCATACTTTGCCGGAGCCGTGCGGCTGCCACAGGAAACCTTCAAGCGAACCTACAACACACAGGTGACAGCTGATGTGATCGTGATGCAAAAGCGGGCGACAGGCGACGATCGGCAAAGCATTGGCTGGATCAATGCTTTGCCAACCGGGATTATCAGCTCAAAAACTGGTAAGCCAACAGCAGAGAATAAATACTTTAGACTCTGCCCGGAGCACGCCATCGGTGACCAAGTGCTGGACAGGTTGACCGGCGATAAATGCGCCCGCAGTCTGAGCGAAGTAGATCAAATTCTCCCCAAGTTTGTTCAGGCGTTTGAATCTATTTCAAATACTCTGAATTTTCCGAGATTGGTGCATCAAGGGCAAGTTCAGGCCGAGCAAGAAAAACCAGAAGAATCAGTTAAAGGAGCAGCAGAGATGTCCAATGTAGTGAGTTCACGTTCCCCCCAATCCTCATCTGAGCCGTCCAGTATTGCGGGATGGCGAAAATTTACGATTACTTACAACGAAGAAAAGAATGGTGTTGAAATTCGGTTCCCAGATAAACCATCAGCATTAATCAGGAAGCTGGTTGAAGAGGTCGAATTCCCTTACGAAGAGAATGGCAGAAAACGTCGTTCCGGTTTCAGGTATGCAGAGTTAGATGAGCAGCGTCGCTCAGATAAGCGCTGGTACTGCCGGGTGCATCCATCCACATTCCCAGCAATGCTTGAGTTTCTAAAAGATCTGGCATCTCGTGGCGTTGACGTTGACATGACCGACATCAACATCCTGGCCGCCCAGATGGGTGTTGAGGTTGAGGTTGAAGCTGAGGCTGAAGCTGAGCAACCTGGCAGCAAACCAAAACAGGAACAGGTTGAAGGAAAGGGGAAAATCCGTCACTCAGAAGCTCAAATTCCATCTGCCGTCGAGCAGGTTGAAACGCCAAAGCCAGAGATAGAGCCGGTTTCAGAAAAACGCCCTACTGCCACTCCGAAACCTCAAGCCAAAAGCCCGTTCGACTTTAGCGATCTGTTCGGAATTGTTGAACAGCTTTGCCAGGAAGTTGTAACACAGGCTGAACAATTTGACGCAGAGCGTAACCGCATTCGCCAACTCATCTATTCTGACCTGGAGCAGAAGCTGCGCATTAAGCCAGTACCAGTCACCGAATACTGGCTGACTGCATGTTCAGCCATCGCTGCCAATACGATCTACCACGCCATGCTGATAGTTCGTGAGATGCAGCAAGCCGAACAATCTCAGACCGAAGTTCAACCACAACCGCCACAACCACAACCGGAAGAAGAATCTAATGTTCAACCCATTGATGCTGATCCTAATGAATTGGAAATTCCTGAAGACAAGGAAGACCCAATCCCTGCGGATGAAGAACCAGAGACGAAAGCGTCGGAACCGGAACCGGAACCGGAAGATGAAGGCTACCGAACCCGTTCTGTAATAGTTACAAATCGAATCGCCCAGCGTTCAGAAGATGAAGAGTACAAACCGCGTCGTGTGGTAACGCCTGTCAGCCTGGGAAAGTTTCGACCCCTAGTGGAGGGTCGCACCGACTAACCCAAAAACAGGCGGGAGCGGAAAGCCGGAAGCTTTCTGCGCCGAGGGGGATCAGTCTTCCCTATGCCATCCTGGATGACGACGATCTGCGCGACACTGAATGCTATGTTGGATGCCTTGCTGAATACAATGGATGGATCGGCCTGTCGTTCAAAGGATTGCAAATTCCAATCGACATTAGAATTGGCGACAAGGAATACACCTGTCAACCCGGAACTTTTCAGCCCATCAACTTTAGTCCTGCTGTTGCCAGTCGCATACAAGCGCTGCTCCGCCTGTGGCAGGTGCAATCCCGGCTGGTGTCGCTGGAATCAAGCTGGAATAGCAGTGATGAGCAGCTAGAGTATGCCCGTGCTCAACTCAATGAAGTCTACGATGATTTTGTTGAGCGGTATGGCTGCATCCACGACAACCAGCACCTGCTGAAGTTCGATAATGTTAGGGATCGTCGTCTATCGATCCTTACCCAGCTAGAGGTTGGCGCGGAACACGAAAAGGCCGCAATCTTTTACGGCAGAATACTCAATCCTCCACCAGAAATCTACGGTCAGCTCTTCTTTGATGAAGACCTATCCGAACGGCTGAACAAGGCACTGAATAAATGCCTAGCTGAACGGTTCAAGGTTGACATTGACTACATCGCTGACCTGTCTGGAGTAAACGCGGTGACAGCCGAAGACGTGCTGGTCGAATCTGGCCGACTATTCCGAGATCCAAAGATTGAGGAAGGCTCTCGAACAGTTGGAACTCGTCTATGAACTACTGCGTCTCTAGGAGACGCAGTTTCTGTCGCTTCGTTGCCGCAAGTTGCTTCATGCTTCCGCAGGAAGTAGAGCTTGCCGACTCTGCGACTAAGGAAGCCAGTTCCTGACTCCCATACCAAATCTTGCAGACCTGGGCACTGTTGATATCCCGGTCTTCGACATGACCACATCGGGGATTAGAGCAGATGTGCAATCGGTCTGACAGCGTTTTAGGTGTGAGTTCCCAGCACTTAGCGCAACGCTGCGTTGGCTTCAATCTCTGGGTTGGTGCATGGATTAGAAACCCTCCACCCTCAACCAGCTTGTATTCGATTGCATCTTTTAGCATTCCAATCCCTACATCGAGCATTGAGCGGTTCAGTCCAGCCTTCTGAGCTTTCCGCTTACTGCCATTCTTGGCTTTACGAGTCATGCCTTTGATGTTGATCTTCTCAGTTACCACCAGGCTATTACAGCTTGTGATCTGTGCGGCAACTTGATGCACCCAATTTTGTCGCTGATTCTTGACGCGACGTTTCACTTTACTGATCTTGGCTTGTGCCTTTTTCCATCGGCGTGAGGCTCTTACCTTGCGCTTTTGGGGCTTGCGTTTCCGTCGTTGATGCTTACTCAGTTTAGCGATTTCAGATTGAGCAGTTGCCAGGAATTTAGGCGACTCAACCTTACTGCCGTCACTGAAAGCAATCGCAGTCTTGCACCCAAAATCAGCCCCAATCACGCCCTGTCCTAACTCCCTGACAGGCTGGCACTGCACCGTGATAGATGCGTACCACTTGCCCTGGTCAAAGAAGATAGTGCAGGTGGTTGGAGTGCCCCACGTTCGGGCATTGCCGCGCATCTGAATTACTCCTAGATTAGAGAGTTCCAGGTGCCCGTTTTCCCCGTTGGTTAGCGCATCCCAACCAGAGCTAGCTGGATACGTCCAGCCACGGTAGAAGCGAGAAGACTTCAGCTTGGGATAACCAGATCCCAGCTTGAAGAATCGCTGAAATGCAAAATCCACCCGCTTCAAGGTAGCCTGAAGAGCCTGAGAACCAAGCTCTTTATATTCGGGCCATACATCCTTGAAATCGGGCAGAGAGTTTTGTTGTTCAAAATAGCTGACATTGTGACCAAACCGTTTGTACTGAGTCTTCCGGTTTGTCACCGCCGCATTGTACAGACTGCAATGCATCCTGCGCCAACAGTGCAATTTCCTTGCCTGCCGTCGAGATGGATAGAGTCTGAATGTAGTGCGTCGTGTTAGCATAATGCCAGTATAGCGCATTGACCACCACATGGTAAAACTTCAATACAGGAAAGGCTCTCACAGTGTTTTCAGTATTCACCTCCATACTTATTTTGTGTGCAAATACCGCAGAAAAGCCCTGACCTCGGAGATGATAGTGAGATGCAAAGAGGTTATTGAAAGAGTCTGCGCTGCAAGTCAGGCTGAGCTAGTTGAGTTTGGGGCAGAAGCAGATCATGTTCATCTACTGTTGGATTTGCACCCTGATACAAATATCTCGGTTCTGATAGGTAGCCTGAAATCTTCAACCAGTCGCATTCTCAGATCCGAATTCCCAAAGGAGGTAAACACGTTTTATCGGTCTGGATTCTGGGGCAGACAGAAATACTATTGGTCTGTAGGTGGGGCACCGCTTTCAGTTTTGAAGCAGTATATTGACGCGCACAACCATGACTAACTGTTCGCCTGCGGCTCACGCGACATTTCATCCCCACCCTATAGAGGATGGGGATTTCCCGTCTATTTCGTTAACTCGAAGCAGATTTCTGGAAAAACCTCAATGGACCAGCAGCTATCAGGGTGAAGTTGAATATTCGGTTGGGTATTACGTTACCAATAGCGGCACACCCAAAGTAAAGATTAGGCATCGGCTGTCCTACTACGCAATTGGAATTGCAAACTACCCAGAGGAGTTCTGGGGGGCGCAAGTGCAATCGGTTGGACTGGTGGTGTGGAAGTATTGCCCCTGGCAAATCAAGCAGCATCTGCATTATCCAGACCCGGAAATAGCAGCGATGTTTCCCAGCAACCGGATGGGCCGATATGACGAAAACTGGAACATCGAAGTGCAGGGTGGAGAATTCCCAGTATTGGTGGCGACAATCATGGGGATTGTTCCAAAGGCCGACTATCAAGGTGAAGTTGATGCTGGCTATCCGATTCTATGGGAGGGCACCGGCCCAGAAATGACCAAGGATGTTTGGTTCAAGGCTATCTTTCCGCATTTATCAGAGTCTGAACAAACTCGCATTGTTCAGACTCTGACCAGAAAAAACATTGAAATTCCACAATAGGAGCACATCATCATGAACCTCGAACAAATCAAGCAAGCATTGAACGGACTGTCAACAGAAGAGTTTCGCAACTTCATGGTCAACACGCTGAATGAAGTGTCTGAACAGCGAATGGATGAAGATCTGCCAGTGCGAATAAGAGGTACAGACATCGACCTGAGCGCCAGCGAAGCGAGCAGCTACTGGATTAGCATTGGCAACGCATCTATCCGCATCCTGCCTCAGCCAATCTCAAACTTTGCAATATTAGAAGTGTACGCGAAAGGCCATGAAGATGACGACATGGTTAACGCGATGATCATCGATTTCATTGGAATCAAAAACGTCATCAAAGAACGAGAAGAAAAAACCACACTGATTAACTACGCATCGGGCATGGACAAAACCGGTCACGCTGACTTCTAAAGCTGATTTGCAACTCAGATATTTCCGAATATCCGAGTTTTGTATTATGCGCTTCTTTATTGGGTGGCACCAACCGGTTGGGGGAAAATCGGGATGCGGCGAATTTGAGAACACGATGATCTCAGTCAATCGATTGATCAAGCGTCGTAGCCACTTCCCTGTTCAGAACTGGATTTTAGATAGCGGTGCGTTTACTCGCATAACGTCAGGCAAAGGACACCTTTCGAGTAGGCGTTATGCAGCAGAAGTGAAGCGGTGGGCGGATTGTGGAAATCTAGAAGCGGCAGTAAGCCAGGATTATTTGTGTGATCCGTTTGTACTGAGCAAGACTGGGCTAACCGTCGCAGACCACCAGCGTTTAACCATTTTGCGATACGACAACCTGCTGCAACTGATTGGCCCAAACCCTTACCTGATGCCAGTGCTGCAAGGTTTTACGGCAGCAGAATTCTGCGACCACATCGATCAATATGGTGAGCGGTTGCAGGTTGGCATGTGGGTGGGGGTCGGGTCAATTTGTAAACGCAGCAGCTCGCCTTCGCAGATTGAAAACGTCCTGCTGGCGATTCACGCTAAACGCCCAGACCTAAAGCTGCATGGGTTTGGCGTCAAAAAAGCTGCTTTGAAAAGCGGGATTGTTTGGGATCTGCTGCATTCAGCAGATAGCCAAGCAGCAATTCACTTGAAAGGAAAAGGAAGCATTAAATATGTAGGAGGTAACGATCCAAGCACAGCATTGAATTATGCTAAAGGAATCTATGAGGCTCCACGACAGATATCGATCTGGAGCATTTGACCAGCAAAAACCAGTTATCAATTCAAGGAGTTAGGCAATGCTAGATCCGAAAAGCCTGAAGTTTTTAGATCGCCGCGAGCGTTGGCTGGTGCAGCGATTTAAGAATTTTCAAAGCAGTCAGGCCCAGCAGCAACCCAGCCAACAACCGGTTGCCGACCTGCCAGCCGCCGCATAGATCGAAGAACCCGTTAGAGCGCCAACTCTAACGGGCCTTGTCGTAACCGTTAACCAGCCCCAAAGTTTTGCACGACCAAAGGCTGGATCATCAAAAGGAGGCTACCCCTTTATCCTAGAATCTTACTCGAAATTACCGGGAACAGACCAAAAATCACACCCGACCCTACCCTGATTTCAGATATTTCCGAATATCTGAGTTTTGTATTCTCGATCACCAGTTAATTTAATTCATTCAAGCTATGACAGAGATTCAAATTCCTTACAGTCTTGTTGCACGCGAAAGCTATTTATCTGGCGACGTTCGGCAGAAGTTGCGAAAGGCGAAGCGGGCAGCAGTTGCTAATCCACTGTTCGACGGTAATGTTCAAGCGTTAGAACAGGTTATGCCGGATCGGGTGCCACTTGAAGAAGTGGTGATTGCGCCTGGAGCAACCTGGATACCAGTGCCCGATTACGAACAGTTTTGCATTGATGTTTTGCGGGTGCAGGTGACAATATTTCGGTCAGATGTAACGTCGCACTGGGCTGTGCGGCTGGACTCTCAGTATCAGTCGGCGGCAAACGAACAAACCTACGGGATGTCGTGGTCTGACTATACCTATCACGGCAATTCTATTGTTCGCAGTTTGACTGGGGTGCAGTTGTTTGAGAAGTTGCTCAACGGCAAAAAGCCAGTGATTCGGATCAGATCGTCGGATGGTGAATCTTCGTACAAAGATCCAAGTCAAACCGCCAATGCAATCGCAAAGCAGGCGCAGCTCAAGCAAGCTTTCATCGAATGGTGTTTGATCGATGAATCACGCAAGCAGAGGCTGGAAAGCCTCTATAACGCTCAGTGCAACAATATCAACCTGCGAACATACGATGGGAGTGCCCTGCGGCTCCACATGGCACCCAAGTGGTTGGCCTATGTGCAAGATCGTCCTTATCAGCTCGACGGCATTTATCGTGGCATCGTTGGCAATTACCTGGACGACCACATGAGTGCGCTGGGCATTTTCTGGCAGATGGGTCTTGGCAAAACAATTACTGCGATTGCAATTGCTTGTGAGCGGGTGCTGGCGCGTACTGCAAATCGGGCGATGATTGTTGTCAAAAAGCAAACACTTGACG
>JACCDR012453505.1_pt1 | contig 24096 bp, 27 predicted proteins | sample 7446431 | NCBI WGS metagenome assembly JACCDR01 (sample SAMN15323443, study PRJNA562643) | freshwater metagenome | isolation source: river surface water | place: USA:Blue River Watershed | collected 2017-08-17 | reverse complement strand
AGTAGATACTCCAGCAGTAGATACTGTGGAAATAGCTGACGCTACTACTGCCACTATCACCCTCAACGGGCATTTTGTGCGAGCATATACCGTTGCGGATCATGGTGAGGAGTTTCATGCTCTGGCACAGACATATGTCTCTACCCGAGATGCTGACTACAAGATAGAACTATCGTAGTTCATCGCCTGTTCGTAGAACGGGCACTATACTTGACTGATTGGAAGTATAGTGCCCGCTCCAGGAGCGGGGTTTATTAAGGGCAAAGCCCACCCAACCAAAAATCAAAAACTATATTTCCTATGGAAACAGAAAACCACGTCGTATCTCCCGACGAGCTCCAAGTAGAGCAGGAGAGTCTAGCGGATATCAAAGATAATGACCTACGTTCAAGCGTTATCGACTATTTAGGCCTCGAAGATAACGAAGACAACAAAGGTTTGATTGATAAACTTGTCGAACGTGAGAAGCTGTCACGACAGAAACTCTCAAGTGCTATTGGTTCAAAAATCAAATGGCGTGAACAAGCTCAATCGGCTTTGAAACAAGACCCAAGCAAGCAGACAAAATCTGATCTTGACCCGGAATCTATCCGCAGACAAACAGAAGCTACTGTAAAGGCACAATTTGACGAGGAATTTCTTGAAGAATCTGACTTTTCAGACACTCTCAAGGGAGAACTCCGTAAAGTTGCAAAGCTCAATGGTACGACTGTCCGAAGTGCTACCAAAGACCCATATATCCAACATTTAATGGAGAAAGAGTCACAGGAACGCAAAATAGCAGAGGCTGCTAAAAATGGTGGTGGTGGTCAAAAAGGAAGTGATACACCAGGAGTTATGCCAGAACGTTTCAATGACCCGTCTTATATGGCGAGTCCAGCGGGACAGAAAGACTACGACGACTGGTACGCGTCTAAGAAGTAAAGACCTCACTGCCATGTTATTTAACTTAATTTTCTTGTATGTCTATTGACAATAACATGGTACGAGAAATTTACGCACGAGCACAGCGTAAATTCTTCGTAAAGAACCTCGCAATGGCACTAGCCAACCGCGAACCAGGTGATGCGCTCAAAGTTCAGGGTGGTAAGAAGTATCACAAGCCAATCATTGGATTTGCTCAGATGCAAGCCTACACCCCGCTGACTGCTACGTCTGCTTCACAGAACGTAGACACTGCTAATGAGGAACTGACAATCGACCGCAGTACTCACGCAGAATCAGTACACATCAACATTGATGATACTGAAAAGGCTCAGCTCAAAGATCAAGACCTTGTGTCTCGCTACGGTGATGACCTTGGTAACGCAATGCGTGACTCTATCGAAAAGCGATGGGTATCTAGTATCGAGAGTGTTAACAACATCGGTTCTGCCGCTAGTACTGTTGACTTCTCAGGTTCTAATATCCTCGACGTAGTAGAAGACGGTCTCGCACTTGTGGACGTTGCTGATATGGACGATATCAACCGTGTAATCCTTATGGGTCCTCGCGCATATCGTGCTATTGAAAAGGCAACTGCTAACCGCGAAACAAAGCTCGGTGACGAGACTTTCGTAGGTGGCTACCCAATGCGTAAGCTCATGGACGCAATGCTCGTAAAGAGTAACAACCTTCCATGGTCTGCAACGCTTGCAATGGCTACTAACCCATCAAACAACGACACTTTGACAGTCGCTGGGGTTGTAATCACTTACAAGGGTACACTTACTGGTGCAGTTAACGAGATTTTGATTGGTGCTGATGCTGCCGCAACTCGTGCAAATACCATTGCATACTTCGGTAGTGGAGCTGGTGCAGGTACTACCTACAACCATCCAGACATTACTCAGGCTATGTACCTCCGTCGTAATCGAAAGGTACGTTGTACACAGTCTGGTAGTAACCTCTTGTTCACTGGATTCGGTGACATCGGTGTAGCCTCAAACTTCACCGCTGGAGGCAATATCTGGTCAGCTCAGACAAGTAAGATGTTCTTCACAGCTATTGGAGCGACTGACCTCGCTGTACAGCTTGATGAAGGTATCGAGGTGTCACGACCAAAGCCAATGACTGGTGAAGCTCACTTTACTCGCCTCTCAGGTGTTATCTTGCACAATGCAAAGACATTTACAGACGGCAAGTACATGACTGTAACCACTTTCTTGGACGCTTCAAACTACTAATACTAGTAGCACCCCCGCTTGGGGGTGGCGGATAGCAGATACTGTCTTCTATCCACCGCCTCAAAACGGTATTATCCAATAAAACAATCAATTATGTCTCGCGTATTTAATCGAACAGTAATCTTCGACGGCGCAGTTAGGGTAACTGCCGAACGAAAAGTAGCCGTATCAGGTGCAGCAACACTTCACCGCAAGGCTGGTGTAGTGACTACTGAAGCACTAGTTACCGCTCAGAACGCTATTTACACACTCACCGTGACTAACCGTCTCGTTACGGCTGATTCTATGGTGTTTGTGAAAGTAGAAAACGGTACCAACACTCAGGGTACACCTCAGCTTGGTACAGTTACTACATCAAATGGTAGTGTCGCTATTCAGGTGATTAATAAGCATGCAACTAGTCAGGCTTTTAACGGTACACTCCGGGTGTCATTCTTTGTTGTTGATCCGCAATTTAATCGCTAGTCTATGCCATCATCTACTTCTGATGCTGAACGAAAGCCAGAGGGATACCGACAGCAGACTATTTCGACTACATCTATCGCACTTACTTCCGTACCGTCAGCCGCTACCTATGCCATCATAAGTGTAGCGACGCAGGGAGTCCGCTGGCGAGATGATGCAGGGGTACCGACTGCCTCAGTTGGTATGCCAGTTGCAGCAGGTGGTCAAATTGTCTTACGTTCACGTGTATCAATTGAAAACTTCCGTGTGATTCGCTCGGGAGCCGCCGACGCTGAACTAAATATCAGTTATTACTCAGCCCATAGCGCATATTAAATCATGATATTAAAAGACGATGTAAATCAATACAACAGCTTGTACCACCTAGCATTACGCTGGGCACGATCTGATGTAAATAACTTCCCATACGCTGATTTTATTCAGTCTTTTAACATGGCTATCAACCGCATAACAGCGGTTGTTATGCGTCATGATCAGAGTTGGAACTGGACAGACCGTAATTCAGTTACTGGTTTAATTGATACTAGTAAAACACTTACAGCGGGACAAGATACCTACACACTATCTACCCCATGGCTTAAAATATCACGTATTCGCATTAAACTAGGCGATGGAGTGACTTGGCGGACGTTGCAAAAGCGTCAGCGTAACGAGTTATCTGATGACGAGCTCGCTGGTAGTGAGATACAATCGTATTACTTGCTTGGAAATAATCTGTATTTAGGTGGCAAGCCATCATATACCGTGACAAACGGTATAGAAGTACAGTTTCAAAACGGTCCGGTACACTTTACGCCGACTGATGAAAATGAAGAAGTTGGATTTAGTCCGTTATTTGAAGAACTAGGCGCACTTATGCCCGCTCTTGACTATTTAGAGATTAACGGACCAAACGAGCAAGCAGTCAAAGTCATGAATCGTATTGGTATTGAGCCTCGTCGTGGAGTAGAGGGGTCAGGCTTACTTAATGCACTTGCGGTGTCATACCAAGAGCGAGACAATACCGTACAGACTATGACACTCAAAGGTAACCCGACCGCTTACGGTCTTATCGATGCTTATAGTGAACGTAATCCACAATGGTAATACATGAAAAGTCTATTTGGCAGGGGATTTAGAGGGCTATCAGACACGCTATTTAGTGGCGTAGCTGGTTCGGTATACCGTACCGTTGGTATTGATAGTCGTAGCGAGCCAGGGGTCTTAAAAGCACACCAAAAACTCACTAAACACTCAGGCTCTACCATAGATGAGTTGTGTAAAGTTGCCCTGTCATTATCTGATGGATCTAAACTGTGGTTTTCTAGTATCAGTGGCAAAATCTGGCGTGAGGTAGCTGGGGCTTATACCCTTATACATACTTTAAATCTGGTTAAATGGGATATTTTGACACTTGGTTTTACTGGGGAAAGTATTACAACAACTGGACAAAATGGAACACATCCAATGGGATTATTTATTACTAGTGGGGGAATAGATAAATTTTTTATTGGTACTTCTGGCGGTTCTTTTATAAATGAGTATCGAGATACAACAGCTAGTAATGAATTAGTAAATTTTTCTTATCATAGTCAATATAATCACAACACACAAACATCAAGTTCAACCCATTATGTGATGCGACCAAATGGTACAAAATGGTATGTTTCATCTGCTACGGTTATTTATCAATATACTCCTGGCGCAAATATTACTATTAGTAGTTCAACTTATGATTCAATATCGTTTACTCCAGCGCAAACAAGTTCAATATTCTGGTTTGGTTTTAACGCAGATGGTACAAAATTATATATTGCGGGCAATCAATTTACTACGCCTATAATTTATCAATACAGTCTTAGTACAGCTTGGAATGTTTCTACCGCTACATATGATTCAATATCTTTAGACATTAGTGGTACGGTAGATTTTGTACGGGGGATGTCTATGACTCCAGATGGTGATTCTCTTATAATTGCTGGCACCCTTGTTGGTGGCGATGGGCGACAAAGATTGTTTCAGTATCGTATGTCTACAGCGTTTGCAATAAACACTGCTACACTACACCGTCATATGTCTACTAGAGGGCTATTTTTATCAAGTCAGACCCGTAGTCTATATATACAAGCGACTACCGCGCGGGGCATTTACCCTGCTAGCAATCGTATGTATATTGGTACTTTGATACCAGGAACGCCTACAAAGTCAGGAACTATATCTTTTTCTGGCAATATTGTGTACCAAGCACAACTATCAGACACTACACCGTCATCTATTGTATTGGGCGCTGGTGAAATACAGAATACTTACCCTGATACTTATACTGAAACGTTTGTGTTTCCAGAGACTATAGATGATCTACCGCAATGTATTGTGTTGGCAACTAGTCAGTATGTGGTTAAAATGAAAGTAAGTCAGTTACCGACAGTAGCAAACAATTTAGTACCTGTTGGTACGTTTATAACAGGTAACGATACTCACCACCCTGTTATCAAACAAAACACCTCGCTATATATCGGTGATGGTAACGTCGTAGCACAATTAGATCGTGAGGGTGTATTTTCGCCAGCAACTAATCTTAATGTACCAAAAGGCGAGACTATCAAGGCACTAGCCCCATATGACATAGATATTCTTATTGGTACCGCCGTAGAAAACTACGGTCGAGTATTGCGCTGGGACGGTCTCGCTGATAGCTGGATAGCCGAAGACAATGTTTACGAAAAGGAGGGGGTAGAAGCGTTTATACAAGATGACAACTACGTGTATGTGGTTGCAGGGCGTAAAGGTGCTATCTACTATTACAATGGTGCTCGATGTGAAGACTTTATTACGTTACCGGAAATAGATGATCTTGATACTATTAAAGTCAATCCAAACGCAGTCGGGTTTTATCTTGGCTCGCCTATTTTTGGAGTTTCAAATGCGTCTGGTAATCCTATCTTGCAAGGCGTCTATGGCTATGGGTCGTACAACACAAACTACTCAAAGTCACTGTCGCTTGATTATCCTATCTCTACCAATCAATTTAGTGGCGTAGAAATTGGTGCAATCATTGTGGACGGTGATGACATGTATGTTTCGTGGAAAGATGCCACGTCGCAAGGTGTTGATAAGGTAGACTGGACAGCAAAATATGCTAGTGCTTATTTTGAAACGACCGCACTCACTCCTGCTATGAACCGTCATCAGGCAAAGACAGTATCTGACGTTATGGTGCCGTATTTTGCGCTACCAGCAAGTACTGGGGTTACTATTGGAATCAATAAAGACTATGCAGTGAGCTTTACAAACATGGATGTAGTAAATGATACGGTGCGAAAGATAATTAAATTAAAGAGTCCAAGCGTACCAGATACCGTCAATCCTCGTTTACGTATTGGTCTGACAGTGAGTAGTAATGCTACGCCAAAAATAGAGGATGTGCTGTTTAATATTGCGCCAGTCGGTCAAAAATAGTATGGATAAAGATATTACTGAAAAGAAAGACGCTGACAACTTTTCTGAAAGCGAGCGTTTTTATGACAAAGTAGAGCCAGAATCTACCCGTGACGTTCGTCGTAAAGGGGCTGGTTTTGATACGCTCGGTAATATCTTACGGGGACTCAAAGAACTGGCGTTTGGTAACGGGTTTAATATCGTCAATCGTCCAGGGCGCAAGATAGACGCAAAAGCAAAAGTACAGACAGGACTTGTGAATGTAAAGAATATGTTTGAAATGTTCTACAATAGCATGTCTAGCGACGGTATACAGGGCATTACTATTGGTCGTCGGGGTGATGGTGAGATGAGTAATACGAATTTGATACAAATTGAAGCAAATCATACATCTAGTATTGGCACAGCGGAGGGGCGTACTAACGGCTACATAAAGCTCCGTCTAACTCGTGATGGCGTAACCCCTACATCAGACCGCTCAGGGGTCAATATTCTTGATCCAGGCAGTGTTAGTAATGGTTTTGTCGGGGTAGCTATTCAGGTAGTCGGGCAGGGTGCAAATGGCGGTGTAGTTATTAGTCACATAACAAATAAGGCAGACTCACCTACTACTACAGTGCCGTACATTCTTGTGGATAAAGATGGTATACAAATGCTTAATTTACCCACTAGTAATCCAGGCGGGTCGGGACGAGTATGGAAAAACGGCACAGTTTTGAATATAACGTAATGTCGGCAAAAAGCATTTATAAATAACTATAATGTACTACTATATTGACTATGAACCCCGAACTCCAAAAATTATATGACCAGGCAAAAACTATCAAAGCTGGTGTAGATACTCTCGCAACCGCTGAAAAGCAGGGGTTAAAAGTAACTGGCAAAACTACAGTGGAACGAGCGCAACGGTTTATAAATAGTCGTCCAAAGCAAAATCCACCAGTAGACACTGACGGGGCAGTTGGTGCCGAAACTATAAAAAACGGTGGTGCTATTACGACACCCCCGCCAACAGCACCGACAGTACAGGAAACGTACCAGACTGGCATTTTAGAAAGTGCCAACAAAGCTCGTACTGATTTAGAAACAAAGCTCACCACCGAACGTGATGCTGCTTTAAAACGTCAACAGGAACTCAACAAGCGTCTTGAAAGTATCCAGAAAGAAAGCGACCCAACCAAGCGAGCTACCTACGAGCGAGAACAGCGTATTGTCCGCAATCAATTAGACGCGGCTGAAACTGCCTCAAGAAACCTAGAAAAAGATATTGAAAGCAAGCGAGCTATTACTGATGAGCTGATTCGCACTTCGTCGCAAATCAATACGCAGATTGAGATTATGCGTAGTGCTCCCGTTGCGCTTAAAATCCAAAACGGCAATCTGACACAGACTATCCAAAACGGGCAAGCGCGTGTCGGTATTCTTCAAGCTACAGTATCGGCTCTTAGTGGCAATATCACCGAGGCGCATACGGTTATTAATAATGCGTCAAATGCCGTCGCATCTATGTGGCAGGACGAGGTGGCGTACAATAATGCGTATCTTGAATTGGTACAAAGTGGACAGCTCGCTACCAATAAGATTCACGACGATTATGCTTCGTCACAAATTGCGCTGGCTGAACAGAAATTGACACAGCTAGAAGAGACAAAGAAGTACATTACTGACTTGATGATTGATCCAAAGACAGCTCAATTTATGGCAGAAGCTGGCGTGACTCTTAATGACAGTATTGACGAGATTAATACCAAAATGCAAAAGCGCGCCAATTACGAAGAGCGTACTAATACTATTAATGAATTGACATTAGAGGGCTATGAGTACGTGCCATTTCCTGGTACTCGCAGTGATGTGGTCACGCTTGAAGTTGGCGGGCAGAAATTGGCGTTTGTACCACCGCCAGAGCCTGTAAAGGGTGGAGGTGGCAGTGGTGGTCCATTGGCTGACTTTGAAGTAGATTTTTCATCGTCAGACGTAAAAACGCTACAAGGCGCTGGCTTTTCATCGTCTGATATTGCCCTTATTGAACAAAGTATAAATCAGTTTGGAGTCGAAGCGACCCTGGCAGGTGTAGAAGACCCTAATCAACGTGTTGCACTTGCGACACTGCTTAAAGCAGAGACGGCACTAGCTACTATTGAAACACCACCGACTACATTTGAAGATGTAGTAACAGCAGTTGATACACTCAGTGATGATCAGATTGAAAAACTAAAATCAATGGCTGATGTAGCGGGTGTTTCTAGTTTTTGGACAGGTAAAAGAAAAGACGTAAAACGACTATTTAATACTCCAGAAATGAAAGAAATCATAAATAGTGCAATCAGTCGGGGTCTAACTGTTGATGAGGTTATTAATGCGATAATCTCTTAAAATGGCTTTTAATGTTGAAAAAGTAAAAGCATACGGCGCAAAACCACAAGCACAGACTCGTGGTGGTTTCAACATACAAAAAGTACAAACCTACGGTCAACCAGTACAAACTGTAGAAAAGCCAATAAACGTACAGGACACGTTATCTACCGTCAAACAGCGCAAGGTTGACGAGCGGAGTGTCCGCTTGCCGTTTAGTCAACAGAAAGCAGAGCTAGGGGGCTTGCCTGGACTTGGTGGGGTCAATAGATTTTTGGCAAACACTCTTTTTCGAGGCGTTGAAGATATTGTGACAGGTGGTGCTAAAGTTGCCGCTACCGTCAAAGGCGATACGGTATCATTACCGTTTCGTATTACGCATGAGCCATCTTTGACAGGTGGTGAGCCAGTGACACAACAAGATTTTGCGCCATTGGCAGGTACGGCACTTAATCGTATCAATCAGTTAGATCAAGAGCGACCAGATAAACGTACTCTAAATCTTTTGCAGGGGACTGCTGAAGAGGTATTTTTACCGATATTAAATGCAGTAGATATTGTGGGTTTGACATCGTTGTCAGTACGTCTTGCTCGTAAGGCAACCTTTTCTAAAGAAGCTACTGAGGCGTTAAAGACCCTTAATATTGGTCTACTTGATGATACAAGTGAAGCTGGTATTCGTCGTCATTTTGCACAACAGGTACAGAATAATATTGATTTACTTGCCAAAGAGAAAGTGACAAAAAAAGAATTTGTCAAAAAGATGGACGACATAGGCGAGGCACTGGATACATTATCGACTAGCAAAACGACTCGTTTTGGTAAGATTGGCGAACGTATAAATCGTGTAGCTACTGGTTTGGAGATGGAGCGTAAAATATCAAAAGCAGTAGATACAAAGTTTGCAGAAGCGCAAACATTGCGTAAAACAGCTACTAGGGAAGCTGAAAAGACACCATTGACGGTAAAGTCTGTAGGCGAACCAGGGAAAGTACCAATGCTGATAGAACCACCAGCAGAAGTACAAAGACTTGATGAGCTACTATTTCAGCGAGAAATGCTACAAGAGGCACTTGATAATAATCCAGCTAAAAAATTACAGAAGTTTTTTGCACGAGGTGATAATTCACTTGCACAAGTGCAGAAGAATAACGAGGGGACAGGTCGTAAATCTGCCCGTCTTGATGATATTGTTGGCGAATTAGGTTTTGCTGATATGGATGAAGCGAATGATGCGCTTGAAGCGTATCGACAAAATCGCCAGCGACTCATTGATTTAGATGATGAAATAAAGATAGCTAAAGAGGAAGTAAAAAACTACGAGTCTACTAAGTCTTTCGCCAAAACAGCGCAAGCTAAAGTAGAGCAAGCTATTGCTCAAAAGACAGGTGTACCGACACGTATTGTTCCTACCGCACCAGTAGCAAAAGTTACTACAGAACAAGCAACACAGAAGGTATCTAAATTAGCGACTCGCATAAATGAAGACTTACCAGAGGGTCAAAAGATTAGTGAGTTTTACGATGTAAAAACTATTAAAGGCGAGCTAGAGACTGCCGCTAAAGATATTGAAGCTGATCCAACTAAGGCACTAGCTGAGGCACTAGATGGCAATCAGACACTATCGAGTCGAGCCGCTAAATTGATGGAATTTGCACAAAACGCTAAAGAAAAGGGTGATGTAGCAACACAATCTGCTTTACTATCAAAAATGCGTGTATTAGGTACTGAGGTAGCGCAGGGACTCAACATGTTCAAAGCATTTGGCTTTACTAACCCTGAGACAGACTTTATGCAGAAAGTGGTCGAAGCGAGACTGTCTAAGGTAGCTATATCGGCTGAGGACATTGCACGAGCAGGGTCACGTGAAAAAGCATATAATGAAGTTGTATATGCACCAGTCCGTAAAGATATTAGTCGAAAAATGCGTGAGGCATTCAAAGTGCAGGATGCGCAGAAGTTGTTTGACGACTTAATGTGTTAACTATGGCAAAAAATTATTGTATACCAAAAGAGCTGATACCGCAGTTAAAGACTAGTATTGCTAAACTCGCAGACGGCAATCAGATTCAAGCACTGACTAAAATGGACTCCGAAAAGCGGATAGCCTTTTTTACTGAGACATTACGCAATGCTGATGAGGCGGTAGAGTTAAATAAGCGTTTTGAGAAAGTAGTCGGACAGAAAAAACTTGATGCACTTCGTAATTGGGTACGTGATAATCTTGATGCCAACTATCGCAAAGACGAGACTATTTTTAATATGTCCCGCTACAATAACCTTAAAGAAGTCGACAACTTTATTGATTCTCGTATGGAGCTACTGGCTGAACAGAAACTTGGCATTGCTCTAACTGATGAACAGGTAGCAAAAATGACTAGTCTTGGACAGGCGTTTTATGATGAGTCAAAAAAGCTCGGTAATAACCTTGGTAAAATTGGTTTTGAAGCTGAAAATATTGCATGGGGTAAGGCATACAAGGCATTGTCAGACACTCGTGATGAGCTTATGCCGGTAAACTGGTGGAAAGCACTGGTGAATAATCTTGGTCGAGCGACCATGCTTGCATCTATAAAAACGCCATTTTTAAACATAGAATCCAGTATTATCAGTGGTATTACTGAGGCAATAGCTCGTCGTGGGTCAATTCGTCAACTTACAAAAAACAGTGAAGTCGCCAAAATGAGTAGCGACTACCAGAAGTTTGCACGCAAAATGTTCAAAGAGACTGGTGTTGATTTTACCCGTATGATTGATATTGATAATACAGTTACGGGTATGGGTAAAGTAGTCGGTGAAGAGTCTTCACGACTACCTAATGCAACACTACGAGCATATACTGACTTTGTATTTAACAAGACATTGACTACTCCTGACGTATTTTTTGCGTCAAAGGCATTTACTGATTCTCTTGCATTGCGAGTTACTAAAATAGCTGGTAAAGATGACAAACTTGCTAAACAACTCTTTGCAGATGCTACAAACGTCAATGCAACAGGTGAAGCTAAAGTTATACGTGATCTTGCGATTGCTGACGCACAATATGCTACCTATACTAATGATTCTATATCAGCAAAAATAAGTGAAGAATTGCGAGCGGTATTAAATAAAGCTGGTGGCATTGGTGATATTCTTATGCCGTTTGTGCGTACCCCTGCTAACGTAGCAGAGCTATCACTTGATTATGCTGGCTTTGGCTTTGTAAAAGGTACGTTCGTTGTTGGAAAGTCACTGATGAAAGACGGTGTTATCTCAAAAGAAGCCATGCAAACCGCAATGCGTGGAGTCACTCGTTCTGGAGTAGGTATGACGGCTGCTTATTTACTAGCACAAAACTTTGATTCTGAGCATTTTATGGGCGTGTATGATCCGAAAAGACGTACTATCGACCAACTAGCAAATAGCACCGACAACTCTATTTTGATTGGTGACAGGTGGGTATCAGTTGACTATCTTGGACCGCTTGCAGCACCATTCGTGTCATTTATGTACGCTAAAAAGTATGGGTCATTAAACTACATTAGTGGTGCTACATCATCATATTTGGCAAACCTCCCATTCGTAAATGCAAAAAGTGTTTTTGATGGTATCGATATGCTAACTGACCCTGCTAACACAGGTAAAATAGTAAAACTTGGTGAAAATCTTGTTGGTGAATTTGGAAACACTATCGCCAGTCGGCTAGTACCTGGAATAGTCTATGACATAGCACGCGCTTTTGATGATGTACAGCGAGACACTAAACAAGAGAAGTTTGTCGTACAGACTCCATTATACGATTTCAACTTTGACAGTTTTATTAATAAAATACCGTTTTTGCGTACTAATCTGCCTATAAAACACGATGTGCTTGGGCGAGTAATGCTTGAATCAACTGAGATTGAAAGTATGTTGTTTGGAGCCCGAGTACGTGACGCTAGCACCGATGCTATTACGACCGAGATACTACGCTTACGGGAGTCTGGCTTTACGCCAACAGTCAAAGACTTACGTTTTATGCGATCGACTAATATTGACAAACTAAAGATAAAGCTAGGTAATGATAAGTTTGTGGATGTCGTGAATCAGTATGGTGAAGATGTTGCTAAAAAGTATCAGCTTGAAATGCGTAGTGCAATATATAAACGAGCCACTGACGAGCAAAAAGCCGAGCGTCTATCACAAATATCTGATGACCTATACCAGCAGTTACTCAAGCGACATGGTATCTAATGTCGGCAAAAAGACTACAGACGCTACTACAATATAGTATTATCACCCTATGCCATTAACTCCTGAACAGCGTTTCGAGCTACAAAAACAGCAGGAAGCACTGCGTCTTAAAAACCTTGGTAAAGACCTTACGAAGCGTTTTACCCGTCCGGTACTGACAGGTATGGCGTCAAAGTTACTGAAAGGTAAAGAAGTAGAAGAGCATATTTCTAAAGGTCTTGAAACCTATTCTAAAAAGACTGATAGCGAGATAAATGCAAAGACTCTAAGGGCGGTTAAGACGCTCGAACAAAAGATAGATGGAATCATGAAGCACTTGCAGACGGTTGTTGAAGCTCGTGTAAGTGCTATACCAAAGCCAAAAGATGGACGGACACCGACAAAAAATGAAGTCATGGCAATTGTGGCTCCTATTATGGACGAGATTCGCACTGACTTCACAAATCGTGTAAAGATGGTCGAGGATGTACTATCAAAGCCAGTTGACGATACTAATTCAGACGTACCACGTGATCTAGCAGGGCTAGAACAGCTTATTAAAAAGTACATACCAAAGAATATGGGCGGTGGTGGCGGACCTGGTTATTTCTTTGAGCTATTCGATACACCTAACAAGTCAAAAGGTCTAAAAGGTGCATATGCTGACTATGTAGACAAGTACTTGAAAGTATCATCTAACGGCAAGCGATTGGAGTGGGCTAGTGTGGCTGGCGGGTCAGGCTCTGAGTGGATTGTCGTATCGTCTAGTCGCACCGCTGCTATTGACGCTCAATACTCAAACGTCGCATCAGCTACCTACACCGACCCAACTCCAGTAGAAGGTAAAGGATTTATCGTATTAGTCCGTAATGGCACAGCAACAGTAGGTGGGACTGGATATTCTACTGCTGGGACTCTCGTTTACCGTATCTTTCACTCAGGTGCATGGGCTAATTATGTGTATCAGGTCAGTAGCACGTTTGCCCCTGCTTCGCATGCTCACACAGCCTCACAAATCACAGACTTTGATTCAGAAGTTTCCAATAACACTGACGTAGCTGCTGCAACATCTCATATTGCTAACACGAGCAATCCGCACAATGTTACAAAATCACAAGTGGGGCTTGGTAATGTAGACAATACTTCTGATGCTACTAAGAACGCAGCGCCAGCGACTCTCCAGAACAAAACACTTGACAACACCAACACAATTCAAGTTAGAGACACGCTCTTTACTATTCAAGATGATGTTGACGCGACCAAGAGGCTACAGTTTCAAGCCTCTGGTATCAGTACGGGTACTACTGTAACGCTGACCGCACCAAACGCAAGCGGAACAATAGCGACACTTTCTGGTATTGCACAAACGTTTGTTAACACAACCACATTTAGCGGTCAGACCGTAACCGTTGGTACTAGTGCCAGTACATCAACATACGGACTAGGAACGGGAACCACGGCATCGGGTAACACAAAGACCATAAATATTGGTACTTCTGGTGCTTCTGGTTCGACTACCAATATCACTCTCGGCTCTGCTACAGTTGGTGCTGTCACTACAATTACTGCTAATGCCGACATTATTGTACCTGACGAAGCATACGATGCGGTTACATGGAACGGAAACAACGAAGTTCCGACCAAGAACGCCATTCGAGACAAGATTGAATCAATGACCGCTGGTTCGGGCATCACCCGCTCAGTAACAGTCACATCAGGTAACGTCACCGCAGGGAACTCGGCTGCTACCGATTACGTTATCTTTGTGGCTGGCGCACACACTGTTTCACTCCCCGCCGCAACAAGTAACACCAATCTTTATACGATTAAAAACAACCACACAGCCGATATCACAATCGACACCGTGGGCACCGAAACGATTGATGGGACAGCCAGTATTTCGATTGCCCCACAGGAATCGGTACAAATTATTAGCGATGGAACCAATTACTTTATTATCTAGCTTATGTCATATCAACCAAACGCAAATCAAAATCAAGGAGACGTATACACCGCAGGTCGTGTCGGTATTGGTGGTGGAGTCCGCCAAGATGCCTCTGGTGCTCCTTCAGGAGTCGCAGACGGAGATGTCCACCCATTTGTCTTTAACCAAGAAGGACGCCTGAAAGTATCTGCCCAGCCAGCTATTTACACAGCTACTACGGGTAACATTACAGCCAACGGTCAAACTGTCAGTATTGACGTAACAAGGGCTTCTAATATCATGTTCCATTGTACAGGGACATTCTCTACCGTAAACGTAGCTTTTGAAGGTTCTATTGACGGTGGCACAACATGGTTTGCTGTACAGGCCGTTCGCACAAACGCCAACACAATCGAAACTACATCAGGAAACTTATCCGCCGCCCCAGCCTACGCATGGGAAGCATCCGTAAATGCACTCACTAACTTCCGTGTAAGAGCCACAGCTTTTACGTCTGGTACACAAACATGGCGATTACTTCCTGGAGCTTATGCAACAGAACCAATCCCTGCTGCACAAGTAACAGCCACCCAACCAGTATCAGGAACCGTCACTGCTACGGTCGCCGGTGCAACCTTAGCCGCAGGTACAGCCACGCTTGGTATTCCTACTACCGTAGCCGACGTAGCCTCAGCCGCAATTACAGCCACAGCTACGACCGCAGCGTTCACACCGACCGCAGGTGTCGCTTTTCAGCCAGTCGTTACCGTTACAGCTGTTGGCGGGACGGCCCCCCTTCTTACTATCCAAGTTGAAGAATCGCTAGACGCAGGTACTACATGGTTCCCTCGCTACCCAGCTGCTATTGTTATCGGTGCGACTCAGTCGGCAACAACTACGGCGGTTGGACAATACGCACTTCCTCCACTCATGGGTACAGGAAACCGTGTGCGATACGTGCAGACAGTGACAGGAACTTCTCCGACTGTCACGCGTTCTATTGGCCGTAACCAGCTACAAAGTGAAATCGGTATTGGTGCATCATACAAACTTGTATCCGCCGCATCTACTAACGCAACACTGGTAAAGACGGGGCCAACATACATTACCGCTCTTACTGCATCAAACGTAAACGCAGCAGCTCGTTACTTAAAACTATACGACAAAGCTACGGCCCCAACGGTCGGAACCGATCCTGTAGCGTATACATTCATTATCCCCGGAGCTACTACGGGTGCGGGTACTAACATTCCAATGCCTCGCGCGTTATACTTTACTCGCGGATTGGGTCTGGCCCTTACTGTCGAAGCCACCGACGCAGGTACAACAGGTGTCGCAGCCAACGAAATTGTCATTAACGCTCAAATCTCATAATATGCAAAAGCTCAAAAACAAAGTTACGGGAGAGGAATACCTCATCACAGGTGCAATTGGTGTGCCACGTGAAATAGACGAGAATACCTTTGAAGTATGGATGCACTTTAGCGTAGATTTAGGCGAAGGCCGTGTCGATACTATCGAAGTCCACCCAGAAAGCACTGAGTATGAAGTGATTGATATTCCTGACCCAGAACCAGAGCCAACGCCTGAACCAGAACCAGAACCAGAGCCAGAGCCAACACCTGAACCAGAGCCAGTCCCCGTAATCTCTGAACCAACACCAGAAGAACTGGAAGCTCAAGCCGCCATGCAAGCACGAATGGAATGGTTTGCTAAACGACAAGCCCTAGACAAGATGATTGATGAAATGAAGCAGGGGCGAGAAATTGGACTAGACCCAAAGCCTGAAGACTTGGTATTTATGCAGGAATTAGGGCAATGGATAAACGACAACCGTAAGCAAGAGTATTACTTTTAGAATATGGCAGCAGGATTCAAAAGAGCAACTGTAAATGCGTCATTAGTACCAGCAACACAAACTAATTTCCCTGTTTATGTTGATTTGTCTCGGGTTGGTATAACCACATTGGCTGAAGCACAGTCTGTGCGCTGTTATTCTGATTCTGCTAGAACGATTGAATTGGCCCGTGAAATTGTTTCTGTTGCTGAAATGCACGTACGCATACCGTCACTTACTTCTACGACAGAAATTTTTGTAGATTATGACGGCATCAGAAGTGATTATGCAGCAACAGCTACTTTTGGAAGAAATGCTGTTTGGTCTGATTACTATGCAGTATGGCACTTACAAGGTGCGGCCGCTTCAGCAAATAAAGTTGCAGATAGTACAGGTAACGGACGGTCCCTTACTGAAGGTAATACGCCAGCAAGTATTACTGGAAGATTTGGAGATTCTGATGGTGGATATGATATGCGAGGTGTAGCTGGTGATGTGAATTCTAACACAGGCCGAGATTGGCTTGAAAGAGCATCAGGCATATTAACTGATATTGGCTCAAATGCCTTTACCATGCAGGGATGGCATTACCCAGACATAACACCTGTTAATGCAACTCATCTTATTCAGCTTGAAGAAAATAGTGCTACAGGAAGACCGTATGCGGCAGTTTATCGTTTGGGTAATAACGATGCGGGGGCGGGTGTAAAAACGAGTACAACGGGGACCAATGACACACCAGCAATTACAAGTGCTTTTGCCAATGGTGTATGGCACTTTTTTGCGTTTGGAAGAAATGCAAGTAATTTTCCGTTTGGGTATGTTAATGGGACATTAACAACAAGTTCTACTGTTGAATCTGGTTCTTTTTCTGCAACTTCAGCACCATTTTATATTAACAGACGTTTTAACACTTCATATCCTAACGCCCAAAGATATGGTGATGGAAGGTATGATGAAATACGCATTAGATTTTCACATCTTAGTGAAAACTGGTTAGATACAGAATATAATAATCAAAATAACGAGTCATCTTTTTGGGGTTTATGGACAGATGTTGCGCCCCGTCGCCTCTTAATGATGGGCGTTGGCTCATAATATGAAAGTCTCCTGGCTTGATTTATCCCATGAAGAGCGTGCGTTGTTCGGTAACGGTTGTTCCAATGTGCCCGACTTTATCTTTACCGCCTCCTGCAGACAACATGACTTTTCTTATTGTCGAGGAAAGGGACTAAAAGATAAAATAAAAGCCGACTGGGATATGTGTCGTCATATGTGGGCAGACAGCTCTCTTTGGTGGCATTATGTGGTCACGATTGTCTATTGGCTTGGTTTGACGTTCTTGCCGTTCCCGTACTTTAACTTTATGTGGTCAAAACGCTACCTGACAAAAGAGGAAATCCTCAGCCTTGACCGCATAGATAAGGCCCGTCGTGGTATAATCTAAGTATGTATTTTCAAGACATCATAACCACTGTCTTTGAACCAACACTCATAAAAGTTGGTGCTACTATTGCCCTATCATACGGGTTTTTGTTTGGCGATTTTCACAGCCAGGCAATTTTGGCAGTACTCATGCTAATGATTTTTGATACCATCTTAGGCTTTATGGCAACTTGGAGTGAAGGGAAGCCTATTACCTCACGTAAGTTTTCACGAGTGGTACAAAAAGGAGCCGTCTATTTTATGGCAATATCAGCTGGTTATTTTGCAGACAACGCAGTTAATTTATCTGATATACGCATAATACAATCTACTATGATTGCCTTTATCGGTGTTACTGAGTTTATTTCAATACTTGAAAACATGGGACGCATGGGCTACCAAACGCCAAAGAAACTGCTCAATCAATTAAAAGATTTTCAATCATCAAAATGACATACAAATTTCTCATCCTTTCAACCGACCCAACCATTCTTCAATGGCGCACTCTTAATAATAAAATAAAAGCCATTCGTAATAGTCTAAATAAAACAAAAAACGGTGTGTGGGAAGTGGAAGTACGATATAGACCACTTGCTCCAAAAGTTGTTAATAATCGTATTGACCGTACCTGGTACGACTCTATTTCGTATCCTCTTTTTCGTGATGGATACCAATTTGTATATTTACATTTTTCTATGGCGCAATGGGAGTTGTGGAATTTAGACCGAGGAATACGTGGCGCAAATCATAAAGACAGTGATTTTGTGGGAGAAAGTTATGGCCGTGGAGATGAACATACAAAACGAGGACGAACGCAAGAAAATCAGTTTATCCAAAACGTCCTCCATGAAATGTCTCACGAGCTTCACCGCACTACTGGAGTAGAGGATAAAACCCATGCTTGGCACGACGTAAACCCAGATATTTCTGGTATTTTTGCTTCGATAGACATGAGTAAATGGCAGCCAGTTTATCAAGAAGGAATGAAAAAAGTTGGCCTCCTTACTCGCATTATTGAACTAACTAAACAGCTTAATATTCTAAAAAAAAAGACTAGGATAATCCACCCTGTACCAAAGCAGTTTCGTCGCGTGACGCAGACCTACGGTAATCCTAACTCTATATATAAGCTCACTAAACATCATATTGGGATAGATTATGGAACCCCTGTTGGCACGCCTATATATGCCCCCGCTGATGGTGAAATCATTATAGCAGGTAAAACAGACGTACTAGGATACTTCTTACATTACAAGTTTGTATGGAACGGTACTACATACATCATGCGCTGTTCACATCTCGATGAACTACCAAAAATGGACACATATAAGTGTGATCAAGAAATAGGCTATACGGGTAATACAGGCATGAGTACAGGTCCACATTTACACCTGGATATGTCTATCAATCAAGTCAATCTCACGGGGATAAATGAAAAGAACTGGCGAGAGCGATTCATTGATCCTGATAGTGTATTACCTAAAGAGTAAATATGAGTATCAAAGGTCTTGATTTTGATGATATATTTAAACGCAAGTATTGTGATAATTGCGGTCAAGACATAACCTTTGATGATATCTGTGAAGAATGTGAGCCTGGCGGGTAAACACCTTTACTGGCATTTACTAGTTGTTTGTAGTAGTACTCCTCGTCGGTAAGTATACCTTTATCATTATTGCACCAGGTACAAGATAATTTTATGTTGTCGGGAGTATTTTTACCGTTGCGAAGTGGCGACAGTATATGATCTAACGTGCCTTGTTTTTTAGTTAGTCTTTTTTGGCAATACTGGCAACGACCTTTATCGCGCATAAATATCTCGTCAAAATATTGATTACGAAACTTCTTCCAAGACAGTCCGCCATTATTACCGCCACTCTTATCTAAATTATCTTTTTTATCAAGATGTTTACGCATAACGGTCTCGACGTAGTGGTCTACGCTTTTTATTTGCGCTTGTTTATGTCCAAAAGCAACTTTTATAGCGAAAATACGCTTTTCTATACGAGCAGTAAGCTCAGGCGAGATGTTGATCATCATGTACCATTGTAGTCAATCTACACATATATATCAACAATATGTTGGGTATAAGAAAAAGCCCTAGCTGTCGCACCAGGGGCTTTCTCTTTATCGCAATGCAAGTTTTTGTCTGTAGATAGCGACTACATCTTTTGCGTAGGTACAACTATCATAGGCGACATTATACTTGTTTATACCTTTAACACATGGTCCAGCGTTACCCTGGTTCCAAATGCGGGCAATATTGTCCGCATCATGCCCCTGTGATAGCCACATCTCTATCATCTTGACGGTAACATACCACTCACGTTCGGGGGTCTTCTCCAAAACCTTGCCATACACTTGTGTGGAATAACTGCGCCATGTTGCAGGCATATACTGCATACTTCCGCCCTCGCCTGACGCGCCACGGGCATGGAATCTACAACCTGATTCTTTTATACAGATTGCTTCCGCAAGGGCGATTGCCCGTGACGGAGCTAGAAACCCAGCTCCTTTTCAATTTCTGAAATGCGCTTTTCTTTGGCGTCTACATCTGCCTGTAGAATAGAGCGTTCATGCTCTAATTCTTTTGTTCGCAGATGTTTTTGTCGTACTTCTTCTGCTTTTAGATCTGCTTCACGCTCCCATTCGAGCTTCCGCAATTCTTCTTCTGTTGGGGCGATTACCTCCACGGTATCTTTCGTCACATTCTCAGTCACGATTGTGTCAGACTGAAAAACTAACCAACTACCGATAATAATTGTAACTACTACCAGTAGTAGTTTAATATAACGTTCAATAAGCCATTGGGATTATCTTGTAACGAGAGCCGAGGCTCCCGTATCTATAGTATAGTAGATATAGGAGTTATTTAGGCGTTTATACACAGGTGGGAGAAAATCAGCCCTTGCATGAACATAGGAGCTGATATTAATCACTTTATTATAACATAAATTACCGGGATTATGTCAAATCTAAAATTCCTGGTAAAATAACGAAAACGCCACCGCTTAGCAGTGACGTTTTCCGAAAGTCCGCTATCAGTAAACTGACGCGCAACCTATTATTTCCCACCATCCTAGCTCCGTAGCAATCCGCTAGGCGGCTGACACTTGGGCTATTTAAGTCGTGCGGTGTATGTGTCTAGTAGTTTACAGCTCGTGCCGTGGGAGAGTCGAAACCCTCACTACCAACCGCCGTACCGAGCCACCTGTCCCTTGCTACGGGCGTGGGTGGCGCATGTCAAAAGTATACCACAAAGAAACCACCCCGCAGAACGGGATGGCGCTTCTCCATCGTATCAGATGGCATTGTAGGCGGGATGAATCCAGATGACTTCGTAGCCATCGCCGATGACATGCCGAATGAACATCAGCTCATCGTTCACCCAGAACGTCAGGTAGACATCACCCGAGACGTCCTGCATGAAGTAGCAGTAGCCCTCGATGCCCGTCTCGTTGTCCGAGCAGGGGGCCTCGTAGATGGTGGACAGACCGCCTTCGGGCACGGGTGGAGGTTCGTCAGCCCTTGTCGTAGTAGCCCCGAGAGCGAGGCACAGGGCGAGGAGTAGTCCTTTCATAGTGTTTCTCCTTGCAGTTGTGGTTGTCACGACAGATAGGTAGGTCATCACACCAGATAACCTCCGCTTTCGGACGCACTGCGTGACAGTAGGTGCACCGATAATGCGCTTGGAAATCCTGCTCACTCGTCACAGCCCTGCTCCCCGCAAACGCTCCATGTAGAAGTCGTTGGCGTGTTCTTGGTTGCAAAACGCATACTGTTGCGTCGAGCGACCATGCTCCTTCGTCACCCACAGCGGGGTAGTGGTGTACTGCCCGCAGTGCTGGCACATGATGGGCTTGGTGAAGCGAGTGAACGGCTGGGTATCATCCACCATGTCGATACTCCCGAATGAGTTGTTGCAGGTAAATACGCCAGGCTTGACGTATCGGTTTCATCACATAGCGGCGACGCTTCCGTTTCCGCATCTGAGATTTTGGCAGACGCATTAGACCACCTCCTTTTCAATGTACAGGTCTACTATAATTTTACACATAATAACGCAAAAGAGAGGGGTTATCCCCCTCTCTCAATCCTCCACAGGGCGTGGCATGTCGCCGAGCAGAATCCCCTGTAGTACCAGCCACGGTACTTGTCTTCGGCCGTGATGAACTTCCCACAATGCGGACAGACCATGTTTCCCTCCTTGAGTCTGTATATATATTATCACTAATAAAACGCTTTGTCCATACATTAACCTTCACAGCTAATACAGGTATTTCCACCTATATGAATTTTAGGAGCCACTGGCTTGGTAGATTCTACTTCTGGCAAATCAAAGTCAAATTTTTGTTCCATTGTCATATTCTAACTCATATTTATGTATTCTGGTATAGCACTTTTCACACAAACGAATATTGGTTTCTCGTTGATAACAAACACTACAAATCATATCCTTCCATCAGCAATAACTTCTAATAAAGCACGGTGCATCATCCTTCGCTTGTAGTGTTCTCGGCGGGCGTGGGCACGTTGTTCGGGGGTCATACAAAGTAAGTTACCTCACAGCCTATTTTATAAAGTATCGTCACCTCCTTCCCATGCTTCGCCCTGAGTACCTCACGAATATGAGGGATGGTTCCTGGTTGCCAGTGGGAGACGTTGATGGTGTGGAGTGCGCCTCGCAGTGGCTTGTGGTACTTGCTTTTCATGTTAGTCAAACTGCTTACGTAATGTGTCCACCGTATGTGCATCAGCAAATGTCTTGCCGTGCTTAGTAATGCGATGGTAGCAATAGTCGAGGCAGTACTTGACCAGCTTTGCCTCTTCCGCATCAAGCGTATATGTGGTTATTACTTTAGTAACTAGTTTTTTCATATCTACTTACTGATTACCTCTGGTGCTGATAACCTCCCCGTCCTGTGGCTGGGTGAGGGTTTGTAAAATTATATGCCTGAATGTTTCAGTCCAATACTCACCTTCATCTCTAAGGTTGCCACTGATTACGGGTCTGGTCGTGGTGACAATCGCTAATATACGCTCCCGCTCCGCCTCCACCGCCTCCTGTACCTGCTGTTGGGCGTGACTAGCAAACTTCTGGTATAGCGCGTTCATTACCGCTGGCGGGACGTTGTATGGTTCCAGGGCTTCGATGAAGTCATCCCAAGCTGTGTCTGTGTCCTCAATACGTTTGTCTTTCATAGGGTTAGCTGTTATGGTCGGTTAATACTCGCTGTGCTCTTTTAATCCCATCATTGAAACCTTCAGCGTATGACCTTGGTTTTGTAATGTCTTCTACTGGTTCAATACTTTTTACATCGCCCCAATCAACTTCCATGAAAGTGTATTTCAACCCCTCCAGCTCCCCACTCGCCTCTTTGAGAACGTGGGCGAGGAGGGCGTTTAAGTCTTTGTCAGTAAACGTGAACATAAAGCCAAGTGCTGTATGGTTTAGTATACCCCGCTCCCTCGCCTCCCGCTGTAAGCGTTCTAATAGGGTTTTTGTCATAGTTACTCTTTAGGGTTGGTAATCTTCGTGTCCTTGAGGGTGGCGAGAAAATCGTCAAACTCTTTTTCTGTTATGTATGTGGTAGAGCCGTCTTCGTGCTTGCCGTGCTTGTAGTTTTCATCGTACCAGCGCAATGCAAGTTTTCGCACCTCCTCTGTACGGGCTTGGTAGACGGTTTCGATGAGGGTGTCTATTGCTTTCCAATAGTTTTCAGAGTGTACACCCATAGGGATGTATGCGTATTGGTAAAAAGCAATAGCGCTACTTTCCTCCCGCGCCTTCGCCTTCAACTGTTCTAATTGGGTCATACTATTTCTTTAGTGCTTGTAAAAATGCTGTCAGTTTCGCCAGTCGTTGCCGTTTTGCCTCGATGTTGTCAGCTCGGTCTCGTAGTACGGCTTCTGGGGCGCGATAGACTGCGTTAGTTGACTGCACAGGATTAATGTCCCAGTCGCTTTGTAGAGCTTCTCGATAGGCCAGAAGGAAAGGCATTACCTCCTCCAAAGTCTCCTTGCGGATGGTGGTGAGGAACGGTCGTATGTGCTCAATCAGGTCATCATCAAGGTATTTTCCGCAATCGTAGAAGCCCCTGTATTCGAGTGCCGCCAGGATAGCTTGTGCAAGATTTCTTTCGAGTTCGGTTGGCTCCACCGCCTCCGTTGTTTCTGTGTGTGACATAGTTAGAACCAACTAGCAATCCAATAATGCAACCATTCCATGTTTGTAGCCACATCTATAATAATAGTAGCCACAACCAGTGCAGCGAGTCCAGCGAAGAACATGCCTAGCCAGTCGTTACCTTCGTGTGCGT
>JACCDR012145136.1_pt1 | contig 24101 bp, 34 predicted proteins | sample 7446431 | NCBI WGS metagenome assembly JACCDR01 (sample SAMN15323443, study PRJNA562643) | freshwater metagenome | isolation source: river surface water | place: USA:Blue River Watershed | collected 2017-08-17 | reverse complement strand
ATACAGAAATCGTTACATCATCCCCAGACGAAATAATCCGACTATCACCAATTCCTGTATGCCAGAGCTTTGAAGGTCTTGCCCATATTAGAATAGTTAATATGGATTCTGTTACAAGAACAATAGAGACTACATTTACACTTTTAACTTTGTATGAAGGTCTAATCAATTCTGGTGCAGACTAATAAAAAAGCCGGGTCTATTGCCCGGCTTTCATGTATGTGTATTTTCTTGATGAATTATCCAGTCCTTTAAATCCCTAACATATTGTCTCAATATTTCTGCTTGACTTAGATGCCAAGTATCGCCAGTCTTTAAATACTCCGTTGTATGATTATCAATTGCCTTTAGCATCTGATGTATGGGTTTGTTCCACTTTTCTCTATGTGGAGTATCGTATTCTCTTGGCATCAATAGATCTTATAAATTAAGACACAAATAATTATAGCAATTGCTATAGTTAAAAAATACCATCCAATTCCTGCAGCAATAGCTCCGATATACATCAGAAATGATATTGCCAATCCCAGATAAACTCTCTTTTCGTCAATCATGATCTAAAACAGCAAATCTAATTTGGTAGACAATAGGTTCAAATCCATCTATAATTGCTCCAACTTCATACAAAAACATTAATTTATATTTTTGTCTGAATTTTGATAACTGATTCAAAAGTTCATTGTAAGAATTTACACTCAAAATCTTAGATTGTATTGGAGTATTTTTATAGATATCATTTGGATTTGCCAAATAAAAATCAAAAAATTGTGATACTTCGATTAAAAGATGATCTGGCAATGCTACATAGGGAACAATATTATCATATAATTTTCCGCTATTTCTTTCAAACCATTCTTCGAAATTTAGCATACCTGTCACCAATTTGGATAGTAATCTTGTGGGGCATTTAGATAAGATGCGTACTTCTCCACCAGAAGATCCACATTCTTAGCATTGCCATTAAGAATTTCTTCGAACATCAATTCATTCTCCCTGGCAAGCCTTTCGGTCTTAGCCTGAGCAACTCGAATTTGTTCGTCAAATCTCTGCATATCCTGCAGATGAAGTTTATGTTTTCGAATTCTTTGTTCCTTCTCTAGTTTCCTAAGATATACATATACGGATATAGAAACAGAAAGACCGATCCAGGCAAAAAGTTCCATAAGATTACATTACAAGGTACAAAAATGGGGCCTTTCGGCCCCGAAAGATCAGAATACTCCAGGAATAATCTGACCAGTAAGTGCATAGGCACCCACAGCAGCAACGACACCCAACATGGCCAGGCGACCATTTACGAGTTCGGCAACAACCATTCGACGATTAACGTTATTCGACATAATTTACTCCTAATTTGCTTCGTTGTGATTAAAGTAAAGATTTACATAAGCAGGATCCAAATCGGGATCCGTATTCAATTTTTGTGCTTCAAATCGTCGCAGACTTCTTTGAAACTTCAGTCTAGAGTGGATATTAAGGAAAACTTCATCCACAATAGATTTTGCATCATCTAATTTCATAGGTTAATTTCGGCACCTTTCTTTTTCTTCGATTTTCTTGATATTCAAGATCCTTTTGACTGAATATCGAAGTCTTTTGACTTTTATTCGAATTGGAAATAATTTCAATCTTAGAGAGATCATAACCACTAATCACATTATCTTTAAGCTGAGCATTTTTACACGAACATGTTCGTAACTGACTTGGATGTGATTCGACTTCTGAGCCACATAGTTTACAATAGATTTTCAACATAATACTAAAGAACTTAACATTCGATAATATTTAGTTGAAAATCCATGAGATTATGTTATGGCGTATTCTCTCCATTCAGAATTTTTGGACTTGACAAGATCAAGATAGACTCTATTAAATGGAGCTTCTGGCTTTCTTCTCAACTTCATGTTTGTTTCAGAAAGCATCTTGTCACCCTTTTTGAGATTGCACTTGATGCAACAAGCAACAAGATTATCCCAGGTATCTTTACCATTCTTGGACTTTGGTATAACATGGTCAATTGTAAGATCTCTGGTGGATCCACAATATTGACATGTATGATCGTCTCTCTTGTAAATTAGATTTCTGGTTGGAACAGAATCCTTTCCAGCAATAAATGGAATACGAACATAATTCACCAAACGAATCACTCTACTTGAAATGAATTTTGCCTTCTCCTTGAATAGAAGAACGATTGCTCTTTTCCAATTTGTGAAATGAATCGGTTCGTATGAACTATTTAAAACCAGAACAGTTGTATTTGGTTGAATAGCGTATTCCATTGTTAAATCTGCGATGTTCTACATAGTTGATTTGAATAAACAACTGTGGGACATTTCCCACAACACCCCTTGTAGGATTCGAACCTACGACTTCATGGTTCGTAGCCATGCACTCTAGTCCACTGAGTTAAAGGAGCAAATTTTGGCGAAGGGCCAGAGATTCGAACTCTGAGTCTTTGGTTTTGGAGACCAAGATGTTACCAGTTACACCAGCCCAACAAAAGATTTATTTATAATTTTTAATGTTTTTTACCTATAATTTAATTGAGGATTGGGATAATAGGGACACTCGGATTCGAACCGAGACCTTGCTCTAATCTGGAGCTAATACGGAGTATAAAGCCGCTGTTCTGCCGTTGAACTATGCCCCCAAACATACTTTTTTATTTAGGATAATACTGGTGGAGGGATTTGAACCCACACTGTTCAGATTTTGAGTCTGTTGCCTCCTGCCAATTGGGCTACACCAGCAAATAGGAACGAGATCAAGTAATAATTATACCCGTGGTCGGATTCGAACCGACACCTTTAGACATTTTAAGTGTCTCGCCTACTACCGTTGGGCTACACGGGCATTTATAACTTTAAGACACTCCCATAATAATGTCCGAATAATCGGAATGCATAAGGTGGGATTCGAACCCACAGACGACATCTGCTTCTAAGGCAGACCGATATTCCAGTTCTCTACTTATGCTTACTACAAATTCCAGACATTTTCAACCACTAAATCCAACAGAAGTTTCAAATACTTCAAGCAGTTCTTCATCTGACAACTCAACCAATTCATCTTTTGAATGAATATATTCAGAACAATCACAATCGAAACTTCTGGGAAGCCCATCAGAATCCATAATTTCCATCAGACGATTGATAATAAGATTTCTCATAATGTAATTTGGTATAGAAACCAAGCCCCCTATCGGATTCGAACCGATGATCTATCGCTTACAAGGCGAGTGCAGTGGCCGCTGTGCTAAGGAGGCATTTTCTCAACAGATTCATAATAGGGCAAAAGCCAGGATCTGTCAAGAGTAGTGTGCCAGATTTTGAACTGGCACACTATTATTTATCATCAAATGTCAGATTTCTGTATTCCACTTACCAAGATAATTCTTATCATGCATCCAGTCGAAATATGTTCCGCTTAGATGATAAAAGAAATCCGGATCATTTGATGGTGAACGAAGATGTTGTACCCATAGAGTAACAACTTCTGTCATGTAATAAAATCCAAACAAAATGCGATTAATCATAGTAATTCAAAAATATCTAATTCTTGGTTTTGGTGGTTCTGTTTTTTTAATAGACGGTCTACAAAGTTTGTAGAGCTTTTCGGAAGTAATTTTGTCTAGTTCTAATTCTTCTGGACTGGCATTTTGAAGAAACAAAAAATACTCTTCATCATTAAAATCAGAAGATGGTTTGGTATTTCTCCAGGGACAAATATGGTCCATATAATTAGAAACAGTATCCACAATATCTTCTTCTCCTTCTGGCTTAGGAGAAAAAAGTTTTCTGTTATTAAGATTCATATCAATCAAAATTATTCAATTCAGATTTAATTTGTTCAATTTCCGTGGACAATGTGTCTACTTTTTTCATCAAAGAATCAGCATTGTCCTTTAGATCTGACCAAAGTTGGCATTTTTGCTTAAGAGACTGTAGCAATTCGTCTTTTCGTTTTTGTTTATCTCGGGATTCGTGGTTCACCACCCACTTTGCGGTTTTAGGTCCAAGAACATCGAAAAGTCCATTTTCTCTGATAATCTGTGCCATTTCACAATTCATATTGATAAGATCGGCAATAATTTCATTGGTAGTCTTACCAATTCCGTATTCCCGTTTATTATAAGCGATTTCACTCCTACGAAGTTCTTCTGGAGTTGGTTCTGGAGTCATACATGGCATAACAAAAATCTCCAAATAGAATTAAAAGTGGGGGAAGTTACTCCCCCGATCGCTCAAAGTGCAGTTAGCTCAAACGGCAACTGCAGTTCTGCGGAAAGAAACAATGTTGTTCACATTTGTTTTTGTGTCCCATCAACAGCCATTTCGTGCAACCCAATCGATACCTGTTCAGACCCATGAAGTGGATCTGGGGAGAATCGAACTCCCGTGTTGAGCAACAGAGGAAATAACCTCCTGAACGTTTTTATTTATACCGTATATTGGTATAAATGATTCCCAAGGTAGGTCTCGAACCCACAATCTACTCCTTCAAAGGGAGGTGACTTTACCAGTTTGTCTACTTGGGAGAAAGAATGGGCCGAAGCCCAGTTATATCAATTATCAAGTTCCATATCATCAATTCGTTCCTGAAGGGATGCAGGAATTAGATTGGGAAGTGGAGATTCAGTCTCAAATTTCATGGCTCCAGCATCAAAGTAATCTGGATTCTTGGTATTAAGTTTCTCAAATTGTTTTTCGAGAAAATCATATCGTTGATCCCTTTCTTCTTTCGAAGTAAAGATCTCGATAAGATCAGTGAATTCTTCTGATTTTGTTTTATCAGAATAGCTGGTATTTCCGATCATGTAATTTAGATTCCAGTCTTCTGAATTAATGGTGTTGTAATCAAAAACAATTCCATAAAATTTCATTCCGAATCCTCCTGAGAGATTTTATCAATTTGAATATGAAGGGCTTTACCTTTCCAACCAGATTTTATACTCAAATCGTAAGATTTTAGTGCTTCAGAAATGAGTTCTGGAATATTGTATGGATCTACAGTAGAAACATCTTGTTCAAATTTTTCGATTGAAATTGCTTCTCTATCCATTCCATTACTAATTTGGCAAATGTGAGAATTTACGAATTCGATTGTCGTTTTCAGAAAATTATACCTATCATCCCTTTCCTGTTCTGTGGAATATAATTCTACTTTATCAGAACCAAGAATGTAAAAAGCAATCCAGTCTTCGCTTGCTCCACTATTTTGATCAAAGTAAAGTCCATAAACTTTAGACATAATCATTCATCCACATAAACAAATTCGATTTCATACTGATTTGTATCTTCATCAAGAACATTGACTTTGATATCATCAATAAATTCACCAGAATCATTTTGAAGTTCTTGATCAACTACCTCTTCGATCAAAGAAGATGGCAGAGAAAAAATTCCCTGAGAATAACCCACTTCAAATTTAATGACATCAAAATTTCCACCATGAGAATTCAACTTATTGAATACATCCTTAAGAAACTGATAACGAAGATCCCTAGTTTCTTCGCTAAAATAGACTTCAAATTTTTCTTTACTTGATGTTAGATAATTAATATTCCAATCTTCTCCACCCCTATCAGAATAATCGAAGACAAGACCATACACTTTAGACATAATAAATTCGTGCAAACATTATAAAGGAGAGTTTCGGGTCGGATTCGAACCGACGATGAAGGTTTTGCAGACCGACGCCTTAGACCACTTGGCTACCGAAACATAAAGGCCAAATTGGCCTTAGAATATCAATGAAGTTTTCGGGCCATTACAACAGGCATAAAATCTTCAGACATACATCGTTTCATAATCTCTGGAGTAAGAATATTCTTGATATGCATTTCGCCAGCATCACCAACACTATCTGCACTGACAATACTTGGATTGCCGATCATTACACCAGATGGCGGATTGGTCTTACTTATACCAACAAGCCAGCAAAGATAGCGATCTCCGGATTCTTCTTGTTCTGGATGATTCTTGGGTTCAGAATCTTTTTCTGGAAGAAAATTCGTTTCTTCCGATACCATCATTTCTGCAGGAATTTTTAGGACCTCCCACATTGCAATCAATTTGATCCATAGTTTTCGAATTGGATTCATTTCTTATTTGTCCCAACATTGTTAATATAGCACCACTAGAGTCTGGTCGGTGGACAAATGTGCCAGTTTATAAAGTGTCCACCAACTAAATCACATCATAGAATTCATGATAATGGATGATGTCATAAGAGACATTGCATCATTCACAGTTTTGGTATCTGCCTTTGCCAGTCCTATTGCTAAAACACATATAGGACCAAGAACAAATACTATGAATAGCAAAATTCCAATGACATTGCTCAAAAATAAACGTCGTTTATTCATCAAATTACATCAACAGGAACTCGATAACCCTTGAACGTGGCAGTTGCAGTTCTGGATTTTGTGTCAATCTCCTTGACAGTACAGAAATGCATTTTTGAACGAGACTTGAAGATCAAAAGTTCTCCTTTCTTGAACTTATCTGGCTCTCCAATGAATTCGGTTGGAACTGAAGCTGGAACAGTATCAACATAAGTCACACTGAATGTAAATGGAAGAACTTCTTCCAGATCAGTTTTATCCAGAACATGAATTTGTCCTGTTCCCTTTTCTTCGATCAGAAGTTTGTTGGAACTGTTCGTACCAATGTGATGTCCATATTTTGTAACTCCACCATCCACGAAGGAATAAAGAGTTGGGGTAGAATTTGCCATTTTGGTCTCCTTAGAATAAATGTTTTCGGTTAATTCAAATGCCCTCTCGTGGTCACGAAAAGAATACGTTTTATTCACATACACATACTGTTCAACAGAAGAATATTTTTTGCCTGTTGTTCGTTTAATTTTATAAATTGCATAATATCCATAGTGTTTTACACTGTAATTAAAACTATCTTCATTTGGTTCTACAATATAGATTGTATTTGGAGAACCAATTCTAGAAATATAATCTCCTGATTTAAATATAGTTGTTTCCATTTTATCACCTAAAGTATTATAAGGTGACGTAGGGGAATTGAACCCCTATACTCAGTGTCACAAACTGATTCCTTACCATTAGGATAACGTCACATGGCTGTAGGTGGAATCGAACCACCGACGAGTTCCTTATGAGAGAACCGTTCTACCAACTGAACTATACAACCTAAAAGGATTAGAGATCATCCAAATAATCGGAGATTCTTACCCTAATTCTTGGTTCTTTATATTTTTTGTGGCGAGAACAAATACCACAGTTTGGGCGGCCACAATCAAATGGATCGGACGATTGTACCTTTCCAAACGAAAGATTTTCGTGATTCATAAATTCAAAATGCTTCAACTCACGATTCCAGTTATTAAGAATCCTTTGAGTATGATGCCTACGAATTGCTGATTTTGCCATAGATTAATTTACTTTGATTTGATTGACATCAAGATCCATATCTTCAAATTGATCTACCAAATACTCGGGAATTTTTGGAGCAATATTATCGAGAGTCACCTCAAATTTCTTTACAAGAAGTTCACTTGTTTCCGAAAATTCTCTTTTATAGATAGAATCAACTTGGGCAATAATATCATCCAATTGTTCAAATCTTTTATCCCTGGCACTTTCATCAGAGAAAATCTCTTGTGTTGATGAAATGATTTCTTGATTCAGATCCGAAGAATCTGGACTATCAAGAAAAAGATACAGACCGAAGAGTTTCATGATGAATTAGAAATTTACTTTGCATAGTGACCAGTAATCCATGTTCCAGTATTTTCATTTTCTGGAACAACTTTATTTGATTCCATTTGAAACAGTTTGTGTCCAAACTCTTTTCCATTATAATCAAAATCGATATATGCTTGTCTGAGTGCTTCGGTTTTTGATCTAAAAATTCCAATTACATGACTAAATCTATAATAGTCATGAATAGGAATATATTCATAAGCAAGTACAAGATGCATAACAAAACAAAGCAATGACAAATACCCAGAGTGAGGATCGAACTCACCTAAATCTGCTTGTAAGGCAGACCTCTTCACCAGAGGAGCATCCGGGCATAGTGGGAAGGGTTGGATTTGAAAATCATAAATAATTATGACTATCATAATTATAATAAAATGGATGATGTACTCTGTTCAAATTGTAATATCACATTCAAAAAGAAACTTAGTGAAATAAAAAGAACAAAACTCAATCATTTCTGTTGTTATGATTGTTTTAAACAATATGAAATGAAAAAGGCAAAGAGTAGTATAGTACAATGTAGAAATTGTGGGAAAGGTTTTAGAAAACTACTCAGCGAACAGTTGAGAAGCCAAAATCACTTTTGCTCAAAAAGTTGTTCAACTACATACAATAATACTCATAAAAAATTAGGGACTAAAGTATCAAAACTAGAAATGTTTTTACAAGAAGAATTGCAAGAAATTTACAATTATAATTTTCACTTTAACAGAAAGGATACTATAAATTCTGAATTAGATATTTATATTCCAGAACTTAATTTAGCATTTGAACTAAATGGCATTTTTCACTATGAGCCCATACATGGAATTGAAAAGCTCAATCAAATACAGAATAATGACGATAGAAAATTTCAAGCATGTATAGAAAATAATATCGAATTATGCATCATTGATACATCATGGATTAAATATAATAAAGTTGAAAACTTCAATAAAGTGCTAGATATAATCAAGCAAATAATATCTAATAAGTCGAATTTTAAAGATTAAGGAGGGAGATTGCTCTCCCCAATTTAATTATGGCACAATTACACCATAGGATCCAGACGAAAGAGCCATACCAACTGGGGCATAACGATCCGAATAGATCACATCCTTCATTGTATCCACAGGAGATACAATATCGCCACTCAGAACATACTTCATAGTAGAAGGACTGCATCCGGAAACCAGAGCAACTCCACTATCGTCATGTTGAACTGGAACATTCGAATGTGAATTCACATTCCAGAAGATAACTTGAGGAACCTCATATCCGGCCTTCTCATATTCCTTCTGAATTTGTTCCAAATTGGTTCTCTTATTGGAACGACAAGCCATATCGAACTGCATGTCGGAGACAATGATCAGTTTCTTCGGCATTGCCGACTGTGGCAGATTATTCTTGACTGCAGACTTGAGAATTAGTCTAAAAGCAGCCTGAATATTCGTAGAACCACCCCAAGGGGCATCCCAAACTTGGGCAATTCGGGAAACAAGATTTTTCCCAACAATCTTCACAAGACTTGGGGTACTTTCGAAGGTCATGAAGTGATCCTTCCAGACAGGAGAGGTATTTCTTTCTGCAATATACAGAGCAAGAGCAACCGAAACCGTCATTGGCACACCCCACATAGAGCCAGAAACATCAGCCAGAACCAGACCATTGAACTCTTCATCTTGCATGTAGTTTGGCAGAGCATCCCACAGAAGTTCCAGAGTTTGATTTGGTGAAGCAGAATTAGGGCAACAGAACCCTTTATTGGTATACTTACCAACAATCTCATGTGGATACAGAGTGGTGGCGTTGATTTTCTTATTTCCTGCTTCAACTTCCGACAGATATTCTGCATATCGAGCACCATCATGCTTTTCAAATGCCTTTCGGTACATCAGAGAAGCCTTGGACGGAACAGCCCCATAGTTGATACCAGACCAGTTTCCCGAGCACATATCATGCTCAACAATGCGAATTGCATTGCGAAGTTGAACCATAAACTTACGATATTCTCGTTCAGTCAGATCCAAAGCCTTTGCAAATTCAATTCCAAGTACCCGAGAACGAATACTGGAAGCATTAACCGAAGGCATCCACTTTCCAAGAAGAGATACCTTTCCTGTTGCAGAAAGATTGACCAAATCACAATTGAGTTGTTCAACAACGATCTTAACTACATCATCCCACACCTTAGTTTCATACAGACAGAAGAGATCATCCCAACGCCCATATTCAGACACCAGAGGAAGAATCTTTCGTGCTACATCTGGACGTTCTACTGCCAGCAGTGTCAGAAGAGTCCGGAAGACAGATCGTTCACCTTGGCCACCACGAATATCCCTTGCCCAGAAAAGAATACGAATTGCAGCTTCCTGGTCTTCGTCCAGAGCTTCCAGAAAATGATTCTTAATCATTTCCAGATTATTACGAGAAGCTCCGATTTTTCCGAAAAGATCCAGACACTTATTCAGAGTAGATTTATATGCCTTGGCACCATTTTCAGTGGTAGTAACATTTTGTTCTACCTTGATTGCATTAAGAAGATCCATAATTTTTACAAGTTGATGTTTTGGGTTTACAAATTAACAGTTTGTGCCTAAAAGGATTTGCTGAATCAACTTTAGGTTTTTGTGAGAGAAAATCTCTCGATGGATTCGGGGAGATTCGAACTCCCATCTTTCCCCCAGTAATAATATGGGATGCTCTACATTGAGCTACGAATCCAAGCAGGAACACACAGAATCGAACTGTAACCTTATGCTTTTCAGGCATATGTGCCCACCAGACTACACCATGTTCCCATAATATTCAGTTGTGTTTTTGCCTTTCGGCAACTCCCCCACCTGGACTCGAACCAGGAACACCGGAGTTAACAGCTCCGTACTCTGCCAATTGAGCTATAGGGGAATGAAAGTCGTAGGAGAGCTTGGAATCGAACCAAGCATCATAGGGTAATTTACATTCAACACGATTTTAACCTATCTCAGGAGCCACCTGAGGAATCGCATTTTCGTCGTCACGAATAGTTGAATGTAAAATCGGCTTCCCACAGAAAGCAACCGTTGCCTCTCCCATGTGTTTGACTCTTTAAGAATACCAGCAAAGGCCGGTTCTGTCAAGAGTCTTGTGCCAGTTATTGAAGTGGCACATCAGTCATAGCGAAGAATCCAATTTACTAGACCACCTTTATTTTGTCTTTGAACAAAAGACCAGAAAAATCTGCTGATCGTAATTGCACCACAGATTAGAAATACTCGATGATAAAATACGCCAGAAACATCTAGAATCAAACCAACAATGGAAAGGATATCAATGATCCAAGAAATGACATTATGAACATAGATGTATCCATCTTTAAATTCAATTAAATTGGTAAGTTTCCTCATGCCATCAATATCGAAAAATTAAATTTACTAAACCACCTTTATTAACTCGGCCACAAAAAGACAAAACGAATCGAGACCAAAAAAATGAAACGAAGAAAAGAAAAATTGGATTGTAAATTCCAAAAAATGGAAGAATCATTGCAGAAATTGCAATGACATCACACAACCAGAAAACAAGATTAGGAAGGACAATCGTTCCGTCCTTTTCATCGTATCGAAAGAATTTCATAGTGAATTAAAATAAAATGAATGAACTAGATGATTGTTTTATCTTGCTGTTTATGCATAGAGATTTGCTGAATCACCTAAATTACTAATCAGAATCTTGTTTGATTTCTTTTTGTATATTTTCCAAATTAGAAATCACATCAGAAATTTCATCTACGGTATCACACAATTTGAATGAAACTGGGCCAATAGAAAGAAAGATACCATTTTCAAAAAGATCACCATGTTTATCATAGTGATTAACAAAATAATAAATCTTAGTAATTGCCATAGAATTCATTATAAAAAACCGCAGAGGGGAATCGAACCCCCAAAATTTCACCTTGAAAGGGTGATGACTTTAACCAGTTTGTCTACTGCGGCAAGAAAAGGGCAGATACTGCCCATATTATATCAAAGTGTGGCAGCTACAGCAGCCATTCGCTGAAGTACCATACCGATATCTTCGATCTCGATTTCGGTAAAGTTATCCTCCATTTGACGACCAGCCTGGAGCTTCATTTGGGCACGAATATCCAGAAGTTCGGTGGGATGAATTCTCTGAACAGAAAGATCCCAGTCAGTGACATCCACAGTTTGATTGTGTCGAGCCATTGTAAGCCAACGATTAGCATATTCTTGACCAGAATATACGCCATTCATACGATGCCGAATAACATCCCTGGAACGACGAACATTCCGATTATGATTTTTGACTGCTCGAATAGCATCGGATACTTCATTATATTGATCTCGCCAGGCCGAAACCCTTTCGAGATATTCTTCCTTGGTGGAAAAATTCAGAAAAGATTCTCGAATTTCATCGACAATAGCACGATGATTCGTACTATGTTCGGGTTGATAAAAATAGATTTGCACAGTGTTCATGGTATTAAAAGAAGATGAAAGTTTCATAGTTCCCAAAGGCTAAGATGTGAAAGAAGATGTCTTTGATTAGGTGATAGAGCACAAGAGATTGCAGTCAGTCCCCAATCATTGTATGGTTCTTCAAAATGATGAACCTCAATTTGATTCGATTTCAAATGATTTGAAATATCCAAAAGTTCTGTTTTTGAATTGCATATCAAATGAACCAGATTGATTCTTTCAACATCAATAGTTTTTGCTGCTTTTAAAGCTGCATGTGTTGCCTGTATTGCCTGATGATGTGACGGAATTTCTGTATGGGAAACCATATACAGATGTGTCTTATCATTCATAGGAGGATTCTAAGAATTCATAATTTGTTTTTGTAAACAATGCCCCGAGTGGAACTTGCATCCACATAAAACCGTTTTAGAGACGGTGGCTTTACATTAAGCTATCGGGACTGGCGGAGAGAAAGGGAATCGAACCCCCGAGGCTTTTACACCCAGCTGTTTTCAAGACAGTTTCCTCGACCAACCGGACTCTCTCCATTTAATTGTATGAGATAAAATCTCAACGACCCTACGGAGAATCGAACTCCGGAAACCTACTAGACAGGTAGGTGTTATACCACTTAACTATAGGGCCATATTGGATTTCCCAACTGAGATCAGTATAGGCCATTTTCGGGCCTTTGGGAAATTTGTGTGCCAGTTGTAGAGCTGGCACAATGGCGGACCAGGGAATTGAACCCCATCTGAAGGCTTATGAGACCTTCGTGCTACCGTTACACTCGTCCGCAAAGAAAAATGCATAATAAAGAGTTCAAAACGGAAGTGACTGGATTCGAACCAGTGGTATCGATTAACTCGATACGGAATCTTAGCAGGATTCTGCAATCAACCAACTCTGCCACACTTCCTTGAAGGAGTCCCGTATCTAGAATAGAACTCCAGAATAATCTATTTTTTAGAATTTTATTAATGTGTAATCACTATGGAATCGAACCACCAATCCCTTATACAAGAAGGAACTATCTACCAGATAGATTACTAAATCATCAAAACCATTGAAAACAGCTACTCAAATTAATCTATTCAATTTAGGCTAGTATTTAACCAAGGGTGGAGTCGAACCACCTCTCCTCCAGAATTGAAGGCATCTACCGGGACCGAGATTATCATAACCCAATATTAACAGACTAATTCTTTCTTTACATTTTCAATAGAACTAACTAAACATATTGTTAGAAAAGCCATTCGAACCCAAACATAAGAATTAAATTATATTTGGACTCAAACTATTGAAGATTTATCATTAATGAATGATAGATTATAAGTGGGAATTTCCCACGACTATAACTTCAGTCTTTATGAGAGACTGAATAGGATTGACTGGATTCGAACCAGTGATCTCTCCCTTATCAGGGGAGTGCATTGAACCGCTATGCTACAATCCCAATTTACTAGATGATTGTTTTTTCTCTACCATTAGAAAGTAAGAATTGCTGAATCATCTAAAGCGGATGATGGGACTTGAACCCACGACGGCAGCTTGGAAGGCTGAAATGTTACCATTACACTACATCCGCAGAAAAGAGGCAAATTAATGCCTCAGCAACTACAACTAAGTTACACAAATCACATGAACTGCCTTTCGGCAATGGAAGCTAGGGGATTCGAACCCCTCACCCTCTGCTTGCAAAGCAGATGCTCTACCAAATGAGCTAAGCCCCCAGAAAACGGCAGAATATCGACCTCTTCTGCCGTGGATAATCTATGACGATTAACACATCCGTTAGCTATAATTATTGCAATATAACCTAATAACCTATTAATAAAAATGACTAAAAATAATTCGAACTCATGTACTTTGAATCAGACAATCATAGGCAATCAATCAAACACCATAAAGAATAACTAGATGATTAAAACACCACCCTAAGATGGAGGTAGGAATCGAACCAACATTTACCATAAGGAATTGCTGAATCATCTATTTTCCATTTCTGGAAATCTGCAAGGAAGGATTCGAACCTTCGTCCTCTTGGATCCAAGCCAAGCCGTCTGACCGCTGACATACTCACAGTTAATTGAAATTTGATTCATGTGAATCAATCGGAGTGGAGAATTTTGAAATCTCGGCCCCTGGTTCCCAAAACCAGTGCTCTGCCTCTGAGCTACACTCCGTTGTTTAGGTATCTGGCTGTACTAGGCAGTTCTCTTCCATACCAGACTTTACTTACTGCTTAACCTTTATTTCCCAGAAAGGGAATGGAAGTGGAGGGAGTCGAACCCCCGATGGTTCTTATGTACTTGTTTTACAGACAAGGACTACACATATTCCGACAGTAGCCACACTTCCTGCTGAATCGTCTAAAAGACTATTAAATTGTATGGGGCATCCCAGATTCGAACTGGGGACCTTCCGGGTAAGAGCCGGTTACTCTATCCAACTGAGTTAATGCCCCATTTATCTAGATGATTTTGGTTTTTCGTTACAGGGAAAAGTAAGAAATTGCTGAATCATCTAATGGGGCGAGTGGGACTCGAACCCACGGTGTTTGTATCTCTGGTTAAAAGCCAGGTCCGTTCGCCTCTACGGGAACCGCCCCTTAAATTTCGTAATCGTTGTGTTTTCGTTTCATGGTAGTAAGAAATAATTGTACCAACGCCTCTTGTAGGATTCGAACCTACGACCTTATCCTTAGAAGGGATCTGCTCTAATCCGCTGAGCTAAAGAGGCAAGTGCCCTGTTCATTTTAGAACTTTGGGATGGGCCAGCCCCCACTTTCTAACTCTAAAGTGGTAAAGGAGATCTTTAATGTGGAGATCAGTTGTGTCCTTTCGGTCTTGGGTAGCCACCGGCTTGCCCCTGATCTCGACTTTTTAAGAATACGCCATTTTGCCGGATCTGTCAAGGGGCTTGTGCCACTTTGTCCAGATTGCCCAACTGGCACACTGGGTCGGGGCGGTAGCCAATAAAAAAGGGGCTTCCGGATTTGGAATGCCCCATGTGATTATCGGTTCTGCCGAAATTAATCACATGGGAATCTCTCCAACTGGGAAGATACCGGCTGGATTTCTATCTGATGAATTTTCGAAACAATAGGACATGATAGAAGTTGTGTTTGTCATGTTTTATTTATACAAGTCAGGGGTCAATTTTGTCGTCCGGGCGAAAAATTTCTTGATCAATTTTTGGAATCGGACAATCTGGTGCCCATGGGGCACATAAACGAATTTCCCCACCCAATGCCTGGCATTCTGGAGTATAACATTCTGATTTATCTATGGGAGACTCAGAATATACTGGAGGAGAAACATGAGAATCCTTTATATTATTCTCACGAATATATGTTTCGATAGACTTGTCTACGTCTCTTTGGATTCTTCTTTTTAATTTTTCTGGATCTTTTATGATGAAATCATTCAATGTATCATTTTTTAAATGCTCTCTATTCAATTGATCTATAATATCCCACATCATGATTTCTGGGACTCTAGAACAAGTAGAAATAGAATATACAATGACAGACAAAGAGAGTCCGATTATAGCATAACGAAAGATACTTTTTGGTTTCTTCCCAAATGAAAAGTTAAATTTCATTATTTGGTCAATCTTCTAATAGAATTTCTTGCTGATTTTACTTTATTTCTTGAGGATTGCTCTCTACTATGATTCTCGAAATCTTCTGGATCATCCAGTTTCATATTTGCTGTAGCATTGATCACTTTAGATTTTAAAGAATGGACCGTCTTTCTATTTTGAATGATCTTGTCCATTGTACTTTGACCACGAATCTTCCTTGCAATTTTTCTTGCTGTTCCTGCAAGACCAGAATTTCTTCTCTTATCAAGAATATCCCATGCCTTCGACTTTATATCATGTCTTGCAGCAGCTTTTTTCATCCTATCCAATGGAAGAGGTTTATAATCTTCCTCGAAGGACTCAATATAGAATTGTTTTGCCTGATTAAATTCTGTCATTTCTCTCTTTAGTAGTTTATCTCCTTCGGCATCTAATTTTTCGAGTTCTTTAATTCTATCCTTTACTCTTTTTAGTGCTTGGGAAGAACTTAATTTTGTAGATGCTGGAGGCGTAGAATTAGAATTATCTCCCGATAGTCTTCTCATTCTTCTTACTCTTTCTAAAGAATCTTTTGAAATTTTATTTCCCTTCGCAAGAAGAGCATCATTTTCTGCAGAAAGAGCATCAAATATAGATTCTTGCATATTCATGCTTATACTTTGTATTGTTCAAGTATATTTATACAAAAATGGGCCATATACTGGCCCCACAAAATAATATTCAGTTTAGACTACAGAATAACAAACCCTGGCGACTCCTCTACCTGGATTTGAAATCCTGGAGAATGCACCATAGGAAAGATCAAGACTTCGACCACCAACAAAGGGACCTCTATCATTTACTCTTACTATGACACTTCTTCCATTATGAGGATTAACCACTCTCAATCTAGTTCCGAATGGAAGCCAACGATGAGCCACACTATGACCGTATGCATTAAATCTTTCACCGTTTGCAGTTCGTCTGCCATGATAACCATCACCGATGCCATAATGAGAAGCCATCGAACATCCTTCTGTTGCATCTGCAGAATGTGGTAATAAACTTGCAATCGCAACAGTAAGAACTGAAATTGTTTTTAAAAGCATTAATTGTAATTGAACTCTACATCCGTTTAGGTAAAGGAGAAGTTCCCTTTTTATCGGGCAATACCCACGGCTCTAATTGTTGATCATCTTCTAATAATGAAAACCCTCAACTGGGTCTCAGTATTTATACTGATGAGACATCTTACCATGACCAGTCCATCTTGTCAAGGGGTCCGAGGGACCATAGAAGCCCTTCCTTGGCTCGGCGGCGACGAAGGCCAGCTTCTGCCTTACTTTTAGGATTTACATAAAGCATGAATGCATCTGGAACTCTATTCCATTGCCTATCTCTGAGAACTCTGGTTATAGTTCCAAATCCCTCGGAATCATAAAAATTGGCTCCGAGATTAAAGGCAAATGATAATAATGCTCCTCTCTGATTTTCGTTCATATCTTCATAATATGGTATTCTTTGAATTCCGGGAAGATAACGGTTTCGAATGGACAAATCAAATAATCTATCCGCTCTTTCTTGAGTAATCACATCACCCAGTCTAAATCTACCGCCAAATTCATCTCTTGTATTTCCCCATCCTATTGTAATTGGTAATCCTCCTGTCAATGGATCCGGATATGCCTCCAGATGGCATTGTTCGACTAATTTAATCAAACGAATGCCAACTGCAGGAGGGCCATCAATTACTTTTTTTCATTCAATAATGCAATATTCTCTGAGAGCCGTCTAGGAGGCTCTGTGGCGAATATTCTTCCCCACCCATCATTCCCTGCGGGACACCATCTACGAGCCAGTTCCTGGGCCTTGTAGACCACTCCACGGCCCTGTTCAACGGGACCAGAATACCCATTGTTCATGGATCCGTATGGATCATTACATACATAGTCTCCATTTGGTGTTTTTCCGATAACAGTGACCATGTGACCACCAGTAGGATTTGATAATGGTCCTCTATGGAGAATTCCAATAACTACAGGTCTTCCAGATCTCAATTGAGCATCAAGATCGGCAAATGTCATTTTATAAGAGAAAGTTGAATCGATTCCATAAGAATTCAGAACTTTTGTCTGAACATTATGATCTGTGGTATCTCCAACAGCAAATACCTTTCTCAGATAATCATCGTCTCCTCTGGCACCTTTAAGAGTTCCTGGCTTGAAAAATTCAAGAGCCATCGCACATGCAGAACTATTGCATGTTCTAGAAGGCTGGGCAAAATTATCTGTCTGTGGAAACCAGGGAAAATCGGAGAATCTGGCTGTGATTCGGATCTCCTGTGTCTGTGGCCTTGGTGGAATGAACGGTGTTCTGTGGGTTTTGATCCATTCATGATTATCGTCCAGCAATTCTGGAGCCTTTGATTCTAAAGCAGCTTCCAAAAGTTTAGCTGCTCTGATGTGATTTGGATTCTTGTCATCAAAATAGATGAAAAAGTTCTCTAAGTCTATTCTCATATTACCTCATACTTGTGGTACTTCTATTTAGAATATAAGTAGATATGAAATGAACTTAGTCTATGAAAACTGGCCACTGGAATCACGAATTCGAACTAAATCCCCATACGGCATTTGGTTTTGTTTACTTCATTAAAAACAAAACAAACGGAAAAAAATATATTGGAAAGAAACAATATTATTCATATAGAGGGACCAAAAGAAACAAAGAATCAAATTGGAAAAAATATACATCATCATCCAAACATCTGAATGAAGATATTAAGAATCTTGGCATGGAAAACTTTGAATTTCATATTCTATTTGAATGTGAAACTAGAGGAGAATTGACTTATTATGAAGCGAATCTTCAACACAAGTATGATGTTCTTTTGGAAAGAGATTCTAATGGGGAAAGAATTTGGTATAATGCCCAAATTTCTTCTATTAAATTCATACCAAAAATTGGTACAAAAAAAGAGGTCTTATCAAGACCTCTTAGAGATGTTATAATTGAAAGATAATTATCTTTCAGATACTCTTCTTCTGGCAGCGTTTCCAGAACCCCTATCAGAATCTCTTCTATCTGTACCATAATATCCTGTTTTTGCCTTTCCTCTTTCCCCTCTACCACCTCTTTTGGTAGGTCTATTTCCATTATCTCTATAATCTTCAGGAGTGGCGGGATTATATGGATTTGGAGATCCTTCTTTGTGTCTAGCAACTGCACCTAAAGTATAATTTGGTCTAGGGTTTTTATTCTCACTAGGTTTTCTGTATTGATCAGGTCTATAATTTTGGTCTTGGAACTTTGTAATTGCTCTTTTTACACGACGACCAGTTAATCTCTCATTAAGCAATTCTTCGACAATTGAATCAATCCACTCTTCGCTCATGTTGAGCATGATGGCATGTGCAGAATCTTCATCAGAAGCATATTCTTCTTCAATTAGATGATCCATCACGATATCATACACATCAACATCTTCGCCGAATCTAGAAGCAACTTTTCCTGCTCTATTGGCAATACCTCTGGCGAGTCTTCCAAGACCAGATTTGGTTTTGGACTTGGCAGAATCTCTTCCAGAAGATACTTTTGTCTGAATAGAATCACTTGCTGATTTAACAGATGAAGTTGCCTTCTCTCCTGCTCCAGTAATAGCAGATCTTACTCTAGAAAGACCAGATTTGATCTTGTCTTTTGCTCTTTGAGCAAGATGTCCAACAACCTTAGAACGAATCTCTCTTCTAACAGAAGGATCCTTTGATGCCTGTTTCATACCAATAGAAGTACGATTCAGTGGAGTACCCCTTCTACTAGAAACTAATTTGTTCTTGGCTGCATAATCACCAGCAGCATTATCAACTACTCTACGAACTCTTCCAATACCTGCCTTTACAGCATCCTTAATTCTTGATGCAGCAGCACCAGGAGCATTTTTTACTGCCTGTACTTGTCTTTCTCTGGCCTTAGAAACTACAGCAGCCCTTCTTGCTGCATTACGAATTTCTGTACCTCTTCCAATGGTCACATTTTTTCCTGAGGAAGTCATGATGCCATTAGCACCTCTTCTGGAACCCTGGCCAACTGTAACAGTGGCTTCTGAAATAAAATCATCGAAAGCAGTTTCGATATCTTCCAGACTATAACCTTCTTCGGCCATGGACATAATTGTATCGTCCACGATATCAGAAAGTTCTTCATCATCCAGAAGCTCTACATCTTCCATCAGATCTACTTCTTCTTGAATTACTTTGGGCTCAATTAAACCCTGCATTTCAAGATATGATTCGTATAATTCTCTTGTGCTGCTCATATTAGAAAACCTAAATAAATTGATTTATTCTTATCTATTTATCCAGAACCGATATTTGGATCTTCTGCTGTGAATACATCGAATGGATCCTCTACAGTCACTGGTTCATATTCAATTTGTCCCGAAAATTTAGTAATTGGTTTTGCATTATGTTTTTCCAAATAGAGTATAGCATTTTTCAGGCTTTCTATATTTTCAAAAAATACACCAAGACCTTCATTACATTTTCGGCAAATATGTCCTCGAAATTCTCCTGTACGATGATCATGATCTATAACCCATTTAGTTTGATGTGGTTTAGAATCAACTACCGGCAATTCTTCATCCGATTTACCACAAATAGGACATCTATATCCAGGTGGTGGATTTTTCCCATAGATTTTTTTTAACTTATCTCTGGTTCTTCTATCCTTTTTTTCGCATTCTTTACATTCTGGTCTCAAATATGCAGAAGAGTCAAATCTAAATTCTTTGGTAGATTTTATTTGACCACATTTATTACATCTTTTGAATTTTTGTTTATTTCTTTTTTCTTCGAGTCTTTCTTGCAGAGCCAGTTTTTGTAATTCTGGTCCTAATTTTATTTCAGGATGCAAATCTAATAAATTGTATTCAGACATATGGGTTTAAAATCAAAGTACAAATCCAGAGAACTCATTTTTATCTACATTATTATCAATTCCTCCAATAATGTAGGATTCAATTTCTGTTTCTTGTGGGGCATTTTGCATAGACTTAGAATTGAGCCAGTGCTCAGTCCATGGAAGTGGATTATTTGAAAGTGGGACATTAAACATAGGAGAAAGTCCAATAGACTTCATTCTACGATTTGCAATCCATTCAACATAACTATTCAACAGTTTTGCATTTAGACCAATCATAGATCCATTTTCAAATAGATAATCTGCCCACTGCTTTTCTTCCTCTACGGCAATTCGGAACATTTCCCGAACAGTATCCTTCTCTTCTTCTATGATTTCAAGAATTTGTGGATCATCACCTTGCCTCCAGTTTTTAATAATGTTCTGAGTAATGGCAAGATGTTGTGATTCATCCCTGGCAATTAGACTGATAATTTTAGCCGAACCTTCCATCATCTTCAATTCACCAAAGGCAAAGGAACAGGCAAAAGAAACATAGAATCGAATGCCTTCAAGAATATTTACATTCATGACAGCCAAATATAGACTTCTCTTCAATTCTTTTAATTCATATGAAGATGTTGGATGCCCAGAACCCAATTCCCACAAAATTCCACTATCCCATTGATGTGCCTCGTTGATCAATTTATCATAGGCTTCGGTAACACTTTTTGCTCTACTAAGAATTCTTGCATCATCCAAAACGGAATCAAAAACACTAGAAGGATCCGAATAGACATTCTTAATGATGTAGGTATAGGATCTAGAATGAATCATTTCCATAGTTTCCCATACTGTCATACAAGATTCTAATTCAGGAAGTGAGCAATATGGAAGAAATGCCAAACCAGGACCTCTGCCCTGAACAGAATCAAGCATAATCTGATACTTCAAATTAGAAGTGAAGATATGCTTCTGTTCAGGAGTAAGAGTCATATAGTCTGATCTATCTTTCTGAAGACAGACTTCTTCTGGCCTCCAGAAATATCCCAATTGCTGTTGAGTCAGTTTTTCGAAAATAGGATACTTGTATTGATCGTATCTCTGAATCCCCAGTGGTTTTCCGAAAAACATTGGCTGGGTTGTTGAATCTACATGTTGACTATTAAAAACAGTCATTCCTTGAATATTTGATTGTGAACTGGGGACTTGAAATTGCATTTTATTCTCCGAATATTTGTAAGCAAAATGTGCAATCAGATTGCACAACTATCACAGGATTCATCACCATTCAGTAGATCCTGAATTTCTTCATCTGACATTATTGGCTGACCAGAAGAATCATCAGCATCAGCTTTAGAATCATAGGTATTATTATAATAAACAGTTTTAAGACCAAGTTTATACGAGACCAGAAGATCGTTTATTAAAACACTCATTGGAACCTTTCTATCTGGATAGTGTTCCGGATTATATGACCAGTTTGCAGAAATTCCTTGATCAAAGAATTTTTGCATAACAGCAACAATATTCAAATATCCTGTATTTGATTTCATATCCCACAGAAGAGTATAGTTATTCTTCAAGGAATTATATTGTGGAACAATTTGTCTCAATACACCTTTCTTACTCTTCTTAACCGAAAGATAATCTCTTGGTGGCTCAATTCCGTTTGTTTCATTAGAAATAACAGAACTACTTTCTGACGGCATCTGAGCAGTCAAAGTTGAATTTCTCAGACCATATTTTAGAATATCTTGGCGAAGTTCTTCCCAGTCAAATTGTAGATCGTTCGAAACAAGATTATCGACATCTTTTTTATAGGTATCGATTGGAAGAATTCCTTTGGAATATTTTGTTCTATCAAAATACTCACATGGACCATATTCCTTTGCAAGATTATTCGAAGCCTTCAAAAGATAGTATTGAGCCGCTTCAGAAATTTCGTGAACTAACTTAAGTGCTGCTGGATCTTCATATCCAACTCCGTGTTTTGCCAAATAATGAGCAAGACCAATAAAACCAACCCCAAGGGATCTTCTCCATGTGGTGGCAATTCTGGCAGCTTCTACAGGATATTCTTGATAGTCGATAAGAGCATCTAAAGCACGAACCATAAGATCAGCAAGATGTTCCATTTCCTGGACGTTATTGATTTTACCCAAATTAAATGCAGAAAGAATACAAAGGGCAATCTCTCCATGTGTATCATCAATATGTTTGATTGGCACAGTAGGAAGAGTAATCTCTTGACAAAGATTGCTCATGTAAATTGGATCCAAGAAAGAACTATGAGAATTTGCATGATCGATGTTCATGATATAAATTCTTCCTGTTTCTGCTCTTTCCTGAAGGAGCTTCTTGATCAGTTCCTGGGCATCGACAACCAATCTAGGAATAGTTGTGTCTCGTTCAGCAGCCAAATATAGATCGTCAAATTCAGGACTGCCAAAAGCATCATACAAGCCAGGAACATCTGACGGACAGAATAAACTGATTTTTTCTGCTTTGATGAATCTTTCATAGAACAATTTAGACAACTGAATACTGTAGTCCAATTTTCTTACTCTGTTATCCTGAGTTCCCTTGTTATTTTTCAGAACAAGAATATCCTGAATTTCTTTGTGCCAAATTGGAAAATGGACCGTTGCAGAACCACCACGAATACCATTCTGAGTACAGGATCTAACGGTTGATTCATACATTCTAAGGAATGGAATTAATCCACTGTGGACAACTTCTCCTCCACGAATTAGACTTCCAATTGAACGAATTCTTCCACCATTAATTCCGATTCCGGCTCTTTGAGCAACATAAAATCCAATAGCACTATTGGAATGGAAGATAGATTTTAGATCATCATCAACATCTACAAGAACACATGATGCATACTGCCTAAGTGGTGTTCTTACTCCGGCATTAATTGGTGTCGGAAGATTGATCTTTTGTTTTGAGGATGCATCATAATATGCTTTCACATAATTCAATCTTGTTTCTTTTGGATAGTTGGAAAAGATGGTCATTGCAATATACATATATGCATATTGTGGGGACTCATAAATTTCTCCGGTTACTCTATTTTGCACCAGATACTTATCAACTGCCTGGCGAAGACCGGCATAAGTGAAGAGATAATCTCTATGATGATCTATATGACTATTGAGTTTTGACCATTCTTCTTGACTGTACTTATTCAACAAATCTCTATCGTAGATTCCCAGAGAACATCCACGACGATATTGATTTTCTATTGTTGGCATTCCAAGTTTCCACTGAGCACCAAATACATCCTTATAAAGTCCAAACAAAAGAAGTCTTGCTGCTACAAACTGATAATTTGTGTTTTCAAGGGTGATCAAATCACTGGCAGATTTGATCAGAATTTTTTGAATATCTTCTGTGCTAATTCCATTATAAAATTGAATGCCCGATGTCATTTCCACCTGAGAAGCACT
>JACCDR010522148.1_pt1 | contig 24110 bp, 22 predicted proteins | sample 7446431 | NCBI WGS metagenome assembly JACCDR01 (sample SAMN15323443, study PRJNA562643) | freshwater metagenome | isolation source: river surface water | place: USA:Blue River Watershed | collected 2017-08-17 | reverse complement strand
GCATATCAGCGCATCGCATGCGCTGATATCACTCTGATGTAATCTAAATTACATCATACCGCCCATACCACCCATGCCGCCCATATCAGGCATTGCAGGCGCATCTTTCTTCGGTAACTCAGTGACCATAGCTTCGGTTGTGATCATCAGTGAGCCAACAGATGCGGCGAATTGCAGCGCTGAACGAGTTACTTTGGTTGGATCCAGGATACCCATTTCCAACATATCACCATAAACGCCAGTGGCAGCGTTATAACCATAGTTACCAGAACCGTTCTTCACGTTGTTCACAACAACCGATGGTTCTTCACCTGCGTTATCGACGATTTGACGCAGTGGCGCTTCCATCGCACGCAGCGCGATTTTGATACCATGGTTTTGGTCTTCGTTAATACCACGCAGATCTGCCAATTTAGCGGCCACGCGCACTAAGGCAACACCACCGCCAGGCACTACGCCTTCTTCAACGGCAGCACGTGTTGCATGCAGCGCATCTTCAACACGGTGTTTTTTCTCTTTCATTTCGATCTCAGTGGCAGCGCCAACTTTGATCACGGCAACACCGCCTGCTAACTTCGCTAAGCGCTCTTGCAGTTTTTCTTTGTCGTAGTCCGAGGTTGCATCTTCCACTTGTTGACGAATTTGCTTAACGCGACCGTCAATGGCTTCTTGGCTACCTGCACCATCGATGATAGTGGTGTTGTCTTTGGTGATAACGACACGTTTAGCTGTACCTAAATCTTCTAAGGTCGCTTTTTCCAGTTCCATACCGATTTCTTCTGAAATCACCACACCGCCGGTTAATACCGCGATGTCTTGTAACATGGCTTTACGACGGTCACCAAAACCTGGCGCTTTCACCGCAGATACCTTGACGATACCGCGCATGTTGTTGACTACTAAGGTCGCCAGTGCCTCGCCTTCCAGATCTTCGGCGATGATTAACAACGGCTTGCCAGATTTAGCAACGCCTTCTAATACCGGCAGTAGCTCGCGGATATTCGAAATCTTTTTATCAACAGTCAGGATGAATGGGTTATCCAGTTCAACTTGGCCAGCTTCGGCATTGTTGATGAAGTATGGCGACAAGTAACCACGATCAAATTGCATACCTTCGACCACGGCCAGCTCGTTGGCTAAACCTTGACCTTCTTCAACCGTGATCACGCCCTCTTTGCCCACTTTATCCATGGCATTGGCAATGATTTGACCAATTTCGTCATCAGAGTTGGCTGAAATAGTACCAACTTGAGCCACAGCTTTTGAATCGGCACATGGTTGTGACAGTGCTTTTAATTCGGCAACCGCCGCAGCCACAGCTTTATCAATACCACGTTTTAAATCCATTGGATTCATGCCAGCGGCAACAGCTTTCACACCTTCATTGATGATGTTTTGTGCCAAAACGGTTGCAGTGGTAGTACCGTCACCAGCTTCATCATTCGCTTTTGACGCCACTTCTTTAACCATCTGAGCGCCCATGTTCTCGAATTTATCTTCTAATTCGATCTCTTTGGCAACTGAAACACCATCTTTAGTGATCAGAGGCGCGCCAAATGATTTATCTAAAATCACGTTACGACCTTTCGGCCCCAATGTTACGCGAACCGCATTTGCCAGAATGTTCACGCCTTTTAACATTTTATTACGGGCTTCATCGCCAAAACGTACGTCTTTTGCAGCCATTTTCTTTTCCTTTCAATTAATCTAAACAGAGGGATAACAGGAAATTGCGATTATTCAGTGATCACACCAAGAATGTTGTCTTCTTTGGTGATGACATATTCTTGGCCATCGATTTTCTCGGTACGTTCGACATAAGCACCGAAGATAACTTTGTCGCCAACTTTGACTTCCAGTGGACGAACAGAACCGTTTTCTAAAACACGACCGTTACCTACAGCAACTACTTCGCCGCGAGTCGATTTTTCAGCAGAAGCGCCGGTCAGCACAATACCACCAGCGGATTTGCTTTCTGCTTCCAGACGCTTGATGATAACGCGATCATGTAATGGACGAATATTCATGCTTTTTTCTCCTTATGAGCGAATTATGGTTTCACTTGACCGTAAAATCGGTTGTGCCTGCGATATGGGGTGACCGCGGTTCAAACGCAAGGGGTGGCATGAAAAAAAATCGGATAAAACGTTTTTTTGCTTACAAAATCAACAGTTATTCGTCTTTACGTCATTTAATTGCGGTTATTTGAATATTATTGCGACCTGGTTGGGTCTAGAATGGCGGCAGTGCTTGTCAACGCAAGCACCTCATCAATCATGAACGTTTTAAGGTTTCGCACGTGATGAACGACGATATAAAGCCCCAACCACAGCCTGTAAACAGTACGCCGAATGCGGCTGAACTTACCTTGGTGACACCGCACACCTTACTGCTGATCATCACGCAATGTCCGACAGTCGAGGTGGCTGATGCCATTAGTGCTGCGTTACTGAATCACCGCTTGGCGGCATGTGTCACGCGTTTGCCGCCGGTGATCTCCAACTACCTGTGGCAAGGCGAGTTTTGTCAAAGTGAAGAATATCCGCTGCATATTAAAACTAGCGCGCAACATTTTACGGCCATCAGCCAAACGATTTGCCAACTTCACCCGTATGAGGTGCCAGAAATCATCGCGTTGCCGATCATGGCGGCGCATTTACCTTATCAGCAATGGATTTTACAGTCATGTTCCAACTAGAAACCGCGCGCGCAACCTTGGTCCGAGCGTTGCTACCTTTGGTGTTTATCTGCGGCGTTGTTTGGCCTGCACTGGCCCAGACCTCAAGTAGCATAGTCACGCAACAGCTACCTACCGCCTCAAGCCAAGGCAGTGTGCTGGCAAAACTCGCCGCGCAAAACGATGATTTTTTGCCTGTTGAACAAGCCTTTGTGTTTGATTACCAACAACAAGGCAACAACCTAAATCTACGCTGGCAAATCAAACCTGGTTATTATCTTTATAAAGACAAAATAAAACTGGCGGCCGAAGCTTCAGGTTTTAGTCATCCAACCTACCCAACCGGCCTTGCGCATGAAGATGCTTATTTTGGCAAAACCACAGTCTACCGTGACAATTTACAGCTCACAGTCCCCCTGCATAGCATCGGTGACGATGCTGTATTAAAAATTCGCTATCAAGGCTGCGCGGATGCTGGTCTTTGTTACCCTCCGGTCACGCAAACCATACCGCTTATAGCCAAAGTCGCCGCCTCCAACCCTGTGGCAGCAAGTGATGGTCAAGACAATGCGCCTACTACGAGCGCAGCTACGCCACAAACCAACATCAAACCGGCTGACGTCGTCAATGGTCTTGATAACAATAATGCGCAAACGCCAGTGTCTAATGATACGAGCTCGGCGGAAAATGCCGCACCAGTCTCGGAACAACTGCAGCTGTTAGAGCGTTTGCAACAAGATCGTAGCCTATGGACTTTAGGGGTGTTTTTTTTACTGGGGCTAGGTTTAGCCTTCACGCCCTGTGTATTTCCGATGTACCCGATACTCACCAGTATTATTGTCGGGCAGCGTGACCAACAACAGACCGGACAGGCCAATCACGCCGGGCGGTTATCGTTTGCCTATGTGCAAGGCATGGCACTCACCTACTCTGCACTGGGCTTGGTGGTGGCCGCCATGGGCGTCCAATTCCAAGCTTACTTTCAGCACCCGGTGGTGTTGGTAGGGTTAAGTGTGATGTTTGTGTTGTTGGCACTCTCCATGTTTGGTGTCATCACCTTGCAATTGCCCTCAACATGGCAAGCCAAGATCAACCGTATCAGTGATCAGCAGCAGCGCGGCAGTATTAAAGGTGCGCTGGGCATGGGCATGTTATCAGGCCTCGTCGCCTCGCCATGCACCACAGCACCGCTCACGGGCGTGCTGTTGTATATCGCACAGACGGGCGATATGGCGTACGGAGCCCTCGTCCTTTATGTGTTGAGCTTAGGTATGGGCTTACCATTACTGATTCTGGGACTTAGTGGTGGCAAGCTGTTACCTAAACCTGGTGCTTGGATGGATTTTGTTAAAAATATCTTTGGCTTCTTATTACTAACAGTACCACTGATGTTGCTGGCAAGACTTGTGGATGCGCAGTGGATTTTGTGGCTTGCCACCGCCATCGTACTGGGCTTTAGCATCTTTTTATTCCATGCCGCCCAGCAGCTCTTGCAAGACGTGGTACGGGCCATCAGCAACGCCATTGCCGTGATACTGCTGTGTATGCTCTGTCTTTATCATTGGCAAGCCGGTTCATGGTCATGGTTACTGCCGACACCGCAAGCCTGGCAAACCACGGCGGCCTCTCCCACTCCACAGGCAACAGCCGCGGATCCCGCCGCCACTGTAACAGCAAGCCAGGCCCAATGGATTAAGGTTGCGACCGTGAGTGATGTCGAGCGCGAATTAGCCTTGGCAAAAGCGAATGGTGAATGGGTCATGCTGGATTTTTACGCCGACTGGTGTGTCGCCTGCAAAGAATTTGAAAGCATCACTTTTGTCGATCCGACGGTGCAACAACATTTGAAACAAATGCGTTTGCTCAAATTTGATGTGACCGAGGTGAATGATGAGAATGCCGCCTTTATGGATAAACACCAAGTGCTAGGGCTGCCCACCTTGATGATCATGGCGCCCAATGGTGATGAAGTCACGCAATCGCGCATTACCGGTTTTATGCCGCCAGCACAATTTAGTCAGCATTTAGCCAAATTGGGGATGCAATAACGGCAAAACCGCTGGTTAATCGTTTGCATGAGGTGGGCTTTCAAGTGAAAGCTCACCTCACGTGTTGAGCGAAAGCTTCGCTATCGTTTTAAGCGTTGCGCCTGCTGCCGCGCTTCCCCATCCCAATAGTGACACTCTCCTGTCGCCAGTGCGTTCAGTTATCTACACAGTGCTAGCGCTGAAATGTCGGCAAAACCGGCGCAAAGGCGTGAATGCATCGTAAAACCTTCAAATACTTTTCACCCGACGCCCCCGTGCACTCCGACACAGTATCCAGCGACGTTTTTTTACGACAAAAGTTCCCGCTGGCTGATAAGACCAGTATTTTGCTGCGATTTGTCACGATTTCACTATAATACGGGGCAATTCTGTCGCAGGAGCTGCGGCTGGACGCAAAAATGGTGATTTTTCCATCGGCGTTTGGCACACTCGAGACAGTTCAGTTTTTTCAAAGGAAATTACATCAAATGGCTGCTGTATCGCGCATTTTGCTGCTCAATGGTCCAAATTTAAATATGCTCGGTGTCCGTGAACCTGCGGTCTACGGTGCAGTGACATTGGCACAAATTGTCGACGATTTACAACGCTATGCGGCAAGCTTGCAGGTCGAACTAACCCATATTCAATCCAATGCGGAACATGAATTAGTGACGGCGATCCAACAAGCGCATGGGGTTTATGATTTTATTATTATCAATCCTGCTGCATACACGCATACCAGTGTGGCAATTCGTGACGCATTATTATCGGTTGCGATCCCCTGCATTGAAGTGCATTTATCCAACGTGCATGCGCGTGAAGCATTCCGTCGGCATTCGTACATTTCCGATATTGCCAAAGGCGTGATTTGCGGCTTTGGCGCACAAGGTTATCAATTTGCTCTGGCGGCCGCAGTGTCGGCCTTGACCTCAACCTCCACTAAACTGAGTTAGGCGAAAACGTCATGGATATTAGAAAAATTAAAAAACTGATCGAACTTTTGGAAGAGTCTGGCATTAATGAGCTAGAAATCACCGAAGGTGAAGAGTCTGTGCGCATCAGCCGCAGTGGCCCAGTCCCAGCCTATGCCCCTATGCAATATACCGCTGCACCAGCAGCAGCTCCAGCACCTGCGGTCAGTGTGAATGTCGCAACAGAAGCGGCAAAACCAGTCGTGAGCGGCCATCAGATGCGCTCACCGATGGTCGGTACTTTCTATCGCGCTGCATCACCTACCTCTAAAGCCTTTGCTGAAGTTGGCCAGACAGTCAACGTCGGTGACACGCTTTGTATCGTGGAAGCGATGAAAATGATGAACCAAATCCAAGCGGACAAAGCGGGTGTCATTACCGCAATTTTGGTGGAAAACGGCACGCCTGTTGAATTCGACCAACCCTTATTTGTGATCGAATAATTTAAAAGGCCACGCCATGTTAGAAAAAGTGCTGATTGCCAACCGAGGTGAGATTGCCCTACGTATTTTGCGTGCGTGCAAGGAACTCGGTATTAAAACTGTTGCGGTGCACTCCACAGTGGATCGCAACCTCAAGCACGTGTTGTTGGCCGATGAGACAATTTGTATTGGTCCCGCGCCGTCACCACAAAGCTATTTAAATATTCCGGCGCTGATTGCCGCTGCCGAAGTGACCAATGCGCAAGCCATTCACCCTGGCTACGGCTTTTTGGCAGAACGTGCCGATTTTGCCCAGCAAGTTGAAGAGAGTGGTTTGATTTTCATCGGCCCTCGGCCGGAGTCTATCAGCCTGATGGGTGATAAAGTCTCTGCGATCGAAGCGATGAAAAAAGCCGGCGTGCCCTGTGTCCCTGGCTCTGATGGCGCTGTCGGCGATGATGCGGAGACCAACAAAGCGATTGCGAAGCGCATCGGCTACCCGATTATTGTCAAAGCGGCCGGTGGCGGTGGTGGTCGTGGGATGCGTGTCGTTCGCAGCGAAGATGAGCTGGTATCATCCATTGAGATGACCAAAGCTGAAGCAAAAGCCGCTTTTGGTAACGATATGGTTTACATGGAAAAGTTCCTGGAAAACCCACGCCATATCGAGATCCAGGTGCTCGCCGATGGTCAAGGCAATGCTATTCACTTAGGCGAACGCGACTGCTCGATGCAGCGTCGTCACCAAAAAGTCGTGGAAGAAGCACCCGCTCCCGGCATTACCCAGCAGCAACGTGATTTTATCGGTGGTCGCTGTGTGCAAGCCTGTATCGATCTGAACTATCGCGGTGCCGGCACCTTTGAGTTTTTGTATGAAAACGGTGAGTTCTTCTTTATCGAGATGAACACCCGGATCCAGGTGGAACACCCGGTGACGGAAATGATCACTGGTATTGATTTAATCAAAGAGCAGCTGCGTGTCGCATCAGGTATGCCACTGCGCATTAAACAGTCGGATATTGTGATTCGTGGCCATGCCGTGGAGTGCCGGATCAACGCTGAGGATCCAAAAACCTTTATCCCATCACCAGGCACTATTACCCGTTTCCACCCACCTGGTGGTAATGGCATCCGCTGGGATTCGCATATTTATACCGATTACACAGTGCCGCCGAACTATGATTCCATGGTGGGTAAGCTGATCACTTATGGTGAAAATCGTGAGATTGCCATTGCCAGAATGCGTAACGCCTTAGCCGAGATTGTGGTCGCAGGTATTAAAACCAATATTGATTTGCATAAGGACATTATGTCAGATGCCAATTTCAATAAAGGTGGCACCAATATTCACTATCTTGAGAAAAAATTAGGCCTGAAATAAAACGCAAGCCCTGTGATAAAAAGCCTGTGCACATAGCACAGGCTTTTTTTTAGCTCTTATTTGCGTCGGCACTGTTGGTGTCAACCATTGCTTGCATTGGCGCCACACACTGTGCTGGCCCTGTGCTGGCCAGCGAATTTTTCGTCATACCTGACATACGCATTTCATATGTGCAGCATTAATGCGCCGCCAACTGCGCACGGTAAAACATCACCACATCCGCCACGCGCGCCTGCATATCAAAACGCGCCAATGGATACTCGGGTTGTGGCAATTGCTGCTGCACATACTGTTGGTAACTGCGCTGCAGCGCTTGTGCCAACGCATTGACATCATCAATCGGAACTGTGGGGTAAGGCAAATAAGGTGCTAAATAACAAGCCCCTTGTGAGGCGGTGGCAATGATTGGCAAACCGGCATGCATGGCTTCTAAAAACACCAAACCGAAAGGTTCATATCGCGCCGCGCTGACAAACACATCAAAACACTGCAGATAAAGTGCCGGCTGAGTTTGATATCCCGCCCAAATAACCTGAGGCGTCGGCAATGAGCGTAACTTTGCCATGGCTTTACCATCCCCTACCACACATAAATGCACATCAGGCACACTTTGGTTCGTAGTCAGGGTGACTGGTTCTGAATCAGCCTGACGCTTCTCGGCAAAGGCCTGCTGGAACGCCGCTAGCAGCGTATCATGCCCTTTGGTGGATTCCACGCGGCCCAACGTCCCCACCAAAAAGCCCTGTTCAGGTAAACCCAATTGACGCCGCAATTGAGTTTTGTCCAAGGTGGCAAGCTGAGGTGTTTTCGCCCAATTGTCCAATTGGATGGTTCGGCGCTGCATCGATTCAGGCATGGCTTCTAGTTGCCACGGCGCTATCGCAATCAAGGCATCAAGTTTGGCATGCTGCTGTTTTTTATAACAAATATGCAAGGTGGCAACACGTAGACATAAGCCTTTGACGCCCTGTAACACGCGACAAGCCGCACTTAAATGGGCATGGGCAACCTGCGGCTTGATGTGGCGTAACAAACGCCGCGCTTGCCACATCGCCCAAAGTTTCCAACCAGAGACCTGATAAACCTTCACGTTCGATGCCACATGGTGCAGGATCGCATTGGCGCGTGTTTCACAGCCACGTTGATGCAAAATAATACTGACGTCATGCCCTGCATCGGCTTGCGCATTGGCCAACTCCACCGCATACCGTTCACTGCCCGCAAAGCTGTGGGTCAAGATTAAATGGGTGATGCGCAGTGGCGTAGCGTCGCCAGAATTAGACATAGCGTGTGTAAACATTGCTGCTGAAGAGGATGTCATCATGGACCTTTCTGCCAAAAATAGGAATGCATTGGTGAAACTCAAGTGCGAAGTTTTTGGTTGCTGGGCGTAAGCTGACGACACTAGTACGCCCCAGAACTGTTACACCAGTAAACCGAGTGACGAAGTTCACATCGGTGTTCGAACCTCGCGCTAGTCTATCAAATTCATTACATCTGGACAGCTGTTCAAATCAACCACTGGTTGCTACATCTAAAATAACATTAAAAACAGTAGCTTAGATCAAAGTCAAGTCGGTAGTTGTTATAAACATATGTACCGATATAGATGAGACTTGCTGGTGATGGCCAATCCTTATTAGGATACACACAAAAAATTTAACAAAATTCAACAAAAAAGATTAGCATTCACAGGTACACTGCACGGCAAAATTTAACTGCATTGCAATCATAAGGTAGAGGCATCGTGAGTACTAAAGTGATCGGTATTGCCGGCGCAGGTTTTTCTGGCGCTATTATTGCCAACGAATTAGCCAAGGCTGGCTATGAAGTCCATGTTTTTGATCCACGCGATCATATTGCAGGCAATTGTTATTCCGAGCGTGATAGCGCCACTGGAATTTTAGTGCACAAGTATGGCCCACATATTTTTCATACCGACAAAGCGCACGTTTGGGAATATGTCAATAAGCTGACCACCTTCAAGCCTTACGTCAATCGTGTCAAGGCGCGCAGCCAAGGGCGCATTTATTCGTTACCTATTAATCTACATACCATCAATCAGTTTTATCAAAGCACTATGTCACCCAGCGAAGCGGCCGCATTTATCCAAGCGCAAGGTGATCAGAGTATTCAAGAACCACAATCCTTTGAAGAACAGGCGCAAAAATTTGTCGGCGATGCACTCTATCAAGCGTTTTTCAAAGGTTATACCCTAAAACAATGGGGACGCGATCCAAAAGAGTTACCGGCTTCGATTTTAAAACGGCTGCCTGTGCGTTTTAATTATGATGATAACTACTTTAATCACCCCTACCAAGGCATGCCAGAGCACGGTTACACGCCGATGGTGCAGGCGTTATTAGACCATCCGAACATTCATCTGCACTTGGGCCAACGTTTAACCGCCGCCGAGGCAGACCAGTACCATCATGTGTTTTATTCAGGCCCACTGGATGCCTACTTTGATTACTCCGAAGGCCGTTTAGGCTACCGGACGTTAGATTTTAAAGAAATTCGCACCTCAGGTGATTACCAAGGCTGTGCCGTATTGAATTACTGCGATCAAGAGGTGCCATTTACGCGTATTTCTGAACACAAACATTTTGCCCCGTGGGAACAGCACCAAGATACCTTGTGCTACGAGGAATATAGCCGTGAAGCTGGCCCGGACGATACCCCCTATTATCCAGTGCGATTAGTGGCAGAAAAAACGTTGTTGGCCCGTTATGTCGATTTGGCAAATGCCCAACATAAAGTTACCTTCGTAGGTCGGTTGGGAACGTATCGTTATTTAGATATGGATGTCACCATTGACGAAGCCTTGCAGACCGCCGCTATGTTTTTATCGTTAGAGCAGCAGCAACAGGCGATGCCTGCGTTTGCTGTTGATCCACGTTGAGGTGAACCATGAATAGATATTTAGTGATTGCCCGCGTCGGCGACAAATCCCTGCATCCGGCTTGGCTTGAAGGCGCCACACCACATTTTGACTTGTACTTGAGTTATTTTGGCAATGAGCCAGAAAAATATAAATCCCAGGCCCAGTATTACGAGCAAGTCAAAGGCGGTAAATGGCCTATTCTGGCGCAAATCATTGCCAATAATCCAGATTTCATCGAACGTTACGACGCCATTTGGATGCCTGATGATGATTTACTGGCCGATGCCGATACCGTCAACCGCATGTTTGCGTTTTTTAGCGCCTTCGCGCTTGATCTGGCACAACCGGCGTTAACCTTGAATTCGTATTTCTCGCATTCAAGTTTGTTGCAGCGGCCCGATAGCATCATTCGCTATTGTAATTTTGTCGAAGTGATGGCGCCGATTTTTTCGAAAAACGCCATGCGCTGCTTACAAGCCAGTTTTAGCCAAAGCCCTTCGGGTTGGGGCCTGGATAACTTGTGGCCACATTTACTGGATAATAGCGATAAACGCAAAATCGCCGTTATCGATGCCACGCCGGTGGTACACACCCGCCCCTTGGGCGGTGATTTGTATAAAAACAACCCGGAATTGTCGCCCATGCGCGATGTCGAAGCGCTTGAAGCACTGTATTCGCATTTGGATATCAACCGCCGTAGTCATCAAAACAAATTTCACGTGTTCGCCCAAGCGAAATTACAGGTCTGTAAATCCGCCACCAGTGCGTTCTTACATGCGAAATACCAACGTATCCACAGCAAAAAATTAAGCAAAAAAATAGCGAAATACGGTAAATAAACCATCGTATCGCAAGGGTATAGCGCCCTGTTGTCGTCGCGTCATATCACCATACGCCAACGACTGCAGGGCTTTTTTGCGCTCACAAAACGCTGCCAACGATATCTGCACTGACAACTGTTGTAGTCATAAAACGCCATATTCCGCCGGTATTAGCTTTAAAAACAGCGTGATGTATCCTCAATCAGCCATCAAGCGACCTAGCTGCTGCGCCGCCTAAAGCATGCGCTTTGCTGCCGGCCCTGCTTTACTGCTAAAATAGCGCCCAGCCATTTAATGAGAATTACAACATGCCTTGGATCCAATTGCGGGTAAATACCACCGAAAAACACGCCGAAACTGTCAGCGATATGTTGATGAGCTGGGGCGCACAAGCGGTCAGTTTTGTTGACGCGCACGACACCCCTATTTATGAACCTATGCCGGGTGAGGTGATTTACTGGGCCAATACCGTTGTAGTTGGATTGTTTGATGCCGAGCACAATATGGACAAGGTGATCCGGCAATTGCAGCAAGTGAGTCTGTTTAAACAAGGCGTAAGTTTTAAATTAGAGCAGCTGGAAGACAAAGATTGGGAACGCGAATGGATGGACAATTTCCATCCAATCCGATTTGGACAGCGGTTATGGGTATGTCCAAGTTGGCGCGATATCCCTGATCCTAATGCAGTCAATGTAATGTTGGATCCCGGCCTTGCCTTTGGTACCGGCACCCACCCGACCACAGCGTTGTGTATGGAATGGCTAGATAGCCAAGACTTAACCGCCAGTACCGTGGTCGATTTTGGCTGTGGTTCGGGGATTTTAGGCATCGCCGCGTTAAAATTGGGTGGCCAGCGCGTGGTTGGAATTGATATCGATCCACAGGCCATCGAAGCGAGCGCTGCCAATGCCGAGCGCAATGGCGTAGCAAGTCAGATCGAGTTGTATTTACCTAAGGATCAGCCGAGTCTTGCTGCCGACGTGGTGGTAGCCAATATTTTAGCCGGTCCTTTGGCGGAATTAGCCAGTATCATTAGCGCTTACGTCAAACCTGGTGGGCGTTTGGCGCTATCCGGTATCCTCGAAAGCCAAGCGGAACAGGTGATGGCGGCGTACGCCAATGAATTTGATTTTGACCCTATTGCCGTCAAAGAGGAATGGGTACGTTTAAGCGCGCGTAAACGCAGCTAAAAACCTATGATGCGATGAAATGCAGTGATATGCGATAAATTAATGCGCATTCTCAGTGTGATACTATCACAAAACATTAAATTGATATATTATCACACACAGAGTTGAGATGGTCCCGCAATCGGCCATGTCGACTTCATCATGCCATGTTCCTGGTAGATGATGTGTGTTGACCCAGCGCCTAGGCGTTGGGTCTTTTTTTCGTACCATCTTTCATCTGGCTTGTCCGCCGTACCGCACAACAAAAACCATTACCAAAATCCATTTATAAAACGATGGCGAAAAATCCATCGTGACCATTTCATATCCCCAAGCCATCCTTCGGACAAACCAACATAGCATTCCTTGCTTGAGTTCCGGCAACGATGGGGTGAATGGTGGTTTTCCACAGCCACTGAGTTGCGAGCTTCGCCTAGTACATAGGATCAACATAAAGCCGGTACAATCACACACCAAAAGGCGTCAATCCAGCTTGCCAATCACCTCTGAGCACTGTTCGAAATGCGACCAACAGCTCAAGCATGTGCTTGACATACCACTATGGCTTGTGATGTGTAAAAAAAACACAGCCTTACAATTATCTTTTTACTGACCCTGCGGTTTTATTGGGGTGATGAAATCGGAAAGTCTATTTTTCAGGCTTTTAGCGATTGTCAACCCGCCAAAGGCCAATAAATTTATCTTTTTGTTTAATTTATAGCCTTTGCTTTGTTGGTAAAAATACGTAAACTTAGCGCCCCTTAAGGGTAGAGCCCAAGGTAGTCGTGGTGCGCATCGGTCCATACCAATTATCGAACAATGTTATCTGTGCTCCTATGGCAGGAGTGACGGATTTCACTTTTCGGGAGCTTTGTCGGCGCTTTGGCGCAGGGTTAGCTGTATCAGAAATGATGTCCAGCAATCCTTTAGTCTGGCAAAGCGAAAAGTCATTGAATCGGATGTCACATCGCGATGAGTCGGGCTTGCGCTCTGTGCAAATTGCTGGTGCAGACCCTGCACAAATGGCTGAAGCGGCTGTGTTCAATGTGGAACACGGTGCTCAGATCATTGACATCAACATGGGATGTCCAGCAAAGAAAGTGAATAAAAAACTCGCAGGTTCGGCGCTACTGCAGTACCCGGATTTGGTGGAGCAAATTATTCAAGCGGTTGTTGCGGCGGTAAAGGTGCCCGTAACATTAAAAATCCGCACTGGCTGGGAGCCTGAACATCGCAACGGCGTCGCCATAGCGCGAATTGCCGAAGCAAATGGGATCCAAAGCTTAGCCGTACACGGCAGGACGCGTGCCTGTATGTACAAGGGCGAAGCTGAATACGACACCATTCGAGCCATTAAACAGGCGGTGTCGATCCCCGTGGTCGCGAATGGTGATATTACATCACCGCAAAAGGCGCGTTTTGTACTGGATTACACCGGCGCCGACGCCATCATGATAGGCCGAGCAGCCCAAGGCCGGCCCTGGATTTTTCGGGAAGTAGTGCATTATCTGGCAACAGGTACTGAGCTGCCACCACCGGAATTACCAGAAATTAGGGACATTTTACTGGAGCACGTTCAAGGCCTGCACCAGTTATATGGTGAGGTGCTTGGTCCTCGTATCGCCCGCAAACATGTCGGTTGGTACTTGGCTGAACACGACGCTGAAGGCGTGTTTCGTAGTGAATTTAACGGTATCGAGCAGCAGCACGCACAGCTTGATGCTCTGTGGCAGTATTTCGAACAACTAGCAGCAACCTAACGTAAAGAGAATAGGCAATGTTTAATCAAAACGTGACTTCGCCATTTATCACCAATGCCCATGTACAGTCTCAGGAAAAACCGCAGCCTTTAAGTAACGCGGTCCAAAAGGCAGTGGCGAACTACCTGCAACAGTTAAACGGTCAAGACGTCAATGACCTGTATGAACTGGTGCTGTCTGAGCTGGAAAAACCATTGCTGGAAGAAGTAATGAAATATACCCGCGGCAATCAGACCCGGGCAGCGAATCTGATGGGCATCAACCGCGGTACGCTGCGCAAGAAGCTGAAACAATACGGCATGAGTTAATGCCCCCGCGGGAGGAGTCCCGCCAAAAGCACCTTCGGGTGCTTTTTTGTTTTTAGTGCTTGTTGAATTTTGCGAGTCGCTGCTCTCGCCCACAAGCACCACATTCATCCAGATTTCACTAACTATGGAGAGCGTCCACAATGAGTCAAAATCGTCCAATTCGACGCGCGCTGTTAAGCGTGTCTGACAAAACTGGCATCGTCGACTTTGCCAAAGCGTTGGCGGCACAAGGTGTTGAACTGTTATCTACCGGCGGTACAGCGAAATTATTGGCGGATGCCGGTATCGCCGTCATCGAAGTGTCGGATTACACTGGCCACCCAGAAATCATGGATGGCCGCGTCAAAACGCTACACCCAAAAGTGCATGGCGGTATTTTGGCGCGTCGTGGGCAAGACGAAGCCGTGATGGCGGCAAATCATATCCAAGCGATTGATTTAGTTGTGGTGAACTTATATCCATTTGCGTTAACGGTGGCAAAACCGGATTGCACTTTGGCGGACGCTATTGAGAATATTGATATCGGCGGCCCAACCATGGTTCGCGCAGCGGCAAAAAATCATGCCGATGTCACTATAGTCGTGAACGCGAGCGATTACGCGAAAGTATTGGCCGAAATGGCACAGCACCAAGGTGCCACCACTGCGCAAACTCGCTTTAGTTTAGCCATTAGCGCCTTTGAACATACAGCGCATTATGATGGCATGATTGCCAACTATTTTGGCACCATGTTAGGCGCTTATTCCGATACAGATAGCGACAGTGAACAAGCAGCGGCAGCCCTAAGCAAGTTTCCACGCACCTTTAATAGTCAGTTCATCAAAAAACAAGATTTGCGCTATGGTGAGAACAGTCATCAAGCAGCGGCGTTTTATGTCGAACGTCACATCGAAGAAGCATCGGTGGCCAGCGCGACTCAGCTGCAGGGCAAAGAATTATCTTACAACAATATTGCCGATACGGACGCAGCCTTAGAGTGCGTCAAAGAATTTACCCAACCGGCCTGCGTGATTGTTAAACATGCCAATCCATGTGGTGTCGCGATTGGTGAGCATATTTTAGCCGCCTATGAGCGAGCGTATCAGACCGATCCAACCTCGGCTTTTGGTGGTATTATCGCCTTTAACCGTGAATTAGATGCCGCCACCGCCGAAGCCATTGTGAGCCGTCAATTTGTCGAAGTTATCATCGCCCCTTCGGCCAGTGCGGACGCGGTTGCTATCGTCGGTAAAAAGCCTAATGTCCGTTTATTGGTTTGTGGTCAGTGGCAAGACAAAACTCGCGGTTTGGATATCAAACGCGTGAATGGCGGTATTTTGCTGCAAGATCGCGATCAAAAAATGGTGGAATTGGCCGATCTCACTGTGGTGAGTAAACGCCAACCCAGCCAAGCCGAACTGCAAGATCTGCTGTTTTGCTGGAAAGTTGCCAAGTACGTGAAATCCAATGCCATCGTTTATGCCAAAGACCATATGACCATCGGTGTCGGTGCGGGTCAAATGAGCCGCGTGTATAGTGCTAAAATCGCCGGCATCAAAGCAGCAGACGAAAACTTAGAGGTAAAAGGTTCGGTGATGGCATCGGATGCTTTCTTCCCATTCCGTGATGGTATTGACGCCGCCGCTGCCGCCGGTATCACGGCGGTGATCCAGCCAGGCGGTTCCATGCGCGATGCCGAAGTAATTGCCGCCGCTGATGAACATGGTATGGCCATGGTCTTCACCGGCGTCCGACACTTCCGCCACTAGACCCTAAGGCTGAAATACCGCGGTTTAATCGCGGTATTTCAGCCGTCCACGCCGTACACATAGTGCGATTCTGTGCAATTCAGTGCAAGGAGATGACCATGGCTTGCGACGCTGCACCAAGGTTCCCGCTGCTTTTTAAGATGCACGGCCATGCCGAGTGTCGCTACATCGCCGATATCAGCGCTTGGCAACAGTGTTGGCAGCAGGAGCATCGCTATTGGCATCCTGATGATCTGCTCATCGACAGTGAAGGCCGCTGTTATGGTTTTGACTCGCAAAGCGATTTAGCGTTTCATCTACGCACCCCTCATCCACTAGGGCTAACTGCGGCGACACAAATCACATCACAGTTGAGTTCATCATCTGCGACCAGCGCCATAGAGAAAGACACCGATGATGTCGCCACAACAGCGGCGCCCCCCCTGTCGTTGCACCAAGTCACACAGCTGGTGCAGGCGCATTTTTTTGCGCAAAACAATAGTTGCGTGAGCAAAATCCAAGCTCGCTCGATAGCTGAACTCATCAGTTTTTTGGCGGATAGTGACTAAGGTAGCCTTCGCCGCGCGACGCACTAGGCAAATGCGTCAGTGCGTAAAATTCACCTTTACTTTTTACCCTGAGCCGTTACAATACGCGCCGCTGTTTTGACCGTTCTTTGTACAAGTGGCTGCATTTATCACACCGCGAGATTGTCGTTGTGTTGCCGTTGTCAGATGAGCAGAAAAACAGCCATGGCACTCTGCCAACACGCTCTTTTGATCACTGTTCTTTTCACAACAAGGTAATCGCTTATGCATCCGATGTTAAACATCGCCGTCCGTGCTGCGCGCAGCGCAGGCAACATTATCGCTCGGGCCAGTGGCCAATTGGATATGGTCCAAACCACACAAAAGGGCACCAACGACTTTGTGACCAATGTTGACAAAGAAGCAGAACAAGCCATAGTCCAAATTTTACGTAAATCCTATCCAGACCACGATATCGTTGCCGAAGAAGGCGGCGATTACGGCAGCAATCAAAGCGATTACCAATGGATCATCGATCCACTCGATGGGACCGCCAACTTCATTAAAGGCATCCCACACTTTGCCGTATCTATCGCCCTGCGTCATAAAGGTAAACTTGATCAAGCTGTGGTTTATGATCCACTGCGTGGTGAAGTCTTCACTGCATCACGTGGTGCTGGTGCGCAATTAAACGGCCGCCGTATCCGTGTGACAAACCTGCCTGAGCTGGGCGGTGCTGTACTGGCGACTGGTTTTCCGTTTAAGCACAAACATCAATTGGTTAGCTATACCGAAACCTTCAAAGATATGTTTACCCAATGTGCCGACATCCGTCGTACTGGTTCTGCTGCCTTGGATTTAGCCTATGTAGCCGCAGGTCGTTTTGATGGTTTCTGGGAAATTGGTTTACGGCCGTGGGATACCGCCGCTGGCGAACTTCTGGTGAAAGAAGCTGGTGGTTTAGTCTGTGATTTTGTTGGTGGAAACAATCACATGAAGAGCGGTAACATAGTGGCAGCAAGCCCGAAAGTACTGCAGGCCATGTTAAAAACCATGCGTCCACATCTACCTGAATCGTTGATGAAATAAGCGAATCTGCGACGAAAACGCCAGCCATCAGGCTGGCGTTTTTTTATAAACTCGAAAGAACTGCCATCCACAGCTCATATCCACCGATGCTCGTACTAAATAACATCTCTGCAGCACAAGGCCCCAACGCTTGACATCAGGTATTGAAACGCCCCATAAGGTCCGAACAACCTCACTAGAGTGTTAATTTATTAGTCACATGCCGGCATGCAAGGCAGGTAGTAATAATGTCAGCCCGGTGTGACCACCGGCAAACCTGCGCCTACCCAGGCACTATAACCACCATCTAAGCTAATCACCTGCTGATATCCCATTTGTTGCAGCACATCAGCCACTAAGGCGGAGCGAAAGCCTCCTCCGCAGTAGAGCAAAATACAACTGTGTTTATCGGGAATGGTTTTTTCAATATCGCGTTCAATGATGCCTTTGCCCAAATGAATAGCGTTAGGAAGGTGCCCTGCGTGCCACTCACCATCTTCACGGACATCCACCAACACATGTGGCTTGGTAAAATGAGGGTATTCCAGCATACTGAGCTGGGTAATACGCGACTTGGCAGCATCAACCAAGGCTAAGAAGCCCGCCGCATGTTGTTTACTCATGGATGTTTCTCCTTAGAAATAATCTCGTTATACACTTTATAACGCGGTTTACCACGATACGCGCTTCGCCTTCAGCAAACGGCCTGATTCACAAGTCAGTAGGGGTAACCTTACGCCCATAAAAAAACCAGTGCAAGCACTGGTTTTTTAGCATTCGGAGCGATCACAACGATGGTGTATCCGCACCTTCTTTTTCTACCACGGTCGGCAGTAAATCTTCACGGCTGACACCCAGCAGGACTGCGATGGCACTGGCGACATAAATTGACGAATATGTACCAATTGCGATACCAAACAGCAGTGCAGTGGCAAAGCCGTGGATCATAGCGCCGCCCATGAAAAACAACACGATCAGGGTTAAGGCCGTGGTAAATGACGTCATGGTCGTACGGCTTAATGTACTGGTAATCGCCTCGTTAATCGTACCTTCGACCGTTTCATCGCGGAGTTTGCGGAACATTTCGCGGATACGGTCAAACACAACGATCGTATCGTTAATGGAATAACCAATCAGCGCTAAAATCGCCGCTAAAACGGTTAAATCAAACTCTAACTCGAACACCGAAAATAACCCAAGGGTAATAATCACATCGTGCAATAACGATGCGACCGCCCCGACCGAGAAGCGCCATTCAAAGCGAGCGGCGACATAGATCAAGATCCCGACCAAGGCAGCTAACACGGCCAAGAAACCATCTTCCTTTAACTCATCGCCGACTGCGGAGCCCACGATATCCACTTTACGAACCGTTACAGGCTGTTCGGATACCGTATTGATGGCAGCAATAATTTGCTCACCAATCGCTTTTTGGTCTAATTCAGGTCGCGGCGCGATGCGAATCATCACATCTTGCGCAGTGCCAAAATATTGCACTTGCGCATCGGCAAAGTCTCGCTCGGCTAATACTGTTCGGACTTTGTTCAAGTCCGCTTGCTGTGGAAACACCACCTCAATGACGGTACCACCCGTAAAATCGAGGCCTAAATTTAAGCCTTTGGTAAATAAACTAACCAAAGAACCCAACACCAGAATGACAGAAAAAATCAAAGCTGGTGTTTTTAACTTCATAAAGTTAATAGCATTTTTATAAACAAATAAGCGCATGAACGGCTCCTACACTGGCAACTGGTGGCCACGACGCTGGCCCCAAATCAAGTTAACGATCAAACGCGTGACAAAAACCGCCGTGAAGATCGAGGTAATAATGCCAAGTGCTAAAGTGACCGCGAAGCCTTTGACCGGGCCAGTACCAATACCAAACAAGATAATAGCGACTAATAACGTCGTGATGTTGGAGTCGGCAATGGTGGCAAATGCACGGTTGTAACCTTCGTGGATAGCTTGCATCGCCGAGCGACCTTCCGCTAACTCTTCACGGATCCGCTCAAAAATCAGCACGTTGGCATCAACCGCCATACCGACGGTTAACACAATACCCGCCATACCCGGTAAAGTTAAGGTTGCACCTGGGATCATCGACATGACACCGATCAGTAAAATAATGTTCGCCATCAAGGCCACATTGGCAACCAGACCAAAGCCTTTGTAATAAATAATCATGAAGGCTAACACCACCAAGGTACCCCACATGATAGCGCTCATGCCAAGTTCAATATTTTCCTGACCTAAGCTGGGTCCGACGGTACGCTCTTCCACAATTTGGATCGGCGCAATCAAGGCACCTGCTCGCAGTAATAACGCTAAGTTTTGTGCTTCGGCGGGCGAGTCTAAGCCAGTGACACGGAAACTACGTCCCAAACGTGCTTGAATGGTGGCAACGTTAATGACTTCTTCACGTTTCTCAAGAATAGTTTTTCCGTTGGCATCTTTTTTGTTGCTTGGCTTGTACTCAATGAATACCGTCGCCATCGCTTTGCCAATGGCATCTTTGGTGGCTAATGAAAAGGCATTGCCTCCTTTCGCATCCAAGTCAATGCTCACTTGTGGCCGACCATTCTCATCAAAACTGCTGTTGGCGCCAACAATGTGGTTACCCGTTAACATAATACGTTTTTGCAGTACCACAGGGTTACCACTGCGGTCCATATACAATTGGCTGTTGGCCGGCACTCGACCTGCAACTGCGCTAGCTACATCAGCAGATTCATCCAACAAACGGAATTCTAACGTTGCGGTTGCGCCTAGAATTTCTTTGGCACGCGCCGTATCTTGTACACCAGGCAGTTGCACCACGATACGCTCAGCACCTTGGCGCTGAACCAAAGGTTCGGCTACGCCGATGGCGTTCACCCGATTACGAATAATGGTAATGTTCTGCGCGACAGCATCTTCACGAATGGCTTTTAACTTCACATCCGAGAAACTAACCACCAAGGCAAATTCATCGGCTTCCGTAAAAATCAAATCACGCTCTTTTTTCTCTAATTCAGCTTTAGCAGCCGCACGATCCGCATCGGAACGGAAGGTTAAGTTGAGCGTCTGCTTAGTTAAATCGGCCGTAATGGAGCGATAACGAATTTTGGCTTCACGCAAATCGGTGCGGTACAGCTGCACCATGTCATTTAACGTTTTGTCCATCGCCGTTTTCATGTCCACTTCCATCAGGAAGTGCACACCACCCCGCAGATCTAAACCCAATTTCATGGGCGAGGCGCCAATGGCATCCAGCCAGGCTGGCGTCGCCGGCGCCATATTCAGCGCTGTGACAAACGAATCACCAATCACCTCATTGACCACTTCCCGCGCTTTTAGTTGATCTTCGGTATTATTGAAGCGAACCAACAACTGTCCTTTATCCAAGGTGCTGCTTTTGGCTTGGATCTGCTTAGCTGTCAGCTCAGCGGAAATTTTATCGACAATCGCTTGTGATACCTCAGTACCTCGGGTACCACTGATTTGCAGCGACGGATCGTTCGGGTAAATATTTGGTAAGGCGTACACTAAGCTAATTGCCATGACGACAAGAATAGTGAGATAACGCCAGATTGAATTCTGGTTTAACACAGCGCTGTCCTTCTGCCGTTATTACAATGACTTTAATGTGCCTTTCGGCAACACAGCTGCCACAGCAGCTTTTTGAACTGTGACTTCGGTGCTGTCATTTAAGGCAATCAACACAAAATCCTTATCTTCAGCAATCTTGGTGATGCGTCCCACCAAACCGCCGTTGGTTAACACTTCATCGCCTTTTGCCAAGCCGCTCAACAACTGTTTATGTTCTTTCATGCGTTTGGCTTGTGGGCGGTATAACAAGAAATAGAAAATCAAACCCATACCACCGAGCATAATGATCATTTCGATCATACCGCCTTGTTGCGCCGCCGGCGCGGTCTGAGCGTACGCATCAGCAATAAAAAAACTCATGTAAATCCCCTTAATAGTGAACTAATTATTTTTGTACGTTATTCCGCAACCGCATCAGTTGCGGCATGGAGTGGTGGTACCGCAAGGCCACGCCGCTGATAAAAATCGGCGACAAAGGCGTCCAAAGTACCGGCAGCAATCGCATCACGTAATCCCTGCATCAATTTTTGATAGTGGTGCAGGTTATGAATCGTATTGAGACGCGCGCCTAAAATCTCATTGCAACGGTCGAGATGATGTAGATATGCCCGAGAATAGTTTTTACAAGTGTAACAATCACATTCTTCATCTAAAGGTGCAATATCGTCCTTATATTTGGCATTTCGGATCTTAATCACACCATTGCTGACGAACAAATGACCATTGCGCGCGTTTCGCGTTGGCATCACGCAGTCAAACATGTCGATGCCACGGCGTACACCCTCAACCAAATCTTCTGGCTTCCCAACGCCCATTAAATAGCGAGGTTTGTGCGCAGGCATTTTATCGGTGGTGTGGTTGAGAATTTTGATCATCTCATGCTTGGGTTCGCCCACGGACAAACCGCCGATGGCGTAACCGTCAAAGCCAATCTCTTCCAACCCTTGCAGTGATACATCGCGTAAATGCGGGTACATTCCGCCCTGAATGATGCCAAACAGTGCAGATGGATTGCCCTCGTGCGCCACTTTGCTGCGTTTTGCCCAGCGCAGTGACATTTCCATCGATTTTTGCGCTTGTTTTTCCGTCGCTGGGTATGGCGTACACTCATCGAAGATCATCACGATGTCCGAACCTAAATCGCGCTGTACCTCAATGGATTTTTCTGGCGTTAAGAAAATTTTCTCACCATTGAGTGGCGAGCGGAAGGTCACCCCTTCTTCTTTGATTTTCCGCAGCTCACCCAAGCTAAACACCTGAAAGCCACCGGAATCCGTCAGGATCGGTTTTTGCCATTGCATAAAATCGTGCAAATCACCATGCTTTTTGATGATCTCTGTGCCTGGACGAAGCATCAAGTGAAAGGTATTACCCAAACAAATTTGCGCACCTGTGGCGGCTAATTCTTCCGGCGTCATGCCCTTGACGGTGCCATAGGTTCCAACCGGCATAAATGCGGGTGTTTCGACCACACCACGCGCAAACGTCATGCGACCACGACGGGCTTTGCCATCGGTGGTTAATAATTCAAATTTCATAAAATTCCTTAGATCGCCAGATAAACAGTCCAGCGTATAACGCGGCGATTGTAGCAGAAAGATTGGGCAAACCCTACCACCTCAAGTGGTAGGGGGAGTACAAATTCACGCGGATTTAGAGGATGAGCATGGCATCGCCGTAGGAGTAAAAACGGTACCCTTCAGCAATGGCGGTTTCATAAGCATTTAGCACATGTTCGCGCTGGCTAAACGCCGATACCAGCATGATAAGCGTTGATTCAGGTAAGTGGAAATTGGTAATTAAGCCATCCACCACCTGAAATTCATAGCCAGGATAAATGAAAATTTGCGTATCGCCAGCATAAGGTTGCAGCGGCTGACCGGCAGTTTTAGCAATTTGCGCCGCCGACTCTAGCGAACGAACCGATGTGGTTCCGACCGCAATCACTTTGTTACCACGTGCTTTGGCGGCAGCCACGGCGGCTACGACGTCGGCATTGACCTCAATGTATTCCGCGTGCATATGATGATCATGCACATTCTCCACCCGCACCGGCTGGAAGGTGCCAGCGCCCACATGCAAAGTGACAAAGGCAAACTCGATACCTTTTTCTTTCAGCGCTGCGAGTAACGGCTCATCAAAATGCAAACCTGCGGTGGGTGCTGCGACCGCGCCGGGTTTCTCACCATAAACCGTTTGATAGCGTTCACGATCGGCGGCGGTATCTGGCCGATCAATGTAAGGTGGCAATGGCATATGACCCAGCCGCTCTAACATATGCAGCACCTGTTCATCCCCTTGCAATTCGAGCTCGAACAACTCACCAACCCGCTGCCGCATGATCACGGTCGCACTTTGCTCAAGAATTAATTCTTGTCCAGGTTTAGGCGCTTTACTGGCTCGGATGTGTGCTAAAAAGCGCTTATCGTCCAACATACGCTCAACCAGCACCTCGATTTTACCGCCAGATGCCTTTTGGCCAAATAAACGCGCCGGGATCACTCGCGTATTGTTAAATACCAGCAAATCACCGGGGGATAACCGCGCTAACACATCGCGAAAAATACCGTGTTGCAAGCTGCCATGGTGGCGATCCATCTGTAACAAACGGCTTGCTGAGCGCTCCGCTTGTGGTTGACGTGCAATGAGGTGGTCCGGTAACTCAAAAGAAAAATCTTTAACTTGCATAGGATAGTCCGCTTTACTGACAAACTAGTGAATGGGAGATTTATTTTACCCTTGCGCCGTGACAAAACCAATGCCGTTGCGGCTATTGCACG
>JACCDR012236156.1_pt1 | contig 24114 bp, 24 predicted proteins | sample 7446431 | NCBI WGS metagenome assembly JACCDR01 (sample SAMN15323443, study PRJNA562643) | freshwater metagenome | isolation source: river surface water | place: USA:Blue River Watershed | collected 2017-08-17 | reverse complement strand
GTTTTCATCGAGCTCACCACCTCCCCCTTCGAGGCTAACTACAAGCGGCTCAAAGACCGCAACGACCCGTCGCTGTCCAGACCAGGGCGCGCTGGGTTGACGAACGTACGGCGCCCCTTACGCGGCCTCGAGATCAAAGAGGACACCTACGCCTCCATCAAGATGGTGCGCGCCGATGGGCTCGAAGTTCCGTTCACCGATTCGAGCTCGGCGACGGGCCAGTCTCGCAACTACTCGAACTTCATCCTCCAGAGCGTGCAGGAAGCGCGCATGGAGAAGCACCAGATCGTCGAGACGTTCGGCGAGCCCTACATCTTCTTCTTCGGTGAAGCGCCGCGCTTCTTGGACATACAAGCGGTGCTCATCAACAGCCACGACTTCAACTGGGAAGCAGAGTGGTGGGAGAACTGGGAGAACTCGCTGCGCGGTTCGAAGAGCGTCGAGAACGGAGCTCGCACGTATCTCTTCTACGATGACAACGTCGTCGAGGGTTACATGCTCATGGCGCAAGCTGTCAAAGTGAGCACCGAGCCCTTCCAGGTGATGCTCACGTGGCGCATGTTCGTCTCGAGCTACCGGAACGTGTCGTTCGTTGGTGACCCCAACTTCCCCGTGCACGCGTCTGTCGAGCTGCCGCCTGATGTATCACTCACCGACGCCGACGCGTACGGGGAGCTCACGCAGGCCTACCGCTCAGCGTCCGACGTGCAGAACCAGAATGCGGCTTGGGGCGATGAAGTGGCGCGCAACGCAGACCCCGAGCAGTTCGGCTCCCGAGGTCGCCTGGCAGACGTGCTGAGGCGCAGCTCACGCTCGGTGGCCTTCCCTGGCAGCGTTCAGGCGTACATCGACTACTTGCGCACCTCGAACCAGCAAGACCTGCCGGACCTCGACTTGTTCGACCGCCTGCACTCTCGGCCGCTCCGCTCACTCATCGCCGACAACGTTGACGAGTACACGGGCTCGGGCAGCATGACGACCGACTACCTGCACGGCACGCTGCCGGAGGTGTTCGACCCCCGAGTCCGCTCCGCGCTCGAGGTCGAGGATCTCTTCAAAGAGGCGATCAGCTGGATGGCGTGCTTCGGTGCCGACATCAACAACTACAGCCTGATCGCCGGGCTGGGGATGGGCGTGAGCTTCGGGGCCGGCTCCGGCGTAGGCATCGGCTTTGGTGTAGGCATTGGCGCTGGGATTGGGGCCGGCGCGACCTTCAGCGCCACTCCCAAGGCAGGCGTCGGCTTCGGCGGCAGCGCCGGCGGGGGCTTTGGATTCGGCGCGAGCTCAGGGACGGGCTTCACCGGCGGCATGTTCGCGGGCGCCGGTACCTACGGCAGCGCCGGGTCTCAGGCAGGACGGTCGGCCAACGGCTTCGGCAGCGCGAGCGCCCCCTCGAGCGCGCAGCTCCCCGGCACGCTCGGGGTGTCGGCGGGGGCGGGCGTGCTCTTCAGCGCAGGCGCGGGGTCGCGCCAGGCCGGGCTTGCCCAGCAGAACCCCTTCGATACAGGCTTCGGCGACCCGGCCTACGGCTACCCCTCCCCCTACGGCGGGCCGGGCTTTGGGCAGGCGGGCTTCGGTGACTTCGGCGGCGTGGGGTTCGGCGCGAGCTTCGGGGTCAACGGCGACCCTGGCTACCTCCCTCCCTCCGACTTCACCTTCGCCGGCAGCGAGGACGAGCGCAGCGACCTCGAGCGGCTCATACAATCGCAGCCGGGCTACGGCACCGGCTTCGGCGGCGTTGGGGCTGGCGACAGCTTCGCCGGCGCTGGCGCGGGGGCGTCGGTGTTCGTCGGCGGCTCAATCTCGGCTTTCGCGATGATCGCAGCGCCCGGGGAGCTATATCCGGATGGAGACGCGTTGACCGCTACCGGCCGTCGCTTGGGGCTCACCAACACCAACCCGTACGGCGTGCCGTGTCTCGACTCTTCTCGCGGCGCCATAAACCTGTTGAGCTTGCTGTGACATGTCAGTCCATGCCCAGCGCCTGCAGCTTCGGATGTTTCTTGAAGGCGTCGAGGTGCCCATCGTTGGCATTCAGGTGCAAGGGCTTCCAAACGCCCCGCTCCTAGCCGCCATCCAAATCCCGCCGGTAGCGGAAGGTACGCGCCTGCTACCGCGAACGTTGGTGCACGTCTTCTTCCGTGACCCCTACGAAGAGAACAGCCCTCACCTTGCTGCGCGCTCGAACTCGGCCACCAACCAGCGCGACCCCAGCGCCTACCAGAACGCGCTCGACCAACGCACAGGCGGTACGGCCGACGACCTGACCCGCTACAAGCTGCTGTTCGGCGGCGAAATCTTGGGTTTCGAGTGGACGAAGGACCAGGCGCAGCGCGCGCTTGTGCTGCAGTGCGCTGATTGGTCGAACTACTGGGACTACGCCTATCAGTGGACGAACACAGGGCTCTTCGGCCCTGGCATCAAGGCGCTCTTCAGCGGCGGCTCGACCAACCTCTTCACCGACTTCCTTTCGAGCTCGGCCGAGGTCGTCACCAATATCCTGCGTACGCCGAGCATCAGCTTTCCCAACCTGAAGGGGTTGGGCGGCGGCATCATCCATTTGCTCGAGTCGATTGGCGGCTCGTACTACTACGACAAGAAGATTGCCGGGCAGAACATCTTCTTCACACTCGCCGAGCTCCGCCTGCACATCAACCAGATGATCGTGGCAGTGGAGGCTGACCCGACCGCGTCACGGCTGCTCGCGCTCCAGGGCTACGGCGGTCTCTTGAATCGCCTGCTCGGAGGCATGGGCGGGCAGACCTCGATTCGGCAGAGCATCACGGCGCTGCAGGGCATCATCTTCCATGAGACCTACGCGCAGCCATGCCCCAAGTACATACCTGGCACTGAGGGCACCGTAAGCGGGCAGGTACGTAAGCGGCTCGACCAATCGCCGAACACCGTCTTCATCGTGCGCAACGCTACTGGCGTTGCTGACGCGCTCGAAGAGGTCAAGAACCAGCTCAACGTCGCTACGACGCGCGGTGACATTGCCACGTTCACGTCTACCGCTAGCGTGCAGAAGAACCTGCGTGAGCAAATCATCTCACGGCTGAAGAAGCAGCAGACGTTCCTCAAGAACACCATCATGCAGCTGGGCAAAGTGAAGCCCGCGGTGCCGTCGGCGAGCTCGCTACTGAACGCAGCTCAGCAGCGCATTGGCACGGCCGCCACGCTCACTCAGCGCTGGAACCCTAACAGCGAGAAGACCATCTCGGCGGTGCTGACACCACTGAACGACGCCATCGACAAGCTACGCCGTGTAGCGCAGCTCACCGTAGTTACCAACAACCGCAAGAACCGTACACCCGCCCGCCTGGTGCAGCAGATTTTGCGCCCCGACGTTTGGTTCAGCGCTCCGCCTCGATGCAACGTGCTGTTTCCTGAGCACTACTATCGTCTTCAGTACAAGCGCTCCTTCATGGAAGAGCCGACGCGGCTGCTGCTCAAGACCAACGACGAGTTCTTCGGTGAGGACGAGCTGTTCGACCGTTTCTACTTCGCGCCCAAGACCAAGAGCGTGAAGAAGAGCAAGGTGAACCTGCAGGCTCTGCTCACCAACGACCTACTCGAGCACGAGCTCTACACGGGCATCCTTCCTGTGTTCGAGAAGATGGGTGAGCTCAACATCTTCGCAGCGCGTGGCGGCACGGTGAAGGACAAGGTCCCGCAGGTGGGGCTAGCGCAGCGCTCTGCCAACTTCCTCTACTTCAAGTACCGCTTCGCCTCCCGCCAGATGGTAGTGACGGGGCGGTTCAACCCGTACATCGCGCTGGGCTTCCCTGCTCTCGTCATCGACAAGTACGCGGACAAGGACGTGTTGAAGTTGCACAACGAGCTTCTGCAGAAGGTGGGGCAGCCGACGCGCGACATCAACAAGCTGCTCGGCACGAGCTTCCTCGGCAACGTGACGCAGACCACCATCCAAGTGAACCAGAGCTCGGGGCAGATGGATGTGGTACTGAGCTACCCACGCCAGCCAGAGGAGTCGGTCGAGTTCTTGGGCGCGACGGACATCGAAGAAGTGTCGGTCAACAAGCGCTTCGACGACGATGTGCTCCGTTCTACAGACGTGGCTTCCATCGACCAGCCGCGTGTGCAGAGCCTAGGCCCGAACCTGGGCACCATCACGCGTGTGCAGGAGGTGACGAACCTCTACCGCGGCGACCCGAACTCGGTAACCATCGAGGGTTCGACCAGCACCAAGCCGCTCTTGCTCTACAGCAACTCGATTCCTGGTCAGAAGCCGCGTACGCCGGCGTCTCGCGTGCGAGCTCGCGTGCCTGTTGGCATCGAGATTGACGCACGTCAGCTCGACAAGAACGTGCTTTCCGAGCTCGGCGTTGACCCGGAGCTGTCACGAAAAAGCAGCGCTACTGGCCGCCCCGACTATGTCGGCAAGAGCCAGTCCTTCTACGCGCAGCCACGCCCGCTCACCATCCGCGTCTTCCGCATCGAAGAAGAGGTACCTCGATTTCGGCAAGAGGTCGTTGACCTGCCTGCTGAGGAGTACATCCGGCCCGGTTGGTACGGCGACATCTGGCACCCGTCTAAGATTGGTGAGGCCTACGACTTGTTCTTCAGCACGGGCGCCATCACCGACCCACACACGGTTGCGGGCGACGGCGATGCTGCATTCGCGGCCAAGTTCGCGGGCACCAGCAATGGTGCTCAAGAAGCCATGGACCAGGCGGCTGAGACCGACGACCCGAACGACCCGCGCAAGGATGCGCCTCTCATCTATCGGTTGCAGACGGGCGCTTCCATCGAGCAGGCAGCCGCGTTCCTGCAAGCGACCTACAGCCACATCAAGGTGACTGGCCTCGACGTGGAAGAGTTCATCCGTGCCTACACCTGGCGGCCCATCGCCACCATGGTCGACATCTTTGGGACGGGTGACTTACAGCTCAGCCCCGATGGAAACTTCGTGATGCAGGGCATCGAGGGGTTTCATTCACGTGCCTTCGGGCCGTACGACAACCTCTTCGGGTTAGTCACGCCAGAGATTGAAGATGTCGTCGGCTTGAAGCGAGGTACCACCTCAGCGCAGAAGGGCGACACGCGCAAGGTAAAGCAAGATGCGGTGAAGGACTACCTAGCTGGATTGGGTATCGGTAGAGCTATAATCGGCTGATGTCCGAGATCACCTGCTTCTTGGTTGTCGACACGGGCCGCGACCGCTTGTACTTGCGCCGCTTCATTTACAGCGACGGTAAGGGTTGCTCGCATGACGCGAGCGTAGCTATCGGCGAGACGACTGTTTCGGAAGCGATTCGGTCTTCCGACAGGCCGCCTGCCGACTACGAGAATGACCCGCGCTGGCCAACGAAGTGCGACAAGTGCGCCTACGTCTTCTCGAGCACCGATCAGTGGCAGTTGTTTCGCCGCTCCATCTACCGTCGTGAAGAGACGGGTGAGGAATGGCCGCACGATGAGCTACCTGCTGGCGCGATGTACGACGCGACTTGGTATCACGGTCTCGTAGGCCGCGTTGTAGGTCCTGATGGTATGGCGCTTCACGTCGTCTGCCCGCCTGGTGGTAGTTGGGGCGACCACTGGCACGTCGATGGACCGGCGAATAACGGACCCGGCTGGGAACGCACAGGAGTTGTCCCCCGCATTTCAGCCAGCCCATCCATTCAAACTCCGCGTTATCACGGACATCTGCGCGACGGTAAGCTCATCCCTTGTTGAGCTAGATTCCGTTCAGCTACGGCGGGATGGTACAAATAGAGGCATGGACAACGTGGTGTTCAATGCCTTCCAGGATGAGCTGACCAAGATCGCCAAGGGGCGTGACATCAGCCAGTTGTTGTCAGGCCTCGCTGCTCGCAAAGGTCTCGACCCCCAGAAGGTACCTGCCATCAAGCAGGTCGGTAACATCGCCGCCGCGGGTAACCGGGGTCGAGCTGCTGAAGTAGCGGGCAACGTCCGCAGCTTCTTGAAGTCCAAAGCATCCTGATGTCTGAGGTCGCCGCTCGCTACGAGAGCTTCTTGGATGAGCTGCGCAAGCTCGCCGCGTCCAAGCACCGACTCTCCATTTCGAAGTCGCGCTCGGGGCGTCGTTCGCTCAGCGTGCAGACTCTCTTGAAGAAGGACAAGGAGGGCACCCTCTTCAAGAAAGCCGAAGCGGAATTCAAGCTGCAAGGGAGCTTGAAATTCCAGGGCCTGTCTATCGCCATCGAGAACGACAAGGGCTCGACTCGTAGCGGTGTAGACCCCGACGGCAAGCAGTGGAGCACGACGTTCAAGTATCCGTACGGCTACATCAAGAACACCGAAGGTAACGACGGCGAGGAGATTGATGCGTACGTCGGACCCAATCGTAAGGCTCCAGACGCCTTCGTCATCCACCAGCGCAAGCTTGACGGTGGTGGTTTCGACGAGGACAAGGTCATGCTCGGCTTCGACTCTAAGGGCGACGCGCGCGCTGCCTATCTCGACCACTACAACAAAGTGGGGCCGAAGCTCCTCGGGCCTATCTCGACCATCGCGGTCGATGAGCTGCAGCGCCGCCTTGCGGAGAAGCGCAAGCATACGAAGCTTGCGATGGCGGCGTACGTAGAGAGCAACGAGAAACAAGAGCGCGCCGTGCCTGGTGACGTCCCTTCGCGTGATGGCTCCGACCCAGGCGGGTTGGGCGTGGCGAAGACCGAGGACGGGCGCGGCAACGTAACCATGCTTCCCACCAACGGTGCGCAGTTAAGCTCGCAGACAGGTGTAACTACCCGATTGTAGGGGCGCTAAGCTTCAGCGTAAAGGTGCTATAAGGTTCAGATGAACCGAAGGCATCTGGTTTTCTGGAAGAGGATAGACAAGTCAGCCGGACCTACCGGTTGTTGGCTGTGGACGGGCGCTGTGAACAACAGCGGCTACGGCGAAGTGCAGTGGGATCGGCGCGCCGTACTAGTACACCGATTGGTTTGGGCACTAAGCCGTTTTGAAGAGCTCGACAACTTAGACGTGCTTCATCGTTGTGATGAGCGTCGTTGCTGTAACCCAGCCCATCTATTTCTTGGAACGCACCAAGAAAACATGAAGGACATGATTGCGAAGGGTCGTGACCGAAAAGCGCGTGGTGAAGCGCATGGGATGGCGCGGCTTACCAAGGCCTTGGTTTTGAAGATTCGTGCAGAGTATGCTTGTGGGCATGGTTCGTGGGCATCTCTGGCCAAAAAGTACAAGGTGTCGAAGCGCACTGTCGGCCGCGTCCTATCTGGGAAAAATTGGGGCGAGGGTTGAGTTAGCGTCGTCGGGCACTGGAGCGATGACGAGGCTTTGATGGAAGACGTAATGCACCGCGCGTTCATGGATGAGCTGCAGAAGATCGCAGCTGCAAATGGTGGAGCGCTTCCAGGGCTAGAGAAGCTCGCCATCTTGGGTGGCGGCGGCAACCCGTTCAAAGGCGGGCCAGGCGTGTTCCAGCGTTTCGGACAGGACCTGATGGCCGGTGGCAAGATGCTCGGCTCGCAGAAGCTCGTCGCCCCTGGCAAGTTTGCCCCCGCCGGTCTGGGTGCACGCGTCGCCGGCGAGGTCGCGCATTCGGCGGGCCATCACTACGCGCACAAGAGCACGCTCGGCAACCTCATGAACCCGCTGGGCGGCGCGCTCGGTGGGATCAGTGAAGGCCTGACCCGCAGCGCCGGCCGCGAGCTGTCGACGGCTGGTTCCAACGTGGGTGGAACTGCGGGACGCGCCATGCGCTCGGCCGGCGGCGGGCTCCAGCGCGCGGCCAAGCCGATGGGTATGGCGGGCGAGGTCGCAGGCCTGGCGGGGCTAGGTACCGCACTCCACGCGCCGCTCTCCGTCGCTGGCGCCGTCGGCGGCAAGCTGGTGGGCGCGGCCTCGGCCGCCGCCCCCGTCGTCGAACACGCACTCCATGGCGTAGGTCACACCGCCGCGCACGCCGCGCACGACGTCGTGGGTAACGCTGCGCACAGCGTTGCCGATAAGGCACGTCGCGTAGCCGGTCTGGTGCAAAAGCCCCTTGCCCCGCCGAAGACCGGCTACAGCATGATGCCGCCCCCAATGGCGGCTGGAGGCCACTGATGGAAAATTCCACCGCCGAAAAAGAAGGCCTCGAAATCCTCCGACGAGACGCTGAGCAAAGCGCCGAATGGATCAAGAGCGCGGCCGTCTCGGTCGACGACGCCCGGCGCTCCATGGACCGGCTCGACACGCTCGAGCGGAACAAGCCGACCCTGCGGCAGGTAGGGCGCTACGGCGCCATTGGTGGACTGGGCGGGGCTGCCGCCGGCGCCGTCGGCAATGTGATCGAGCACGGCTCTGCGCTACGAGGGGCGACGCCTAAGGCGCAGGCCTTGAACCTGGCAGCCTCGGCGGCGAAGGGCGCCATCGGTGGTGGAGCTCTGCCGCTGCTGCGCTCGCACAGCGATAGGCACGCGGAGATGGGCACGCTCCGCAAGTTCATGAACCAGGACAAGACGGCTGCCTCTGAAGAAGAGGCACCGCCCAAGCGCCGCGCGTTGAAGGGAGCCGCGACACTTGCAGCCCCGCTTGCTGCAGCTAGTGCGGCAGCTGAGGCGGCACCTAGGTTGGTAGGCAGCGAGCTTCTGTATCACGGTACAAGCCCTGCAGCAGCACAGCATATACGGCAAGAGGGATTGAACCCAGCCCATGGAGGCACAGGTGCCGCTTCTTGGGAGCACGCCAACCCAGAGTTCAAGACGAACTCGCAAGGACATGTTCACGTCACAAAGAGCCGGCCCAACGCAGAGTTTTATTCGCGTCTGAGTGGTGCTCTTGAAAGTGGCGAAGCAGTGCAGCCGATGGACTTGTTATCCAGCAAGGGTACGGGCAAAGGTACGGTACTACCTATCGCTATGCCCTTCGACCAGGTGAAGTCCAGCTTCCACTTGGACCCGAATGGAGATCTGGCCAACGACCTCAGGTCGTCTAAGACAGTGCCGAGCAAGTTTGTGAGCCCGCAGAATGAATCATTCATGGGTCGCGTGTGGCGAGGGCGGCCTTCAAATTACTTGTCGTACGTCAAGAACAACCCGAAGCGCGTAGCAGCAGGCGCCGCCTTGGCTGCAGCAGCCCCCGCGCTCATGTATGGCGGCTATCGAGCTGGGCAGAGTCTGGCGCAAAGCTTTGGCGGTCAGGAGAAAGCAGCAGCGCTAGGCGCGGCCCCGCTCTGGCGCCGCCAAGCCGGCTTCACGCCTCCAGGCATGCAGACGGCTGCGCAGCGGCTGCAGAAGTCCATGTCCATGGGCAAGGTCGACACGACCAAGGGGCTCAAGCCGCTCAACATCAAGGTGGGGCACACCATCGTCCAAATCGTGAAGAAGGCCGGCCTCGGCAACATCGTGCGCCAGGTGCCGCAGGCGCTCAGCAAGGTGCCCGCTGCCGCCAAGAATGTTGCGCTCGGCGTGGGCGAGCGGAACATGCATTTGAACGAGGTCGCAGGCCTCGGCGTTCTGGCTGTACCTGGGCTCGACACCATGCAGTCGCGAGTCCGCGCGCGGATGGCTGGCGACAAGTCGCCGCACGGCGCTGAAAAAAGGCAGCTACTCGGCGAGGGAGCTCACGCTGCATTGGACGTAGGAGGGCTGGGGCTGCTGGCAGCTCCGGCCATCGCCCACCTAAAACACGCCTTTGCCAACAGCGGCTATGCTGGCAACGTGGCCCAGAACGGCCCTGGGATGAAGTCCCACAGCCAGCTGCCGCCGTTCAGGCAGGCGGCGCTTCAGGTGAAGGAGAGCTCGCCGCTCAAGCGCGTGGGCGAGCTCGTGACGGGCTCGAAGGCGGGCCGGCTGCGAGAAGCGGCGCTGCGCCACGCCGACCGTGCGGCTGAAGGCAAGCTGCCACGCGAGCTCAAAGCGGCCCGTAAGCTCCGTGGCTTGGCCAAGGTGGAGGAAGGTCGCGTCGGCAAGGTACAGGGCGCGCTCATCGGCTCGGCCGCGCTCGGTGCCGTGAGCGACAGCACGGGCCTGGCTGAGAAGGCACGTGGCAGCAAGAAGGAGGCGGGTGTGGGCGTTGGCGCTGGCATGACGACGAGCCAGTACTCGGGCCCGCTTTCGTACGGACCGTTCAAGATGACGAGCGGTATCCCTGCCTTCCGGCGCTCGTCACCCACCAAGCGTGACGAATCGCTCGAAGGCGCGGCCTGGATGTACGGCGAGAACAAGGAGGCCTCGATGGCAGCCACGGGCGCGATGAGCCCTGCTGGGCGGCTCTCGAGCTCGCAACGCATTGGGGCCCCCAAGGTGACTGGCTTTGCTGGCCCCTCCATCGCCGATGTCTCCAAGCCGAAGGGCTTCGGAACTCCGCTACCTGGTGCGCAGAAGAACCAACTATGAAGCCGCTGGTGCTCACAAGCATGTGCGCCGAGCTGGCCAAGCTGGCTGGCGTTGGGAGCCGTGCCGCGTCTCTCGTGACCGGCAGTAAGGCCAAGACGCTCGGCAATGCTGCAACGCACTACGCGGACGAGGCGTCGAGATTGGGCCGTGTCGCCGACGCTGGCGGCATGTGGAAGCAGCTGAACGACCCTCGCTTCAACAAGCGGGTTCGCGACAGCGCCGGCCGCGCTGGACGCGCCGCAGGTAAGTTGAAGGAGCTGCACAAGAGTGAGCGCAAGGCGGTCAACCTCACGCGAGCAGGACTCGGCGCCGCTCTGGTCGGTGGCGCCGCCAGCACCCAGCTCGAGAAGCGGGCGCTAAATCCGCAGTTCACCTCGCTGTTGTACGGGCTAGGCGCCGGCGCTGGTGCACTTGGATTGAACGCTCTGGCAGTAGACAAGTTTGATGAGTCGCTAAAAAGCAGCCGACGTAGCAAAGAAGACCGCCTACTTACAAAACGACTGATCGGCGGCTCTAAGTACCCTGTGCACCATTCAAAGCACATGGATTCCGCGATGATCGTGCTGGACCCTTCCTCCGACGACATTGCAAGTATCAACGAGGCGTTGAAGGTAAAGCTCCCCGAAGAAGGGCGCAGCATCGTGGCCAATCCTAAGGCCTCGATACCCTCCATCCTCGCACATGAGATTGGGCATGGTGAATTTCATGACGGAGCCGTCGGTAAGTTTCTTCATTCCAACAGTGATTCGCTGAAGACAACTGGCGCAGTATTGGGCGCTGGACTTGGTCTCATTGGTGGCTCAGGTTCTGCAGGGAGGCACAGCCGTGCTTTGAATGTAGCGTCGGTTGCCGTACCGATAACGGCGAAGGTGATCGGCGATATGCCCGAAGTAGTCGCCAGTATTAAGGCGTTGCGGCAGATGGAGGCTGAAGGAGCCTCTCCTGAGCAAATGTCCCGCGCAAAGAAGCAGCTGGCGCTTGCCTACGGTACGTATGCGAGCATGCTCCCCATGTACGCTGCGACAGGGCTGCTAGGGCAGTCGATCGGTCATGGCGTCAAGTCAGCAGGCGCTACAAAGACGGCGCTACTAGAGCGTCTTGTACGCCTCGGAGCTACCGACGTACCGAAGACCCCACGCCTGCTCATGAAGCAGCGCTCGCCACAAGAGCTCGCAAGCCTGCAGCAAGGCGTGTCGAACTGGTGGGGCAAGAAGGTCAGCGACCCCATCATGGGTGTGGCCAACAAGGGTTTGAGCAAGCTACCCGCTGGCAAGGTGCGTAACCTCGCGACGAGCGGGGCGAAGCTAGTGGCGCAAGATCCCGTCGGCGCTATCGCAGCGAACGCGGTACCTATCCCTGGTGCCTCACTTGCTTACTTCGGCGCCAAGCGCGGGCTCGAGCGCGCCATTGACCGCATCGCGCCCCTCGCAAGTTCAGCTACACCTTCGGTATAAGAAACCGGAATGAAGTGTCTTGCTTCATCGAGGAGGTGACGCATGGACAGAGCTTGCCCAGTGACGCGCGCGTTCCTGCGCACGTTTCGCAACCTCTTTGATTTGACGGCCATCTACAACGAGATGTGGCTCGAGCCGTACAACGAGCTGGCCGAGCGTGCGGAAGAAGCTGGCGGCAACAGGATGCAGCAGCACCAGAGGGCGTTCTACTGCATTGAGCTGATGACGAGCGTGTGCGCGTCTCGCCTCAAGGTGCCGCAGCAAGACGTTACGAGGCTAGTGGGCTGGCCTCGCTCACGCGAAGGATTGAACCAGATACTCGAGTACGCCACGTTTGAGCGTGATGATCTCGTCGCAGAGCTGACCGAGTGGTACTACTTACCGACTAAGCCGCGAGACGAGCGCCAAATGCTGCACGCTGCCAGCCAGTCGCGAGCGGCGCTGTTCAAGCTTGTTTGCGAAGCATGCGTACTGCTTCGGCAGTCGCTGAAAAATCCCGAAGTACCACTCACACGCGTTGGGCGCCGACTCGCCCTAGCAGCCGACGCCGCCAACTTTGGCATCACCGACCACCTTTCATTTGCACAAGAGCTCATCGAGCTCAGTGAAGGCAGAGCATGGGAACGCAAGCGGACGTAAAGGAACGCCTACCCGGGCTTCAGTTTAGGGTGGAGGAGTCACGCACAGAGAAGAAAACAATAGACGGCAGATGGCACGGGCGCATCTTGCTTCATTGCGAGTACGACGACCGTGCCCTCTTCGAAGCTGCAGCCAACAAGCTGAACGGCTTCAAGATCTTCTGCGAGCTGGCCGAAGAGCTCACCGACGCCCTCGGCGAAGAGCTCGACAATACGGTGAGCGAGCTGGAGGCTAAGACCAAAGAGCTCGAAGAGATGAAGAAGCAGCTCGAGCTCGAGCAAGCTGAGACAGCACGGCTGCGTGGGCTGCTTGCTTCAATCGACCGCGAGTTGGATGGGCTACCATGAGAAAAAACCGACTTAAATACCTCGAAGCCTTGTACAAACGTATGCCACGCTGCTGCTACAAATCCTGCAGAAAGAAGGCCACGCGTAAGACCATCGCAAATGGCGTGCTTTGCGATGAACATGCAAAAACCTGGTGCACCAGCGCCCTGCCGTGGGCTGCTGCCATTCGGCGATTAGGTTGAGCTACAATCACCAGGAGGAACCATGGCGCTCACCGACGACATTCCGGTAAAGATCACAGCCCTCGAGTACCGCAGCTCGAACAACAGCGAGCTCGAGGCCTGGCTGCGGAAAGAAGCCGAGGGCGGCATCCAGCCTGAGGACAACGAAGAAACGCCGAAGCGTAGAGCCGTTGACCTGTACGAAGACCCCCAAGGCCGCTTGGATGGCCAGAATCACGACTCGCGTTGGGGTGAAGAGACGAAGGGTGACCTTGCTCACCATAATGACGCCACCTTCGCCGAGACGAAGAAGGACCGCATGGGCGTGCTGAACGACGCCTTCGCAAAGATGCCTACCAACGAGAAGCAGGACGCCTCGGCGGTGTCCGAGCTCTTCGAGCATGGTCGTAGTGGCCAATTCACCACGCACTCGGCCCCGCTGCTGAGCAAGGCCAAGCTGGCCTCGACCGAAACCCTGGGCGACCGTGTGAAGCGACTCACGGGTCGCATCTGAGGCTATGCCGAAGAAGAACCCAGCAGAGGACTTCCTCGAGCAGAAGACCAAGTTGGCGGCCGAGCGCGCCGCCGGTGACTTGAAGCTCTGGAAGGACTGGCATGAAGGAGGCCGAACACCGGACCTCCTTCAGCCATTGATGCAGCGCTACCAGCCGCTCATCAACCGCAAAGAGAAGGAGTGGCGTGCGCCCGCAGTGGCGCCTGCGGCTTTCAAAGCCGAGCTGCAGAAGCACTTCATCGGTGCGGTGCAGACGTTCGACCCCGACCGTGGTGTTGCGCTCAACACGCACGTGCAGAACCGCATCCAGAAGGCCAAGCGGTTCAACGCCAAGCATCAGAACATCGGGTACATCCCCGAAGGCCAAGCCAAGAACATCGGCCCGCTGCAGCAAGCCCAGAACGAGCTAACAGAGCAGTTCGGTCGGGCGCCCACTCCTCAGGAGCTCGGCGAGCACTTGGACATGCCGACGAACAAGGTGAACAGCCTGATGAAGGCGCTTCGTAAGGACGTGCCATCGAGCTCGTTCGAGACGGACCCCGCAGGCTTTGCCACTTCACGTGAGGCTGACGTCGTTCGCTTGATGCAGAAGCGACCTCACGAGTACCTGACGCCCGATGAGGCGCAGATTTTCAACCACATCTTCGGGGCCAACGGGTCTCGCAAGATCACGGACACCACTACGCTGGCGTCCACGCTCGGTCATTCACAGCCGAAGGTTTCGCGCCTGAAGACCAGCATCGCGGACAAGATCAAAAAACACATGTGACGTAGCCGCGCAAGCGGTGATCTACGTCCTAGAAAGGAGCGGCTATGCATACTGCCGCTGATTACGATTTGGTTGAGAGCGACCTCATGCGTGAGGCTCGTGCGCGCGTGCTTGCTTACATCAAGGTAGGCAGCAACGAAGAGAAGAAGCTCATCGAGTACTGCGCGGCCAACATTCCGCGAGACAGGTACGTTCCGGTCTCGCAGATGCACTTTGGCGCACAGCATGTAACCGCAAGGGATGCTGATCTAGAGCGGGCGCCGCTCGTTGTCGTCTACGCAACAGATGACCCGTCTAAGCCACATTCGTTAATACACAGACATGCCCTGGGGCAGCTGTGCGACATCGCCGGGTTGCATCGCACGTATGCAAACAAGCTCAACGAGCCTAGCGAAAAGACGTGGCGCAGGTCCTTACTTGCCTACAACTTGAACGAGCTGTTCCACAAGCAGACGTTCGTAAACCGCTTGAAGAAGCCAGCCAAATTCTTACACCGCTTGGTGGGGAACGAGCTGCGCGCTGTGCTCACGCAGAGCTACAACCGCCATCTCATCAGCGTGGCTGTGTTGCAGCCGTTCTTGGAGGTAGCCAAGGAGGTAGGGCTCGGCCCAGCCAAGGCTACCATCACGGATATGCGGGTGCATCTGCAGACGTACCTACCCTACGCCTTCGAACCCATCCCTGGTGAGTTCGTGGCGCTCGGGACATCATGGAGCAACAGCGACTTCGGTCAGGGCAAGCTCAAGATCAGCCACACCATCCTGCGCCTGAACGGTATGGGCAACCTCGTCACCGACGATGCCTTCAGCCGCATGCATATCACCTCGGTGGTCGAGGACACTGACATGGCCATCGACGATGAGGTGGCGAGGAAGGAGCTCGAGGCGGTAAGCGCAGCCACGAAGAGCGCGGTTCGCGAAGCTATGAAGCCGGAGCAGGTGAAGAAGATCCTCGATGCCATCAAGGCTGCGAACGAGGAGCAAATCCCCTGGGCCAAGCTCAAGGACAACCTCAGCAAGTTCTTGTCGAAGAAGAACCTGGGGACGGTCGAGTCGATGCTCGAAGACCGCATCGAGGAGCTGCCGCCGGTACTCACCGGCAAGGATGGACAGCCCATCGCTTCGCGCTGGTGGGCAGCCTCGGTGCTGGCGCACTTGTCCGAGAAGCAAACCGACGCCACGGAATCCATGGAGTTCAAGCAGGCCGCCGGTCAGTTCTTGGCCGGAAGCAAGTAACCGGGTAAGGGAAGTTCATGACTGAAGAAAATAAAGAGGAACGGAAGGTCTGGCGTGTGATTCGGCAGTTGTCTGCTTCCGAGCTCGAAGATCTACTCAACGAGCTAGCAGCTGATGGCTATCAGGTGTTCAAACTGGAGCAAGTACCTACTGACTACAACAGCTGGATTGTCTTTGCATTCGATCCAGCACTACTTGGTCAGGGCATGCAGCAGCGCATGGTCGAAGCCATCTCCAAGATGACGGGGCTGCCCACCATCCCTAAACCGTTCGGTGGCTGATGAGCAGGTGGATTCAGCTCTACGCCACTTCACCAAGTGGCAAGACTCTCTTCGTTTGCAGGATGTGTGGGTGCCAATCACCGGTGCCCACCTCCGTGTGCTCCGCGCCGCCTTCTGTAACAGGCAAGACGCCGTTGCCCTGTGCGTTACTAGAAGAGATGCAAGAGGCGCTAGAAGAAGTAGAAACCGGAGAAGTAGCTTCGGGGTTGAAGTACTTCTACGTAAATCTAGGAGTCGAGTACTACAAGGACGGCAAGTTCTCGGTTCAATGGCGGGACAAAGACAACGTGTGGCACGTAGCGTCAGGTTTGATGACGCGCGAGACAGTAGAACAAGTCAGGAAAGCGACGAAAGAACATGACGATGAATGACAGCTACGAAAAAGGCAGCTACGACCGCATGCCTAGCTCGGATGAGTTCGAGGCCGAGGGCACGCCTGCCGATAGGTTGAAGGGCAAGTACTTCCCAGCCTTGGACCACGGGTTCGTGGCCCTCGTGGACTACATGGGCGGTGACGCGGATGTGGTGCAAGCAGCGCGCGTGAGCTACGGCGCTGGTACCCGTAAGAAGAGCGAAGACCGTGGGCTGATTCGCTACCTCATGAAGCACTCGCACTCGACGCCCTTCGAGATGGTGGAGCTGAAGTTCCACGTGAAGCTACCCATCTTCGTGGCGCGCCAGCTCATCAGGCACCGCACGGCGTCAGTTAACGAGTACTCGATGCGCTACTCACTGGCGCCCATGCAGTTCTACAACGCCAAGTACGAGAACCTCGGCTCGCAGAGCAAGAAGAACAAGCAAGGGCGTGGAGAACCCATCGACCCAATGGTCGCGTCTGACTACCAAGAGCGCGTGCTTCAGCTGCAGAAGGCGAGCGCAGACCTCTACGAGCTGCTCATCCAACCAGACGTCGACCTGGCTCGTGAGCTTGCTCGTATGCACTTGCCGCTCTCGCTCTACACCGAGTGGTACTGGAAGATCGACCTCAAGAACTGCCTCGACTTCTTGAAGCTTCGCGTCGACAAGCACGCGCAGTGGGAGATTCAAGAAACGGCGCGTATCAAAGCAGGCATCGCCAAGGTGGTTGCGCCGCTGTCGTTCGAAGCCTGGGTCGACTACAAGTACCAGTCGCGCACGTTCGGCCGCAACGAGTTGCAGCTGTTGCGTAACCTGGTTTCAAGCAACGAGACGGGTCTCTATGCGCGCAGCCATTCTTACCAGACGCCCGCACAGCTGAGCGATGCTGGCTTGTCGAAGCGAGAAGTCGACGACGTGCTGGCTCTATTCGCACTGAGCGACACCGACCCATTTGCGCCTGAGGTGTTCGACCTCGACTTGAGCAAAGCCAAGACGGCCAAATACTTCGCCGATGAGGCAGCCAAGTACGTACCGAAGATCGACCAGAAGTAACATGCGTAAAATCGTCAGGCCGTCGCCACCTGCAATTCGTTGCGCTTGCGGCTGCGGCCAGGTGACGACGGTTTGGCGAGGGCAACACCGGAAGTTCATCGCGGGCCATCATGCTCGCGGTGAACTCAACCCCAGGTTTGGTGTTTCAGTCACTAAAGAGACCATAGCGAAGATGTCAGACGCAAGGAAAGGCCGTGCGTCTAGAGCGGCCGGTTGGCGGCACACAGAAGAAGCAAAGGCGCGTATGGCGGCCGCGCACGCAGCTGTTGGCTACAGACCTAGGACGCCTGGCACCGGTAGCTACGGAGCATGCCGCACATGTAGTAAGCCGATCTACATTCAAAAGAGTAGAGCTACGACGCGTTCGTATTGTTCGCGTAGTTGTCACGCTAAAGAACCACGCGACGGCGCGCTGAATCCGTTCTATGGCAAACAGCACTCCGCAGAAACTAAGGCGCGTATTCGCCAAGCTACGCTACGACAGCGAGCTCAAGCCGTTGTACTTCCAACCAAGCCTGAACGTATGGTGCATAGCCAACTACGCGCACTTGGTTTTCAGTTTGACGCGGAGGTACATCTCGGTAAGTGGTGCGTCGACATCTACGTACCATCGTTGCGCTTAGTTATCTTTGTAGATGGTTGCTATTGGCACGCCTGTCCTCTTCACTTTCCTGAGAAGAAACAGAGAGGCCATGACAAGGCTCGCGTACCGTACCTGACCAAACTTGGGTTCGTTGTCGTAGTTTTGTGGGAGCACGAGGTTTTGGAGGATGTATGCAGCGCAGTAAAACGAGCGGTGAGCTACAGCAAGAAGGTCTCGAACGCATCCGTCGAGAAGGACATTCGTACCTAGTGGGAGTAGACGAAGTAGGTTTTGGAAGTTTGGCGGGCCCCGTAGCCGTAGGCGGCGTTGTGGCTCGAGCTGATTGGCAGGACCCACGCGTTCGCGATTCGAAGCAGCTCGACGGCGCAGTGCGCGCTCGCCTGGTGCGCGAGGTGCTGCTTCCACCCACCGTCGCTTTTTCTTTAGTCCTCAGCCACGACAATCTGGCCATCGACCGCATGGGCGTAGGCAGGGCTCGAGACGACTTGGTGCGTCAGGTAGTAGACGCGTGCAGGGCTAAATTTCCAAGTGCGCTGGTCGTGATGGACGGCAACCAGGCCCCGCCGGGCGTCAAGAACCTGGTGTGCATCCCCAAGGCCGACCAGCTGGTGAAGGCGGTGAGCGCCGCCTCCATCCTAGCCAAGGAGGACCGGGACGAGTGTATGCGGCTGCTTCATGAGGAGTGGCCCGCCTACAATTTCGAGAACAACGTGGGGTACGGAACGGAGGCGCACCTCAGCGCGTTGAACCGGTTCGGGCCCTGTCCCATCCACCGATTCAGCTACAAAATAGTGCGGGAAGTGGTCGAGCGGCTAGGGATGAAGCCCCCTTCTACCACAGGGGGATCGCAAACTAGCCGAACGCCAGGTAAGATCTCAGGGTGGCGACAACCTCCGAAAGGAATGCGCGTCTCGACGAGCTCGAGCAAGCGGTGAAGCAATACGCCGCCGCGCAGCGTAAGCAGCTCACCCACCGGGTTGATGTAAGCAAGCGCATTCTGCGCGGCCGCACAGGGGCGGACCGCCTAGCACAAGCGGCTGTCCAGCAATCGACGGGTCTGGTCGTCGCCGAAATCGACGAGTTTCTCACAGGATAACCATGGAAAATGCACGGAATAGTTTAGGCGGGGGAGCGGCTACGCCCGACGAAGAAATGGCGCAATCTGGCCGCGTGGACGCAGCCGTTGCCCACATCCAGCAGCTAGCGGAGACGCAGCCGTCTACGCCGTTACGGCTGGATGAGGCCGACTTGCTGAGGTTCATGCTGCTCAGCGAGCGGGCGCGGCGCGCTGAGTTGCAGCACGCGATGCACCAGGATGCGACCAAGCGCACTGAGCTCGAGCTCAACCACATCGCCAAGGAAGGGCTTGCGCACATGCAGCATATCGAGCAGAAGTACGGTGTAGATATGCGCCTTCACATGGTGACCGAAGACGGTACCTTGGCCCCACGGTCGTCCGAACCGGGGAAGAAGGCGTAAGCGATGTTCTTCACGGTCAGCCCTCCATCACCCAACGGCTCTCCCTCATTTGAAGTAGTCACCCTCAGCATCCTCGCGAACAGCGAGGACTTTGTAGGGCTCTTCGACTGCATCGAGGTATGGCGTTCTCAAGGTGCGGAGGGCGGGCCGTATGAAGAACTGACCGCTGATGTCTGGCGCGGAGCACGCCTCCCCGCCAGCGGCTTGGACCAGCCAGGCGTCGTCATCTCGGGCCCCACCGTGAACATCGTGGGGCTCACGCTCGAGCTCATCCTGAACGAGAAGGACACCGTGTCCGTCACGTTCACGGGTACCGACCCCCTCACGCTGGTAGCGGCAGCGCAGCAGATTGCTACGCAGAGCCTCGGTCGCTTGCGCGCTTGGGTGGACTCGAACTTCAAGCTCGTCATCGAGACCATGGAGCCCGGCACTGGCGCGGCGCTCCGCGTCGTCCCCAGCGACGCAGCTTCTTTTTTAGGCCTGCCTACGCAGGAACCCGACACGCTGGCTTTCGGCAAAGAGGCGCGCATCGCCCTGCTCGTGGCGCAGGCTAGCTACAGCTTTTCGGACCGAGCTGGCTCGAGCGCCTACTTCTACAAGACGCGCTTCCGCGACCGCGCGACCAACACCGTCAGCGAATTCAGCCAGGTCTACAGCTCCCAGCAAGTAGCGGCCATCGACCTGGAGAACGTCGTCCTCGGCTACATCGACCTCATCTCGTCCGAAGGCCGGCCGATGGTCGGCATCGAGGTGTCGCTACGCTCGTCCTTCGTAGGTCGACTCATCGCTGGCAAGCTTGTTACCGGCAACGACTTGATGAGGAAGACCGACAGCAAGGGGCACGCTGAGTTCTTCTTGGTGCGTGGGCAAAAGTACACGCTGTCGATCTCCGGTACCGATATCGCCAAGGAGATTGAGACGCCCACCGACTTGAACGTCACTTCGTTCTTGCTCGTCGACGCAGAGTTCGGTACACAAGATGACTACTTCCGCGCTCGTATCCCCAACATCCCTACGATGGAGCGCAGGAGTTTCTGATTATGGGGGGCTCTCCGAGAACCGGTGGGATGTGGGTCGAGCAGGCTCCGGCCAGCTACTTCACCAATGACGCAGGTCGACCAACGTCGCCCGCAAGCGACGTCGCGTTCATCCCTTCACTTGTGCAGGCAACTCCGATGGGTAATTCGGAGAGTGTCGACTTGAACGACTCGGAGAAGCCCCCCGCCCTTTTTGTGCGCATTCGATTTCTAGTTGCAGGGTCGAAGCACTTCGTAGAAGTACCTTGGCGGCGTGGGTTGACGCTGAGCCAAGCGTTTCACATTGCGCGCACGAAGGACTCCTTCTTCCGGCACATCAACCCACGTTCATTTGCGCGGGTCGTGGGCGGCCAGCGCACGCGTAGCCTCAGCTTCGTCTTGAAAGCGGGCGATGAGGTCCGCCTCAATCCAATCGCCAAACCTATGCTTTGAACCATGGCCACATTCGAGCTTGTAACCATCATCTGTACCGACGACGACCCCGCCAAGACGCCGGTACCAGGCGTGGTGGTTCGGGTCTTCGACAGCACCGGCGCCGTCTTCTTCATGCAGGGAGTCACAGATGCCGACGGTAAGGCGAACTTCAACATGCTCGCCCCGGTGTCGTACCAGGTTCGCCTCTTCAAGCCGAAGTACTCGGTCGCTGCAACGCAGAACATCAACGTGCTGTCGATGCCGGTGGCTCCCGACACCAACGAGTTCGTGACCCGAGGCCATGTCTTCAAGCCACCGGAGGCAGTGCACCAACGACTCTGCCGCTGCTCTGGCTTCTTCCTGCGCCCCAACGGCGCGCCGGCGCCGAACCACGACATCCATTTCATCGCCAAGTTCGACCCGCTGCTCTTCGAAGGCGACGCGATGCTCACCGAGCGCGTGCATGGCCGGACTGACGAGCGCGGCTACTTCGAGACGGACCTGGTGCGCTGCGGCAAGTACGACGTGACCGTCGAGGGCTTCGAGGATCGGCTGCGCTGCGTTGTGGTGCCCGACTACCCGAGCGCGAACCTCCCCGACTTGCTCTTCCCGGTGGTCGAACGCGTCGAATTCGACCCACCTGGCCCCTACAGCATCGGCATCGGCGTCGCCCAGCAAATCGAGCTCACGCCGACGGTCTGGGCTTCCTCGGGTCTGGAGCTGGCTGGGACGGCCCTCCAGGACGTGCTTTGGCGCGCCGCCGACCCGAGCGTCCTCGGCATCGAGGCCACGCCAACGAAGCTCATCCTGCGCGGCCTGGCGGCGGGTGCGACCGAGCTGCTCGCTCTGCGCGCCGACCGCTCCATCATCCGCATTCCTAACACGCCCATCGCCGGTGTACCTGTAGCAATTACGGTTAGTTAGCCATGCTCGATACAAACCAGCTCCAGCTGGTCCTCCGGGAGGTGTCCGAGGGGGCCGCAGCGATCCTGCACACGACGCGAGCATCTGACGCTTCGCCAGGTGTACGCGTATCTGCCAACTTCACCTACCTGGCCGTAACGGGCCCTCTCGAGCGCCTGGCGCGGTTGATGGGCGAGGAGCCGCGTCCGCCCCGCGCGCGCCGCCCGCGCAAGCGCCGGAGGGCACGCAGGAGCGCGCTGCCGCCTCTCGCCGCGGGTCAGCTGCCCGAGCCGCCAGTCATCGAGGACGTCGATGCCCTGAGCGCCTGGGACCCCGACGAGCGGCCGTACAGCCCCGACAGCGACCCGCTGGCTGAGGCCGGCAACTGCCGTGCACTGCTACTGGAAATAGTGCGGCGTGCCTCGTACGACTGGGTGCTCTACCGCTCGAGCTCCAAGCTCATGAACCGAATGCTGGCGCAGAGCGCGTACGAGTGGCTCTTCGTCGAGGAAGAAGACAGCGCCCAGTGGAAGCAGCGCGCGCAGAGCGGCAAGGTGCTGACGAGCTTTATCGCCATCTGCGAAGCAGTCGGCATCGACCCCGATAGCGTGCGTCGCCGCATCCGCCAGCTCACCGACAAGGACATCATGGGCGCTGGGCGGCCGGCAGAGAAGCGCAAGCACAAGGTCAGCAGCGACGACATGCTTCAGGCGGACGACTTGTCCGTCTTCGATGTGAACGTCGACTCGCTCCCCGTGCACGACTTCATGTTCTCGTCGTCGGAGGGCTAAAAGAAAGGGCGGGGCGGCCCACACTTTCTTTCAACGCTCAGACAGCGTCGAGCGTTTCGCGTATCGAGCTCTCGATGTTCTCGAACCCCAATGTCTCGTGGATCCAATCCTCCGTGTTCTCGAGCATTTTGATGAGCGCATCTTCGATGGTCGGACCTTTACCATCGAAGCTCTTGTGCCCGATGGTGATTGCCAGCGTGCATTCACGCTTCTTCTGCTTCAACTTCACGATGTGCATACGCAGCTTCGAGATGTGCAGCCCATCCAACTGCGCCAGCGCCTGCACGATGTAGTTTCGGTCCAGGTTTCCGTACAGCTCGTTGGCTTCGACGAACTCACGCAAGACATCGACCTTGTTTTTGAGTGGCGGGTCGAACTCGATCCAGAAGCCTTTGTTCTCTGTGCTCATGGTACCTCCACGCAGACAACGGTGGCGCCCACGGGGTTGCCACCAACGTTTGAGCTCCTGCACTCCCAACCCGAGCGCGCGTCTTCATTGGTAGGTTGGTACACGCCGATGGCGCCCCAGAAGATGCCTTGACCCACGCAGTTGCCAGTGAGCGCGATGTCGTTCTCATCGTCGCACTGAGCAATGGCCACACCTGAGGTGAGGTTGGTGCTGCGCGTGTACAGGCTGCCCTTCGTCAGGCTGAAGCCATCCTTGCCGTCGGCGCCCTTCGGCCCGGCAGGGCCCTGAGCGCCGGGCTCGCCCTTGGGCCCAGCAGGCCCTTGCGGGCCAGCAGGACCAGCAGGACCAGCGGCTCCATCTACGCCGTCGATGCCAGGCTCGCCCTTGGGGCCTTGAGCGCCCGCAGGCCCAGCAGGGCCAGCTGCGCCGGGCACGCCGGGAGGGCAGCTGTTCATGTCGTTTACGCAAACGGCGGAGACGCCATCCTTTCCGGGAGCGCCTTGTGGGCCAGCAGGGCCTTGGTCGCCCTTTGCACCAAGCGCGCAGGTACAGCTGTCACTGCCCGCGGGCTGCCCTGCCGCACCTGGCGGTTCTTCTGCTTGAGCAGCTGGTGCGAATGAAACTTCGGCGCCGCCACAAGCCACGAACAGAGCCGTCAACATGCTCGCGCCCAAGATCTTGATGTAGTTCTTCATATTACTTACTCCTTCGCGGCATCGCCGCCCTTCTTGAATTGATCGTCCCATCACGTTGCACATGCACCTCGAGCGGACGGTCCACGTAGACAACGCCAGCACTTGCGGGCGTCGCCTGGGACACGTACATGTTCACAGGCCTGGGAGGCGGTGCGCAACCCTGGCCGTAGCAGGTGTAGTGGTAGCTGTATGTCGCACCACTACATCCAAGCGCGCCTAGCGCCATCGTCGTCGCCAAGATGAACGACGCGAGGCCATTCTTGCGCTTGGGCAAGATGGTCATGACGCGAGGTTGCTCCTGGTCATCGAACCCAGTATCTACTTGAACCATCTCGAACGCACGAAGCTCTCGAAGCGTAGTCATCGCTCCGATGGGCTTGACCTCGTGCGTTGCTACATAGTGAAGCCCGTCGATGAGCTGGACGTTCGTCGACTCGTCCATCTCCACCACTTCTTTACCGTCCACACCTCTTAGTCGAATCATGAACCTGTTCCTCCTTCTACATTCTTATCCCCGATTCCCATCCGTTCTTGCGCAGGGGTACACTGACTTCTCTCGCGTGATGAACCACTGGACATTCCTTCACGTTGCGCCCGCAAGCGGGCGTAATACTCTTCATGCTGGTGGCATAAGAGACGCGAATGGG
>JACCDR012294718.1_pt1 | contig 24117 bp, 20 predicted proteins | sample 7446431 | NCBI WGS metagenome assembly JACCDR01 (sample SAMN15323443, study PRJNA562643) | freshwater metagenome | isolation source: river surface water | place: USA:Blue River Watershed | collected 2017-08-17 | reverse complement strand
TCCAACAAAATTGTTGGCTTTGTATTGATAAATAATTTATTAATCCCCTGTATTTTAGCGGAAAATAATACACACAGACTATAGAAACATGACAAATATTATTGAAAATATCTCAGAATCAGGCAATAGTCCTGTTGTAATTTCAAATGAGGCTGCCTCAAATCTGGAATTTAAAATCGGCGGGACCGCTTCTCAAAAGGAACCCAATGCACTGGCAAATAATTTAACAACAGGCGAAAAACAGCCAACCGAACCTATACCAGGGGAGCCAATCAATAATCAGCCAACTAATCAACAAGAAAATACTTCTAATTCAAACAATACTAATCCTACCCAACAAAATAATTATCCGGTTGAGATAACCGCGGAAGACTTTTCTTCCATTCTAAGCGATGCTACGGAAGGAAGAATTAAAGACGTCAACCAAGTTTATCAAATCTTAGAGGAAAATACTCGACTTAAAGAGCAGTTGGAAAATCCAGCTAGCCTGTTTAAGGATGCTACCCAAAGAAGCATTTACGAATTTCTTAATGATTTTAAAGCCGGTGATTTCGATTCCGGAATTCAGGGTTATGCGAGGCTCAAAAGTCTTGACATTGCAAATATGAAGCCGGAGGACGCTTTGAAGGAAAAGTACATCCAGGACAATTTAAGTTACGGAATATCGCGCGTTGATTCCGAAAAAATGTTCCAGGCTGAACTTGATAAGAAGTATGGAGGGTACGAAGAAGATGTTGCCTCCAGGTTTATCGCCAAAGACGGTATAGACGCTAAAAAAGCACTGTTAGAAATGCAAACCAAATACACCACACCGAAAGTTGATGAACAAGCGGCACTGGTTGAACAGCAAAGGCAAGCAAATATCCAACAGTATTCTCAGGCGGTATCAAAATCAATGGAGGGCTTTAATAGTCTTGTTTTTGATCTCAATGGCACACCGGAAAACAACTTCACTTTCGAGGTTAAAGATACTCAATCAATCGCAGATGCTATTAATGATCCGCAAGCATTCCTAAACAGTCGATGGACTGGACCTAATGGATTCAACGCAGAGCAGATCAAACAAGACATAGCAATTCTTAGCAACCTAGACAATATCATAGAAGGGATAGCTAATCATGCAATTAATATTGGCAAGGAGATCGCAATTCGCGAAAGGATAAACGTCCCAACGAAAACCACTCCAGCGCCTAGCAATGCACCGGGAGGTGGAGGAGCAATACCTAAAGACATGAAAGAAGCTATACTAATGGCTTCTGTAAAAAAAATGAACTAAAAAAATTAAAATAATATGGCACAAATTCAAATGTTCGGAGTTCCAATCGTGACAGACCAGCTTGTTAGTGGTCTTGACTTTATTCACGAGCCCGAGGTTTATAGAAAACTAGTTGGAACATACCCAAGACAAAGAGATTTAACATTCCTTAGAATTTTGGGACAATTTAAAGAAGTAAAGCAAACCAGCTGGAATTGGCATGAAGAAAACAGGCTAATCACGCCTGTTACTATCAAGGCTAAATCCCAGGTAACAGCTAATACTACCGTAAGAATTACCCTTGCAACAGAAGATCATGACGCTACCGGGAAGTATACCTATGTGCGTAAACATGATATCGTTCAGTTTAAAAATGGAGCACAAGGCGTCGTGATTGACAAAAGCACAGCCGTTGATGGTGCACACACTATTGATGTAAAAAGAATCAACTCTGATTACGATCCAGTAGCAGCAGCTGTAGTGGGTGATCAGTTGGGTATCTTCTCTATGGCCTTTGAAGAAGGAGGTAGAGGGTACGGCGAAACCATCATGCCTACCACCACGGTTTACAACAACAAGGTTCAAATCTTCAGGGAAGACGCAAGCGTAACCTCTTCTGAACAAACCAACCAAACATATGTTGAGTTTACCATGCCAGAAGGGTTTGCCGGAGCCGGTGAAACATATGGTTTTTATTTTGCCAAGGTGCTTGCTGATACCTATGATCGATTCCTTATTAAGGAAAACCTGGGTCTATTAACCAGCGATATTGATGATGGAAACATCACGGTAACCGGTGATACAAGACCAGTAAGAGTTTCCAGAGGTTTTGTTCCGCACGTTAAAAGATATGGTGAATTAATGGAGTATGGTAGCAAGCCAACCATGGGGACATTCGATAATCTTATCAGATTAATCACAAAGAACTATGGAGACACGGAAAACATGCTTTTACAGGGCCAAAACTTTGGTCTTGGGCTAAAAGATTTCGCAACAGATCTTATGCAGAATGGAGCTGTTATTTATAATAGCTCTAATGGAGAAGAAATCAAGAGCGTTTCGCTAGGATTCTCTACCTATAAGTTCGGCACTGGTCACGTATTCCATTGCAAAAACATGGAAGCGTTCAACCATCCTGATACAACTGGTTTGGCAGGATATAAATACCCTGACCTTGCGATTCTTTGTCCTATGGACGCTAGACAGGATCCTAAAGATTCTGAAAACATGATTGCCCCTTTAACTATTCGTTATAAACGACAAATAGGAAAAGGATCTCAGAATACACACAAGGTATGGTATACCGGTGGTTCTTCTGAATCAGGATCTGATGACAGACTAGTAAACGAAGTACACCTTGCTTCTGAAAAAGGACTGCAAGTGTTCGGTGCTAAGAGATTTATTTACTGCTTCAAATCTGCTTAATAAGCATAAAGTATTGGTGAGAGAAATTTCTCTCACCAATTATTATTTGACCATAAAAAACACACAACCATGACAAAATCAGGAACAAAATCAGGACTAAGTACAGAACTTGAACCAAGACCACTAAGAGAAGGACAAGTGGCTGTTTTTAAATTAGTAACTGCTGGCAGAATCGATCCAGCAACAGACAAACCGTCTTTCAACTCAGGTGCATATTTCCATGGCGAAACTACCATATACGATAAAAACCTAAAGGATTATGTAATCCTTAAAAACAAATCGGGAGAAGAGCTAGGGTTTAAGGATGGCAAAAGTGCCATCATAGACAAAATAGATCAGATCGAATTTGACGCACATGGCTTCTGTCGTGTAAAACACAATGAGCCTTACAAATACATTTTTCTTAGCCGCCATGACTATTGCGGAAGCAATAAGTTCAGAGATAACTCCAAACCAATCATGTGGGAACAGATACTTGATGTAAACATTAAGGAGAAAGAATTCATTGCATTGGACCTTTCATTGGACGCTCAATTGATCATTAGAGATGGAGATCACAACACGGTACTTGCAATTGGTAAATCACTTGCAGAAGCAGGAATTGTTGTAGCAAGCTTGGATCTCCCAATCTACGATCTAAGAAGAGAGCTAATGAAGTACGCCAAAGAACATCCTAAAGAAGTAATCAATGCAAGTAAGGATAAGGCTAAAAAAGTATTAATCGACATTCTTGATGCCCAAAAATGGAATATCATAGCATTTGAACAGGAAAACAATGAGTGGGTATGGTGCGATAAGTTTGGAAAGGAAAAAGTGATAACCACTATTGAACCTGGTCATGATCCGATTAAAAGACTAGCAGAGATAGCTCTCAAGCAAGCAGAGGACAATAAGCTTGCAAAGGCAGAGGACAAGCAAAAAACAATTTTAACACAAATAAAAGAATCCCTGAAGGAGCTTGTGTAAAGTATCATTCGGGCTGTGTGTGACCAGAGGAGTAAAACCCTCTGGTTTTTAAAAATAAGAATCATGGCACTGGTAATCAACATTGTAAAAGATAGCATTAACGATGCAGGTACAGAATTATACTTGCGTGATGATACTGGCGCCTATGAAGTAAGCGACAATCCAGGAGGATACGGAACACCCAATCCAGACAGAGATGAAATTGCACTTATTCTTATTGCAACAAATAAACGTGATGGCGATAATGGAGGAGAAGGGGATGTTGAATGTGAAGTTCAATCTTATGATCCTGTCTCTGCTTCTGCTTTTACAGTAAATCTTTATAAAGATGGATGGTATCAGGTTAAAACATTTGGCTTGAGACTGTATGATGTAAATACTTCATTTAGTATTACGGAAGCCGTTTATGATGTATCATCTCAGAAGATTCGTAAAATACTTACAAAATCAGGGTCTGGCCCATATACCTATACCTACGAAGAAATAGAGAAAGAAGGTCTTGTAGAAAACTCTGTAATCACCCTTTATTCTGCAGTATTAAACACTTTGGTCTTAGAGGCTCTTTGCAAGTGCCATGCTTCTGCAAATAAGAATTTCTTTGATGCTGTTAGTCCAGTTGGTAATAAAACAGCAATTCAGGACGAGCCAACATTCCAAACATATCTCAAAATAGACGCTTATTTAAAAAGCATAAAATACAGTTTTGCTTTTGGCAGTTATACACAGGCGCAATTAAAGGTAGAGCAGGCTGAAAAAATTTGTGATTGTATTAATGATAACTGTAGTTGCTAAATGGGATGTCCTTGTGAAAATTGCGGATGTACTGGCAGTGAGAAAATAGTACAGATCATTGGTCAGAAAGGTGATAAAGGCGAACCAGGTGCTACACCATCCATAAACCAAGGATCAACCACTACGCTTTCTCCTGGAGAAGACGCAATTGTTACGCTTGTACCTGAAGGAAACAATACATATCGCTATGATTTTGCTATTCCGAAAGGATCCAATGGAACTAACGGAACCAACGGTACAAGTGGATGGACGCCAATTTTAGCTGTTATCACAGATGGAGAAAGACGAGTCCTAAGAATTTATGATTGGACCGGCGGAAGTGGCACAAAGCCTTCTACAGTCGATCAATATATAGGTGCTACTGGTATTGTCTCTACTCCAGCAGCAGCTGTAGATATTAGAGGGTCTTCAGCCGGCGCGTCTTTACCACCTATGCCAATTGGTAGTTCAATGGAATATGGAGGAGTAACAGATCCTGTACCCTCAAATGCTGAATTTGCAGGAGTAACATGGATGATAGAAGATGGTCGTGCATTAAGCAGATCAACTTATAGTGTCCTGTTCAACATAATCGGAACAAGGTTTGGGGCTGGAAATGGAACCACCACATTTAACATTCCAAATAGCCAGGGAAAATTCACTGTGGGATATGATACTACAACAGATTTTAACCAGGTAGGGAAAACTGGTGGAGCAAAAACAAAAACGTTAGCTGCAAATAATTTACCTGTTTCCCCGCCATGGGCGATTGTCGATGGTGGTCACACTCATAGTTTAAATAATGGTTTGGCCCAATTAAGATACACAGGATCTGGTGGATCAAATGTGATTAATCTAGGAGGTAACGGATGGAACGGCAGCGACATATCAGTTAATGGTAACGGAAGTAATATTTCGTTAGCCAATAATACCGGCGGAGGACAGTCATTTTCTATTCTTCCTCCATATATAGTAAAAAACAAAATAATAAGAGTATTATAAGTGTCAACACTCAGTACAGATATTGAAATTTTCATTAATAGATCGCAACAAAAAATTGCTACTATAGGCGATTCTATGTTGTCCAATGACATTCAGGGTCCGTGCATTGATTATGAAATGTCACTTATCCAGGAGCTTTCGGCTGCAGTAGATCTCTTTCAGAATTCATGTTGCGAGCCCGATGAAAATCTTAGTTATAAAATTATAGGATATCTTACTGAAAAAGCAAAGATGTCAGTATTGCCAATCGCGATATTTGACAATAATTGCTTTGCTGATACCGTACTTCTTCCTTCAGGAGGATATATTGAAGGACGTCAAGGACCCAAAGGGGATGCAGCAACAATTTCCATTGGCACAGTAACCGGTCTTCCTGCAGGATCTACTCCTACAGTTACCAACTCAGGCAATACGTCTGCAGCAATATTTAATTTCGGTATTCCAGCAGGAGCAGACGGAGCAGACGGAACAAATGGTGATAATGGATGGAGTCCAATTTATGCATTAGCGGAAGATGGGCTTCGTGAAGTATTGCAGCTTACAGGATGGACCGGCGGAACTGGTACTCCTCCCGCTATTGTAGGAGTGTATGTTGGCCCTACAGGATATGTTGCTCTGATCGCAGATGCTGTAGATATCAGAGGTCCCCAAGGAAATGATGGAACCAATGGCGATAATGGATTCAACGGATGGACACCGGTTATTGCTATAGTTACGGACGGAGAACGCAGGGTGATGCAAGTGGCTTCATGGACTGGAGGAGAGGGAACTCCTCCGGATTCTGGTGTTTACGTTTCAGGGACAGGATTTACAACAGACATTGCAAATGCAATTGATATTCGTGGAGAACAGGGGGTACAAGGAGAGCCTTTTGTTATAAATGCCGATGGACTTTTATCAGGCCGGAATTTATATGATGCAGAAGGAACTGGATTTACCTACCTGGCAACAGATACAGGAGATGTTTATATAAAAAATAGCCCTATACCTGGAGATTGGGGACCGCCTATTTCTTTTGTTGGAGATAGAGGATGGAGCCCTGTACTCAATACAGTAATTGACGGAGAAAGAATAGTTCACCAGGTTTCAGACTGGATTGGCGGAGAAGGCACAAAGCCACCTGCAGGTCAATATATTTCTAATACAGGTTTTACTAATGATATATCTCAAGCTACTGACATAAGGGGAGGTAGTGGAGTGTTTCGCATTAACGTAGCCAGTGATGCCTCTGACAGATTTAATTGGGATAACGAAGAAAAGCCATTTGCATTTCTGGCACTGGACACAGGTGAGATTTCATATAAAAACTCTAATGCTTACGCAGACTGGAGTAACTGGTTTCCATGGAGAGGTGAACGCGGTCCTGAAGGACCTGTAGGATCACAGGGTACAGATGGATCAAACGCTTTCACAATAACCACTGGCGTATTCACAATGCCTGCGGTATCTTCAACTGTGAACGTATCAGTTGAAGATACGACATGGATGGCTGTTGGTCAAGTGGTATTTATTGAGACAGCTGGATATTTTGAAGTTAATACAATAGTCTCAGGACTAACAGTAGCCCTAAAAAATATTGGATATACAGGAAATGCAACTCCTACCACCTCCATCACAATAAGCCAGAAAGTTTCACCAGCAGGAATTAGTACAACATCTGACGCCATCACCCAAGGGTCAAACGTATTAACCGAAGCCCTTATATTTGATGGAAATTCGCTATATGACCTCAATGTAATAGATGGTAACATAGATTTGAATGGTGGTTGGTTGATAGACCCTAGCTTAATTCGTTATATGGGCAGTACTGTCTGGGACATTCCCAACATGGTAATACGCAATAATATTGACGGTAATATAGGGATCGATATTAACAACTCAAGACTATCATCCGGAGGCTCTGTTAAATTTCAGTGGGACTCAGGACTGTTTTACAACAACTCAGGCCAAGCAGTTGCAGACTTTAACAATGAAGCATTGCAGAATTTTAACGGTTCCTCAAACGTGGACGTTATTGACTGGATGTTAGGGCTTGCAAATGACTTCTCAGGAGATCCTTCTTACAATTGGTTTGACAGGATTTTATTTGAAGATTGGGGGGCTGATAGTGGTAAGTTTGTGTTGATAAAAACAACCGGAACTACTGCTGAGACAAATGGAAACTGGAGGATCGGAATAGATGGAGACGACTTTGTTATACAAAGAAGAGAGTCAGGAACTTGGAATACTAAATTTACTCAAACACCGTAATATGAAAAAGGAATTAAACAAAGAACAAAAGTACGATCTTTTAAAAGAAAAAAGAGCGGAAAAAAACGAGATCAAAGAAAGATTGATAGCCGTAAAACAAGAGATTTTAGAGGCTAAAAAAATCTTTATGCAAAAATCTGCTGAGGCTGCGGAGCTATCTAAAAAATTAAATGAGATTGAAAGCGTAGAAGGGGAACTACTATGAGGTATATAATTTTCTTTATTTTACTTGCTAATATTTCGCTTGGGCAAACAACGTTCCACGGTAGAACCTATACAGGAGTTTCACATTTTAACAGTTCACATTCTGGGAGTGATACAAGCAGACAGCTATACACTGACTCGTTAAAGATAGTAGACAGGCTAGGTATAGGAGTGACCAGTACGTCCGCTATTGTTCATGTATCAAAAAGTATTTCTGCGAACGCATGGACTACAAACGGGATCGGGTTTAGAATTGCAGCAGCTACCTACACAGACTTAACTAGTACAGGAAGCCCTTCTGCTGTCTATATTAATAGTGCAGGAGCTCCAACTTATGCAGCCACAAATATAATTACCCCAACCAACGTATACGCGTGGAATTGGGAGGCTCCTGCGGATGGTTCAAACGTAACCAGTACTAACCGTTATGTATTTAGAATTGCGGGAACTTCTGAGCACGTAGGCTCGATAAGATTTACCGGAGGTTCTCGAAGTATAGGCTCGTTTGATAATAATGATTTTATGATTCGAACGAATAACACCATTAGAGCGACTTTTACAAGTACTGGACGATTAGGCATAGGAACAACTGCACCAACACCAACAAGTGACTTTACCCTATCCGGTTCTATGGGACTTGCTTATTCAGCAAAAACAGCTACTTATAGTATAGGTTCTTCTGATTACCTTATAGACTGTACTGCTAATACCTTTACAGTTACTTTACCGACAGCCGTAAGTATAACAGGCCGTATTTATGTAATTAAAAATTCAGGAAGTGGAGTAATAACAGTGGCCACAACCTCAAGTCAAACAATTGATGGTAATACTACCGCTACCTTAAATCAATACGATTCAATAACAATAATGTCAAACGGCTCTAACTGGATTATAATCTAATGGAAAATTTAAAAAAATATATTATTGTGGTTTCTGTGGTGATTTTGTTTTCGCTATTACTTACTGCTTCTTACACCCCAAGCGGTATAACAGAATCAACAAACAATAATACTACCACTCCTTTAAATGCTTCAGATACCTATACAGGAACCTATGAGATTTGCAAGCGTTCTACGGTTGCAATTTATGTATTGACCGATCAGGACGCTATGCTATATGTGGATTTTTCAAAGGACGGAACTAACACTGATGCTACTTTGACTTTTTCAATAACAGCAAGCGTAAACGAAGTTCACAACATAAAGGCATTAAGGCCTTATTATAGAATAAGAATTACAAATACAAGTACTTCAAATGAAACTTATTTAAGAGCAGGAGTAAGAATGGGAGATTTTGGAATGTCAGTTTCACCATTAAACGCAGTTATTCAACAAGACGCAGACGCAAACGTGGTAAGGTCTATAGATTCAGAGATTGATATAGCAGCCGGACGTTATACAGGGCTTTCTATTGTAAATAAATTTGGAAGGAATCCAGATGTTGACGCGGGATCAACGCCTGAAGATGTTTGGAACGGAGGGGGCACTTATGCTGGATTTCCTACTGGATCAACAGAGCAATTTCAGGTTTTTTCATCAAGTGCAAGCGCCAATAATCTTGACGTAATTTGCGGATATGATATATTACTTGTAAAGAATTAAATGGAAGAAGCACTAAAAGGATATAGTTTATTAGAATGGTTATTAAGCGGGGGTTTGACTTTCTTCTTAATTAAAGAGGTATTTTGGAAAAAGTACCAGAAAAATGCTGACACCATTGAGACTTCTATAATCGACTCGGTAAAGGAAAGTAAATCTAAATTGATTCAACACGATAAAGAATTACAGGCTATTGAGTTTAGACTTAAAAATATTGAAAGCGACATTGGAGCCCTCAAGGAAGCATGGAGAGAAAATAACAATTCCTTGGTTATACTTAACGATACAATAAAAAAATTCGATGATAGCTTTAAGGTTTACCATCGTGACAATGCTCAGTTAATGGCTGAGGTTAAACAAACAATGGACAAGAGTAACATGATTCACGCTGAGTTATTAGGGTTTTTAAAAGCAAAATAATGGCAGATTTCTCATTATATTATCCAAAACTGTGTTTATACGAAGGTGGTTACGCATCACCGGAATACGCTGCCAAAATGCGTGATTCAGGAGGGGAGACGTATCGGGGTATCGCGCGCAATTACAATAAGAACTGGCCAGGTTGGAAAATTATTGATGCAATAAAATCAAAGCGGGAAATAAAATACAATGAGGTGATCGATGATTCAGAACTTTACAAGCTTTGTTTGGAGCACAGTAAAAAGGCTTATTGGGACAAGATGCTTTTAGACCAGGTAATTAATCAGTCCGTTGCCGAAATGATCGGGGATTACGGTTTTAATTCAGGGATTGATCTTTCTGTTAGAACTTCACAATACATTGTTAACCGGCCACAAACCGGAGTGATGACTAAAGAGGATATTGAAGCAATTAATAAAGAAAATTCACTGGTTTTCTTTGATACTCTTCAAAAAAGGAGAATCAGAATGATAGAAACCAGCACAAAAATAAATCCAAAATTCAAAGCTGGGCTGATCGCCCGCGCTAAAAGTTTCACCTTTAAAAAATAAACTATGAAAACACAAATCATTTTAATATTTCTGGTAGCCCTTGGCGTGGTTGCAAGATGGCTGTTTCACCTTGTGGAAACACAGAAAAAAGTAATCAAAAAGAAGGGCGATAAATTTGACTGGGAATTTTATATCCAGGACAATGGCGCTACTATGTTACTTACGGTAGTATGTTCGGTAGCCCTGTATTTGATCGCTCCTATAGTGCTTGAATACTTCGAATTAAAATCAGAATGGGGTAAAGCATTCGCGTTCGGTTGCGGTATGACTTCGCTTGAAATCGTAAGAGTATTCAGGTCTCTTTTAATGAAGAAGATTACTGAAAAGACTGGAGAAAGCACAGAAGAACCAAAGAATTAATAATGGCAAAGAAGATAAAAGAAATACATGACCAAGTAAACCTGCTTACTGCAAAAGGCAGAACCGGCTATCACAGTCCGGAACAGATTGATCTTGCCATTTACAAAGCCAGTAAGGAGAAGTTTAATGAGTACTATAAGATATATGAACAAGATAATCAATTATCAGATAGTATGGATGTGTTTCTTTCAGACCCAATTAGCCTTACTCTTACTAGTGGAAAATATACACTTCCTGTTGATTTTGTACATGAGGTGGGAGAAATAACATCAGGAACAACAGGAAGGACAGTAAAAAGACTAACCCATTCACAGTTGGCATACAGAAGGAATAGTTCCCTGGTTCCCCCTTCTGCCGATTATCCTATATGTACATTTTATAAAACATATATACAGTTTTACCCAACGGATATAACCAACGTCAAAATGGTTTATTTAAAAAAACCAGTTGCCCCTAAATATGCTTATACTATTGTAAGTGGAAGACCGGTATATGATGATGCAAATTCTATAGATGTAGAATGGAACGATGTAGACATTGGTAAGATAGCAACAAAAGCACTTGTGATTTTGGGAATCAATTTGGATGATCCGTTATTGGTTCAGTATGCAACAAACAATGAAACCAAAGATGAATAATCATGGCATCATTAGCTAAAATAAGAGATTTAATAATTCGCAGACTGTCTGGAGGAGATCCTTCATCGGATTCACAATTGGATCCTCGCGAGATTGATTTACATATACTACAGGCAGCAAATGCGGCAATTAAGATTGAATATTTCAATAATATTCGAGCAGAAGATAACCATGCTGTATCGGGTCAGTACATTTATACTTATACTGCTTCAGTGCTTAAGGATACAATTAGAGGAGAGGAGTATATTGAATTAACCTCACCTTATGTTGCGCTTCCGAATGAAAAAGGGTTGTTTGAAATACAGCCATTAAATGGCAAGTGTAAAACATTTATTCCTGTTAGGAACGGATCAAATGCGATGTATCATGGAACTCCTGCAGGAAACCTGGAGGGAAGGACTGGATTTTACCCAGAAAGAAACAAGGTTTTTTTTACCAAAGCCATTATTTGCCAGGGGACATCAAAGGTAAGAGTGAAGCAAATTGTAGCGATAGGAGAAGATGTTGTTTTTGATCCAGGAATGGAAGAAAGCATCGTTAAGGCCGTTCTGGAGATTATGATTCCAAAATTGCCACAAGATAGGATTGCCAACAGTGTAGACGAAACGTAATAATGGAATATACTACTATAGATCAAATAGTGCGATCGGCACTTACAGCAAATGGAGAAGGATCACTTCACAAATACCAGTGGTATCTTCAGTTCGCCCTAGAAGGAGCTAAAGACTTCTATATGGATTCTTCACAAAGCGTGAAAACAATTCAATTAGAAATGAATGATATTAAACAGGTTGAACTTCCATTGGATTTTGTAGACTGGGTAAAGGTTGGTATTGTTTGCGGAAAAAGCATAAAAATTCTTGGGGTATGTGACAGCATACCAATTCTTACTGAGACCGATTCATGCGGTAACCTTAAGACTTATGACAACTGTAATTGTGGAGTAAATGCCATACCAGTAGATTATGCTTATTATGGAGGATATAGATTCTTAAACTTTACAAATGAGTTTGGGGAGATTCTTGGTGGTATTTATGGAATAGGAGGAGGCTATACCGATAAGTCATATTTTCGGGTAGTTCCAGAACAAAGGGTTATGCAATTCTCTTCTGAGATCAACAATACATTAGTGTATCTTGAATATATAACAGACGGATTTGATCCAAAATCAGAGACGGTAATAAGTCCCTATGCAGAAAAAGCCTTGCGATATTACATACATTGGCAAGTATCAATGCAAAAGAATGGACCTTCTTCTGCAGACGCAAGAGGCTGGGAAGATCAATATTATAATGAATACAGAAAAGCCCGTAGAAGAATATTTGATCTTACTCCAAGGATGATTTTAGAATTATCAAGAAAACATTTCGTTCAATCACCTAAGATATAATGCAAAAAAAAGCAACACATACATTCCAGGGAATGGATACTGATACAGATGACCACTTTATGAAAGAGGGAAGTTATCGATTTGCCCTGAATGTTCATGTTGGTTCATCAGAAAGCGACAATATGTTTTCTGTAGAAAATGTTAAAGGAAACGCACTTGTATCGTACACTCTTCCCGCGGGAACAAATAAAATTATTGGTACACACGAGGATATAATAAACAAAGCCGTGTATTGTTTTCTTTACAATGAGTATACAATACCGAATAATGTTACCTATGCTGGAGCCCTTGTTACTGTTCAGAATAACGGCTCTCAACCATCTGGGATTATTAATTCCGATCTTGTTAGAATTTCTACTAACACACCGAATGGTAATAAATGGATAGTACAATTCCCTGGAACAGGAAACGTTTACAGGTTAGTTAATCCGTCACGATTTATAGACTTGTCAACTGACGCTGGATATACAGGAAGCTACTCTGGACCGGGTACACTTACCAGATTTAAGCATTCTATATTAAAATACGACTCAATTACAAATACTGTTTCTTTGGTATACCAGCATTCAAGGCTAAATTTTGACACTGATTATCCAATAACAGGGACCTCTTTAATTAATGGGATTTTAAGTTGGACTGATGGATACAATCCACCAAGATCATTAAGACTTACAGATGCATCGTCTTACGATTCTTTTTTTGTAGAAGCAGAGCTGGATTTTATTAGAACTCCACCCTCTGTCCCTGCAACAATTGTAGGCTCTTATGATACCACATTGCCCAATTTCATGCAGAATAAGTCGTATCAGTTTATTTATAGGTATGTATACAAAGATGACAGTCGATCGGTTTGGAGTGGAATGTCCGAATTAATACCAACAGGATATCTTGATGCAAAAAAAAACAAACTGGTTATTACAATTCAAAATGAGGAACTAACTAATTTTACTGTTTTCTCTAAAATTATAACTGGAATAGAGCTGGCGTTTCGTGATGGAGATTCTTTATCATTTAAATTTATTGATAAAGTAAATTTCCCAACCGCTTCTACGACTGTTACATATACATTTTACAATGACAAAGGATATAATACTATTGCAACGACAGAAACCGATCATTTATTTGAGTTGGTTCCTAGAATAGCAGGATCAATGTCCGCTATACGCAATAGAATATTCTTTGGAGACTGTACAGAGGGTTTTGACGTAAATCCTGGAGACTTTACAATATCAACAGTTTCCTATACAACTCTAACCGTGCCAACCAAAAATACACTGGCATTAAAATCTTTATCCTTGTTTGACATAGGAATAGTCTTCTATGATAGAGCACAAAGAAAAAGCGGCACATATAAACTAGCTAGGGTTTCCACAGAAAATACTACCAGAAGATATGTTGGCGCAAAGATTTCATTTGCCCTGTCAGGAAAGCCTCCTGTTTGGGCTACTAGATACCAAATTGTTAGAACAAAAAATCTTAGAAAAAGTTTTTTCCTTCAAGGGTGCTGTATTGTTATTTCCAACACAAATGGACAATCAGAAGAATCCAGAATATTATTTAATGGACTAAATGGCAATATATCATATAGCCCGACTGAGGGAGATTACATTACATTTTTAACACCGAGTGGAGGCTTTGGATTAATAAATAAAAACTATAAAGTGCTAAAGGCCGATGGTAATTTTATTGTTGTTGAAGGATCTGTTCCATTGGCACCAAATACATCTTCTGGACAGCAAAGCTATGCATTTAAATATTGCGAAATATATTCAGAAACTACACCCGATACGTTTTATTATGATATTTCGCCATCATACCCGGTAATTGCACCTCATACAGATTTTAGACTATTTGGATTTGACAATGCAAGTACAGGAAAAAATATTGAGATAACATCAGGAGATATAAGTGTAAGAAACTTAGATGATAGTTATGTTTATTATTCATCGGTTACAATAAAATTTACCACATTTACACCATCAACAACAACGGTATCTCATACCATTACTATTAATGGTATAAATATTACCGTAAATGCAACAGCGGACAATCCAAAGTCTGCCAATTCGGTAGTAAATGAGTTTGTTGATATAATAAATAATAAAAATTATCCCTTTGCAGCATTTTTTGTAGCGGATGTACCAGATGGGTTTTATGCGCCAGAAAATTTCAATGAAAAAAATGCTGCAATTTTTATTGTAAGGTCTAAAACAAAAGGAACGGGTGGCAGCATTGCATATTCAAGCAGTTCGGCAAATGTAACTTTTTTAATTAATACAAGCGGTCCAGGAGCTCAAAGTATACTTGACAACACTGTATTTGAGGCTATGTCTCCTACGGATGAGAGATTTGAAGTATGGGATAAAAATATTGGCCGTCCCAATATAGTTTTGACCAATGGTGATAAAGAATCAAGAAGAAAAAATATTGTAAGGTATGGTCAAAACTACATAAACGGAACCAGCATAAACAACATGGCATCTTTTTATATTGATGACATAAAAGATATGCCAGGAGTTGGGGCGGTTAGAAAATTGATAGCAGCCTCTAATAACCAATCAGAAGGAACTGTGCTACTAGCCGTACAAGAGAATGAAATTAGCTCTTTGTATATAGGTCAGACAGTAATTAAAAATTCAGGAGGAGGACAAAATGTTTCTGTGACAGATGATGTTATTGGAACTGTAAATCCATTGCAAAAACTAACTGGCACAATAAACCCAGAAAGTGTCGTTCAGCATAACGGTACAGTATATGGATTTGATGCTTTAAGAGGTATTGTATGGAGATATGGCCAGGATGGACTTACTCTCATTTCAGAAGAACTTGGAGGAGGTACCTTGGCGGGGATGAGAAACTTCTTCTACAACAGAAGTAAATATCTTTTAGGGCTAAATACTTCATTTAAATGTTTTGCGGGGTTTGATCCTTATAACAATGAGTATATTTTGTCTATTCCAAATACCGATTCTGAGATGATCACAATTGCATGGAGCGAAAAGACAAATAGATGGACTTCTTTTATGAGCTTTGTAGGGGAGTCTTATCAAAAAATTAATACATCCTTTTTATCATTCAAAAACGGACAAACGTGGTTACATCGATCTAATAGTTTATATAATAACTTCTATGGAATACAATATTTGTCCAAGCTTGAAATGGTTTGCAATCAAGATCCATTACAAAGCAAAATACTTCAAATGATCGAACAGGTGGCCAACGGTAGCCAATGGGATTGTACTAAAATAACCACTCCAGCCGGACAAAACAGTGAGCTTATGGGATTATTCGACATTACGAATCCAAGTGCAGTTCCAGCCGATTTTAGGCAATTTGAAAACAGATATTCTGCAGTTGTTATGCGCGATAAAAACACCCCTGCGATGCAAGCTAGTGACTATCCACTAATAAACGGAGATGTCATCAGGTCAGATGTTTTTTCTATACTAATGGAAAATAGCAATACATCAAAACAAAATCTTTTTGCAGTAGACGTTTCATATATAACATCTTACAAAGAGTAGTCAATTAATTGGATTGATAACTTCAGGGACAGCCGTAGTTCCCTGTCCGCCTATTCCGTTGCCACTAAATGGAATATCAAAATATTTCACAACAGAAGCCGTAGTATAGGTTACCGATAGGTCACAATAATAGTGAAATATGTTACCTTGCTGATCTTGTAGGGTTTTCGTTTTTAGTGAATAGGTGTAAGATCCATCTTTACTAATATTATCTAACCTAACCTCTCCTTTGTTGTCAGTATATCCTGTAAATATAAGATTTCCATTTCTGTATAATTTAACTTCTGTTTGGTCAAGAATGTGATATATAACTGGTTTATGATAATAGAAAGTATCGTAATAAACACCGCTTGCAACCGTGTCAAAGGCCATTTTATGCCCATACCACCCCATATAGGTTCGCAGCGTGATACTAACGGGTACAGAAGAACTACCTGGCGTCACTTCTTCACCTTTTTTGCAACCAAACAAAGCATATAGAGCAATAATCAAAATAAAATGTATCTTTTTCATAATTATATGGGTTTAGAGTTTGTTTTAATCATAACGCTAACATGTTCATAAAGATACAAAATAATTACAAAAAAATATCAAATATTTTGTATGAATCCAGAAGGGCTTGGGATTTCTAGCTCTTCCTCTGGCTCCTCTGTTTTCCCCAGAACATCCCAGTATTTCATAACATAGTATTTTTCTCCTTCTATTTCAACTTCGTAGTCTGCGTTTGGAACGTATATGATCTTATCTCCTGATTGAATTTCCATTTCTTCGCCCTTCAATGGAGAACACACGTGTCTAACGATCCCTTCGAGGTACTTGGGTTTATCATGTAATTCTGTTACGATTCCGGATGCTGTCATTTTTCCTTTCTGTCCGTTTCCGAGATCTTCTACACCATCTTCCCACAATGGCTGTATTAAAACATGACCAGCAACTGGAAATACTTTATTTTCTCTGATAATACAAATAGAATGATGATAGGGAAGCCTGTAAATTTTCTGTCCCAAGTACGAAACCAGATTTTGAGGAACAACAGTATTGTGGTGAAAATATATTTTGTCTCCGTCTTGAACTTCCATTTCAAGATCTGAACAATATTTATATTGGTTATGGTAAGTGTATAGCGTGGCTTGCTTATCTAAATGGGCATAAGCATCATTTCTAAATTGAATCATTATAACTTCTGACGGAACATATCTTCGCGGAGCAGGTTCGCCTGGATTTATCTGAAATATCCATTCTGAATCAGTGAGGGTGCCAGGGTTGCCAACAACAGTACCGTAGTTTTTCCTAAGCATTGTAGGCCTGTAGTTGGCATTCGTATCTTCATCATCTGCCCCAAATCGTTGGGTGGACAATAGAATTTTTGTTCCGTCTTTAGTAACATATTCATCGTTAAACTCAGAGTCAACGGTGATAAAAATGTAGTTATTTGGTGCTTTCACTTTCTGTTTTTTTTATTGATAAATAATCAGGAATACAATCCATTACCGATCGATAGTTATAGATCCACATTCCCCCTATTTTTTTCCCACTAATAATCTTCTCCTTGCGAAGGTTGGCCACGAATCCATCAGACACTTCTCCTCCAAAAGCCCTTACTACCTGTTGAGTAGTCAAGCCAGTTTTCTCAAAATCCTGGACAATAGGAGTGGAGGGCAATTTGGCAATTAGATCCTCTATTTTCTTAATATCGTCTTTGGTGGCAATATCTTCAATGTTCATGTATTAAAATAATTAACAATAATTTAGATATAATATTGACAAATTATTTAACAAATTACAACAAAAAAACAACAAATTATTTGGTGTGCTGAAGTTTTAGCTTGTTGTTCAATAAGTTAAACTCAATGCTAATTGTTTCCTTATGTAGTTTTGCGTATGTTTTTTTTAGCTCTTCTTCAGAAAGTCCTAGGGCCTTTGCTATTATATGGATAGAAACACCAGCATTAAGATAGAAAGTTGCCGCTATATGCCTTGCAACATGAGAGGTTAGGTCATTTTCTATTCCTAGCATATGTTGTAATACTTTAAGTCGTTTATTATAAACATCCAGCGATTCCATGGGCAACAACTTTTGTCCCTTTATGGATTTTGGATGGTTTTTTAGTTCTTCCAGAAGTTCTTTTGGGTAGTCTAGGAGGGGAACAAAAGCTTCTACTTTGGTTTTTGTTCGTTTAAAAGAAAGAGATAGTCCATGATCAACATCTTCAACAATGTTGGCCTTGGTTAGTTTTTTACCATCTGTATATGCAGCACCAACAAAACAAAGAAAAATAAATATTTTCCTGGTTAATTCGATGTTCTCTGGTGTGTGCTTTACATAGGATTTAATTGGATCATAAAATGGCTCAAAGTCTCGTACAGAAGAAAATATTTTTTCAACGTTTTGAGGAGGAATATAACGATCTTTTGATTTTTCTCTTTTGAGTTTATAGTTGGAAAAGGGATGTCTTTTAATAACTCCCTCATTAAAACATCGGTCACATACCTTTCTTAAAATATCTAAATGCACATGCAGAGAGTTTACTTTCCAGCCCATTGTTTTAAGTCCCCAGGTTTCAAACTTTTTGAGAAAAGAATGATCAACGCGATACACAAAAAAATCTTTGCTGGAGAATGTTTCAATCAAGAATTTCTCCATTGTATTGACAAGGGACTTCTTATTTCTTAAAGTAGTATCTTCTGTATAATTTGCAATGTCTTCATTATAAAGGTTTAAAATAGTATATTTATTATCCCTTTTGATGCCACCACCTAGCTCATACTTTATAGCCATACCAGTTATTGGAATGCCTGACCTTCGGAGATCAAAACATATATCATCAATTTGATTGGAAATCAAGCTAATAGCTTTGTTTGCTATATATGATTCATCGTTATTGCCTTTTAACCTTTGGCGTTCTTGGCTCCAAGTGGTATTTGTAGCTCGAACATTTGTTGAGAATTCTGTACGCTCACCATCAATAGTAATTCTGCACATAACGGAAGTTTTCCGTTGGGGGTTGGAGTGGGGTCTTCTCCAAAAAAGGACTTTTATTTTTTCCATAAACAGGCTATATATTACACCTATTATTCACCTTTATATATGAGAAACAAAGGTAAATATGGGAGTTGTGTGCCTTAAAAATGAAAAATAATATTCACAAATACAATATAGTAGATTGTATGAGATATTGTATATATTTGAGCGCTGAATATGTTTTTATTACTAAAATATTGATTTTAAGATTATTATAAGATAATACCACCCTTTTTTGCACCTAATTTTTTTCTAAATATTTTCTCAAATATTCATCAATCGGAATATTTACCTGCTTTCCTTTTGACCAGGATGGTATAGTTTTTTTATTTATAGGAATGTCCGAATATATTAATTTAACCAAATCAGAAGGAAGTTTTAGGTCTTTATTTATACTTTTTAGCTCTTTGGCAGGAACACCTAATCGTTGTGCCCCAAAGTATAAATCCTGCATTTTGGCAAGGTCTTTCTTTAGTGCCTCAACGGATTTGTTCAGAGCCTCTTCTTTGCCGGCGCGGATTTCCAGTTTCTCTGCTTCAGACATATAAGATTGCTCTTTCTTACGGTAGCCAGTATAGATCTTCTTACTCTCCGCGATCTGTTGTTTAATCCCACCTTCGTTATGAACACCTCCAACGGCAAATTTGTATGCTTTTGTTATATCAGTGCTGGAAATTCTCTGGCCCCCAAACGCTGCCAATGTCTCATCGCCAAACCGGTATATTTTACCGTATTCATCGGGCTGTCCATTCAACTTATACCCTTTATAGATTCGGTCCACAGAATTCAATGTGCCTGGTTTGGTGAAGTCAAAGAAGTAAGAAGCATAATCTCTGGCTTGATCCCCGATCGGAAGAGATGTATTGGTGATCTCTTGCCCTGTGGTCTTTTTATTGCTCTTAGCATCGATTAGTGCCTCAGTGATCATGTTTAAGCCTACGAATGGTTCAAACAGATCTTTAACTGCTTCAATAGCACTTTCTTTTAAATCTTGGCCATCCAGAAGAGCGATAAGTGGTTTCTGCCAATAACCATGTGGATCAGTCTGGGAAAGATCGATCATGTTCACTTTTCCGCCTTCTAAATGACCGGTGTAGAAGAACACAGAATCTTTACTCCACGGCGCCACAAACTTACGAATCTCTTCCTCTTCTTCATCGGAAATTCCATAGAAGTATTTTGTTAATGCAGATACGCTTGCTGTCAATGATGCAGATAGTAATTGACCTGCCAATCGCTGTGCACCAATCGATCGGACTTTTGGATTATCGCTCTGTAATTCTTGTTTTGTAATGGCAGCAGTATTGTATGAAGTACGGATAACTTCTGCAGGGAATGAGATGAATGTTCCTAGTATAGGAGCTTTCCGGAGCTCTTTGATTAATCGATTCGTTTTACTGTAAGTAGGGTAGGTGTTTTTTACAATGTCAGCTGCTATCTGTTCGATTTCAGCGTCAGTTTTAGAGTTACCATATGCCTCTTTATACCGTGCAAATTCATTCTCAAAAGCGTATATCTTGTAAAAGTCATCCTCAGCTTGGTACAGATTCCCAATCGCTTCAGTAGTAGCTTTAGTTGTTTTTTTAAGTATATTACTGTCAACAGCCTCAAACTTGTCTATTTTTAGTTTCGCGTCTTCCAACATCTTTTTTAGTTCTCCTGCAGATCCACTGTCACTAACAATTCCCAGTTTCTGATAGTGTTCGTATGCCTTACGGTATTTCTCATTATCAGCATTAGTGATGTCGGTCTTTATAGATTTAAAGGCATCGACTCCTTTCGCGAGGTTATAGTGCCCATTGGCAACTACAAAAGCTACGTTACCCAAAACGTTACGGGCATGAGTGGTAAGGTTAAATACTGTTTTTGCAGCCTTCACCGTAGATATAACCTTCATGTAATACTCCATCCACTTTGGAAGGTTTGGAGAAGCATTAAACTCTTCAAATGCCTGGGCTATTTCTGGGGTTGTATACAAACCATTTAGCGGGGCCATGGTAGAAGATTTGTCCCCAGCTAATTTTGCGCTGTGATTTCCTGTTGGCTTCTTAAAAAGAAATTTTCCTTCTCCTTGTTTTTTTACGTCTTCTAGGAAATGATGCTTTTCAATGATATTAATCATCTTCATTACCGACTTTGTATAGTTGATCAATGGATCGGTATATTCACCATATAAAGCACGGATCTCTGGAGCAAGGTCTTTTCTCTTCTTTAGTATAGACAGATCTTTTGATCCAAGTTTACCTGTTTTAATCAGGTGCATTGGAGCGTCCGGTGTATAAAGCAATTCGTTGATCACACCATCTATTTCCTCTGTAGTATAATCTGGATATTGCTGCTGGATGTACCCTTTAGCGCGATTGACTATTTGTGGATCTATTTCTTGAACCCAATCTGGATCATCATATTTACGGTATGAACGGAAAAGATAAACACCCATATTTTCCTGAAGTTTTCCAACCAGTTCTCCGGTAACAATTCCTTCATCGATCATTCTTTGTGAAAGATAATCGATCTGTTGTCTCATTTCAGAAACAGCCTCTTGTACTTCTTCCGGAAGTTTTGCCATAGACTCTTTATTGCCGGAAAGAGCAGAATTTATTTCTGTTTTTGCAGCCAATGAAATATCTCTTCCAAAAGGAACTTTGTATCCATCCTTCACAGCTCTTCGGAAATCTGCTGCTTTATATTTCATCTTGGTTAATTCTGCATTGATCTGCCCTTCAGTATTTAACCAAGACTTAAATACATTATCCGGAATGAATCCATTAGATGTGAGCCATTTTTGGAAAAAGTCTTTACCTTTTTTAGTATATCTTGTGATATCGTTGATATTAATTCCAAGAATATTATTCCCTAACATTGTAATACCCACCATATCGTTGATATCGGTTTTCCCTTTGTTGGCATTAATGGACACTTTTGCATCAGATCGGGTATTTACAGAATCTTCCTGGGATTTCTTTTTCACAACATCTTCACCATGCACAAGCGTAACAGCATCGGTATTCAGGATGTGAATAGTAGAGTCAGTACCATCTATTTCTTTAAGAAGTACCCCATCATATCCCATTTCTTTTGCCTTATCAATCACACCAAGGCGGAAGGCATCATCAAAAGGAATAGCCTCTCCATCTGAAATGATATCGATCACTTCTTGTCGTTGTTCTTCCGGAAGTTCGTTGGCTATAATTTGGTAATCAAAAACATCACGGGCAATTTTAGAATCTGGATCAAGATAGTAAACTGATTTTCCGGCATCCAGAAGATCAAAAAATGTTTTTCCATTGGGAAGGGCAAATGAGCCATCATCGGCTACCATTATTCCTTCCCGGTTTAATAGGAAGCCGTCAGCCTCTTTAATTATTTCTTCCGCGATTCTTCTTTTTTCTGAATCGCTTTGAGCGTTTCGGAGGCTTCCGACCTTATCTGTAAGAGATCGGACAGTCCGGCTAATTTCTGTTTCGCTTTCTGTTCCTTGTCCCAGGCTTTGGCCTTCTCCTGAAACTCCTGAGTTGCTCTGGCTTTCCGGACTATCTGTTTGTGTTGTAACGGATCTTCCACTTTGGAGATCGGCACGTACCTTTTGCTTGACATATCTTAGGGCGTTTGTGTAATCTTCATCTGAATCAAAGAGAAAGCGGAATTTGCTAATGTCTTCTCCTTTTAAGACTTCATCCGCAATCTCATCAGTTGTAATGTACTTATTTTCTTTAAGCTTTTTATAATCTCTCTCAAATTTTGCAATCTGATTTGCAAACTCAGGAGAGATCTCTAGTCCAGTAACCTTTCTGAATTTATCTTCCAGTGCTTTTCGGACAGAATTGTTTGGTCTGGCCGTATTTTTACCATTTGGATATCGTTGAATAAAGTCAACTATATCCTGTGGGGTGATCTCCAGTCCGGAGGTACTGCTCATTTCCTGTGCCTGGACATCAATAGGCGTACCTTTCTTGGATGCATAATTCAGGATGGTGCCTTTAGTTACATTATTTCGGTCTCCAAACTGATAAATATTTTCTACAGGGGTTCGGCGTAGGGAATCCTTTATGACCTGGTATTTTCCAGAAAGTGTTTCTTGGGGCTGATCTGACCACACCATTGCTATTTCCGCTGGATTTTCAGAGGTATTTATGACAGATTTTATATAATCTTCATCCGTCATTTCTGGTGTTACCTCAGCAGTTTTTCCCTGGGAAAACTTCTGAATATTCTTATTTTTATATTCTTCCAGAATCTTTTTGCCATGGGCAGTATTTGGGTCAATCTTCTTTTTATTATCCTTGTTTCGGATCAAAATTTCACCGTCTTTTACTTTAACCTGGTAATTGTTTTTGCCAACCCTTACTTTCGTACTTTTGGGAGTGGCAGAAATTGTTTTTTCTGAAATGTTAATTGTTTCAGGAGTTGCTTCCACCGTTTTTGATTGAACAAGAGTATCTTTTGGTTGATTGGCGTTAATTGTCGTTTCATCAGTTTTTAATTGTTCTGGTTGTTGCTCCTGATTCTGGACTTGTTCTTGAATAATTCCACCTGTTGCAGTCTCTTCTGGGCTTGCTGTTTGCTCGGGTTGGGCTGTGACAGATTCTTCTGTCGCGATTCCGACTTCACTTGGTAGCCCTGATTGGTTTTTATTATAATCTTGGATTATATTTTGAGTTTCGTTGATTGCCTCATCAGAAATATTTTCTGTATTCTCTCCTATTGGAAGCTTGGAGTCAGTATTGTTTTCAATAGGTAG
>JACCDR010153425.1_pt1 | contig 24125 bp, 37 predicted proteins | sample 7446431 | NCBI WGS metagenome assembly JACCDR01 (sample SAMN15323443, study PRJNA562643) | freshwater metagenome | isolation source: river surface water | place: USA:Blue River Watershed | collected 2017-08-17 | reverse complement strand
ATAAAGTATCTCTCCACTATATAGACTTTCAAGGTAATGAGACGGATATTTATTACGACTCTTATATAGAAGTAGCATTAACTGCTGACCGCTGTGACCTAGTTATTCCGATACCTACACATAATAGTGCTGATGCGATAAGTAGTAACTTTTTTAATTTGAGAGGAGCTCAGAGTGCTACAATAGGCGTAAATACTACGTTTACAGTTCCATCTAGGCATTCCTTAAGAACCGGACATAAGGTTTATGTACGTGATTTTGCTGGTGACGCAAATAGAGTAGCAGTTAGAACAGTGACTGCATACACTAATACCTCTATTACTATAGATTCTTCAGTACAGATAAGCGCAAGCTATCCTAATGTTGGAAACTTTCATATTAAACTATGGCGTACTAAAGCTAATGGGGCAGACTTTTTTCTAAATGAAGAATTAGTAATAGACCCTGTAGATACTTCTATAGCTTTCACTGACAGTCGTGTAGATAGTCTTTTAGGAATGCCTATAACTGTCATAGCGCCAGACTTTATCCAAACAGGCTTACCTAAAGGTAACTCTATTACCTCCCACCAAGATTGCTTAGTTGTAGGAGGGGGCGCAACTATTCCAAAACAGATTGCTTGGGAAGACCCCGCATACCCAGAAACAACAGACCAAGCACTCCGGTTAGAATCAATACCGTTCAATCGCTCAGGAGATATTACTGCATTAGCTGGAGATGTTGGGTCTACTTTAATGATCTTTGGTCCTTCGTCTCAGTTTGCAGTGCGAGGCTCTTTGGCAGATGTAGCCTATGAAATTGACAAGGCTTCCGATACTGGAAAAGGTGTAGCAGGACCGCAGTGTATAGCACACGGAGAAGAGTCTCTATTTTCTCTTGGAAAACAAGGGCTAGCTAGAATCTTGTCAGGTATTCATGATGAAAACTTTGGGTATGAACAGCTGCCATTATTCTTAAACACTAGACCTAACGACTTTTTACTAGCAGGGTCAACTCTCCAGTATCAAATGTCTCAAGTCTTTTATGAAGACATAAGACATCGAGTACACTTTTATGTAGCTGTCTATGATTTTACAGGCGGCATAGATGTAGTTAGGTCGTACTACTTAGTCTACGACTATGTTAATGAAATATGGTATGACTTTTCAATTAGAGCCTTAAACTTAACTGTTCAGTTATTACCGTCAGCAGGGTTTTGCATTAAAGGAGATAGACTCTACACTTGTGGAGTAGTGGTAACTACTCCAGCCTACTCTGGGTTATTTAAAACTCTAGACAATGAAACAACTTCTAAGGCAAATGACTATTACGATAACTGCGAAAGCTATACCTGGGAACTTTCTCCACAGTGGGACGATGCAGGTCTACCAAAAGTAAATAAAACTTGGCATGAGTTTATAGTCTACATGCTGCAAGTCGACCTTTTTGTAGCTGCCTTTTCTATATTATTACAAACATATCGTAACTGGGATGACTCAACTGTAAGTTCCACAAGAACTCTAACTTTCGATTCTTCCACTAATTATGAAGAAAAGTGTAAATTAGATGCAGATACTAAAGCGCAGCGGTTGAGATTCAAAATGTCTGGTACTGTAGCAGGGAATCCACCAGTCATTACTGGGTATGAGTACACAAGAAGTTCTGGACACTTTACTCCAGATAGGATGGCAGAATGAGCAGTTTCCCTCTTTTCGCTAAGAACTATACAGCTACCCTTCTTAACTGGGCTCCAAAACTTACAGAGCTTTTTAAAAGTTTCTTAGACTTAGTATCCCCTCTATCTTGGGGAACTTGGACACCTACAGCGACAGCGGATTCTCCTATGACTTATACAGTAACTTCAATTAGTTGCTGGTATTTTAGACTCTTTAAGACTGTATTTTTTACCGTCTACACGTCTGGAACTACTGCAACCGGAGCAAGCGCTCGCTTTCAGATACCTCTACCGATTGCATCGATATCCCTTAGTGAAGTTCAAGAAGCAGCCGTCGCACAGGTAGTAGATGGAGGAGCTACAATTGGTGGAGTCGCTTACATTCTAGATGGTATACTATATGTAACAAGGTATGATGCGGCTAACTTTGGTTTAGGTACTGACCGCATCGTACGAGCATGCGGTTTTTATAGGATTAACTAATGGCAAAGCAACCTAAGAAAAAGAAAAACAAAGGTAATAAACTCTACAATAAGATTGGCAAAGACTTAACCGCTGCGTCTAATCTTGCAACTGAGTTTCTAGATATTGGGCCGCTCTCCACTGTAGACACCGCCTATTCAGCCGACCGTCAAGGAGCCTTAGATAAATATAAAGGCTTAACTGACACTGCTGGGCAGCGCAGTCCAGAGATGCAGTCCTTTTTAGACAGGATGCAAGGGCTTACCCAAGGGTACGACTCTCAAGAATATGAAGCTCTGCGTAGTCAAAGACGTAGAGAGATGGAGAAAGGCTACCAGGCTGGTCAAGCTGGTTTAATGAGAGGGCAAAATGTAAATCGCCTTGGAGCTACTCAAAAGACTGCTCAACTACTTCAGTTAGCTAAGAATTATGGAGAGTCTTCTTCTGCCGCTGAAAATGACCTTTTTGTAGAAGGAGCCAGAGAGAAGCGGGATGCAATTTCAAACTATGGTGGAGCTCTACGTACTACAGAGACTGACGAAAATGATAGACGTTCCAAAGCTATGGCAGACTATACAGGATACTTAACCGATTCTGAAGCTGACCAGTTTGGTAAGCAGAAGTTTAATGCTGGACAAGAGGCTGCTTCAAGAGCCTTAAAGTCTGGTGGAATCTTAGGTATGCTTGGAGTCGGAGAATCTAGACGGGCCGGTAGACGCTCATCTAAGTTAATTAGAGAGGGCTACCGTTCTAACGAAAAGATTGCTGCTATCGGAGCTCAACAAGCAGCTGGTATGGCTGAAGCAATCTCTAAGCTTATGGAACAGTATGGTGGAGGAGCTTAAAGATGACTCCATACGAAGAATACTTAGAAAGGAATCGAGAGCTTAAAAGGCGCTTAGAAGAGGAGCAGGGCTTACTTGCTTCGGAAATTCCGACTAGAGAAGCAGAGTTACAAAACACTTTATCTGCTGCAATAGAGCCACGCTCTTACAATCGAAATGACGCTCTTGCTACTGGTATTGCTTCTATAGTTCCAATGGTTTTAGGAGCTGCTCTAGCCGGTAAACGTGGAGCCGCCTTCGGTGGTAAAGCTGGGGAGACTGCTGGGACTTCTTACGCAAAACTCGCTAAGGAAAGACTAGAAGCAGAAGACCAGGGAGAGAAGGATAAGTATCTGGCCGATGCTAGGGATCTAACTAAGAAGAAAGATCGGGATGAGCAGCTTAAAGATAACATTACTAAGCTCGGACTTGAAGAAGCTGAGAAAGGACTAACTCAGAGTAACTTTGAGAGACAGATGACTAGACTGGAAAATGACGATGCTTCTGATAGACAGCGAGAGGAAGGGGACAACAGTTTAATCACTCCAGAAATGGTTGCTGATATTGCTGCTAGAACTGGGCGAGACATTGATACAGTACTGGCAGAACTGCGCTTACCTAAAAGTCAATTTTATAAACTTAACCAGTATAAGTATGCTGAAGGGGCGAATTTAAAACTGCCTGACGCATCGGTAGATGACAAGTTAGCTGCTGGCAAAAACTTTAATGATGTCATCACTAAAATGGACAGGCTGTCAGATGAGATGTATAGCGACCCAGGAGTGGTAGAGGCAATTAAAGCTGGTAAGCTTACGTCTCTCTATAAAGACCCAAAATCTCCAGCCTATAGATACTTTGCCCAGGCTGAATTAGCTAAAAAGATGATCGCTCGTATGAACGACTCTGGAGCGCTTAGTAAAATAGACGTAGAAATGTTTGACCCGTTAGTAGTCGGCAGTCCTATCTACGATACTAAAGATTCTGTGAAGCAGCGCATAGCAGATTTACGCCAATTGGGTAATGAGAAGATTAGCAATATGGTACAAGGGCTGGAGGCTACGGGAAGAAACGTCACTAAAGCAAAAAAGATGTTCGGCAAAGAAATAGCAGGAGCTAAAACGGGTGCAGGGGGGCTATCCCCAGAAGAAGAAGCGGAGCTTGCAGCGTTAGAAGCGAAATATCCAGGCAGATAATAATGGCAACAGAAGCAGAAGACCTACAACGATTAGCAGACTTACGAAGGCTTAAAGAGCTTAGAAGTAAAAAGCTATCTAGTAATGTATCAACCACTCCAGAAGCACCTTCCATGTCGCTAACCGACAGATTAAAAGCTGCTCCAGGTGACTTAGCCAGAGGAGCAGCAGGACTAGCAGCTTTCGGTGGTGATATAGCAATGGCTCCATTCAAAGGAGCATACCACTTAGCTACTGGAGATAAGCCAGACTACTTCGCTATGAGTGGTCAGATGGAAAAAGACCTTAGTAGTCTAGGTATGCCGAGACGAGACGGAGACATACAACAACGAGTATTAGAGGGATTAGGATCTCCATTAACCAAGTCTAAGCTCTTACTGCAATCTATTCAAGGGATGCTTGGAGGGCTAGGGTTAGGTATCGGAGAAAACATAGCCCCCGATAGTGCAGCTGTACAGATGGGACTAGGTTTGCTAGGAGGAGCATCTCCAGCTGTTGCATCACGCACAATGGGTAAGTCTGCTGCACAGACCGCTTCTTCTGTAGCTGATAAGCTAAGAACTGTCACGCCAGATGCTTTAACGGAAGCAGTAGGATTAGAGGGTAGAACTGGAAGAGTACTAAGCGGTATTTCCGATGCAGCAGATGATGCTAAAACGTCTGCCGATACTCTTTATACTAGTTTGGGGGACGCTCCAGTAGAGCTTAAAGGAGTCTCTACAGAACTAGACCAGATGATAAAAGATCGTGCAGGGCATATAGACCCAAATAATCCTGTTGGTCCTTACGCCACAAAGGTAGCTAACTATGCTACTCCTGAGAAAATAGACATTATACCAGCATCCAATAAACTAGATGCAAATGGAAATCCTATCCCTGGAACGTTCACTCCTCAATCTAGCGTAGTAACTCCTGCTACACACACAGCTCCTTTCGAAGAATTGAGGCAGACTGTAAAAGATATACGTGCAGCTAAGAAAAATGCTGTGGGTAATGACTTTCGACTGCTTGAAGAAGCTGAGACTAAGCTTTTAGCAGCGATGAAGCAGAGCTTACCTAGCAACTTATTTAAAGCCTATGAAGAGGCTGACGCTGCCTGGGCTGCTATGAAGTCAGCATATTCAGACGGAGCTACTGGAAAAGCTCTAGAGTCACTCAAAGATCCAGCAGGACGTTTGAAAACTTTTAGACAGTTATTGCTAGGAGACCCTAAAGCTACAGAACAGCTCACTTCTATAATGACTCCTTCACAGCTTAGAGATTCTCAAAACTTAGTGCTCACAGATTTACTAACAGCTACCCCAGGAACATGGGCCACTAAGATTACTAAGAACTACGACTCTTATTCACACCTCTTTGGAGCAAAAGGAGTAGAGCGTTTACTTAGTATGGTAAGTACAGACGGTAGCATTGGAAAACTTTTATTATCGGATGCCACTCGCTTAAATAGTATAATAACAGGTCCATTGATGAAGACTATGGTAGGAGCTGGAGCAGGAGCTGCTGCCATAGGACCGTGGGGAGTTTTCTTAGGTGCCTTAACTGGAGGGCGCGCTACTGCTAAAGCTGCTAAAGTACATGTAGCTAGAGGACTTATAGCTAGAGCAGCAGCTGGAAGCCCTGAAGCTTTAGCAATTCTTAATTCACCTGCTGCCAAAGTATCTAACAGTGACGTAGCCAAAGCAATCTATGAAGGCACTCGCGCTAGACCTAAAGAGGAAGAAGCAACTCCTGCTAGACAGTCTCAGGCATCCATAAACAGTATGGCGCAGCAAGTATTTCAGCCTCCACCAATGGAACCTAAACTCCTCCCACGCTCACCGGAACTAGTCCTTACTGACCCGCAAATGTCCAGAGCTTTAATGAGTCAGCTTTCTCCAGACGGCCAGTCCATTCTTAATGATGCAGTCTCCCGTAAAGACCCGCTTGCTATGGAAGCTGCTATGACTATTGCAATGAGTGAGCTTCCACACATGTTTGAGCCGTCTATTACAGGACTAGCTTCAGAGATGATTCGTGGTAACGATATAGTTCTTACTAACCCAACTGAAGGGCAAATGTACGGAGCTACAATTTCATCTATGTATCATCAAGGAAGCCTTGATGCTAATTTCTTAGCGGAGCAGACGAGCTATCTTAATACGCCGCATCACATGAAGATTCTGCCGAGGCCAGACCATATTATGAGTCTCCCCCCGGTCCAGAATCAAACTGTACAGTCTCCAGTTAGTCAGATGGCTAGTCGGTTACGTTAGTCTGAGATTATACCCATGTAGACTGGTTTAGAAAGTTCAAATGTGCAGTAACCTTGTCCAAAAATACGTGCTTGCATCGTTGTAGAAAGTATTAGGTTAGGGCCATCGTATACGTTTTCTGCAAGTTTACGCATATAAGCTATCACAGTTTCTTCGGTTATTTCTCCGGTAGACCCATCTGCCCAGTACTTATGCTTATTCGCTCCCATATCAAAGATAAGTTTCGGAGCAGCGACTACTAAGCCAGCCTGAAACATCCTTTGTAAAAATTCCCGTCTGTTAATGGCTAACTCCTTCTGGAGATTTTAAAGCCTCTCTAGATATTCTACCGGCATTTTTAATAATCTCAGTAGGCTGAAATTCTGTCCAGTTAAGAGTACCGAAGTATCTCTTGTAGCAACCGTCAGACTGTTTAATGTATTTAAGCAGTCTGACTTGATAGTAGTCGGTGCCAACTTCTGGATTTAAAGAAACGATCTTCTTATTCATCTAAAACTTCTTCTTATTAAAGTCTGGAAAAACTTTCTGGTAGTTCTTCTTATACATATATTTAGCGGAGTCTTCCTGATGGTCTAGCAGTTCATCATACATCTCAGCTTGAGTAAGCTCTTTTCTATTCTTCTTAGCTTTAGCCATTACAGCAGTAATAAACTCTCTTTCAAAATGATGAAACATAAAAACTGTAAGAGCTTCTAGAGTCTCAAATACAACCTCTTCAGTTTTGCTGCGTAGCTCCTCACTTGGTCCAAAGTAAGAAGACCTTTCTACAAGACGAGCATCTACCGTGACGGTAGCGATGTAACCGTTTCCGACTTTACGGATGTGCATCTGTGGGGCGAAGTCATTCACTTAAAACTCTCCTTCCGTACTCTGCTATAAGTAAAGCATCTGCTATAGCGTGAGTTACTTTAATATCTGGAAACAGCTTTTGCGCTAGTATTCTATTACGCTTCTTCTTCTCAGCGTAGCTTATTTCTTGACCTGGATAAGAGCAGCCTAGCCGACCTTGCCATAGCTGCGGTCTAACTATAGTAAATGGAAGTCGATAAGATATTAAAATTCCTTGCAACATTCCATAATGAGTGCCGAGCTTAAAACTTGCTACTGCCCCTCTAACTCTAGATGGTAAAGGCTGAAGATGCTCCAAGAAAACGTGCAGATTACCACACAGTTCGTGCAGCCTTTTAACTAATTTAAGGTGTGTATCAGGCATAGCCTCTGCTCCATAGTTGCCTTCTACATCTATCCAAGCAATCCCTCCAGACTTCTCCCCAGGATCAATTCCAACTATAAGCATGGCTTCCTCGTCTTTTTATCTTTAGCGTTAAACCACGTATCTCCATAGTAAGCTTCTGCTAGTCCGGTAGTACAGCCATTTGGAAATACATCTAAGTACCCTTTAGTCATGCAATCTACCAATAACTTTCCAGCAAATTGAACCATAGACTCTCGTGGGTTTAGAGCACTGGTAGGCATAGGTGTGCCTCCTTCATAGCTGCTGCTGCCATTAGTAACCTCTAAAATAATTTCATCATGTACCATATTGACTAATTTAATATACTCATCTCGTTCAGTATTCTTTAAAAACTGCTGCAACCTAACCAACCCGCAGTAGGCCACTTCTGCCGCACCTCCTTGGACAGGTGTATTGACAGAGCGTGTATATGCCTCGTCAGGTAAAAGCTTTCGCATTTTTCCCATAGGGGTTCTAACGTATCCAAGGCGCTCACAATTTCTACGTTGTATCTCACACCACGCAGAGTATTTCGGATACATACGTTCATGAAAAATGCGCCATGCTTCATAGGCTTGCTCCTCAGTTAAGTCTTTATCGTAAGAAATCTTTGCATACAGCTTTAACTTTTTCGGTCCCATTCCGAAGAGAAGTCCAAAGTTAATTGCCTTTCCGAGCTGTCTTTCGTCGTCTGTGACTTTCGCAATAGGTTTCTTCGCAAGTGTAGCAACGATAGCTTTGTGCAAGTCGATTCCGTTTTGAAACGCTCTAAGCATTGTACCATCTTTACTAAGCTCTCCTGCAACTCGCATTTCGATCTGGCTAAAATCTGCAACAACGAGACTGTTTCTTTCATTTGCTCTAAAAACTTTTCTAAGCTCACCATCTCTTGGTTGATTTTGGAGATTAGGATCTCTAGCAGAGAGTCTGCCAGTTCTGGTTTCTCCAAGGAAGAATGAGCAATGCACTCGTCTGGTAACTGGGTGTATTTTTTCAATTAATGCCTCTCCATAAGTGTTAAATAGTTTAGACCATTTTTTATATTCAAGTAACGCTGCAATCGGTGGAAACTTCCAGTGTTCTGAAATTTTGTTACGACTAAACGTGTAAGCTCCCTTCTCTGTCTTAGGCCAGCTTGCAGCTAACTTCGGGTTGTACTGAGTAAGCCACTCTCCAAGCTGCTTTGGGCTATTAAGATTAAGCTTACCAAAGTACTTCTTAGCTACCTTATCAGACTCTCTTACCTTCTCTCCCCACTCAAAGGTTAGCTCTCGTAGCGCATCTATATCAATTCCAAAACCGTTAAGCTCCATCTCAGTCAATACGTACTGCATAGAGCGAAGAAGCTTATAGCTTCGCATCATCTTATACATTTGGATTTTAGGCAGAAGCTTTTTACCGAGCTCAAAGGTGAGCACAGCATCTAAAGCGGCGTAGCTTATCTGCTCTGGACTAAGATTTTTCTTCCCCCAGTCTGAGACTTGGAAAGACTTATCAACTGCCAGCCCGAACTCTCTAGCAACACACGCATCAAGGCCGTAGCCTCCTTTGTTTTTATACTTGTGGTCTGATTTGGGTTTTTCTTCTTCATCTAGTTCCTCCAACTCATCAGGTTCAAAAGGGGAATGTTCAGCGCGGTCAACTAGCATCGCCATAAGCATTGAACACTCTATGTTTAACTTAGGCTCTAGTAAGCGGCGGGATAGATGCTTTAACTCAAAGCAACCATTATGCGCTATGCATCGATTATGATTTAGAAACCAGGCTAAGGGATTGTCTATATCGGCAGTTAGTCTATCAAATACGAAAACAGTTTCACCATCGTAAATTTGTACAAGTCGAATATCAGAAAGATATGGGTCTAGTCCTGCTTTCTTGTGGTCAGATTTTTTAGAAGTTTCAATATCTAGCCCGTAGATAGGCTTTGGATGATTTGCTAAGTGAGCAAAGACTGCATCTCCAGTAACTTTGTCTTTAATGTAAACAGTCTTATACTTAAACTGCCCTAACTCACTTACTGTTGCTTTCATCTAACCCTGCTGCTGCACGATACCAGTTTTGAGACGTTACTTTTATTTCCTTCTCAATTTGCATTACAACTAGTCTAGCCTGTGGACCATCTAAAGCACTGCTTGCACCGCACTCTCGATACATCTTTTTTAGCTTCCATCTAGCTAAAGCTTTATAGACTGCTGATTGTATCCTTGCGTCAACCATAGAGAGTAAAAAGCCGGATACAGGGAAGGCTGTACCCGGCTACGTATCCATGTCCACTACTAACTAAACTGGAAATCTGCTTCTTCGTCTTCTACTTCTGAATCTTCTGGTTCTGGCTCAGTAACCTTCTTGGGTCTACCTCTTTTAGAGTTACCGTTCGCCCCGTGACCGTTGGAAGAAACACTCTTTTCTTCCTTCTCTTCTGTTTCGACATCATCTAAAGTTACCTCAATTTCATCTATCATATCAAGATGTGCTTTACGCCCTTGACCTAAAGCTTCACCGGGTCTAGCAAACTGCACTAAGTTAAGCCCGATAGTTACGCCGCCCCCTTGCTGACTGTAAGGATAAGCTACCCCTACAATACGGCCAAAGTCACCGCCTTTAATCTTTTTAATCTCATCGGCTGATAATTCTTGCTTGTCGGCTCCGACAATCAAAGGCTGATACTCAGACTTAGCTCTGACACGTACATGGCCTTTCAAGCGCTCATCTACTCCGTCGATAGTATCCATGTCTTGAAAAGGATTTTTAAAATCCTTGAGCTGAATCTTAGGTTTTCCAAAGTACTCTCTAGCAACCTGAAGCACAGCCTCGACCATCGGCTTACCCTCAGTCTTAAAGACTTCCTTCTTAATTAGAAGGTCAACTTTGTGCTTGTTATCAGATTCAGGTCTACCGCTATCTGGAGCCGCCAGATATGGAAAGCTAAACATCCCAAGAGGAGATGTGAATTTTACCTTGTTATCCTTTTTTTCTTTAGCCATATATTTTCCTATTAAGTATGTGGCAGGTTATTCAGATTTTTGCGGTATTGCATCTATCATGTCTAACGCGCCAGTAAAGTCTATTCCAGGTCGGTCGTCATCCTCTTTAGCAAGCTGTAACTTCGATTCAGTCTCGTCAGTTAAGTCGGATATTTTATCCTTTCCTATTTCTCTTTCGACATCTCCGATAGTTATTAAGCTTTTCTTCCAAGGATGACTGACTCCCAATTCTAGCAGCTTATTACCTACTGTGTCAACATCTGTCTTCCACTTTCTCCTACTTCTGGATTTAACAAGTTTATATCCCGGCACTTTCTTTCCCTGCTCTAGTTGAACCATAAGGTAACGTTCTACAGAATCTAAGTAGTGCTCTATAAGCTTCTTTTTTTCGTAGAGCTCAACTAAATTTTCTAACGGTACAGACGGAATAAGCTTAGTATAGTTATCGACTTCCTTCTTACCTCGTTTAACCGGAGTAGCGTTAGTTTCAAGTAAGGCAATGTCAAGCTGCCTTTCAGCTTTGACCGCCTTGTTTAGCTCAGGGCATTTACCCGCAGCAGGGCAGAAACGGCAATGATCCCCTGAAACAAAGGTAGGCTTAACTTCTCCATCTAAAATCTTTAAGATGTTGCGCTCTGCAAGCATAACCTTAGAATAAAAGCTCTTAAGCTCCTCTCTAGTAGGTTGCCAGCGAGAGAAGGGTTTTCCTCCTATGCGCGGCTGATAGATGTAGAGATAAACATTCCGTAGAGTAAACTCATGCTGCCTGTCATTCATAAGGGCATAGAGTAACTGTTGGTAATCCCCTACAATGTCTACCTTAACTCCCTTACCGTACTTAAAATCGCAGATAAGTAAGTCGCGGTATCCACCTTCAGCGCGTTTAGTCATGATACCAAAATCCAGCGTCCCCCAGGTATTATTTGTAAGGTGTACAGTCTCTTCAATTAGAATCTCTGCCTTATCCCCAGGCCGGATAAACTTAGCGGAAACAGTTTTTATAAATTGGTAGTATTCTTCAATGTAGGTTGCCATCTCTTCATCTTCAATCTCTTTGAAAAGAGGCTTAGTATGCTTCTCTCCCTTTTCAAAGTGGGCAGTAAGAATCTTTTTTATATGGTCGTGAGCTAAGGTTCCCTCTTCTGCGTATACTGAAGTAGTAGACGGAATATCTTTAGAAAGGAGAACTGAGCCGTGACATGTCATCCATCTTTTAGCTGCTGACGGTGAAAGTAGAGCGTGTCCTGTTTTTGGTTTAGTTAGTTCTAGTGTTTCTAGCATTTCTTCCCCCGCTTCGATTTCTTTTGCTCAAGCTTAATGAGTCGACAATTATGAGACTCCACGTTAATAGCCGCACATCTCGCATGATCGTCTAATTCGCCCTCGATCCTTCGTAATCGAATCTTGTGTAAATCCACTCTACGCTCTAGCTCTTCTAGTCTCTTCTTAATCGCATCCAAGTTTATCAGCGTTAAATCCTGCGCTTTGCGGTTTCTCTTCTTACTTGCTTTCTTCATCTGCTTTCTCCTTTAAACGTTCATTCCAGTAGGTTTCGAAATCCTTCTCGACGGTACAGACTAAGCCCTCCTTAGCTAGATAGGCTTTACACTCATTAGCTGATTGATACCAAGCTCTACACGCTACCTCTCGATCATGAGCTTCAAGTTCTTCGGGAGTTAGTACCGCCATCAACATTGCCTTAATTTGTGCTTTACTCCTCACGCTCGGCCTCCTGTTGCTTTAATAATTGGTTCTTAAGATCTTCAAATGCTTTTCCGCTTAGAGTGTGTCCAAATCGAAAACCTAGATAGAAGCCGATTAGTACTAGCACTCCACCAATTACCATCGTTGTAGCCATCACTCGGTCTCCTGTTTGGTTTGCTTTTCCTGTACTTCGTAGCATTCACCGCAAAGCATTACCTCCTCTTCTGGCTGAGACCAAAAATCCTCGCCGCAAACCTCACAAGTGAAGCATCTTGGATACTCGCTCATTCCTTGGCCCCCTGGTTCTTCATCGCTAATAAAAACGCTTGATGGGAAGCGTCATGGATTGCTTTTCGAATCATCCGATCACTCTCCTCGTGTGAGGCTCGATAGAAAATAATATTCTTCCATTCCTCCGCTGGTATTCTGCAAGTAAATGTCTCGCAAGAATGCTCATCGTTAAATGATAGCTCTACGGCTAACCCTTCGTTCATAATTTCTGCTCTCTTGCATTTCCAGTAAGCCATTACCCCTCCCCCAACTCCCTAATCTTCTCAATCAGTCTCGCTTGAACTGCATTATCTAGAATAAACTTTTCTTGGATTAGCTTGATGACTTCGGAGAGGGCGCGGGTGAAGCCTGCTTGATAGGCTTTAGTCTCGACCTGTCGAAGATCTGCCCAAAAGTTCTTAATGTCTTTAGTTTCACGTAATGTCAGTACCGAAATAGTAGATCGGTTGTCTGCGTACTCCTCTGCCCAATCTCGCAAGGTATTTTTAGCTATACACTCATCGGGTATTTTAGATTTACTCATGACCCTCCTCCAGAGATTTGATATTCTTAAGAACCAAGTCTCTAGTATAATCGTCAAGCAAGGACTGAAAGCAGTCTAATCTCAACACCTCCTCAATCGCCCGATTGAACCCCTCATCATAGCCTTTAAGAAACGCCCCTTTCGGATTCATCACCCAACTGCCGTCTCTCGGATCTCTTGTTAATGCCTCTGCTAAATCTTCTAGCTTACTCACCTGGCACCTCCCCGGTGTCGAGGATTTTCCTTTCATTCCACCAATTGTGTGCCTTACCCCTCGATTCCCATGAGGGGCCACAAGCAGCGCAATCGTGACATTCCCCATGATAGTACTTAGTGTTTAGTATGTTAGGCGCAATCGAGAACGACATACTAACGTTTTTGCTTCCACAAAATGGGCAAGGCTTAAAATTATTAATAGGCTCCTCTATCGTTCTCATCTCACTCCCCAAAATAATTCGAAACCTCATCCCAAAACTCTAGCTCGTCTTCGCTAGTGCGCGTTCGACAGGCTCTCTTTATCGTTGCCCAAATGATGTCTTCTTCTGTGTTGGTCATTTCCTATCCTCCATAAAGTCCTTTTAGCTTAGTTATCGGTCACGACCAGAAGCTTAACCGGCACAAGATTCTCCGATACTGGCCCATTCCATATCTTACAAAACTGCCCTAGTGACTGCGCATGTGCGAATACTTGCTTTTCTACCCATCCATCCGGTGTACCTCTTACTGAATCCTCCCAACACCGCATATAAGCCTTAACGTAAGTGTCGTATAACTCACTATCGATATTATCCTTATCAGGATAGTTCTGATCCTCCATCGCATGGTCGGAGGCTTTGCGGAGGGCTTCTTGTTTGGTCATGAATCAAACCCAAAAATTAAGCGACACTCCCCTAGCGCCTCCATTGCGGCAATCCAGGCATTTAATTCTCTATTCTCCCCCTCTAATTTGCCCCGAACGTTTTTTAACTCATCAACTGTTAGCCAGGATGTGGTGTGATCAAAATCCGCCCCATACCTCTCCTTGCCATACCAGCATGCGTCATCTGGTAGTCCTCGCGGCTCAATAAGTGCGGGGACAACGCCTCTGACTCCAGCCATTAAGCCAAAAAGCGTATAGTCTCTTTCTGGTAATCCAATACTAAGGGACGATCTCCAGGCCCCTGTTTCTTCCTTAAACTCAATCCATCCATGAATATCTGTCCCCATAATTAAATCCTCACCCCCTTACTCCTCATCAGCTTAAACTTCCCCACGCAAATGCTTGGATCTTCCGCTGGCTGGTAGTAACCCGATGGGCAGGCTGAACAGCCACACATTAAAAGCAGAATTAAAAGTAACCCCCTGGTCAGATTCGAACTGACGCTACTGGGTTTGCAATCCAGTGCCTTACCACCTTGGCTACAGAGGGGTTTCACTCAGATTTCTCTCATTAGAAGGTTGCCACATCCACAACCACCATCTTTAAGTCTCGAATGCGAACCGGCTCTAAAAATATCTCTTTATCGCCCCTCGCTGTAGCATTCTTGTTAACAGTCTTTCGTCTCTGGTCGTTATGCTTTTCAAGAAGTGGATTAATATTTAGCCCAAAGAAAAGCTCTTGGTCAGTTAGTTCAGTGAACTTCTCCTCACTCTGATGTATTAGCGCTTGCTCAATCGGAAGATTAGGATCTGGGTCTACAATGTATACTTTAACTATCCTTCTTTTATCTGACATATCTTTCTCCTTTTTAATTTTAGTTTTAGAATCAGCATACCGCATCTGTCTCTGTAGCTCCTCTAACTGGGCAGTGGTCCTGTATTCTAGAATCGGTGGAGATGCGGTAATGCCTCCAGTCAGCGGTTCAAAATTGTACGCATTCGAGGTGAGAGAGCAGTTCATTACAGTAGGCATTTCGTTCATTTACCTACCTCTCCATTTTGCATCCTCTTTACGCAGCTTTAGATAATCTACACCAGGACACTTCTTGTAAAATTCAGTAAATACCTTTTTAGCCTGTTTAGGTGGTAAATCCAGTAGCTCCTCTCTAGTGTGCTGAGTATCTTCTTTATACCCGTAGCTAAAGCTATTCGGACTGTCCTCCGTAAAGTAGCTCAGCACGTTATACAAAAGATTTTTGTAATTAATTTTTACGTTACGTTTGTTCATACGTTTTATCCTTTTAATTTTAAAGTCGAACTCCAATTGCTTCACTTGCTTCTCTTTTCCTCTCTATCACTTTGTAAATTGCTTCATCAATCGTATTCTTAGCTAAAATGTGATAAATATTTACTTTATTTTTCTGCCCGATTCGGTGCAACCTGTCTTCACACTGTTTGAGCTCGGCAGCTGTCCAAGGGATCTCCGCAAAGACTCCAACAGAGGCTCTCTGTAGATTAAGCCCGACTCCACCAGTGCCGATACTTATAACTAAAGTGTTAGTCTCCCCGTCTTGAAACTCTTTAAGGCGCATATCACGCTCAAACATCGCACTTTCCCCGTGGATAAAGGGGCATCCGAGCTCTCTAGCGATTCCTTCTACGACATCTTTGTGATGGGCAAAGACTACTAACGGAACTGACAGCCCAAAACTAGAGCAAAACTCTGCTACTGGATGGATCTTTTCTAGCCCGATTCTTTTACGCTCGCTTTTGACTAGAGCAGTCTCTACTTTATTGGCGATAGCTTCTTCCATCTCTTTAATCGCTTCATCGGTACAGTACTTATAGTCTAGGTCTATATAGTACGGAATCACTCTTTTGTCTGGTAGTTCGCTCATAACGTCTTCTTTGTGTCTGATAAAAATAATATGTTTCATTCGAAAGTTAAGCTTATCTTCGTTTCGGACTCCTACAAACTTAAACCCTTGTGGGTTAAAGTTGTCTGGAATCTTGTTACAGTACTCTCTTGCAAAGTCTCCGAACTTTCCCCACTTCCCCGGCTGGCAAAGTGATAAAGCAGGATGCAAATCAGCAGCAGAGTTAATAATTGGAGTAGCTGTAGAAAACACACACCGAGTAAAAGACTTTCCAAGTTCGATACAATGGCGGGTTCTTTTCGCGGTCCACTTTCTGATATAGTGGGACTCATCGAAAACGATGATCGCCTTACTATCTGGTCTGATAAGCTTCGCTTTTTCGTAAGATACAATTTGTGCATCTCCGTCATACCCCCATTTCTCCAATTCATTAAGCCAATTAGACTTTAAAAATGCTGGCGCTACTACTCTAAGCGGAATACCCAAAACTTTAGCAGCTTCAATACAGCAGCGACTTTTGCCTAAGCCGCACTGGAGAGCTAATAAGCTTCTTGGAGTAGCAATCAAAAAGTCAATTGCTTCCTGTTGAAAATTAAATAGCCTCATACTTTCCAATACCCGTAGACGCACCTTGTACCATTTCGGCTAGGGTCAAAACGATCATAGATGACATTATCAATGACAGCTACATAATGCTTACTGACCGCACACACTAGCCGCCCAAAAGGTAGCTCTCCATCTCGCAAGTGTACCTTGCAGCCTGTACCTATCCCCATAGTCGGAAACCATTTTAGTCCTAATTCCGCGCAGACTTTATGCATAGTCTGCTTGTAGACACCGTTCCGAGCAGAGCTTTTTCCTTTCTTCCTACTACCTGTACGCTCATATTCTGCATACTTATTTATTAAGTCATAAATTACTGGATAGGGTTCCAAGGTTACTAAGGCTAATGCTCTACAGGCACAATCCCCTACTCCATTGACCGACCTCCCCCATTCCAGTCTTCCACCGTCTGCATATTTCCATTCCATATTTAATCCTGTTTAAGTTAAGTTTTACTACCCCTTAAGTATAACACACCTTAACAACTGATGTCAAGGTGTGTTATTTAGTAGTCTTGTCAATAACTTAACTATCCAATATTGATCCAGCCTGTAAGAAAGCCTATTAGTGCAGCTAAAAACAATACTCCGTAGGCTTCCATCCAAATTAATACTCTATTGCTACTCATGGCTTGCCTCCTGCTTTCCAAAGCGTAATGTAAGCCCATGTTTCTCAACATCTAACTGTTTGCCTCTTAACTTATGGTGATTGTCCAACTCGTTTGGTGAACCTTTACCACTCTGTATCAGGCCATTGGTCCCGTCGAACCAAGCCAGTAAACCCTTCTCATCGGCATGAAGATCTACATAGCCTTCAGATCCGAACGGTTTAATGTGGCTCGCGCATCCGACCATCACAGTCATAAAACACGCTAAAATACCAGCTAAAACGTATCTTTTCATAACCGGCTCCTCCTATCAAAAAGAGCATTAAATTGTTTAACTTGACGGATGCTAGCATAACACGCTATAATGTGTCAACATTAATAGTGAGGTATTTATGACTATACAAAGAAAAACTTTAGGCGTTGGCTTTGCTCCAGAGATTTACAATAAAATCAAAGCGATGGCCGCAGCAGAGCAGAGAACTTTTGCAAATATGTTACAAGTTCTTTTATCTGAAGCATTAAAGGCTAGGCAAGCTAAGAAGTAATTAGTAAACTGTATAACCTTTTGCTGTTTTAACTTTCTTTCTCGATAGGTTTACTTTCCCATGAGCAACGTCCAAACGTTACGCTTCTTAGCTTCCTTTTCCCATCAGCTCTACACTTTTCAGTTTTTACGTAAAGGTAAACCGGCAGGATATGAACTTACAGAAGCTGCCGATCTAAGTCGCACGCTTTCACAGTTTGAAAACCTCCAAGAAAAAGGGATAGAAATTTTCTTCATGGTGAATGAAGGTGACGGTATCATTTACCCTGGAAATAAAATTCCACGCTCTCAAGAAAACGTTAGAAACCTTTCAGCCTGTTTTATCGATACTGATTCAGCACCGTGGAGCAAAGTTAAGTCCTTTTTAGAGGAGAAAAAGTTAACCCCAAGTTATGTTGTAGAAACCTCCCCAGGAAAATTTCACGTATACTTTCTACTAAATCCAATTGAGGCTAACGTAAAAAATGTACGCAAATGGCAATCCGTTCAGGCAGTTTTAGCCTCAGTCAAAGGGTCCGACACCTCCATGACCGATTATGCTAAGGTCTTACGAGTACCTGGATTTCTTCATCTTAAAAATCCTCAAAAACCCCATAAAATCAGTATAAAATACGAGCAAAAAAATTTGCTTCATGATCTAGATCATTTATTAAAAGTATTAAACGTGACTGAGGAGGCTTCCAAAGAACTCCATAAGCCTTATGAGCTTAAAACAGAACCTGTTGGAGAAGGAGAGCGCCATAATGAGATGACGGCATACCTTGGAAAGTTGCTTAATTTAGGAGTCGATCCCAGATCCGCAGCTTGGTCTTTTGAAAAGTACGCTCAGTCTGTTTTTACAGATTGGCAAGATTGGCAACCCGGCGGTTCTCGATACTCAGAAGTTACGGCGTTTGTAGATTGGAAACTTAAAGATTTAGATAAAGAGAAAAAAGCAGCGCAAATCCAGATTGTAGAATCTTTAAGCGAAGAAAATTCTAAACCAACTTTCGATCTGCCGGATGAATTTTATTTTAAAGCTCCTGGTTTAGTCGGAGAGATTACACAAGAGATTAATTCGGCAGTGCTTTATCAGATTCCGTCTTTTGCTTTTGCTACTGCAATCTCAGTACTAGGTTCCCTTAAGTCTAAACACCGATCTTCACTTAGACATGCTCCATCTAACTACTTTTTGTGTCTTGCGCCTACAGGAACCGGAAAAAACGACCCCCAGATTATCTTAAGTAACACTTTAAGTAAGCTTGGTTTAGGTTCCCTCCTGAGTTCTGCTATACGTTCCTCCCAAGGTATCCTTAACCATCTTGATAAAAACGATTCCAACGGCGTAATATCATTAGATGAGGCGGAAGGGTTTTTTCATTCACTAGATGATAAATACGCCCAGCACTATACTAGGCAATGTCGCGCTTTACTCTTAGAATTGTATAGTTCCTGTAACTTCGCACATAAGGCTTTTGGTAAAACTGGTAATAAGAAGGAAAAAGAGATAGTGCTATCCTATCCACGTTTAAACCTCTTAGCTTATGGCGCACTTCATACCGTCGAAAAGGCTTTTAATAAAAAGTCGGTCGCTGATGGTCTTCTCCAACGTTTTATAGTCCTGACCCACCGGAAAGAAAGATCGCGTAATCGTAGCGCAAGGGATCTTCCCTATCTTAACGGCAACCTTTTAGAGCATCTTAAAAAGTTAGCTTGGAATGAGTCTAGATCACTTGAAGAAGAGTTAGCAGCCCTAGAACAGGCAGAAGTAGCCGAGTCCTCAGAAAAGACAGCCGAAATCAGAAAAGAGTTACTAAAGAGACTAGAAAAGCTTAAATCTCAAGCTAAAGAGCGTAAGGTAATTAGGTTTACTCCAGCAGCCGCATCTATCTACTATGAATATTCAGATAGCCTAGATAAGAAAATCAATGCTGAGGCTAGAAAAGGCACTGATTTAGAAGGAATCTATACTAGAGCAGCAGAGCAAATTGGGCGGCTTGCTGTCGCTATAGCAGATACTGAAATCGATAAACCTCTTATAGAGTACCTGATAACTTTCATTGATAGCCGTATAAATGCCTTATATGCGCTTGTAGATGAGAAATTAATAGAAGAGAGCGTACAGAAAGATTCCGCTCCCTTACTGAGGTTTATAGCGGAAAGAATAGCCGCTAGTAACGGATCTGAAGTAGGATATGCTGATATAGCTAGGCACTACGTTATTAGAAAACCTGCGCTACTTAAAGAATTATTACAGCATTTAGTTGAGACTGAGCAACTAACAGAGATTATTTCCAAAGGTTCCGGTAGACCTGGCAAAAAGTACAAGCTTAATCAAGTTCTTTAGTACTTGGAGGGTGTAAAGCTGTCAATAAACCATCGTACCCTTTAGCCCTTAGATTAACATCGTCGATGTATTCAATAAGCATAGTTCCAATCATATCGGGTATACTATGTCCGTAGTCACTAGCTATGTCTATAATGTCTTTAAGTATGCCTTTAGTCAGTAACACCTCAACTTTTATAGTATGATTAATTGCAGTTACCTTTGCTTTTATAGGGTTCCTTTTACTTAATCGCATATTATCGCAGCCTTTATCGCATAAAAAAGTGAGCTAACTACTTGATAATACTAATTAACACTTTATCGCATTAATCGCAAGAGGGATATACATATAGAGGTATAAAAATTTAAATTTTTAAGAAAGTAGAGAGGGGTAAGTAGATTTTATGCGATTAATAGATAGAGAGAGATATATATATTAATAATATCTATATAAAACGGCCCAAAAACAATGCCGGACTTATTCGCAAACGGCCTGCTATTAATAGCGATTAATGCGATTAAGTCAGTTAATAAAACCATTCTGAATTATATGTAACTTTTTACCGCTTCGCTGATTAAAAGCCATTTTATATTTTAGACCAACAAAATAATTGCGCGGGTCTAAATGACGTAGATCGCTATCGTCCCCAGCGAATACTTTTTTCCCTAGATATTTAGTCGGAATAACCCCAGAAAAAACTACTGCACAGTTATAACCTAGTTTAAATACTTTATCGGTAAATCCTATTGGAGTATTTTCGTTCACTGAATATGTTAGGTGATAGTTGACTGGGAGCTTAGAATCAAAGCGTGATTCTACCTTGGTATAGTCTATAAACTGAATATGCGGAAATAGTTCAAATATAGACTTGCCTGTCCCTAGTACGTTATCTAATTCAAAGCTTATGTCAGATAGGCCGTTTAAACGGACCGTAGGCTTTAATTTTAGCCTTTTGGCGTGCCTTTCTAGTGTTTCTATGTCTTTGATAAGGGCACGGTAGAAAGTGTCTCTATGGTCGATATAGAGCTTAGTTTTGCGTATTCTGGCAAGCTTAGCGGAATCGAATCGATTGCGACCAGTAGTTTGTAAGCAAGTACGAGCACAATGTCCAGCATTAGGGCAAGTGTTTAGACCGTTATGTCTAAATACTGGCTGTAGTTGTAATACAGCTGATAAGTAGCCTAAATCTATAGATTTAGCCATTTTAGCTTGTCTAGTCGGATCTGTAAGTAGTTTATACATGGTTTTAGTCCTGTTTAGTTAAGTTTAAGTGTAATAAGTCCAAAGATCGGCACGCATGCCGATCAATGCAATTATTGCACGTACTGAGTAGCTATAGACCACATATCACGATTTAATTCGATTGTTTTAGGTCCGGTAATTTTTCTAGCCTTTACTTCTACTAGTTTTGATCCGTTCCTAGTTTGACGAGTTGATTCATAGGTAAATGACCCTTGCAATAAATGCCGTTGTAACGTTTGGTAAGTATCCCAAGTGTTAGACTTAGACTGAGTATTTAGCCTATCAGTTACTAAGTTATGGTATAACTTAGCAAAATTAGTGCATTCTAATTCCGGTCTAATTGTATCAGTCATAGTTTTAGCCATATCTATTTGCTTGGAATAATCCAAAGCACTATTTTGCATGGTATTGATCACTTCTTGGTTACTTTTTACAGTAATATCGATTTTTTCCAGCTGGAATTTAATCCAGTCATACACACCATGCGAGTGACTGTATTTTCCATTGCAGGAATAATCATTACTGCAACTAAATGCGGTATTATCACAAGCGAATACTTTAAAACCTACACTTAGATTTAATGCAGCTGATTTATCGGACGCATTTACTATACCCATTAATGGTCTAGTGCCCAGTGTTTCAGCATGCTCTTTGTTGGCTAGTACAACCATATGTTTTTGACATCCAACACGATTCCAATAGGCTGAATCGGCGCTAATTTTTTCAGGTAAATTAGACGCATTTAGTACTGTTTTACCTTTAAAAGTAGCGCATTGTGATACTTGAATTGGGTACCATCCAAAATCTGCTAGATCGTGCAATAGTTCATAAGTTTGAACTTGGTTATACCTATCACTTCCGGTATGCCGATCATTTACTATCGATGGTATTTTCTGCAGTATTTCAAAAGGTATCGAGTCATTTATATTGTTACTTCTTACAGTGAATCTAGTACTCTTAAGCTTATCGCTCGGAGTATTTAATAAAGCGCTGTAAGTCATTTCTTGACATCCCATAAGTTGATCCATGTTTAGTTAAGTTAATGTTACCGGAGTTAAAATAACTCCAATGACCGGAATACTCCGGTCAATGCAATTATTTATGGTGTTTCTGAAGACGGAACTAATGGACGAATTGTTGTTATTCTGTTTAGGTGTTTAACGTGATTAGTTCGTTCTTCGATATAGTCATAAGCTAACGTGTACAATTTCCAGTCATTATCAATATTGCCTGTAAATTGACTCAAAACGTAACAAATTAGTGCCTCGGTTATAACTCGATCAAAGTTAGCCTGTATTTCAGTTGTCGTCATGTTAATTCACTGAGAAAAATATAGTTTCAAGTTTAAGGATCATTGAATCTAGTGCTTCGATTAAAGCGCTATGCTCAAAATCACTTTCGAGTACACGTTCTTTAACTCGGTATGCTCGATCTAAGTAGTTTTCTAGTTCATGTAGTGTTTCCATAGTTTCCTAATGTTTAGTTATATTAAATAGTTAATGCTATCTGTAGATTATCGTGTATTGACATAAATAAGCGATAATCTATTGATAACATTAACTAAACAAGTTCCCATTTAGCACGTTGGCACTGATTTCGATTAATCCAAGTTAAATTAACTTGTTTTTTAGTGCGGTAATCGGCCCGCAAAAACACTTTCATGTTTATTTATCTACTATGACATAAGACGACACGTTATGTCAAACACTTTAGAAAATATTTTCAAAAATAAATTGGGTCGCGCACTATGCAAACCACATACCATGATCGGTAACGAGAATCTGAATTCTCGTGAGTGATAGATACTCCTACGCTTGATAGCAATACTACTTGTTAGGCTAGTGAAACGTTTGTTTACTTTAGTTAAGTGAAGCGCTTGCGCTCAATTGTGTAGAAGTGATCCCCCCACGGGGCTTCCGACGGGTGCGCGCGTGCGCGGCAACTTAATCTCGCGTAAAGTGGAGAATCAAGCTGTACAGTTGTAAAGTGTAGGAATCAAGCTGTACAGTTGAAAGCCTCCACAGAAAAAGGTGCATAGGGTTTAAGCTATGCACCTGAAGGGAGGCACTACTTTGATATGAGAGTAGAATCAGTTATCGACTTGTTGACCGCACTGGTCCTCACTTCCAGCGCAACCAGAGTTTGTATCGGTGACGGGATCTCCAGCGGTAGAGCCACCGTCAGCGATATTTATTTCGGTGTCGCCAGCATCGGGACTACCACAGCCAGTAAAGAGCAAAATAGTCAAAAGTATTAATAATAGTTTCATAAGTTATCCTTCATCAGTTTAAATGCGTTGATTATTCCTCTTGACTTAACTTTTTCTCTAAGGCTCTTAAATTTGCGTGAAGATCGTAGTATCTTTGTACGTAGGCTTGATGGTAGCGTCGAGGGATATCGGCTAAGATACAGTGCAGCAACTCCGGTGACATGCGGCGTAGCCATACTCGTGCCAGAGAGTAATCCGTAGGAATCGTTAGGGAGAGTAGAATAGATTGAAACTCCAGGTGCAGCCACATCCACAGTCTCTTTACCATAGTTAGAAAACTCTGCGAGTCTGTTTCGCCCATTTACTGCTGCCACACTGATAATGTTTGGAAGGTCATAGTTACTAGGATAATGTGGATATTTATCGTTGTCTACTCCAGAGTTTCCTGCTGCGGCGATAAACAGAATGCCAGCACTAGCTGATCTTTCAATAGCAAGGTGCAAGGGCGAACTGTAACCCCCGCCTCCCCAGCTTGCGTTAATAATATGGGCTCCGTGTTCTCGTGCGTAATCGATGGCGGTGATTGCGTCAAAGAGGGAGCCTGAGCCATTGTCTTGAAGGAATTTGATTCCAAGTAAGGATACACTATGAGACACGCCAGAAAGCCCAAGACTGTTCCCAAAGATAGCTGCAATAGTCCCTGCAACGTGCGTACCATGCCCGTTTCCGTCATAACATTCTCCTTCTTGTTTGGT
>JACCDR011884145.1_pt1 | contig 24126 bp, 19 predicted proteins | sample 7446431 | NCBI WGS metagenome assembly JACCDR01 (sample SAMN15323443, study PRJNA562643) | freshwater metagenome | isolation source: river surface water | place: USA:Blue River Watershed | collected 2017-08-17 | reverse complement strand
TGATGATATGGTCATAGAATTCTATGACTCTGTGTCTGCTGTTTTCCAAACCAGTGGAGTAACTTCTTCAACAGGAGAAGTAACAGTGACTCTCCCTGATGGGGAATATGACGTTCTGCTATACAAATCTGGAGTCACCGTACTTCCAAGACAGCCCCAACGAATAACAGTGGATTCGTTGTTAACGAATGTATTCGAGGTTAGTGCTCATCCTAGAATTAGACCAGAGAGTATAGATCCTCTTCGTTGTACCGTGTCCGGTTCTGTAGTCGGTGTAGACGGTAAGCAAGCCCGACATCGTTTAGTTTTTGAACCGGTTAGAGCATTAACTATTCTATCTGGTATGGTAGTGGCTCCTTACTCTAGGAGAGAAGTAGTATCCAACGAAGACGGTTACTTTGAATTCGAATTATTGAGAAATACGAAGTACTCAGCTTATTTTGTATTTCCTCAAGATTTATTCAGTCAGCAGCCCGGCAAATTAGACGTAATAACTCCTAACAGTCCTGGAATCGAATTAGATGTTCTTCTATTTCCAGTACCGGTGAACTTAACTTTCTCGTCTCACATCATCTCTCTAGTTGCAGGAACTCCTTCGAACGAGACTATTTCGGTAGTTCTGACTTATAGTGATGGCAGTACAAGAGAAAGTATGAGTAGTCCTTGGGCTTATGTAATGGTCACTAACACAGATGCTTCTGTAGTGGAAGCATCCATAGCTGACGCCAAAAAGCTAGTGTTGAAGCCTTTAACGCAAGGAACGGTCACTATAACTACTGTTAGGATTATTTCTGAAGATAGGGCCTTTTTTAACCCACTCCCCTCTTACTCAACTGAGTCCGTTGTAGTAACTGTGGTATGAACGATCATGTATCTTTCGAGGCTAGCCGAAATAAGACTTGACCTGGAGTCTTTATCACATAGACCCATAGGTCCGAGTGTAATTAGCTCTTTACGGTTAGCTTTGAATAATCTTAGGATTATTCGAGAGAAATGGTTAACTCCGGAACCTAAACCCATTGTTGTAAAGCTTATCGAAACGGTTTTAGAAGATGTTCCGGTTTTTGCTAACCTTCCAGTTTATGAATCTAACGCGGAAGATGATCAAGAACAAGAAGATTTGATTCTTCCGGTAACAGTAAGTCAAAGCGCTAGATCTGCTTTAACTACTTCAACTTATAATTCTGAACTCATACTTCCTTATAAAGTACTGTGGGCTAAGGTAATAATCAGAGCCGCGTACGATTACGCTCTTTGGAAAGATTCTAACGATATACGTCTTCGCAGATTTGCGGAAGATGCCGCAAAGTGGTTATTTGAACCGTCTGATTCTGAATTAGAACTGAGCTTTGAGAACATATGTTTTGCCTTTGATTTTCCAATAGAAAAAATACGCAAGAAAACTAGATCGTTAACCAGAGAGGACGTCAAAAAATTAGAATTCAGGGAGCGCCAAGGAAAATCTGAGTTGTTGGGAGAATTCTCCGGTGGCAACCATAAATGACATTGATACAAAATCAGCTGTCAGGAAGTTTCTTGAAAGACGATCTGTAGTAGATAAAGAAGATAAGACAGCTGATAATTCAGACGAGACCACGGCTATTTTAGAGGCCGTGGCTCTTTCGTTTTTACTGTACCCACAATCCGCTCTATCTTTTGTCCTTAAAGCCAAGAATGTCTTACAGCAGATAGTCTCTACTGATAGAGACTTAGTGAGTTATTTTCTAAAAGCTTTAGAGGATGTGGATAACCCAGATGAGCCGATAGTCGATACCAGCGATTTGGTTGCGGCTCAAACAGCTCTGGTAGAAGTTGACAGATTAGGTAGAGTGTCAACAGATACACAAGCTTATTCTAGATATATCAAATCTATTAATTCATTTTTAGATGATAAGCTGGCCTTGTCATTGAAGAGACGTAACAGGAATGAGTTTGAACGGACCAATACAGAAGCCAAGCAAGATCTATTTCGTGTCTTGTCTGTATTCGATCCAACTCATAATTTGGTAATAACAAAGCTCAATCAGTTATTATCATCTGTGGACGATTTTCGTAGCGTATCTTTGACCAAGATCGTTGCGACCAGAACTGTGTCTCGTGTTAGATCTTCCCTTAATCAAGTAATAAGTGGAATTCAAAAACAACAACTTTCCAAGACGGCTATAGCGGTAGAGTTATTAGCTGGTTCATCCGCTCTCAGTTCAGTTTCTAACAGTAGAGACATATACGATTTCACAGTCAGTACTGGAACATTTCCTTCTGGAAGGCTGATTTCAGTGTCCTCGGAGAAAGTTCCGGCTCTAGCTAATGGTAACTCAAATATTGTTGATCTAAGTTCGCTATCTACTCCGTGGAACTTTATTACGTCAATAGACCCCGGAGACGGATCTGGAAGTACGACTTACACTGTAACTATTCCTACTGTTGGAGCCAGTGGTAGATCTTACGTAAAAACTTCAGAGGGCTCTCTTACGTACAACATACCAGTCAACCAGAATGTTCTTTACGTGCAGTTTGATGGGATAACTCCTCCTTCTACAGAAGCAGCTATGGTTCGGGCGGTATCGCTACCAACGGGAGGATCTGTTTCTGTATCTTCTGTATTATCGGCTCTCAATAACTTATCTACTGGTCTCATAGATGGTACAGCCGTTCAAATAGGCTCAACCGGTAGAATACTCATATATGGGTCATCTTCTGTTACCAAGATCATAATAAAGAATGGAGAGAGGGGTACGTTTGATTCCTTAACGGGAGTCTATACCCCAGCCGCCGGTACCGTACATAAGATATTGGGATTTTCTGATGAACAGACTAGTAATGACCCCAATTTGTTCTCTACGGCAGAGTTAATGGACCTTCTTAGTCCTTACATACCATCAGCGTCTTTTGACGTTGATGATAACGATATCCCGACTATCTCTACTTTATCTACCGAGCTCTTATCATCTATATCTTTCTCTGGAGCTGTGGCAAATTCCTTTGGATTTTCTGGAACGTTTTCACCAAATCCAGGATTCCTAGAGCTTATAGAGAATAGTGTAGCTATAGATCCATCCAGTGTAGGGATTTTCATAGGAAGTATAGTAAGTGTTTCTGATATACAATCTGTAAGTAACAGAAACTTATTTGCTCCAGTTAGCCGTATAGATGGAACTCATCTAATATTCGATTCCAGTCTAGCTCTACCGAGATGCGAGAAGTCTAACGTCAAAGTAATAGCTCCTATAGTGTATTCTGTTCAAGTTCTCTTGGATAACATTAGACCACTTGCCAATTCATTTGGGCAAGATTCTCGTGATTTACAGCGGGTCTTGTCTCCTATTTTATCAAAACCAACTCTGGCTCAAATAAACGACGCCAAGAAAGTACTTCAGGAAGTACTGGGTAAAATAAATGATCTATTGTCAAAGTTGACGTCTGCTGTTGTTAGGACCGATAGAACTGAATTTGACAGCATAGCAAATCAGATATCAGCCTCATTAGAAGAAAGAGGATTGGACAAGGCTCTGGAGTTATTACAAAGCTGCCAATTCTCTGAGTTCTTTTCTCTTACTAGTGACGGTGCTTCTAAGGGAACTAGGTTCCTCAAAGCTTCTGAGGAAGTTGGGCGCAACGAATTTGCTATTCCTGCCGCAGAGCAAGATCAAAATGACGTCGAGCCGTTGGGCACGACACCAGATAATAATCTTCTGTCCGGCGAGGAATTGATGGAAAATGAGGAGCAGATCTAATGGCTGACGAACCAGATGTAATAACTCAATTTGAGACTGATGCAACATCTGTCGATCGCAGAGCCGACGCGCAGATGCGAAGCATTTTGGCCAACACGTATACGTTTGTCAGAAGCTCAGAGATAAACAAAACCATCTCTAGTTTCACTTTTGACCACTACATTGACGAAGCCAAAAGATCTCTGAAGGAAGAAAGAGTTTTACGATCCGCTTCCAATCCTGCCGTTGGTGTTGGGAAACGTCAACCGCAGATAACTTCCCTAGAGAAACTAGAGACCGACTTTAAGAATTCATTAGACGGCATGAGAAAACTAGCAGAAGCTAAAGATGCTTCGGCTAGGAGCTCAGCATGATAGATCTACAGATACTAACCATAAGAGATCTACTTCCTATAACCAATGTAGATTTCGCATCGCGTGTTTCTCCTCCTTCCATAATTATAGTTGGGAGTAGAATGGACCAGGCTAGCTCTGTATTCGTCAATGATGCAGAATCTCCGGAGTTTGCTGTACTATCCGCAAATAGATTAATAGCTCAAATACCGGCTAGCGAGAGATCTTCTATAATAAGAAAAGTGTCTGTTATAGCTACATCTCCGGCTATTAATAGACGTAGTCTTTTATTGTTTGAAATTACCTCCTCTATAAGAGGCATATCTGGAATCGAAAAATTAGTTCAGGCATATTGTAAACAGTTGTTGCAAAGTCCTGGAACCGATAAATTTCGACCGGAAGAAGGCGGTGGGTTACTAAAATTGATTGGGCGCAACGTATCTAAAGGAGATACCAAGAATTTGCAGGCTTCTGTAATAGGAGCTATAGGACGAGCCAGAGACCAAGTTATAGCTCGGCAGAATCTCGACCGCCGTATACCATCTGATGAACGTCTTCTTAGTGTAACTGCCGATTCTGTAGGATTTGATGCACTAACCACCACTCTTACCGCTAGCATATCTCTATCGGCGGTATCAGGAAAACAAGCCACTGCTAGCTTAACTTTGTAGGAGTGTTATGTCATTCGAAGATGACCTTCGTAGTTTCTTAGAGACTCGTCTATTGGCTTTTGACCCGGCAATAGATTTATCATCTAACAGCCCGGCGCAGCTTCAGATCATTACTCCAATAATACAGCGCTTTGGAGAAGATCCTTTTTCAACTGACATACCGACATTTATTCGCGACCGAATTGTTCAGGAATTCCCTGACATGTCGGCTGATAATGTGGGCGCCTTGGAAGATCTGCTCAGTAAACCAGTACAACTACTGCTGGAGCCCTTTAAAAGACAGATAGAATTGGTCAGGTTGGGGGGTTCTTTTCAGAATGCTGATGTAATGGCCGAGAGCGAGGCCGATGCCTTAGGAGCCAATTGGTTCACTGATAGAGATACTGGGGACTTCTCTAGTGGGCCGGTACGTATATTCTATGCTCAGCCAACAACCGTTCGTTGTGGGACCGATAAAAGGTTTTTTACCAATACCGGATTGGCGTTTTTCCCGATCCAAAATTATAGCATAACTGCTCAGCAGATGGCCTTTAATAGGCAAGGTACTTTTTATTTCTTAGATATAACAGTAAGAGCTGAGCAAGAGGGTGATAGCTATAATGTTGATAGAGGGGAAATTAGTGGGGTTGAGGAAATGCCTGGGGTGGTCAAAGTAGCTAACTTAACCAAGTTCGTTTCTGGTAACCCCAAGGAAACGAATATAGAATACATTTCTAGAATCGAGAACAGTCTAACTGATCGCTCGTTTGTTACTAAGAGAGGTATCTTAGCTAGGGTACCAGCATTATTTGATAGTGTCAGGGCTCTACAAATTATTGGGGCCGGCGATCCTGGAATGAATAGAGATATTCTTACCGGAACTGGACAAGGATTTGTTCATCTTGCAGGTAAGGCGACAATATTTGGGGATTGGATATGGTTGTCGGAGATCACCTACAGAGATGATGGGCCAGCAGACTCTATAACTCCACAGCCCGGGGACACCATTAGATTTCATCCTACATCCCCTGCTCCCGCAGCTACTTCTGTCGTAGAGGCCAAGATTGTTACTATTCTTTCTTCTACCGCAACATCTGCATTATTATTGCTAGACTCTTCTCCTTACTCTTCAGGAGTTACCAAGCAAGGAGCTTTTACTCTACTAAAGCCGGGTACTATTTCTATTTCTGGTGTTCCCGGTGGTATAGCTTCTAACGTAGAAGTTCCGGATAACAAAGTTCATTTGGGCGGACACACTGATATATTCGTTCGTCCAACAGAAGATTCCTCGATTCAAACTACTATTCAGAATGTTACTGACGATGATCCTATCATCGCTATAGTAGATCTAAAAGTCCCTACAGCTGGGCAGAATCTAGTAACCTCAGCCTCGTCGAATTTTGTGACTCTTGGAGTTAAGCCGGGGGACTTGTTGGTCATAGAGACAGGTGCCGGGTTTGCCGGTACGTATCAAATACTAGAAGTAGTCAGCGCAACGAGTCTGAGGGTATCGTCCATCTTTGCTTTAACCGCACTATAATAGAGGGGCTATGACATCACTCCGTGCTCGCATAATCCGCAATATTCGTTTGGATCTAATTGCTCCTAAGATCCCGAAATTGCCTTTTACTAATAGCCCAGTCTCGGATCTACAAACTAATGTGGGGTCGAACGAGTTTCGTTTCATAAGTATAAACATTCAAGACTTCTCGGCTAAGATAGGAGATACGGTTAATATCTTAGAGGGTCCAGATGCCGGTGAATTCACTATAATTGGGTTTGGGCCTGTTTCTGGAAGTGTGTTTGTAGACCGTGTCGCGTCGGCAACAGGAGCAAATTTAAGTTACCAAATATATACAAAACAGACTGGTCTTACTCGTCCTCTAGTAAGACTTAAAGGAATAGAAGTTCTAGATTCTACTGGTCAGGCTACGGGCATAACTGTTCCGTACGGAGACGCAGTAGATATTAGATCGTCTTGTGATATAGATACTGCCGGGCATGAGAAAGTGACTTATGATAAACAACTTATCATATTTCCAGATATGCCAGAGTGGGCCGGAGGAGGTCTTCCTGGGGACGCTATATTTATAGGATCTGTAGATAATACTACGGACGCTAGGTATACCTTAGATCTAGCTGTGGCTGATGGAGTAGTTAGAACGATAGATCATGATTCAAGCAATCAAATAGAGAAGACAGAAATTAATGTTCCACCATTCTTATGGAATGGTAGACGAGATAAGATACTGGCCTTAGTATCCAGAACAGATCCTTCTTTTCCTTCTAGCGTTGCTGGGGTGCATAAGTCCAGTGACTTAGCGGATGCTAAGATAGGGGACTCTCTAACTATTCATGATGGACCAAATCAAGGTAAGTATATTATCTTGGACCATAGAGTATTCGAGTTGTGGGGAAAATCAGATCAGGGACATAGGAAGGTTGCTGTACTGCAAATAGACCCACCTCTTAAAGTTGATCCCATCAGAACAGCTATTAATTTAATTAACAAAGTCGAAGGGTTCCAGTTTTATAACGCGACTCAGCTTTTTGGATTTCTTCAATACGCAGCTGATTGGGATAATCCCTCCGGCTTTTATTCTACTTTCATTTCCAAATTACGAGCTGACTTGACATCTGTCGGTGTTACTTTTGCCAGCGATGCCGATCTCAAAGAGTTCTTCGACCCTCTTATACGGTCTAGTTATTCTGTAGGACCTTCTGCTAAAGGTACCTTTAGAACATTCTTCTTGGAGCCCGTCTCGGCCGAATTCCACTTTGGGGAAGATCCGACCACGTTTACTTTGGCATCAGATGGATCTAAGAGTTTTCGTATCGATCCGAACGTAGCTCCGGCCCAGGTACTTCCGGAGTCTTTAGTATCTACATCCCCATCTTTGTGGAATCGGAATTTGGGAGTTAGGTTAGCACAGGATGATTTTGCTTATCTGACTTCCGGATCTTCGTTTGCAGTTAGAGGAATTCGAGTAGGGGACGTTCTTGAATTTCATCCCGCCATAAACGATCTTCCAGCCAGGGGGTCTATGACCTCAAGTTGGATGTGCGTGACGCAATCAGGATCCAACATCGTTCAGTTAATCGTTCCGCAAAGTGATGGAACAACCGAAGCTGGGTATGGTGGAGTAGATAACTTTGCTGATTTCTCACCTGGCCAGCTATTCTTCATAGATAGTGGACCAGATGTCGGATCTTTTATCATCACGAAAGTATTAGACCAGGATTGGGTTTCAAATCCACCTACCATCAGACTGCAGTTAGATCAGCCATTAACCCACTCAACCGATTCTTTCCCAGTACTATCTACTAGCTCTGTTCCCCCAGCTCAGCTTGACTTTAATAGTTCTCTTCCGGCTTATCTGCAGGGAACAGCAATAACCTTTCCGGCTTCCTTGAACGGAAAACATCTCAAGGTAGACGTTTCTTCTGACGGAGGAACTAGTTGGACTACGGTAGAACATACGTTCGTGGCCGCTAATCCTTATGTAGATATAAATGCTGTTACGAGTGATATTATAGGTGGTATCGCTTTCACTGGTGTCGTTGATGTGTTATCTAACGGTAATTCATTAATTCTCAGGAATCCGACTTCGGGCCCGAGAGCTAGAATTAGAATAAACTCTAGCCCGACTCCTACTAGCGCACATACTGTTCTTGGTTTGACACTAGGTTCGGTTGGAATAGGAGTTAGAGGAGCTAGTACGTTACCTGGGACCAAAAGAATATACGGTACAGGTCTCAACCAGGTTTTAGTGGGTGATTGGATTACGATATATGCCGCTAAGAGTAGTAACATTCTATCAGATGGTGACGATACCGCTGTCATCGGTACTTATGAAGTCACTGCTGCTGGATCTGATAACTCTGTAGCGCCGTTTTGGACCGGATTCGAATCTTATGTAGAAGTTGATAGAACCGCTAATTTTCCGTCTGGGGATTTTATATCCGTTAGATGGATAAGACACGAGGCTCCAGATACTTCTCCGGCTAATACTACTGATGGTGGGAAATCTATTTCTGACCAGTTTGTCAGATTTCGTTCCTACGCATCGGTATCAAAGAAGTTAGACATCATTAGTATTCCGTGGGCTACTGCCTCGATTCATCCTCTGCTTACTACTAGTGAGCAACAAATAGAACTCGAGAGTCCTGGCATAATAGATTCCTCTAATGGGGGTAGAAACTATTCTCATAAGTCCCCTTTCAGAGTTCTCCGCCCGGATGTTCTTAGAATATCATCTACTGAGATGGCTTCCCAGAGGGATGGAGCTTTGTATTTTATTGACCTTCCAGTGATTGGTTACGGTCCTGGTAAGGAGATGAATATAACTCCGGATGATGGTTTCATTCTGAGTGGTAATAGAAAAATAGATGGTTACAATCTTCAAGTAGACGATGAGAACTTCTCTTACTCTACCAAAGAAGGACTTCACATTCTATTACCTAATTCTGTTCTTCCTGTAGGAACAACAGCGGAGATAGATAATCAATTTAATTTATCCGGTCAGAATCTTCAGATAACTTACGACAATGCCCCGTTGGTTGATGATCTACAGACTTTGTTCGATGCTCCTTTAGATCGTGTCACTGCCGCTAATATGTTGGTTAGACACTTTCTTCCTGGATATGTGATATTTGACGCCATCTATAGTGGAGGGGCCAGTGAGGATATAGTGGCCGCAGCTTTGATCAAATACATCAACAATATAGATCCTGACCTATCGGAGATTCGTACGGACCTTCTGCAAGACATCATAAAGAAAGAAGGAGCCGGTACCGCAGATCTTCCTCTGACGGTGATCTCTTTATTTCATGGCATAGATAGACGCATTAGGGGCATGCGCTCAACGAAATCGATTGGTATAGGAGATGTTCCGTTTTTTAACGGAAATTTCCGACAGACGTATTTCATTGCTGGTCCGGATACTTCTGGAGTTCAGGTTCGTCCTGTCGGAGAGCAGGTCTTCCTGAAAAGAACCTAAAGTTTCGGTAGAGTCACTAATATGCCGGTGTGAGGCTCGAACTCGATCCCGCAGACCTTGCATTTTGCTAGGCAGTTAGGGAGGATGCTGTTATCTCTGAACGGCGTCCTGGAGTTTACTATGGCCATCACATCACCTCGGCAGCTTGGGCAGGATAATGATTTGAATAGTTTATCCTGTGTTTCGGCGGCCGGTTTTAGGATGTCTTGATGTCCTTCGAGGGCCTTCCGGACATCTTCTTGTTTCATGGTTTTAAAAATCATGGAATATTGACGGCGGTTTTAGTCTGCCGTTAGACTACATCAAGCTGCAGGGCTACAATAGAGGGAAATATGCCCAGTGTTCCGGTGGCTATAATAAATCCATCCGACCAAGAAGTAATAGTCGGTTCAATTGTTAAGCTAGATGGAAGAACATCGTTCGACCCCAATGATTTGACACTAACATTCACTTGGTCGTTTTCTCAGGTTCCTATTGGTTCCCAAGTTAGTTTATTTGGGTTCACAGATCTAGAAGATGATTCTTCCATAGTAAGTTTCGCTCCGGATATTACTGGCACCTATAAAATCAAGTTGGTAGTCTCCAACGGAACCACAGAATCCACTCCTGTCGAGTCCTTAGTCGATGTTAGAGTGATCTTGGTACCGCACCATCAAGGTTTTGTACCTGATTCTTCTTTTATCTGGAACTATCTCTCTGACTTCTGGAATTTGGTTCCCGATAAAAAACGAATAGAGACCATATGGTCTTCTATGATTCAGGTTACTGCAGCAGAGATGCTTAAGTTGTATCAATACCAGTACAATAGAAGCATCCGTGATATTCAAGAGACTATACAAAAAAGATGGGTAAAATTCTCTCCATCTTTGGATATAGATAGAGACAAAATAAGTTTTATACTATCCGATGAAACTGCTGGATTTCTAGCTTCTACCTTTGTCGTAAATTCAAAGACCGGCGTCTCGGAACTAGTTCAACCGACTTACTCCAATATAGTTACTATACCGAAGCTAGAAGGAGATTTCACCAGAACTAGTTTTGGATTACCTACTGCCATTGGTAGATTGCTAAGATTAGATAATAGAACATTTACATTAGCGAGAACATCTCCTACATTCAAATCGCTGGCCCATGACAGTAACGGGTCGACTTCTGGAACCGATGCTTTTTCCGGAACCAGTTTTACGTCTTCGATGCTAGGGGCCACTTTACGGATATTTGGTCCGTCTTCCTCTCCTCTTGTTGGAGACTACGTTATAGATACTATAGTCACACCAACCCAAATTCAAATAGCAAACCCACCCTCCGGCGTGACTTGGTCTGGGTCTAGCAATCTGGAATATACGGTTTTACCGAGTTCTGCCTTACACACATCGTTTCTTGCCGACAGAGATCAAGTCCCTGCTGCTATGAGCAGTAGATTTTGGAGAATGAGTTCGACTCTAATATCGAGTCAGTACAATTTCGAGGAACAAGGAGTATCAATAGGAGATGTCGTAGAGATAGAGGTCATGCGAACAGACCTACAAGTCCTATCGACATTTTTTGTACAAGTCTCGGCTGTAGACCGTAATAGAATATCGATAGTGTTTAATCTAGAGGATTTAGCAGATGGTGTTGTTGCTAAAGGATTAACGGATGATATTCAACTTACTCTTGCAGCAGATCTTATAGTTCCTGGATTATCGTCTGATATTAATGGTAATCTTTTATATTCTTTACTAGCTTCTACCGTAAAAACGACGGTAACATCGGTAAAGTTTAAGAGAACGTATTACGAAAGAATCCTCTCTGCCACTGATGAGATAGACGTCGGCGGTTTTTCTATAACTGCTAGGCCAGTTAGGATCATTAGAAACAGTAAGATATTAATAGACCCTAGTATTGTATCTATTCCGATTCTTCAGGAATATATTAAACAGCCGGATATCATACAAGACGGCAGTAAGATATTCTTTGTTGACGGTGACAGTCGAGTTCAAGTTTCAAGAGTTCCCTATCTACTAGCGGAGAATCTGGATTATATAGTAGATGATGAATCGACTATCTTTGGAATTTGCCAAACCCAACAGGGTAATGATCATGTGACTGTACCGTTGGGTGACTTAGTAGATAGATCTGTGCAAGCTGGAGATATAATAGAAATATCTCACGGAACAACCAGAGAAACATTCGACATTAGGCGAGTTATTACTGCCTCCACTCTACAAGTTGCTCCGGTTCCTACGATCACCTCAACTTCGGCGCCTTTCACAATAATACGTAGAGTAGCCGGTAAGTTTATTAGATTTGTTGAAGGCGCATTCTCAAAACATTCTCCCGCGCCCACTCGCTTATGGTCTGAGGTAACTTATTTCGACAATCAGGATTCTATCGAAAGTAACTTTGGAGTTTTAGTCGGAGTAAGAAGAGAAGACCTTAGTAGAGTTGGATCCGGTATCTCATACAAAAATGCAGTGTCCGGATTGATGTATGCGTTATCTAGAGGACCGACTATATCTAATCTAGCGCTCGCTGGTCATATTCTTATAGGTCTTCCATTTGCTCAGAATTCTGGGGTTATTATAGAAATCAATCCAGAATTCAGGAAGCGAGATGACGGATCTCCGTTATTGGGGCGGATACTAGTAGAAGGTAGGGATAAAAATAACGACAAGACCGGAGTGACCAACATCTATTTTTATCCTCAAGGTCGGCAGATTTTTGATTCTTCTACTAGCAAATGGGTCCCAGCCGTTCCTGATCTGTCTGGGTTGGCCATTAACCCTAATACTGGAAAAGAATATGCTGTAGGAGATAAAGTCTCGCAGTTCGATCCACTATCAAAAGGGGTCAAGATTCAAGAATACCTTAGTACTCCAGGATTAGTAGATAGTCTTGTCGCGCAGGGTAATATAGCTTCTCAACTACAGAAATATCACTCTTTCCAGATAATAGTTAACTCTGATCTTGTTACGTCTACCGACACCGACTTGGTTGCTCAGTTTATTAATAAAGCTAGAGCACATTACGTTCGACTTACTTCCTCCTTAGGATTGATAGTAGAAGATTTTGTAGAGGCCGATGATATTATACAGTTTACAAGACCTGTATCTTTCTTTGATAGTTCAGACCTCGGTACTCCAACCGCCGTTAAATTAGACAACGACGATGATAATGAGTCTATCCTTCTGTTAGATGGTTACTTTTATAATAAATACCTAATAGGTAAAGATTTATCTACCACGCAAGGATCCTCCGTTGTTCAAACGGCATCTGGTGGCTTTATAAATGCTAGACCTCTAATGTTGGAGTCTTGGGATCCTCCACTTATACGCCCTGGAGATTTTCTCAGGATACTGGGTGGCAATAACTTAGGAATGTATAGAATTGTCTCTATTACCAGTGATACCCAAGCGACGCTGGACTTAGGGTCTGATGTTTTTCAAACTCTTTCTAACCAGGAATTCTTGGTATACAGACCATTGAGAAATCCTATATGGATGGGGAAAGTAATTATAGTATCGGGAAATTCTACTGTGTCTGTTCAAGAAACGTCTGGATCTCCTGGTGGCATAGGCTCATCAGGAGTATCGGTTGGAGATAAACTAGTATTCGCTGACTTATCTATCTCTAACCCGTCTCCTAGTTTTGTGTATACTGTAGCATTTGTATCTCCAGGATCTTCTCCAACCATAGAACTATCGAGTAATCCTAGCGAGACATCTGGAACTTACTCTGCTTGGGTTATTAGAGATGGTTTAATGACTTCTGGGATCATTGAACCTCCTGAATCTCCTGGAGAGGTGTTCTACGCTTCTGGAACTTCCGGAGATTTTCATATAACTTTCACTGATACAGGTAGTCATGTTAATTCTTGGCTAAACGTATCTCTCATACGTCCTGGAACCGTTATAACGGTCGATGGCATACCATACCAGGTCTTGGATCTCGAAAGGTCTATTAGACGAGCCGCTATTTCTCCTGTGCTGACTTCGACGTTTTCTGATAAGCAAGTCACTGTAGATATCCGACCAGATCGTTCGTCTGTTCCGGTAGCTATTGATTTTCTAGATAGACTTCCCTCAGATCATTTAGATTTTACTGTGGTCCCTTCGATTACGACTGGTGATAGCGTTCAATCTACTTCCGGTTCAAATACAGTCACCTTGACCGCGCAATCGTTCTCAGATATCGGCATGGCTCCTGGGGATTATTTACAGTTTATGTCAGGAGCCGAAGCAACCAGAGACGTAGGTCATGGTCCTGGTATTTTCCCTATAAGATCTATAGCTGGCTCATCTGCTTTTTTATTTACAAAGCCACTGACTACTGGGACGTTCCAGTATCAGCTCATAAGGAAGATGCCCAATGATTGATGAGATTCACCCGGTAGATAGATTATCACTTCAACATGACAAAGAACTAAGGTATGTTAACGATCCTAATTGGATCGATGACGTACTTCCGAGTAAGGTACATGTTGAGGGATTTTTTTCTGCTGTGTGCCGGGAACGAGGTAAAATCGTTCCTGGTAGCAAAAGAGAAGGTAAGAACATTGTGACGTTGGCCGGAAGAGAGTTTTATGCTAGAGTCGGTAGTTACTCTAGCTATTCTCCTCTTACGAAGGCCAGAACAGATGGGGTCAGATATATAGGATTCGGTACGGGAACAACCCCAGAGGTTAGTTCCGTAACTCATCTAGTTAATCCTATATCTTTCGATTCTACTAGCGGCGGTTTGTTTTTAGCAGAACTTGCTATACCAACTTACCCACTGCAAACATCTGGTTCTTTTGGTACCGCTGTTAGATATACCAGGGAATTTTCTGAGGAAGAGTTGTCAATAACCGGCTCTGTAGATCTAACAGAAGCTGGTTTATTTACGGATGGATCTCCAACTAGTACCCCGATACCATTCACTCCCGGTACTAGAGATAGAACTACCGCTCAGGCACTTATTCAAGCCCCGAATGCCTACAAGTCTTTTGAGACCTTGAAGAAAACACAAAATTTTGTGTTGCAGGTAGCTTGGGAAATAAGATTCTAATCGAGAGGTAACGATGTCTTTCGAAACCAAATATCCTAGTGCCGCTAACCTTCTTGGGAACGTTTCCCTGAAGCGTAATATCCATCCAACAATACGATCCGGGGCGCGTAGAAATAATCCGGATTTCTCTTCCAGTGCTCCGTATTATCCAGGAGTAGCCGGAAAGACTTTGAGAATTAGTTACACTAAAGAAGTTGCCTCTGTAGTTACTGCAGCATTTGTTGATGTAGTTCTTACTGGTACAGGCTACGCAACTATTATAGCCAATATAAATGCTGCCGATCCATCTAACATAAGTGCAATAGATCAGGATGGATTCTTAACTATCAAGAATCTCAATCCAGGAAAAACACATCTACTAACTATATCTCCGTTTACTACTCCTGCAGATGACGCGGCTCCTTTACTAGGATTTGCGGTAGATCCACTTCCTGGTAGTACTAGCTTTGCTGGAGAAATAGCTCCGGCCCCAGGTTCCAGGACGCAATTAAATCCACAAACTACCGTTCTCTTGGCCAAAGATGACGATCTTAGTACGGAAGAACTAAATCGTCCGCTGTTCTCGATTCTACAAACTCTAGAAGACCTACGAGTAGAGTTGGCTAGAGATGTAATAGTATATAAAGATTTCTCGTTGATTTTCTCCGTTCACACCGGTTCTAGTGGATTCTCCGCTAGGATAAATAACGATAATATTCGTCTGTTCTATCCAATACCGACTTCTGAACCATCTGTGACTCCGTTAGGAGATGGTGCTCTAGCCAGTTTCTATCGAGCTCTAAACGGGCCCTCAGAGGATGTATACAATTTAGGAGTTGGTCCAACAGACGCTAGGGCTTTACACGTAACCAATATATTTTACGCTACAAACCTAACCCCATTAAATTCTGGAGCTGTTTTTAGTACGTGGGGAACTCCAGATGGTGGGACTATTGTTGCTGCTGCGACTGCAAATAAAACAAAACATGCATCAGTTAATATAACATCTATAAAAGGAAACATCGTAGAATGTGCGACTGCTACTTTTGTAACTAAAAAAATATCTGTCGGAGATCCTGTTCAGTTCACGGCTTCCGTTCTACAACCATTTGACCACAGTGGTTGGTTTGCCGTTGATGCCGTTATTGATGAAACTCACCTGGCCATTCGTCCTATGGCCTTATCTGAAGAGACCCCAATATCTAATGGTCTGAAGCCTCGATGGTTGAATCCTGCTGCTGGAGGAACCCTTCGAGTCGCGGTTGGAAGATTTGTTCCGGCCGGTGATCTTTACGTGACCATCAATGACGTTACTTCGACTACTCACACTATACGAGCTCCAGTTGGGGTGCCATTTGTCCAAACTCTAACCGAAGATAGAGCTAGAGGATTCTCCGGAGATCTAACTAGATTAGCGTCTATATTAGCTGATCACTTAAGCGATACTCCAGATCATCATAATGCTTCTAATATAACTGGATTTACATCATCTACTACGTGGAGAGACGGGACTTCAATTACTGGTGCGACTCTTACGCAGACGATAGAAGATATACTAACGGATCTAAAAGCTCAGGCATCTAGTAATAGCGGTACCGGTAGAGTTGGGGCCGAGGCTATATCTATCGGTGGTGGGACCCCCAATACTCTGGCTCAAGGTACTGTACTCAGTCAACTTACCGCTCTTCTAACCGCATTAAGAGACCACGTTAATTTATCTTCCGGTGCTCATGCCGCATCTGCTATCTCATATGCGGGCGGAGGAAACTGGGCAGATGGAACAACGAATCCATCTACTACTGTAGAAGGGCAATTAGATAAGGTTGTTAGTGATCTATCTGGGACCGGTGGGACTGCTAAGATAGGTGGAAGTTCAGTTGGCGGGGACCTATCAGCCAATCCTCTTTCAACCCAGCTCTCTAATTTGGTTACTAATTGGCTCAAATTAGATCGAAACAACACAATTACGGGAGTCCAAACATTCACCAAAAATACTGCTATCGGAGGAGATTTAGCAGTTGGAGGATTATCGCTAACATTTTCAAATCTTACTTTCACAGCTGATGCAGTCACTGATAAACTCACGATTACGGCACATGGTTTACAGACCGGAGATGGGCCCTTACGCGTATCAAATTCCGGGGGAGCTTTGCCCGGTGATTTGGTAGCTGGTGTCGATTATTGGGCCATATTTGTCGACGCTAACAATATTAAACTTGCGTCTTCTTTAGACTGCGCACTGCAGAATCTTGAGATTGACCTACAATCGAATGGTACCGGCACGCAAACATTATCTGCTGGTACAAGTCCGACTAGAGTATCGGACGTCTCGACAACTAGGTCTCTTACCGTGCACGGCAGTTCTTCGTTACACGATGTTTCAGTCGGCGGTGAAGTATTCACCTACCCTTTAACGACCTTTTTAGCCAATGCAACGTTTGATGAGCTTTCTATAGACAATCACCCATTTCGTACTGGGGATGGTCCTGTACAAGTATCAAATTCCGGAGGAGCTTTACCTTCTCCTCTTTTAGCTAGTACCGATTATTGGGTAATTAGACTTAATAGTGCTAAATTTAAATTAGCTACGACACTAGCCAAGGCTTTGGCAGGAAACGCAATTGATATAACGACAAATGGTACTGGTACAAATTCCATTCAAAGTGGTACTAATGCCACCCATACAAATGATGTAACTATTAAAGGTAATCTTACTGTTAACGGAAATCCGACAGTTAACGGGACTTTGTTTAACTCGTTCAGTTACACTTACATTGGGTCGTCTGGAATAGAACAAAATCCAGACATTACTAAAGTTAGTCGGGCCACTGCCGGTCTTCTTAGCTTTCTAGCCACGCGGTCTGGGTCGAATGGAATCATATATCCTTTGTCATTACCTGCAGGGCTAATAATTAATAAATTGACGTTCGCATACGATCGATCCGGTAATCAATTAGTCTTTAGTATATTGGCCCGTTCACTAGATGTCCTTGGTATCAGCTCAACTATATCTTTAGTTAATGATACTACCAGTTCCGGATTTCAATCTGTTAGCTCTACTAATTTAGCGACGAACGCATCTGGATTTCCAACAGGTGGATCTGGGTCATTGTTGGTCAGATCAGATCGTGCGTATTGGATTCTGGCCGAGTGTGTCTTTACATCCGGCACCCCTGTAATTCATGGCATATCAGTAAACATGTAGTAGTTGGAATCGTACCAGAGGTTACGGCACGATAGCGGGACGCCCGGAGGCAAGCAGTAGGATTTTGGGGTGCACTCGCCGAACTCGGATCTCTCTATATCCTCTAGACAATTGTCTTCCAACAACTGTCTGACCACTCCCGAATTACTGTTTGGCGAACATGAATACATGTACGTGTACCAACAACCAGTACCGCTATTTGCGTGAAAACACCAAGCGTACGCTTGTTCTGTACAAGCTTTGACCCTATCCATAACCGTCTCAGAGTCTCCGCATCCAACGGTAAGCACAGTGAGAAGAACAATTTTCAAAATGTTCATGGCTTTCTCCTGTATCTTATCTCAGGCATATATCGAATATTGATAGATAAAAGAATATAGTTTGCAGAAACTATATTCTAGTAGCTATTTGCCTATTTCCAGCTGAGATCGCAGTTCTTGTCCTTCGATTCTTCTTTGCAGTACTTATCTGCTGCCACTGCGTCTTCTTTCGAGCATTTATAGGCAAACGCTAGACGGCACTCCTTGTTATCGTAGAATCCGAGGTCTACGCACATTCCTTGCGCCTGAGTTCGACACTCCTGTACAGACTGCTTCATACAGGAAATCGATAACAGAGCGATTAGGATTACCTTTGCCATAGAAATCTCCTTTCCTTTATTACTTATCTCACAATCTCCATCGTACATACTAAAATAATAAAGCAGGATGTTATCCTGCTTTATTATCAGCTAGAGAGTCTATGGACCCTCTTTAAGATATCAGAACGTTCCGTCGTGTAATCTATAGCGACTCCGAACGTATCCCATACTAAGTGTATGAGTTCCATATCGGTCATGGCTTCTATCTTGTCGCCAGATATGATCCTAATATCTTCCGGTGATGGAGGTATGGTGTGCGGTCTTGCCAGGACCGCCGCCGGAGTCGCTACTGAGGGATCGGGTATCCTAATTCAGTAAGAAGTCCAACTACGTCTGCACTACCTGGCTTGTTATACAGGCCCCGGATGAGGATAACCGTAGTCGTAGACAAGAGCTTCATGTCTCTTGCCATAGCAGTATTCGCTGCTGTTATCTGAGCGTTATCTGCTTTCAGCTGTTCAATAATAGCTTGCAGATTGTCCAGTTTCTGTTGAATTTGATTATCTACTGCCTGTGGAGTCTGGACGGGCGGAGCAACAGGAACTGCCGGTGCCTGGATCATAGGACCCATCGGAGCTGCTGGCGGGGCGAATCCTCCTGGTGGAGATGCCGGAGCTGGGTATCCAGCAGGAGCAAATCCTTGTGGTGCCGATGGAGGAGCCATTGGAGGAACCGGTGCGGCGGCTGGAGCCGGAGAAGCATCTGCTCTTTTTGCTCTTCTACCTGCGGGAGCTCCCGGTGGCTGGGGCGGGGCAGCTGGTGGAGGTGCGGATGGGACTCCTGGAGGAGTTGCTGCAAAACCAGGAGGTCCAACAGGAACTCCCATTCCTGGAGGTTGAAACTGAGGAGGAGCCATCGGTGGTTGTTGAGGAGCTGCCTGAGGAGGTGCGTATCCAGGAGGGGCCATAGGAACTCCGGCCGGAACTCCTGGAGGTCCAGGAGGATAAACTGGCTGAGAAGAGGGCTGTTGCGGAACACCCATAACAGGCGGTGGCGGGGGAGTGTAACCTTGCATGTCTATTCCTTCTGCGGTTTGTGGAGTAACTGCTTGGCCCGATTGTATTAAGGCCGCTAAACGTTGAATAAATTGACGAGTCTCGATTTCGTCGTTGTATGAAGTGGCATTGACCCCGAGCAGGTCTCCGCTGATGAGTTGCCTACGAATTAGTTCGTCTAGAACCCAATGTCTTAGGACAATCTCGTTCATGTCCCAAGCCAGGTTTGCCGGAAGTCCTAAAGTTCTTTTGGCGTGTATCCTTAACCAATGAACTTTAGGAACTTCCTTCCGTAACCATTGGTCCATTTCTATACGAGTTCTAGGTCTTCCATCTTGACTACACTGAAGCTCGGGGATGCCTCCCTGGTCGCTCATTTGGTCTCCGAGTGAGGTGCTAGGGCTTGTATCCCTGCCATCCCGAACGTATTGATGATATCACATCTAGCTTTCACAATAGCTAACTCACTTTCTACCTCCTCAAATGAATCACACACGAAGTGGGAGAGAATCTTCGTGCCACTTGTTTTCTTACACATCTGCAGGAATCTGCAGGTGATGCACTCTCTATTATATGTCATGGACCTTCATATGAGGTCCAGCGGCTAGCAGACAATCTACATGCCTTCCTTCAGAACATGGGTAGATTGTGCAACGCCCTCTGTTTTCTCCCTTACAGGGAAGCTGTGATTGAATACCGTTCCAGTTCTTCTCTATGAAGAGCTGTAACTTCTTCCGACTTTCGTTAGTCTTTGCGTACTCACTGGTTATATCGACCATCTCATCTCCGATTTGTCGATAACCGCCGGGATCTGGAACGTAGCCGTTCTGTAGAATCTCTATCATTCTATCTTTTCCGATGGATCTAGCCACTATCACACCGGTCTGACGTCGGATTAGCTGAGTTAACTCCGTTTCATTCAGGAGATGCAAGTTATCCAAACCTTGAAGTACTTGTGGGGTCATGATGTCCCCTTTCTGAACTTATCGACATCAGCAGCTACGGGACCATCAAGCGCCTCCACGGCTTCTTTCTTATCTAGTGGTAGAAGGTGCCTGCATTCACCTGTAGCTGGGTCGTACGGGATTCGGATAAAATAGGCCTGGCGAAACTTTGAGGGAGTGGCCTTGAATCTAAAGCATGTCTCTTTCAATGGGCACTCTCTTACACGAGTATCTTTGCTATCTGTTCTAAGAGAATCCTCGACTCCCAAACACATTGTGATGTCTGGCATTATCAATCCTAATCTTGGATGCAGATACGCCATCCGATGCTGGGCAAATGTAGAATTGTCCCGTCGTCAAATATAATACTTCCGATGCCCTCTTCGAACCAAGCAAGATCGGTGATTGTTTTGCCGACTATACTCACTGGTAATTTACAAGATTCGCTAAACCAGCACGCGCTTATCCAGACTTGTTCTCCAGAATCTAAAAGCATTTCTGTTAGAAACGCTGCTGGATTTCCGCTTATTTTTACCTTTTTCTCACCAGGTCCGAACGACTCTACTTTCCTACCTATAAAGACTTCTTTCCAGAAGTCCTTGTTAAGGTCGAATTCTTTCCAAGGAGCTTTGTACTTTGACATGTTAAATATTTAACCCAAACCTTTCTGGGCTCTCCGAGGTGAGAAATATGTGGACCTGAGATATCCCGGATACTAGTGAGTTTGACAATTTGGTATGACCGCCCTCGAAAAACTGACAATCATCGATTCCGATAGCTGTGGCCAAAGCATCGGATACCAACTTAAGCCGGTTCTCGACGTCGAGCTTCTTATACCGGGTCTTTGCCGATCCTTTCTTACCTCCTCCGAAGGTCGTATTAATGATGTCTTCTCGAGGAAAGTAGAATACGTACCAGACCCTGTAAACTGCCTCTCTGTCTAGTCGAGATATGTCGGCCAAATGATTGGATTGTATATGACTAATGGTCTTTGTCTTAAACGCCGATGCTTCTTTGGTTAAGAAGCGCCCTCCGCCTCTCTTGTTGACATATATGTGATTCGAACTAGGAGGTAGGAATGGCAGTATTACTATCAGCTCTTGCGAGTATCGATCCATAACTTGTGATAGTAGGCCGCTTCCAAGGCCTCATGTACCTTTTCAACCCCTTCCTCGAAATTGAAGACATGATCGAAAAGACTATCTGGTAATTCTGCCTGCTCGGCTTCACTTTGATGCCCGACTACTCCAATGTCTGGAGCTTTAGTCTCCATAGAGAGACGTCTCAGTCGAATAACGTATCCTCCACTGTCTCTAGTGAACGCAACTTCGTTCTTGAATCGATGATCCGGAATAATCACTCCGGCCGCTACTTTATCCGGACCTTCATCCAGATGGTACATCCCTCGGTCTTGCCTGTACCTAACAAGCCCACCTTGGCTTAACTTGCTAACGATAATATGAGCATAACGAGCCCACATTATCGGATCGACGGCTCTTCTTCCCCATTCGGTTCCTAGCGTCTGTAATATAACTCTAGCCGATATCTTAGTCGGATACGTTTTCCTGAGAGCAGAAAACCATTCGTGGAGTTTTAGATAACCGTCAACCCTATCTCCTTCTTGTAATACTTTGGTTATGATCTCTTCGGAAGCATCCCCAAGATGTCCTATGGCTTCATACCACCATGATTCTGTGACATCGAACATCCAGTTTCTTTTTTCCGAGGGCCCCCACAATTGCTCTTGTGATATCCCAAACGCCGACCTGACAAAACGTTTCATTGGGTCTGCGAAAGATATTTTCACAAAACCTTTAGAAACAAACCAATCCGCTACTAGATCTTTTCCGCTGCCGGCTGGTCCCAAAAGACCAATAACAGTAAAATCACTCATTATCTTCTCCCGAACATGGGGCCTTGTGGAATGTTACTGTGACCTGTGGTTGCTCCAACTCTGTTATCTCTGTCTATTGCTTGACCGCGCTGGGTGATTCTGCGAGACACGGCAGCGAAAGCTTGCTCGGCTGAATTGGCCACTGCTCTGATGGCAGTATAAAGACTATCCCAATACAGCCATTCACTCTTTGCCTGAACAAATCGACTATCACAAGTCATATAGTCGTCTCGTTCTGGATTAGACCTTTTCTTATCATTCTCATCGGTTTGGTACGCTATCCTGAGCTGCGCCTCTACGTGCTCTAGAATAGACTTTGACTTGGCCAACTGCATGCTGGCCTCCGCCAGCTTTTGCTGTACGTAGTTATTCCACTCAGACAATAGGCCCATTTGATGGCCTAACTGGCTGTCATCCAAATCAGGAAGATTTGGCGGAACATGCCCCTGATATGGAACTGGCCCAGCAGGAGACTGTACCATTGGAGGGGACGATACTCCGAACCCCATCTGTTGAAAAGTCATAAGAGCTTGTCTGGATCTATCTTCATACAGAGCTTGTCCCTCTTCTAAGGACATTCTGTTATTAGGGCTGAAATTAGCCATTTTACCTCCCAAGTTGTTTTAGAGGTGGCTGACACGACTTACGGTAACCACACTCCATGCACTCGGCTTGGTTCTTAACTGCCGAAGTTAATTCCCAGGGTGGGACTTGCTCGTTATTTACGTAATGCTGGACTTGTCCGATTTTTGCTACGACTTCATTCCAAATAGTGTGGTCGAACGGTACCGGAAAATCAGCCGTCTTACAGTCATCCTTATTCGTATATAGGTACACAACTATTGGAATGTCCAAAACAGCGGCGTATATTGTTGCTTGGTATTTATGCTCAGACTTTGGACGTAGTAGCTTACTGTATTGGTTACTATTGATGGTTTTGTATTCGTGAACTAGGCGTATTGATACAGAACCTAGCCCTTGGACATTATCTATGATATACTGGTCGATAACTGCATCAACATGCCCTTTTATCCATAATTGAGCGGCAAGTGGGTGCACCGGATGACCGTCAAATGTCCTAGCGTCTGGATCTATGGGAACCTCTGCTTTATATAAACTCGGGTCTCCCCACGCTCCTTTTGACCCATAACGTTGCAAGATAGTATGCCAAAGATGTCCAAGGTCAAATATCATTTGAAGTCTTGGATCTATAAATTCTTCAAGATTATCCGCGTAACCAGAACATGCAAACCACAAGGCCTTCAGGCATTTCCCGATCTGCGATGGATGAATGTCACTATTATCTCTTTCGTGCTCTTCTTTCCATACCCACCCTGGGTGCCCCCACGGTTTACATGTTCTACAGACTTCCCAGTGCGGCTCCATTTTCACTTGCTCTACACCAATGCGTTTATTCTGAGAACGGAGCCAGTTCTCTAGTCGATCCTTAGCTTTTATAGCTTTTTGTACTTCGTCCCTAAGTTGAGTTGGGAGCGCCAGAAATTGAGATATAGTATGTAATTCAACCATTACTTGCCTCGCGTTCGACATAGTCATCCCAGCGCATGATCTCGAATACTCTATTCAAGAAAGCTTGCGGGATTTCACAGTAGAAAGTGTATCTGATTCTACCGTTTGCTAATGCCGTCTCCAATTGATCTTCTGATAGAATAACAGAAGCCGCAGACCCGAACCAGTCATTGGTAACTTCTTTTTCTTCTTTAT
>JACCDR011362558.1_pt1 | contig 24132 bp, 26 predicted proteins | sample 7446431 | NCBI WGS metagenome assembly JACCDR01 (sample SAMN15323443, study PRJNA562643) | freshwater metagenome | isolation source: river surface water | place: USA:Blue River Watershed | collected 2017-08-17 | reverse complement strand
TCATCATGGCTGAGGCAAAATTTCATAATGAAGCAGGTCTCAAATCAGATATTAAAGTAGCTCTCTATGTAAAAGCTCGTTTTGATGATCTCAAGAAAAAGCTGTATACCTTTGGAGGTAAAGAAAGACGACTTACTCGATGGTTTCTCATTACTAATACAAAATTTACTGAGCACGCTATTGAATACGCAAGGTGTCAGAATCTCAATCTCATCGGTTGGAATTATCCAAAAAAAGGGAATCTTGAAGACCTTATCGAAGAATCAGGGCTCCATCCACTCACCGCTCTCCCAAGTCTTTCAGATGTAGATAAAAAGAAATTGCTTGATCAAGGTCTTGTGCTCTGTAAAGATCTCAACGTACCAAAAGAAAAATTACTTTCGTACGGTATAGATCCTCAACATGTAGCCCGGGTTATGCTCGAAGTTAGAAATATGTGTGAATAATATGGCTGAATATATTAAAAAACCTCAAATACGCAGTGCTGACTGGAATTATGGTGGCAGTAAATGGAAGCTTTCACGATCAAAGCTTGATTTGTTTATGGAGTGTAAGCGTTGTTTCTATCTCGATAATAAACTCGGAGTAGGTCGTCCCAAAGGTCCTTCTTTTACGTTAAACATTGCAGTTGATGCGCTCCTCAAAAAAGAGTTTGATACCCATCGTGTAGAAGGGACCAAACATCCTCTCATGAAGAAATACAAAGTTGATGCAATTCCTTTTAATCATGATGAGCTATCTGCATGGAGAGAAAACTTTGTAGGTGTACAGTATCGACATCCTGAATCGGGACTCTTGGTGAGTGGTGCTGTCGATGATATATGGGTAAATAGTGATGGAGAACTCATTATTGTTGACTATAAAGCCACCTCAAAAGAAGGGAAGGTAGAAACACTCTCTGATTCTGGTTGGGATAGGCAGTACAAAAGACAGATGGAGGTTTATCAATGGATATTTCGAAAAAAAGGCTTTAAAGTTTCAAGTACTGGCTATTTTGTTTATGTGAATGGTAAGAAAGATGCAGAAGCTTTTGATGGAAAATTAGAGTTTGATGTCACGCTCATATCACATACAGGTGATGATTCATGGGTTTCGGACGCTATTTGTGATGCCAAAACATGTCTTGATAGTGAGACACTCCCTGTGCCGAGTGATAGTTGTGATTATTGTATGTATCGTAAGTTTGTAACAGAAGTACAAGCACCATTTACGGCTAAAATAATTGCAGATAAAAAAAAGAAGGCCAATGAAAAGCTTTAAAGAACTCGTGCTCCGGGTGGTAAAAGATATTCCTGAGGGTAAAACACTCACCTATAAGGAAGTTGCCCTTCGTGCCGGTAATCCTCTCGCAAGTCGTGCGGTGGGTATAATCATGTCACGTAACACTGATAGAGAAATTCCGTGTCATAGGGTAATTCGTTCTGATGGAAAGCTGGGAGGTTACAATGGTCTACGAGGTGGCAAACAAGGTGTGGCTGCAAAAGCTCTACTTTTACAAAAAGAAGGTATTCGTGTATAACGAGCATATGAAAACTTCATGGGACCTCAGTCTTTTTTATACAAACCATAATGATCCACGTATCGAGGCGGATGTGCTCAAGGTTGAAAAGTCTTTTGCATCTTTTGCAAAGAAATACAAAAATAAAATAGAATATCTAAAGACAGAAACAGCTCTGTTACGAGCTCTTACTGATTTTGAGGCACTTTTCAAGAATCAGAGTGTGGGTAAACCTCTTCGTTATTTTCACTTTACTCTCGATTTAAATAGTGGTGATACGGAGGCTCGTGCAAAATCACAACAGTACATTGAACGTTTTACTAAAGCAGATAATCTCATACTTTTCTTTGAACTTTCTTTAGCAACAATATCAAAGCCTCTGCAAAAGAAGTTTCTTAAATCAAAAAAACTTGCCCCTTTTCGCTACTATCTCAAACGTATTTTTGATACCGCTTCACATAACCTCTCATTACCCGAAGAAAAGATACTTAGTCTCAAATCAAATCCTGCTCATGGTCTCTGGATTGATACTTTGGAGAAACTTTTGAACACACAGACTGTGCCTCATAACGGTACACGTATACCGGTATCACAGGCGGTTTTTATGATAGGAGATTTGCCTCTTGTAGAGAGACGAAAGCTTCATAGTGAAGTAATTACAGTGATGGAGTCACTTGCTCTTGTGGCTGAAAGTGAAATCAATGCCGTTGTGACCAATAAAAAAATAGACGATGAACTACGTGGCTATGTAAAACCATATGATGCGACTATTTCTCGCTATCAAAATGATCCAAAGAGTGTGTTATCACTCGTAAAAACAGTGACGGACAATATGAGTGTGAGTCATCGATTCTTTAACCTCAAAGCAAAATTACTTTCTCTCCCACATCTCACCTATGCTGATAGGAATGTTGGTATTGGTACGGTAACTAAAAAGATTTCATTTACTGATTCCGTAGCGCTCATTAAAAAGATTTTTAAAAATACTCACCCAGATTTTGAACAGATTTTAGATCGTTTTCTCGCTCAGGGTCAGATAGATGTATTTCCTAAAGTAGGTAAAACCGGTGGTGCGTACTGTGCACATAGTACTAATCAACCCACCATGGTGCTTTTAAATGACGTAGAGACATTTGATTCTGTGTCTACCTTTGCTCATGAGATGGGGCATGCAATACACAGTGAATATTCAAAATCTCAACCTGTCTTTTATCAAGATTATTCTATAGCAACAGCAGAAGTGGCGAGTACTTTCTTTGAGAGTGTTGTTTTTGATGCTGTGTACGAAACACTCTCTCCCGAAGAAAAAATTGTAGCCCTCCATACTAAAATTAACGACGATATACAGACTATATTCCGTCAAATTGCATGTTTTAATTTTGAATGTGATTTGCATGCAGGAGTGAGAGAGCGAGGTGCTCTTTCAAAAGAAGACATAGCGAAACTTATGAATACACACATGTCTTCATATCTGGGACCTATTACCAAAATGGATCCAAAAGATGGATATTATTTTGTACAGTGGAGTCATATTAGAAATTTCTTTTATGTATATTCATATGCTTTTGGACAACTTATTTCAAAAGCTCTCTATGCACACTATAAAGCAGATAAAACCTTTATAACCAAGATACAGCAGTTTTTGAGTGCCGGGGGAAGTGATTCTCCTGAACGTATATTTGCATCAATTGGTATTGATGTGACTAAATCTGATTTTTGGCAAAAGGGTATTGATTCTATAGCTAAAGATATAGCTACGCTGGAAAAATTGACTAAAAACAGGTAGATTAGAGGTATGACATCAAACGAAGTACGTAAACGATTTTTGGCTTTTTTCAAGGCGCGTGGCCATGCTATTTTGCCTTCAGCTAGCTTGGTTCCCGAAAACGATCCGACTGTGCTTTTTAATACTGCAGGTATGCAACCTCTCGTACCATATCTCATGGGACGTACACACCCCCAAGGAGACAAACTCGCGGATATTCAGAAGTGTGTACGAACAGGAGACATTGATGATATTGGTGATAATACTCACCTTACTTTTTTTGAAATGATGGGTAACTGGTCGCTCGGTAGTTATTTTAAAGAAGATGCTATCAAATGGAGCTATGAATTGCTCACTTCAAAAACCGAAGGCTTTGGTCTCGATCCACGCCGTCTTTATGTAACTGTGTTTGCAGGTGACGAGTCAGCAGGGGTACCTCGGGATGAGGAGGCTGCTTCAGTATGGGCATCTCTTTTTGCAAAAGATGGGGTAAAGGGTGAACGTATCTATTATCTCGGTGCAGATTCAAACTGGTGGCCTGCGGTAAAAGGTAAAGACACCTGGACAGGTCCTACGGGCCCATGTTCTGAAATGTTTTATGATCTCACGGGTACCCTTACCAGTGGTATGACTCTCGCAGAATACAAAGCAGCAGATGACGCTCAAAAAGTAGTTGAGATCTGGAACGACGTATTTATGGAGTTCGAGAAAAAAGATGGAAAGATTGTCTCAAAACTCGCAAAGAAAAATGTAGATACAGGCGCTGGTCTCGAACGTGTTTCTGCGGTGCTCCAAAATAAATCAAACGTTTTTGATACAGACGTATTTGTGCCTATCATGGCTATTGCTTCAGGTCTCGCATCTGAGGTTCGTAGACAGCGTATTATCTCTGATCATATTCGCACTGCAACATTTATGATTGCGGACGGTATTTTGCCTGCAAACACTGACCAGGGATACGTTCTTCGTCGTATCATTCGCCGTATGGTATTTAATACCGACGCCAAGAAACTCGAACGATCATCTATCGAGCGATTTGTTGATTTGCTTGTTAAAAACTATGGTGAGACCTATGCAAATATTCCTGCACAGAGAGATTTTATAATTGATGAAATTGCAAAAGAGGCCGACAAATTTGCTAAAGCCCTCGAGCACGGCCTCAAAGAGTTTGAAAAGATGGCAAAGGGAAATATTTCAGGTCAAGATGCCTTTGTATTGTTCTCAAGCTACGGTTTTCCTATTGATCTCACGGTTGAAATGGCAAAAGCAAAAGGTTTTACCGTAGATCGTGCTGGTTTTGATGCTGAATTTAAAAAACACCAAGACCTCTCACGCTCTGGTGCAGAACAAAAATTCAAAGGTGGCCTTGGAGACACATCTGAGATGTCTTTGAAGTACCATACCGCTACACATTTGCTCCATCAAGCACTCCGTCAGGTTCTCGGTACGCATGTATCACAAAAGGGCTCGAACATTACACCTGAGCGTCTCCGTTTTGACTTTACTCATACTGCAAAAATGACTGATGAGGAAAAGAAAAAAGTCGAAGACATTGTTAATGCACATATTCAGGCAAAATTACCTGTTAATCGTGTTGAATTACCAAAAGCTGAAGCAGAAAAGACAGGGGCACTTCACTTCTTCGGTGATAAATATGGCGATGTCGTTTCCGTCTATTACATAGGAACTGATTTGAAGGAGGCTATATCAAAAGAATTCTGTGGAGGTCCACACGTAGAAAACACAGGTACACTCGGAACGTTTAAAATTCAAAAAGAAGAGGCTGTTTCAGCAGGGGTGAGACGTATTAAAGCAGTGCTTTCCTAAGATAAAATCTGGTATACTTATCGTATGTCCTTTTTCTCTTCCAAACCGGAATTGGGGATTATCTTTCATATAGGCTCTTCTTCAGTGGGGGCGGGTATTGTTGAATTAACGAAAGGTAAACTGCCACACGTCATTCATACAATACGTGAACATATTCCATATCACGCCCACGTTCATCCGGAACGGTTTTTTAAAGACATGCTTTCGTCTTTAAAAAAAGTAAATGAAAGACTGCCTCGTGAAAGCGCTACTCATCTCGTACTCGCAGGATTTCTCGAACTCAAAGTAAAGCATGTGTATTATGTCTTTTCTTCTCCATGGTCAGTGACTCAGACCAAGGTTGCTACGGTTACCAAAAAAGAACCATTTGTTGTATCAAAAAATCTCATAACACATATTGTTTCAAGTGAAGAGAAAAAATTTGAAGAAGACACCCTAGGTAAAGACACTCTCGATAAACTTCATGTTCTCGATAAACAAATCGTACAGATCAAATTAAATGGCTATGACGTGGTTGATCCGTATGGAAAAGAGGTCGATAGGGTAGATGTTTCGCTTTTTATGAGTCTTATACCTAAAACCGTTATGGAAAAGGTATTTGATGTATCACTCACCACATATCACCCTGATGATACACGAGCATATTCTTTTCCTCTCGCTTCTTTTTCAACTATTCGAGATGTGTTTAATCAAGAGCGAGATTTTATTTTCCTTGATGTTGGCGGTGAACTCTCAGATATATCTATTATTAAAGACGGACTTATTCTCGAAACAGCGAGTTTTCCTCTCGGGAGACATTATGTAACTCGCCGTATTGCAAAAACCTTTGCTATGTCAAATGAAGAAGCTGCTTCACTCATAAAACTCTACAGTAGTGGACACACCGAAGAGGCTTTGAGTAGTAAACTACAGCCGGTTTTGAGTAAGGTTGCCTCAGAATGGTCGCAGGCTCTCCACGAAACGCTCGAAACCATATCACACAAGTTTTCTCTCCCCACACACCTCTTTGCAATTATTAATAATGACTTCGTTGATTTTTTTATGAGGGCCCTCAAAGAAGAAAAAGTAACTGAATTTGGTATGAGTACATCGCCTCTGAGTATCACTCTCATAAACCATGACAAATTAAAGAGCGCTGTGTCTTTCGCGAAGGGTATAGAAAGAGATCCTTTTATCGCAATACTCGCCGCTTTTGTAGGTAGAGTGTACGAATCAAAAAAACGATAGTATACTAAAAATATATGGCACCAAAACCTATGCAGGACATTGTACCTAAAGGCAGTCGTTCTATCCGTCGCGTACCTCTACCTCCAAAGAAGGAGGTTCTAAAAAAAGAGGTTATTAAAGAAATTACTAAACCGCGACCAGTTGAACGAGTTGAAATAGAAGAAATCGAGGTTGTAACTGAAACACCTGAAGCAATAGAAACAGATACTCTCAGATCTGTACGAAGTGAGTTTGAATCAGCACGTAAACATACGCACCGTAAAAAGTTTTCTTTTTCATGGAATAAAAAGGCTGTGGTAATAACAGCTATAGCTGTAGTATTTATCGGAGGTGTTGTTACCGTTTCTAATGCATTTCATGGTGCTACAGTGACACTCACTCCTCGCCATGTTACTCAAAATATTGAATCTGAACTCACTGCAAAGAAAAACCCAGGAGCGGGGGAGCTTGGTTTTAGTATTGTGACCGTAAAACAAATAGGTTCAGAAACGGTTCGGGCAAATGGTGAAAAACAAGTTAATACAAAAGCAACCGGCACTATTGTTATCTACAATAATTACAATGCATCACCTCAAAGACTCATTAAAAACACTCGTTTTTCAACACCTGAGGGTATGATTTTCCGTATTGTTGATTCAGTTACTGTTCCGGGTAAAAAAGGTACTCTTCCTGGTAGTGTTGAGGCAACTGTTATTGCTGATGAAGCTGGTGAGTCGTATAACGTAGGACTTAAAGACTTTACTATTCCTGGTTTCAAAGGGGATCCTCGCTATACAACATTTTATGCTCGCTCAAAAACACCAATTGCAGGGGGTTTTTCTGGCATTCAAAAAATAGTGTCTGATACCGACCGTGCAAAAGCAAAAGCGAACATAGAGTCAAAGGTGAAAGCCGAGTTAATAAAACAAATAAGTATTAATTTGGCTCCTAATACAGCATATATACCGAATGCGTATACGATAGAGTTCAAGAGTCTTCCTGAAGAATCAAAAGAAGCTAATGAGGTAACCTTGCGACAAGAAGGAACTCTCTCTATTGTTACCTTCGATCAAAAGGCTCTTGGAACAACCCTCGCTCAAAAAGAGCTTTCAAAATATGATGGTTTACCTGTAATCATTACCAATCTTGAAACCTTGAGTTTTAAACCAAAAGGTGAGTTTAAACCAACAACTGCAGAAACTATTACATTTACCGTCTCGGGCCGTGCAGCGTTTGAATGGTATTACGATGAATTAACCTTTAAACAAGGTCTTTTAGGTAAGACAAGAGCACAAATACCTGTGTTGTTACAGAAATATCCAACCATAGAAAAAGCCGATATTTCGTTGCGTCCTATATGGGCACGAAGCCTCCCTGACTCACTAGATAAGGTAGTTATAAAGAAAGCTATTTGACTCGAGAAAGGATTTAGTTTACACTAGCAAAACGTTCTAAATGGCAGACCAAAACAAAACAAGCGTTCTCGGCATAGTCACAGAGGCTTTGCCTAATACTTTCTTTCGAGTCAAATTGGAAGATGGCAGTGAAATACTCACGTATCTCGCTGGAAAAATGAGAATGAACCGAATCAGGGTTCTTGTGGGTGATAAGGTGCGTCTTGAGCTCGAACCCTACGGAGGCAAGGGTCGAATCATACAAAGAATGTAATAGTCTCTCTTATTTTAAATAAAAATTATGCGCGTTAAGTCATCTGTAAAGAAAAAATGTACGAGTTGTAAAGTGGTCCGTCGAAAGGGCTATGTGTACATAGTATGTAAAGGTAATCCTCGCCATAAACAGCGACAAGGGTAATTCTGTTTACAAAAACAGTATTACGTGCTAGGATAAGGCTTCAAATTTATAGACGAATTTTAAACACCACATCATGCGAATTCTCGGTATCAACCTCCCAGACGAAAAGCATATAGACATCGCCCTTACATCTCTTTATGGTATCGGCCGATCACGCGCTCGCGCTATCCTCTCTGATGCAAAAGTTTCTTTTGAAAAGAAAGCAAAAGAAGTAACTGCAGACGAAGAAAACGCTATAAAGAAAGCAATGGAAAGCTTGAAGTTTGAAGGAGATCTCAAACGAGAGGTCGCTGCAAACATCAAACGCTTAAAAGACATCAAAGCGTATCGAGGTGTCCGCCATATGCGCAGCCTCCCTGTAAACGGTCAGCGAACAAAAACTAACTCTCGTACTCGCCGTGGAAATACCCGAAAGACCATGGGAACCGGACGAAAAGTAGCAGAGAAGAAATAATAGAAAATCATAATCACTATGGCAGAGAAAAAGATAAAAGCTCCGGAAGACAAGAAAGTTGAGTCAAAGAAAGACACAGCTCCTGTTGCAAAAGCACCGAAACGAAAAGTCGATGCTGGTATTCTCTTTGTTCAGTCTACCTACAACAACACTATGTGTCTCCTTACTGATGCAAAAGGTAACGCTCTCGCGGCATCTTCTGCAGGCGCACTTGGTTTCAAAGGTGCAAAGAAGGGAACTCCTTTCGCAGCTGCAAAAGTAGGCGAAATCCTCGCTGATAAAGCAAAGCTCATGGGTATCAAGGAAGTAGCTGCTGTTATCAAGGGTGTAGGTTCTGGACGAGAATCTGCTGTACGAAGCTTTATTACAAAAGGTATAAGCATCTCATCTATCAAAGATGTGACGCCAGTTCCTTTTAACGGACCTCGTGCAAAGAAGCCACGACGTGTATAACATTTAATAACATTCTTTATTATGATTTCTGGACCAAAATATAAAATCGCTCGCCGACTCGGAGCAAATATCTTCGAGAAGACTCAGACTCCAAAGTTCGCACTTCGTCAGGAGCGAAGAACTGGTAAAGCACCTTATCGACCAAAAGGTGACTTTGCAGTAGCTGTTATCGAAAAGCAGAAAGTACGCTTTTCATACGGTGTAGGTGAACGACAGTTCAAGAAATACGTAAACGAATCTATCGCAAAGAAAGGTGCAACAGTCCAGGCACTTTTTGAACGACTTGAAAATCGTCTCGATAACGTTGTATATCGTCTCGGTCTCGCTTCTACTCGTCAGGCTGCTCGTCAGATGACTGCTCACGGTCATATCACTGTTAACGGTAAACGTTTGAACATCCCTTCATACAACGTATCAATTGGTGACAAGATCTCTATTCGTGTTGCAAGCCAGAAAAAACCTCTTTTTGCAGCTACTGATGAAAAAATGAAGAAAGTCGCTGTTCCTTCATGGCTTTCATACGATGCCGACAAGAAGGTGGCTACTGTTGAAAGTAAGCCGAAGTATGATCAGAAAGATCATTTGTTCAATTTGGGACAGGTGATTGAGTTTTACAGTAGATAGGTGAGTTAGATGAGGGTCAGTCAATATTTTGTAATAAAAAAACAATGACAAACATAGATGTAGTGCTTCCATCAAAACCAAAGGTAGTCCTCGAAAAGGATTTCTTGGGCGTATATGAAATAGATGGTCTTTATCCTGGTTACGGTCATACTCTCGGTAACTCTCTCCGACGTATTATTCTCTCATCTCTTCCAGGTGCTGCTGTTACTCACGTCAAAATCGCAGGTGTGAGCCATGAATTCTCAACTATCAATGGTGTAAAAGAAGACGTGATCACCATGATCCTCAATTTGAAGCGTCTCCGTATCCGCATGACATCTGATGAGCCTCAAGTTGTTTCTTTCAAAATAAAAGGCATTAAAGACATTACAGCAGGAGATATAACTGTTCCAGGACAGGTTGAAATCCTCAACCCTGAACTTCATATCGCTTCTATCACTGACAAGAACACTGAACTCGATGTTGAATTGACTGTAGCTCGAGGTCTCGGCTTTCTCTCAAAGGATCTCGTTCAGAAAGATCGAGTAGACATTGGTACTATTGCTCTCGATGCAACATTCACACCTATTCGAAAAGTAACCTACGAAGTAGAAAACATGCGCGTTGGAGATCGAACAGATTTCAACCGCTTGAAAGTAACTATTGAAACTGACGGTACCATCACTCCTCATGAAGCTCTCGAGAAATCAATTGCAATCATGATCAATCAGCTCAAAGCTATTGTAGGTTTTAAAGAAGAAGAGGTTGTAATTGAAAAAACAGAAGAAAAAGCAGAATCTGTTTCTTCAGATAAAAAAGAACTCGATACTGAGTTTTTGAAGACTCGTATTGAGACTCTTGGTCTTTCTCTCCGTACTACAAACGCTCTTGCTGGTGCAAATATTCGTACCGTAGGAGGTCTTGTACGCAAGAAAGAAGCTGATATCGAGAATATCGAAGGACTCGGCCCAAAGGGTATTCAGGAGATCCGAAAAGCCCTTTCTGAGTACGGTATCGTTCTTAAATAAGCGAAAGGACTGGACAAAACGCTTAAAACCGTATAATCTAGGCATTCAATACACCCATGAGACATCACGAAAAATTTAAAACCCTTGGACGAGAAAAAGGACAGCGAGTATCACTCGTTCGCTCTCTTGTGCGTTCTCTCATTATTCATGAAGGAATCACCACAACTGAAACCAAGGCAAAAGAGCTCCGTAAATACATAGAGCCTATGGTAACAACTGCAAAGAAGAATACTCTTGCAGCACGACGATCACTCGTTGCTTCTATTGATGATGCAAAGGCAGCAAAAAAGCTTGTTGAAGTTATTGCACCTATGTTTAAAACACGTGCAGGAGGTTATACTCGTGTTATCAAACTTCCTCTCCGAAAGTCAGACGGAGCAAAGATGGCTCATATCCAATTTGTAAAATAAATATATGAGAACTACTCACACTATAGACGCACAGGCACAGAAAATAGGACGCATTGCTACAGCAGCAGCTAAAATCCTCATGGGTAAAAATACAACAGGATATGCTCCAAACGTTGTTCCTGATGTTGAGGTTCGCATCATAAATGCTTCAAAAGCAGATGTAACCGACAAGAAAAAAGATCAGAAAATCTATACACGCTACACAGGTTTTCCTGGTGGTTTGATTGAGACTTCTATGAAACGTCTCATCGAGAAAAAAGGTATGTCAGAAGTCTTTACTATTGCTATCAAAGGCATGCTTCCAAAGAATAAACTTCAGGCAAAAATGATGAAGAATCTCGTTGTAAATGAATAATAAATACTATGACTACCGCTGAAACAAAAACTAAATATTTTGAAGCTGTTGGCCGACGCAAGACTGCTATTGCTCGCGTACGCATCACTCCTGCAACAAAACAGTCTATTACTATAAACGACAAAGACGTTGCTGATTATTTTGTAACAAAAGAAATGCAGGCTATTTCTGAAGCTCCTTTTGTTGAATCAAAAATCGTACAGAAGTTCAAAGTAACCGCTCTCCTCGTAGGTGGAGGTATTCACTCTCAGTCTGAGGCTCTTCGTCACGGTATTGCACGAGCACTTCTCGATTATGATCTCGAGCTCCGTAAGAAGCTCAAGAAAGCAGGATTCCTCAAACGAGATCCTCGAGCAAAGGAACGCCGAAAGTTCGGTTTGAAAAAAGCTCGAAAGAGCCCACAGTGGTCAAAACGATAGTTATCTCAAAAACATCCTTCTGGATGTTTTTGCGTAGGGAATTGACAGTGTTATTTAATTTCATTAAAATACCTTACACACTATGGATACCAAAGAACCTAAAAAAGATATGGAAATGAGCGAAATTGAACAGATTAAAGCTCAACTCACGCAGGTTACTTCGGAACGAGATGAATATCTATCTGGTTGGCAGAGAGCAAAGGCTGATTTCGCTAATTATAAAAAGCAGACCGAAAACTCAATGAAAGAGTATCGGGTAATTGCAAACGAATCGCTCATCGAAGAAATATTACCTGTACTCCAGAGCTTTGAAATGGCTTTTGGAAATAAAGAATCTTGGGAAAAGGTAGACAAGAACTGGAGATCAGGCGTTGAGTATATCTATACACAACTCAAAAATGTTGTTGAACAGCATGGTCTCACTGCTCTTGATCCAGTCGGTAAACCATTTGATCCAAATTTCCATGAAGCTCTTCGTTTCGAGGTTACTTCTGATGCGAAACTGGTACATACCGTTGCTTCTGTCATAGAAAAAGGTTATACACTCAGCGGAAAACTTATAAAACCAGCAAAAGTAGTGGTGTTTGAATTAAAGGCATAGCAAATAGTGTTCTTTACACAGTCTGTACCCATCGGTTCTTTATAATTTTTTTATCTCCTGTTTTGTATGATTGCATTCATGAATACAAAAATAAATAATGGAGGGGAGGTAAAAGAAATGAGTGTCGATCGTTTGGCTGAAATAATTAAAAGTCAGTTTGATGATTTTTACATCTATTTTAAAGGCAGAATAGACAATCTTGAAGTAAAGATTGATAACCTTGAAAAGAGAATAGATCATCTCGAAAAGAGGATTGATGGTCTTGAAGTAAGGATGGATAAACTCGAAATAAGGATTAATAATCTCGAGGTAAGAATAGATAAAATTGAAAAAAAGATAGATACTATCGAAGTAAAGATCGATAATATTGAAAAAAGGATTGACGATATAGATATAAAACTTGATGATGTAGAATCAAGGCTAGGTTACAAGATAGATACTATGAATCTGGACAAAGTCGGTAGAGATGAGCATAATAAGCTGGTAAAGAAATTGACCCTGAAAAACGTATTATAACTATGCTAATTAAACAGCCTCAGGTACAAATAGTCACAAAACCTGTAACCCTCCCGTCTGGAGAGGCTGCTTTGGCATATTTTGCCCTCGTAAACATTGCTGGTCAGGTAGAGGTGCGATTCCTTGGTACGAAACCACTTCCAAAACAAGCACCGGTACTCCTCCTTGTATCAAGCGCTATCAAACAACTCTGCGGTGAGGTTAAAATACTCTTTGCTACGGTCACCGAACCATTCCTTTCTTCGTACGAGTACCTCGTCAATCAACGAGCACGTGCCCCGAGTATGATGTAAATTCCTTTATTACAAAGTTATTTAATCTACTTAAACTATGTCTAAAATTATCGGTATCGATCTCGGTACCACAAACTCGGCTGTTGCTGTTATGGAAGGCGGCGAGCCAAAGATTCTCGAAAATGCAGAAGGAATGCGAACCACTCCGTCTATTGTTGCTGAAACAAAGACAAAAGAACGAGTGGTGGGTGTTGTTGCAAAACGACAGTCAGTAACTAATCCTAAAAACACTGTATTTCAGATTAAACGCTTCATTGGTCACAATTTTGATGAAAACATGGTGCAAAAGGATGTTAAAACTGTGCCTTTTGAATCACGAAAATCACAAAATGGTGGTGTAGAAGTAAAAATGGGTGAAAAATGGTATCGCCCTGAAGAAGTGTCAGCGATGATACTTTCAAAACTCAAAGCAGATGCCGAGGCTCGTCTCGGTGAGCCAGTAACAGAGGCTGTTATTACTGTCCCTGCGTACTTTAACGATTCTCAACGACAGGCTACCAAAGACGCGGGTAAAATCGCTGGTCTCAATGTGCTCCGTATCATAAACGAGCCAACAGCGGCAGCTCTCGCATACGGATTCAACAAAAAGAAAGACGAGAAGATTGTTGTATTCGACTTTGGTGGAGGTACGTTTGATATCTCAGTACTCGAAGTAGGTGATGATGTGATTGAAGTAAAATCAACCGACGGAGATGCACATCTCGGAGGTAAAGACATCGATCAGAAAATCATTAACTGGCTCGCGGATGAATTCCAAAAGGAAAACGGTATTGATCTCCGCAAAGATACGCTCGCAAAACAGCGTCTCGATGATGCTGCTGAAAAAGCAAAGATCGAGCTCTCAACTGCAGTAGAAACAGAAATAAACATTCCGTTTATTTCTGTAGGATCTGATGGACCGCTCCACCTCGTAAAGAAAATGACACGTGCAAAGCTCGAAGAGCTCACGTCTGAGTTCTTGAATCGTGCTATGGAGATTACTAAACGAGCAATGGAAGCATCTCCTTTCAAAATAGATCAAATCAATGAGGTTATTCTCGTTGGAGGTCAGACTCGTATGCCTGCTATGCAAAAAGCAGTAGAGGACTACTTTAAAAAGAAGCCTCACATGGGTGTAAACCCTGATGAAGTAGTAGCTATTGGTGCTGCTATTCAGGGAGGAGTGCTCAAAGGAGATGTTAAAGACGTGCTCCTTCTCGATGTTATTCCGCTCTCATTCGGTATTGAAACTATGGGAGGTGTTTCTACGAAACTTATTGAAAAGAACACTACTATCCCTGCTTCAAAATCACAGGTATTCTCAACTGCTGCTGATAATCAGCCATCGGTAGAAATCCATGTGGTTCAGGGTGACCGAGCAATGGCTAAAGACAATAAATCTCTCGGTAGATTCGTGCTCGATGGTATTCCACCAGCACCTCGAGGTCTCCCTCAGATCGAAGTAACTTTTGATATTGATGCGAACGGTATACTCTCAGTAAAAGCAAAAGAAAAGTCTACCGGTAAAGAGCAGTCAATAAAAATCCAGGGTTCTTCAGGTCTTTCAAAAGAAGATATTGAGCGCATGAAAAAAGATGCAGAAATGAACGCTGCTGACGATGAAAAGAAGCGCTCTGAAGTAGAGGCTCGTAACATTGCTGAGCAGATGGTATATACCGCTGAAAAATCTCTCAAAGATGGCGGAGATAAAGTACCGGCAGATGTTAAAACTGAAGTAGAAGCAAAGATTGCAGATGTTAAAAAAGCTAAAGAGGGTACTGATATGGATGTTCTCAAAAAAGCATCTGAAGCACTCTCTGCTGCTATGCAGAAAATTGGTGAAGCAATGATGAAGGCTCAGCAAGCTGCTGGTGCAAACGGTGCACAGCCAGGTGCTGATGCTGGAAAGAATGATGGGAAGGATGGAAATGTAAGGGACGCAGAGTTCACTGAAAAGAAGTAGAACACTCGCTTGTCTACTCTTCTGAATTAAAGTTCATTACATTATTGAAATAAAAAAGCAGACAGCCCGTGCTCCGGAATAATTCCGGGGCACTAAGGTGTCTGCTTTGAGACAAGATTTACTTTTTGCGACCTTTCTGTTTTTTATCCGGTAAGAAGATCTGGCGTACAAACTGAAGGGGGTAAAGAGAGTTTCCATCCAGCGGTGCAGCCATCTCCGAACGGACTTCGATGTAATCTTTACCAACAGCCATGATTACTTCGGCAGGTCTGATTACCGGTTCGAGACCAGAAATATGGATTCTGACAGTTTTTCCTACCAGTTTTTAAGTCTTTGCTGAAGTGTCATCTGTCTTTATTTCGGTGTATTGTTACGGGACACCTTAGCTTCCTTTAAAAGCTAGCCCTCTGAAATGAATGTAAGTTTACTTGTAAATTATAGCAAAATAAAGTACTATTGTCAAACATCAAGTCTGTATGAATAAAGATTATTACAAAACCCTCGGTGTGCAAAAAAACGCGTCACAAGACGAGATAAAAAAAGCATTTCGTAAATTGGCGCATGAGCATCATCCAGATAAAGCGACAGGTAACGCTGACAAATTTAAAGAAGCTAATGAAGCATACTCGGTGCTTTCTGATGAGAAAAAACGCGCACAATATGATCAATTTGGTTCTGCGGGACCTCAGGGTTTTGGTGGAGGATTCGGAGGTCAGGGCTTTAATGATTTTGGTTTTGATTTCTCTCAGTTTCAGGGAGGACAGTTTAATGGCGGTCAGGTTGAATTTGACCTCAATGATATTTTTGGGAGCTTTTTTGGAGGCGGACGGCCGCGCCAGAGGCGCGGCCGCACCATAGCGGTAGATGTAGAAATATCATTCGAAGAATCAATCTTTGGAACCGAACGTACTGTACATCTTGATAAAAAACTTTCAGTCAAAATCCCTGCCGGCATAGAAAATGGTGAGACTCTCCGAGTCCCAGGGGCAGGTGAATCTATAACTGGTGGTATTCCTGGCGATCTTCATATTCGAGTTCATGTAAAAGAGCACCAGCTCTGGCACAAAGAAGGCTACAATCTCGTAGGAGATGTTGATATCAAGCTTTCTGATGCACTCTTGGGAACAGTATATCCACTCAAAACATTTGACGGTGAAGTGTCTTTAAAAATACCTGAGGGTATAGGTCACGGTGAAATTCTCCGAGTAAAAGGAAAGGGTGTACCCACAACTGCAAAGGGTAAAGACGGTCATCGAGGCGATATATTGGTACGAATCAATATAACTATGCCCCGTAAGCTTTCAAAGGACGGTAAAAAACTCGTTGAAGAACTCAAAAAGCAAGGTTTGTAGCCTTTATATAAACTTACTCACAAGGTAACACTTGCGTATTAATCATATGCGTGTTACATTCCACAGGCAATGAAAAACAACAACATACAAGCAAATATATGTCACACCGCGTATTTTGACGCGGGTATGTCTGTTGCATATACAACTGGGCCGGGTGGCACTATGTTATAAATATTTGATTACTCAATCGAATTTTTGAAACATCGTGCGACGAGCACGATGTTTTCTTTTACGGATAGTTCTTTACAACCACATACAACACAAGGAGTCACTTATGGAAGATCAAGATACAGTTCGTCAGAATGAATCGCTTGCAGAGTATATACGGAGTATCAAAGATATTGGCAAAATCTTTGTTTGGCTCTGGAAAGAGGCTACAACACCCGAGAGTCGTAAGTATGTATACATCATGCTTTCATGGCTTTCTCTGGCGATTATTTGTCAGGCTTTTGCTCCGGCTGTCATAAGCTATGTCTTTAAGGGTCTCACGACTCGAGACGCAGATATGGTCATTTGGTCACTCGGTGTGTTTTTTGTAATCACCCTTGTGATCAAACGCCTTGAACAAAAACAAGAACAAGCACGTGAGTGGTCTATTGGTATCAACCTGCGGTGTTTGGAGCATAAAATAACCACGTTATTTTTATCCAAATCACTCGCACAGCATACCCATGAGACCAAAAAGCTCTCGGCTTCTTCGATAGACAAAGGTAAGTGGAAGATGTTTGAAATGCAGATCACCATGCTCTTTCAGGGCATACCTCTCATACTTCAAATATTCGTGTCACTCATTGCGCTCACAATTATCAATCTCACCGCAGGTTTGATCATGTGCGGAGTTATTGTCGTGTATTTGACCTGGAGTCTCTTTCTCAATTATCGAGTTTCAAAAGACTGCACTCAAATTGAAATTGATTTCAAGGCACTTGCACGACGTCGTTTCGAACGCATGGAACATATTGAGCGTGTGAAAACCTGCGGCCATGAAAAACAAGAAGTTGGTTATATGGATGAACAACTTTTTCATATCATGGATCGTGATCGTAATTTCTGGCTTTGGTTTATTAACAATGCTTCATTTCGTTCTTTCTTTAACGTCATGTCGCTCTCCGCTGTTATGGCGTGGGGTGCATGGCTCGTATGGAAAGGACAGTGGAATATTGGGCTTCTCTATCCACTCTACGCATGGTCATCTCGCGTAAGCGAAAACATGTGGAGATTTGGTGATCTGGAGCTCCAGTTCAATAAACACATTCCAACGGTCAAGGCAGCTCTCGAAGCTCTCGCTTTGCCTGAAGCAGTGTTCGATAAACCTGATGCTATGGTTATCGATCATACTGTGCCTCACCGTATTGTCTTTGAACAGGTGTCACATACCTATCCAAAAGACAGTAAAGAATTAGCCCAAAGTACACCCACTCTGCTCAATGTTAGTTTTACTATTGAGCCGGGGCAAAAGGTGGCTATTATGGGTGAGTCTGGTGCGGGCAAGACCACGATTATGAAAAAGCTCCTGCGATTCGATGATCCTACGTCAGGCAGGATTACGATTGATGGAGTTGATCTGCGTGATATTAGTCTTGGTTCGTATCTCCGCGGTATTGGCTATGCGGCACAGCAGGCTCAGGTATTTGATGGAACCATTCGAGATAATCTCTTGTATGGTCTTCCTACAAAAGAAGCCGAATCTGTAACTGATGAAAAACTTTTGACGATCATGCGACTGCTTAAAGCTGATTTCAAGAGTCTTGATACGGTGGTTGGCACGCGGGGGCTCAAGCTCTCGGGTGGTCAGTCACAACGTCTCCTCCTCGCTGCTGCGGTTGTCAAAAACCCGTGGCTCCTCGTGATTGATGAAGGGACAGCCAGTCTCGATTCAACCACGGAAAAGTTTGTTCAAGAGGGGATTGCGGCCGCTTTGTCGGAAAAGACGAGTGCGCTCATTGTTACTCATCGATTAAATACGGTGAGGAATCTCTGCGACACATTCATTGTTCTGCGTCCTGCACATCAAATCACGGGCACGGAATCTCAGATTGAAGCAATGGCGTCATCGTTTGAGGAACTCTATAAGATTTCCCCGACGTTTCGCCGTCTTGCTGATGATCAGGGTGTTGTAGTGGTATGAATTACGGAGCCTCTTTCGGGAGGCTCCTTTTTATTTGCTTATGTGGTATTATTTTTGTATGAATACTTGGCTTTTAATTGCACTTATCGCTCCTTTTCTCTGGGCTCTCGTTAATCACGCTGATAAATATCTTCTTTCAAAATATTTTAAAGTAGATGGAGTTGGTCCGCTCATGATATTTTCAACCCTTTTCGGGGTTTTTGTACTACCTGTGGCATTTATTATAGATCCCTCAATATTGAGTCTTTCTCTCCATGACTGCTTGATTCTTATTTTTGCTGGTCTTTGCAGTGCTTTGTTTGTACTCCTCTATTTGCAAGCTCTCCAAGAAGAAGAAACATCTGTTGTTGTTCCTTTTTGGCAAACAATCCCTATTTTTGCCTATATACTCGGATATATCTTTTTTAAAGAAACACTAACAACACAGCAAATATATGCAGGATTAATTATCCTCATAGGTGCAACAATTCTCAGCTTTGATATCACTGAAAAAATAAAGTTTAAAGCAAAAGTAGTTCTACTCATGCTTGGATCTTCTTTTGTATACGCTCTCTATGAAGCTTTATTTAAATTTGTTGCAATTGAAGAGAGTTTCTGGGCATCAGTATTCTGGGAACACGTAGGTCTCATCATATTTGGTCTTTTTATTGTTACTTTTTTCAAGAAACACAGAAGGGCATTCCTAAACACACTCAAGGGTAATAGTGCTCCCATTATCTCTCTTAACCTTGGCAGTGAGACACTTACCATAATTGGAAATCTTATAACCAATTATGTTGTGCTATTGGCTCCACTCGCTTTGGTTCTCTTGGTCAGCTCATATCAACCACTCTTTGTATTTCTTATCGGTATTACTTTGTCTCTTTTATTACCTCATATTGCTCAAGAAAATCTAGGAAAGAAAATCATCGTACAAAAGATATCTGCCATAATTATTATATTTATAGGTAGCTATTTATTGAATTAAATTTATGGAAACACCAATAGATCTAAAGTCTAAGATATTTTTCTATGTATTGGTTATAGGTATCTTTATTTCTCTTGGTTTTGTGTATAAAAATTATATTTTAGATAGGAACTATTCAGTGGTTGTGGAAATTCCATGTGATAGCGAGAAAGGTGCGTGTTTTGTGCGAGAGTGTGAAGAGGGTGATCCGCGATGTGGAGGTCAAACACAAACAAATTATCATATAGTTATAAAGAAGGCTTATAATTTTCCTCCTGTTACTTGTGAAGCAGGTGAGGAAACCTGTAGCACGTATACCTGTTCAGAAGATTCAAAATCTCTTCTTGAAATAGAAGCTTCTTGTGAATAAAAATAGAATGAACTGTGCTGATATAAACTCAATGTATAGTTCATTTGACGAGATACTCGCTGAACTAAAAGCTCGTAAAAATGATCCTGAACTAAAAAAGAAAGTTGATTCTTTTTTTAAAGAGTGTGGTTTACCGTATGAAAGGAAACCTGAACATCGAGCTTTTTTTTCACGGAGTGTCATGTCTCCAAATTATGAAATGATGTATTTTATGGACCTTTCTCGAGATTTGGGTCTCGAACCTCTTCTTTTGGAATACCCTGATAAATTTGTTGCCAAAAACCCTGCAAAATACTGTCTTTCGAGATTTCATTTTCATACAGATGAGAAAAGGTTTATATTACAAAGCGGTTTAAAACTCATTGATATAGCTTCAATGGAGGGTAAGCGTTTTCCTGATATTGTGACTATTCACGGCGACAATTTTATGAATTTCCATCACGAGCTCCTTTTTAAAGAATATCCTGTATTAGAAACCAGAATAGTAGATTTTTATCATTGGTTTAATACGACAAGAGGGGTAGGTGAGGACTATTATCTTAAATACCTAAGTCTTTTTATTTACGACGGAGTTTTGTTTGAAAACTTTCTCCATGATGATAAAGAAGAAACTGAATTTGTTCTAAAAAAAATTCTTCCAAGTTTTAATAAAGCCTGTGAAATTTTTGGGGTAAAACCTCTCATATTTCCTTTATTGCCGATAAAATACGAAAAACAGAAAGATTGGTTAGCGTACCCTCCTTCGATTAAGGATAAAATTGAGTTATACTTAAAAAAATAAATACGATGGATTATAACTTTCTCGCAAATATTGAATATTGTAAGCAATTCGTTGATTATTACGCAGGACTTGTTTTCTACTCACATATACCACCTGCGGCAATAGCATTGTTTGTAGGTCTTTTTATTTTCTTTAAGAGTAAAAGTCTCTTGAGTAAAATACTCTTGTCTATTACCGTCTGTTTTGCGATATGGTCTGCATTAGACCTCGGGATCTGGATGAATTACGATCATGCGAGTTTTGTCATGGCAACCTGGGCACCAATTGAGATATTCAGCACCCTTATATTTGTTCTTTGTTTATATTTCATTGATGTCTTTACCGAAAAAAGAGATGTACCATTTCGAAAGAAACTGTTTTTTGGAAGTATCATAGCTCCGCTTATTATCTTTGCTCCGACAACATTTTATCTCACAGGATTTAATCTCCAGGAATGTACCGCCCTTGAAACTCCGTACTACCTCCAATACGCCCTCTATTTAAAGATCATACTTTCTCTCTATATAATCGGAATTATTGTTTTTAAATATATAAGAGCAGAACAGGGCTTTAAAAAACAAATTCTATTGCTTGGGTCAGGAGTTACGAGTTTTATTCTATTCTTCTTTGTTGCTGGTCGCATATCAGAATATACACTCAACTACAGCTATGAGATATACGGTCTCTTTGGCATGCCCTTGTTCATTATCAGTCTCGCGTATCTCATTGTTAGGTTTAAAGCTTTTCAGGTAAAAGTACTCGGTGCACAAGCTCTGGTTCTCGGACTTGTTGCAACTACTGCCTCACAGGTCTTTATCACGACAAATACCATAGAGAGAAGCCTCAGTATCGTGAGTCTCGTGCTCGTAACAATATTCGGCTATCAGTTGATTAAAAGTATTAAACGAGAAATCCAAGCAAAAGAGAAGGTTCAAAGTCTCGTATCTGATTTACAAAAAGTAAATACACGTCTCAAAGAACAGGATATTCAGAAAACAGAATTCATCTCATTTGCAACACATCAACTCCGTAGTCCTATAACTGCTATCAAAGGTCATACCTCACTTATTCTCGAAGGCGATGCTGGCCCTGTTTCAGAACCAGTTCGTGAAATAACAAAAACAATATTTTCTTCAATAAAAACAATGGCAAACATTGTTGAAGACTACCTCAATATGTCGCGTATTGAACTTGGTACTATGAAATACAATCTCGTGACAATGGATTTTAAAGATTTATTGAAAGATGTTGTTAATGAGCAAAAAGTAAATATTGAGGCAAAAGGTCTTGCGTATACAGTGTCTTTTAATGATGATGAAACATACCTCATCAAAGCAGATCCAGACAAATTTAAACAGGTGATCATGAATATGGTTGATAACTCAATCAAATATACACCTCAGGGGTCTCTTACCTTATCTCTTATGAAAAACCCTGAAAAAGGTATGGTGATATTTAAAGTCGCCGACACAGGTGTTGGTATCAAATCAGAGGTTATACCAAAACTGTTCAAAAAATTCTCACGTGCTCCAAATGCTTCAGAAGCAAATATACACGGTACAGGACTCGGCCTCTTTATTGCCAAAGAGATTATGATTGCTCACGGAGGTCGTATATTCGCTGAATCAGAGGGCGAAGGTAAGGGAAGTCAGTTTTATGTTGAAGTGCCTATCGCTCGTTAATTTGCTACACTTAGTACATGCCCAAAATCGAACCTAAACTACTCAAAGGTTTTCGTGATTTTCTCCCAGAACAACAGATAGCACGACAATCTATGATGAACACTATTCGTACGTCATACGAATCTTTTGGTTTTGAACCGCTTGAAACCCCTGTGCTCGAATATGCAGAAATACTCACGGGAAAATACGGTGACGAAGGCGATAAACTCATGTATCGATTCCGTGATAACGGTGATCGAGATGTTGCAATGCGCTACGATCTCACCATTCCACTCGCGCGTGTCGTTGCTATGAACGGCAACATGAAAAAGCCTTTTAAACGCTATCAAATGAGTCCTGTGTGGCGTGCTGATAATACCCAAAAGGGTCGTTTTCGTGAATTTTATCAGTGCGATGCTGATATCATAGGTTCTACGAGCCCTCTTGCTGATGCTGAAATACTGGCTCTCGCAGGAAATACACTGATTAAACTCGGTGTAACTGATTTTATTATCCGTGTGAATAGCCGTGCGATCATATCTGCTTTTTACGACTCTCTTTCGCTCTCAGAATCAGAAAAAGCTTCTGCTATTCGTGCAGTTGATAAAATAGATAAAATCGGCGCAACAGGTGTCCGTGAAGAACTCATTCGATATCAGATTTCACCTGATAATGCTGACGCTATTGTCGCTTTTGCAGAAACATCAATTGATTCTATTGCCAATCGCTCTGATGTATTAAAACTAGAACAAGCTTTTCCATCTATCACACCTGCTCTCACCGAGCTTATCACTATTATCGAATACGCAACACAGCTCGCTCCAGATACTCGATTCATCGTTGATTTTTCTATTGCCCGAGGCCTCGACTATTACACCGGTCTCATATTTGAAACCAATCTCACCAAAGCTCCTGAATTCGGCGCTGTTATGGCAGGTGGTCGTTATGATGGTCTCGTGGGTATGTTTGCAAACAAACCGATGCCGGCAGTAGGTGCGTCTATAGGTCTCGATCGCCTCTACGCAGCCCTCGAAGAGCTCAAGCTCATAAAGGTACAGAAATCTACTGCACGAGCGCTCGTGGTCAATTTTGACGAATCGCTCACGGATAGCTATCTCTCTATAGCCTCTGATCTCCGTACCGCAGGTATTCCTACAATCCTTTATTTTGAATCAACTGATATGAAAAAACAGTTATCATTTGCACATGATAAAGACATACCGTTTGCTGTTATCTACGGCCCTAACGAAGCACAACAAGGTGTCGCGATAGTAAAAGATCTACAGAAAGGCACACAGACAACCGTACCACTCAAAAATCTCGTACACACACTTAATAATAATTAGTATGAATACGTACCAAAAGATAAGCCTCGGTTTTTTTAGCTTCCTCCTCATCTTTTGGTCGGTACTGTTCTTTGGAAATATTGAGAGTGACTTTTTGGCAAATCTCTACGTATTTCTCTACGGTCTCATTCCACTCATAGGAGGTTTATTGGCAATCAAAGGGTATCGCACCTGGGGTGGACTCTCAACAGTTCTCGGTCAAGCAGTATTTTTTATCGGTATAGGACTCTTTTTCTGGGGTATAGGAGAGAGTATTTGGGCATACTACAATTTCTTTTTACATGTTGATATACCGTATCCGTCATACGCTGATATATTCTTTGCGCCAAGCGTGTTTTTCTATACCATCGGTACGATATACCTCGCTACGACAACCGGTGTACGTTT